>OBJF01000373.1_pt1 | contig 52597 bp, 46 predicted proteins | sample 1519091 | NCBI WGS metagenome assembly OBJF01 (sample SAMEA2452124, study PRJEB22498) | human gut metagenome | biome: human feces; feature: human gut; material: feces | place: Australia | collected 2012
TTTTTCCAAAACGAATTTTTTTTGCGTACTTTTAAGATTTTTCAATGTATATATAAGGAAGACAGACAAGCGGTTGTATAAAAAGTTTTTGTCGTTCACGTCACAAACTTTAAAAGTAAAAAGGAGGCAGCCGAAACTACCTCCTAATTATATTATCAAGCTGTTTTATCTACAGTAAGATCTTGTGTAATATTATTACTGTTGGCAGGCAATGGTAAAGTTGTCATCAAAGCGTTATATAACTTTGGACAGACGTGTTCACCAAGCACCTCGCGAATAAAATCTTCATCAGGGCTGGTCAACATATCATTTTCCCAAGTCAGACCGTCAAAATCCTCCTCATCGATTCCAGGAGCATTCAACGGCTCCAAAAAATCTGCCTCACATCCAATCAGAGCCAATATTTCGGCAATGGAGAGAACACGGCTGTCAGAATATGTACCATCGCTTAACGGACGTCCGAAGTGAACACTATGAACATCCCCAATATTACCGCTACCACTTTCAATCACATTGCACGAATAAGCTGGATCAATCCTAGTATACGTTGCCATAAATTGTGCTCCGGCCGGTGAACCATCTTTGTTTTTAGGTTGATACTTTTTGGCATTATTCCATGCGGTGCAACCAGTTGGAGTATGCCTTAAAAATTCAACTTCATGGGCTTCCAAAGGTAATCCATAATGCCATTTGTTATCCGAATCAACTTCGCCAGCTTCAAGGGATTTCATCAAGCCAATGATTTCAAATACCGTCGGGCGGAATCTATGTTTCTTCGGAAATTTCCACTTTCCCAATTCTTTTTTACAGGCGAGGATAATCGCACGTTCGCGATTCTCTGCCGTTTCGTAATCAGCTGCCGATAAAATTCCCACGGTAACATTGTATCCAAGACGCTTGAGCTCATCAATCACATATTCCCCGATAGTTTTCTGACCAAGAATATTTAAGGCAAATTCAGGTCTATCTTCTAGCCATCTGGGAACATTTTCAAAAACTATATAGTCTGGGCAGGTTATTTCTACAAAATCCAGAGCAGATTTGAATAAAGCGGAGCGTTCCCCTTTGCCTTTACTTGCAGACGTATTGAATGTGCTACTGTCTTGGCAAGGGCATGATATATAACAAATTTTATTTTTAGCAGCTTTGTGCGCTTCAACAATACGCTCAAACACAGCCTCATCTGAAATACTTCCCTGGATTACCTTACAAGATGGGTACAGACGTTGATGAGCTTTAGCTCGACGCTCCTTCAACTCATTTGCTACCGTCATACGAATTTTCGTATGTTTCTCCAGCAAGCTTGTGCCTATACCTATGTTTGCGAACAAAGATGTAGCTCCTATCTCATCGCTCAGATTCAACTCCTTAAATTTGGTCTCAAAATCTTCCGATTTAGCATGCCAACGTTTCATATTTGACGGCAGCGGTTTAGGTTTATTATTGGCTTTTCTTTTGATGAAATCCGATAATGCCAAAGAACGGGTTAGTTCATGTCCTGTTTCAAAAGCATAGACAATCGCCTCCCAAATATGTTTCAACGTTAACTGCTGAAAATCGCGAATCTGTCGAGAACCCAAACGTGGGTAACGTTGTTTTATGGCCTCTGCCTTAGTGAGTTTACCCTCTTCAGCACGACACTTCGAACTTTTTCTAACTCCATATTGCCTATCAATACGCAATAAATCTTGGCCAATCATAAATTCAGCCAATAACTGGTGAGCTTTTTTTATCTGAAGCTTATTATAACGTTTATTATATTCTTCGTCAGACAACGGAGTCTCTTTCAAAAGTAACATTTCTTCCTTTACGGATTTTGAAACGTGCCCCAAAAATTTAACTATCTCATCCGGATCCGTTGAATAATCATCAAAGTTATCGTTTGCATGGCTTTCTTTTAGCTCCTCCAATTTTTCAGGTGCGAGCTGGCATTTTTCAAAAATCTCATCCAATGATAAATCTTTAATGCACTCTGGTAGATTATCGCCTGTAAGAATTATCTGCTTTTGAGCCTTGATCCATTGCTGCGGATCAGCAACATCCTCGGCATCAGTTGTGTCTCCTTTTGGAGGGGTTTGTAGCCCCTCCATATTGTCATTAGAGTTTGAAGTAATAGTTTCCTGTACTTCGGTTTCACTCATAACAGTAGAAGCCTTAACCTCCGCGGTTATATCGTAGTTTTCAGGCTTTTCGGCCAAATTTTCTTTTGCCATCTTTTTATTCCTTTTTTATGGCATTATGCCTTCCCAGCCCCTTGGCTTTCGCTTGACATATCAGCCTTATCGCTGATGGATGATATGATAACTCATTGAAAAACATAGTCAAAATGACGATAAGTGACAAAAATGACAGCTAAGGGGTGACAAAAAAATCAAAAAAAATTTAGGATGAACGATGCAAATATAAAAAAAATGCAAAAGGAAGAGTAAACTTCATTAATTTTTTGCAGTATAAAATATAGATTCGGAATTTTTTATATCGATTCGATAAAAAATTTTGTTTTTTACATTTTATCTATTGGGCGGTGAAAATATTTTTCCAAGTCATCTTTGTAATATCTGTACAATCCACCAACTTGTACAAATTTAGGACCAATTTGTTTTAGACCACGAGCATTTTCTTCAACTTGGTCTTCTTTATGCCGGGATATACGGTTTTCTCGCCAACGTTTTATTTGACGAATATCTACTTTCAAAATATCAGCAAGTTCCTGTGAGGTAATATATTCTCTTTCCTCAATACATTTTTTTCTTTCAACACTTAGTTTAGAATAAGCATACAATAAATTATTGTATCGTTGTTGTATAACCCGTTTGCTTAGTTCTGCTTCAAATAAAATGCATTATATTTATGTAAAACGGTTTTATATTTACCTTGATAATTAGAAGAAATAGAAAACAAATTTATAGCTAACTCTTCCCAAGTTATGTATCCTTCCTTTTTACATATCCGCTTTATTGTTGTTAAGTAGTCATAAATTGTACTTGGTCTACCTGTTTCTGTTTTTTCAGATAAGCCTTGTTTTGTTAACCAATTTCTAAAATTCTCTCTCAAATTATCCATAAAATGACACTCCTTAATTTATTTTATATTGCCAAGATTTAAGAAAAAGTAAAACCGAAAATTAAAAAGAAAATTAGACTTTTAACATAGCTATGTCAAAGGTTGAAAGGCCTACTCAAAACGCATAAGCCTATTTTAAGCCTCGCACGTAAAGGCCTCTCTCAATTTTGGTTAGCCATTTTTAAGCCTAACCGGTACGGGCTGGTAGGTAGGTGTATCCCGGCCGGAGAGGATGGGAGCGGTAGCCGGCAGGTCAGAGCCGCAAGCCATAGCCCTTGAGCCTGGTCGTATGAGTGAAAATAAACTGTCGTCAGCGTCAAAAACTTTTCTTTTATGTTGGTTTCAAATCTGTTTGATAATAAAAAAGTATCCCAAAACGACAGACTGTATTCGAACTGATTAAGCTATTGAAAAACAAGGATACTTAAAGAAAGTAGTTCGTATGGATAGTAAAAAAGGCTAGTTTTGAAAATATATTATACGAACCACAAAATATCCTTAAAAAACAAGAGGTTAGACATCAAAATCTAACCTCTGTTCAGTCTGGCTGGGGTGGCTGGATGCGACAATACCAACCCATAAAACCTTGTTTTTTGCAAAATCAATAACTTATCTAAATATCGTCTGGGGTGTAAACCTCAAAGTTATTAGCAGTTTTCATTAGCACTGCTAATAAAATATATTAGCACAACATCGCTGTCAATTAGGCATATCAAGAATTAACGGCAAATTGATGGTAAATTAATGTGTAACTCATAAGACGCTAACTATATTACAGACATGTTCAAAATAGGTTGAAAAAGTTATCAAAACAGAGTTTAATATTTTATTCTGACATTTGAAGCCTTAGAAAAATTCTTAACTTTTTAAAGAAAATATTAAAGGTTGCATATGCTTTTAATATTTTTGAGATTGAATAAATGAGTTAACGCACAATTTAATGTGGAAAAATAATAGTAAATTAGAGTTTAAAGTTGATGAAAAGATAATTTGTTGTATATAATAAATATATAATAGTTTTTAGAGGATAATATGGAAAATAAATTAAATAGCGTTATTAAGTTTGATTTACATATTCATTCTTATGCAAGCAAATATAAAGAGGCTGAAGGTATTGTTGATAATTCAAAGAAAGAAAACTTAGGAACATTATTTGAAAAATTAAATGAGCATAAAGTAGCACTTTTTTCAATAACTGACCATAATAGGTTTGATGTTGATTTATATCTTGAAGCTATAAGAATTTTAAAAGAACATGCAAGCAGTTATCCTGAAGTGAAAAATATTTTGTCTGGTGTCGAATTTGATGTTCAGTTAGAAGATGATTTGGATAAATGTCATATTATTACTATTTTTGATACACACAATGAAGGTGATTTATATAAAATCAAAGAAAAAATCGATGAAAATATTTTGTCACGAGATGCTGCTTATACAAAGGATGATTTTGAAAAACTTTTAAAAAATATAGGATTAGATACTATTCTGATTGCTCAACAGAGAAAAGGATTTGATAATCATAGAGGTGCAGATAATTCACTTGGAGATGCTGTAAGTGATGTAGAAAAAATAATTAAAGTGGGCTATATCAATGCTATTGAATATCAAAAACCTAAAGTTGAAGGTATCTTAAAGCAAAATTTAAGAGAAATAAATACCGTTATTCCTTTATTTTCAGGAAGCGATTGTCATGATTGGAATTGCTATCCATATCATGATAGAATAAATCAAAATACAAATTTCCGTCATTCAAAAGCAAAAATTCTACCAACCTTTAAGGGCTTGTTGATGGCTATATCTTCACCTGAAACAAGATTTAATCGTAGAGAAAATTTAAAAAATCCGCAAATTAAATCTATACAAATAAATGAACACACTATACCTTTGACGCAAGGAATTAATGTTATTATAGGTGAAAATGGGTCTGGTAAAAGTACAATATTGGAATTAATAAATAACAGAACAAATAAGACGCATATTAAAAAACTAAAAGAAAGTAATAAGATTCAAGTAGAGGGAAATATTGATTTAATTCAACCTAAGTATATAGAACAAGGATATATAGTAGAAAAATTTAAACATCCTGAAAATTTATTTAGTAATGGTGAAGAAACACTTTTTAAAGATATAGACACAAAAAAATTTCTGGAAATTTATAGTCAATATGCAAAAAATATTAAAAAATGCATTGAAAAAAACATAAATAAAAATGTTAGTACCCATAATTTAGTGGATACCATAGTATATAAAAACGTTTCTAATAGTAGCAATTATTATATACAAATTACGAATATTGATAATAGTCAAACGCTAAATAATATACATGAAGAACCTTTCCTTAATTTAAAAGACTTAATTTCAAATTTGGAAAAACTTAAACAGGACACTTATTATAATTCTTTTATTGAGAAGATAGATGCAGCGTTATTAATATTAAAAGGTATTTATAATGAAGTGAAAAATAATTATATAAAACAATATATTTCAATTGAAACACAAAATATCATAGAAAGTTGTGTAAAGGATTATCAGCGTAAAATTAAAGAAAATTCTACGGCTGAAGATCGTGAAAAACATGAATTTGAACAAGCAAAATGTAAATTTATTAAATCAATAGTTGATGCGATTTCTAATTCGATATTAAATATTGATTGGCCAGAAGAACCACAAATTTTGTCAGGTACAAGTAGTGTATCTACAAAAGGTTTCAAATTTAACAGAGAGGCTTATTATAACCAAAAATCTATGTTAACTGATTTTTTATCGGCTATGTTTATTTCGAAATATCACAATATTGATGCAATAAAAAATATAAATAATTTTAAATCATTTCAAGAAGCTGTCAAAAATTGCACCGTTGTTGAAAATATAGATAAATGTTGGAATGATAATCTTGCCAAATATTTTGAAATGGCAACAAAAACAGAACAATATATATTGGATGCCAGTAATCAACAAGTTGGAAATACATTAGGAGAGATGTCTTTATCTTATTATGATTTTTTTACGCAAGATCAACAAACTTGGGAATTACTTATAATAGATCAGCCAGAAGATAATATATCAAATAATAACATTCGACAAAAGTTGATAGGATATTTTCATAATATCCGTGAAGAAAAGCAAATTATTTTTGTAACGCACAATCCTTTATTGGTTGTAAATCTTGATGTTGATAATGTTATTTATTTAAAAAATACAAAAGGAGTTATTGAGGCTATAGGAGGGTGTTTAGAGAGTGAAGAACCTGAAAATATGTTAAATATTATCGCTAATAATATGGATGGTGGAAAAGAAACAATTGAGAAGAGGTTAAGATTCTATGGAAAAGAAAATTAAATTAGTAATGGATAGTTCAAAAAATATTCATATTTTTGTTAACGGTACAGAGAAATATATTATCAATAATACTTCTAGGCAGATTTCAGCTCAACTAATATTTGATATATTAGAATATTCCGCAGGTGATAGATATGAAGTTATTTCCGAAAATGTTGAAGGGAAAGATCCAGAAGTTTTAAAATTTTTTGTTGATCTGTTAGAAGATATTACAAATAAAATTCAAGATATTAAGCTTGATGATGGTATATTGGAGAATGATGATGCCTGAGATAAGATGTCCGAAATGTGGAAAAGTTTTTACGGTTGATGAGACCGGTTATTCTGCGATTCTTGACCAAGTTCGCAATGACGAATTTCATAAAGAATTGCATGCACGTGAAGCTCAGCTTGCCAAAGAGAAAGAAAGTGAGCTTGCGCTTATCAAAACTCAGGCGAAAATGGAGCAAGAGCAATCTACGGCTGACCTCAAACAAGAAATTGAGCGTTTGAAAGCAGAAATTACAACGGTTGCCAAAGATAAAGATATTGAAAAAGAACGTTCCTTGAATAGTCTTAATCAGGAAATCGAACGCCTCAAGGCTCAAGTTCAATCAAATGAACAAGCTAAAATTTTGGCGGTTGCTTCGGCTGTAAGTGAGAAAAGAGATGAATTGGTTGAAAAAGACAAGAAAATTATATTGCTTGAAAGCAAACTCAAAGAAGCAGAAAAGGATAAGCAACTTCAAGAACAAAATCTCAAAGATAAATATGCTTTTCAATTAAAAGAAAAAGACGACTTAATTTCATATTACAAAGATTTTAAAACCAAAATGTCAACCAAAATGGTTGGGGAAACTCTGGAACAACATTGTGAGATTGAATTTAATCGTTTACGTGCCACGGCTTTTCAAAATGCTTACTTTGAAAAAGATACTGATACCAAGACAGGCAGCAAAGGTGATTATATTTTCAGAGAGAGCACTCCGGAAGGGATTGAATTTATCTCCATTATGTTTGAGATGAAAAACGAGATGGATACCACGGCAACCAAACATAAAAATGAGGATTTCTTTAAGGAACTGGACAAAGACCGTAATGAGAAGAATTGCGAATATGCGGTTTTGGTGTCTCTGCTTGAATCTGATAATGAGCTTTATAATACCGGAATTGTTGATGTTTCGCATCGTTACCCCAAAATGTATGTTATTCGTCCACAGTTTTTTATCTCGATGATTACATTGCTTAGAAATGCAGCCTTAAATTCGGTTCAATATCGTAAACAATTAGCAGAATATCAGAACCAAAATATAGATATTTCTAATTTTGAAGCAGAAATGAACGATTTTAAGGAGAAATTTGGACGCAATTATCAGTTGGCAAGCGATAAGTTCCGCAAAGCAATTGAAGAGATTGATAAGACTATCGACCATTTGCAAAAGACAAAAGATGCCTTGCTTTCTTCTGAAAATAACTTGCGTTTGGCCAATAACAAAGCTCAAGATTTGACAGTTAAGCGTTTAACTCGTAACAACCCGACCATGGCTCAAAAATTTGCCGAATTGGAACAGAAGTAGTTGCTAGTTATTTATATTTATAAGAGGCAAAAATGTATATTAAAACAATTACAATTTCTAACTTTCAGTGTTTTGCAGAAGAACCCACCATTATTAACTTAGAAAAAGATATAACATGTTTTGTTGGAAATAATGGCACAGGTAAAAGTACAATTATGCATGCTCTTCAAAAAATATTTGGGAAGACATTATTGGAGAGGAATATAACAAAGTCAGATTTTCATGTAAGTTCACCTGAAGATCCAATAGATAATAAACAATTATATATTGATGTGATTTTTCAATTTTCTGATTCTGATGAAGCAGAAAAACCATTTTTTGCATTTATATATGAAGATGATAAACATAATCACTATGTTCGTATACGATTAGAAGCAGAGTGGACATCAAATGAGTACGATGATGAAGTATCATCAAAGTTGTATTGGGCATTAACAAAAGAATATGTTGAGTTTGGTGATGATTCTGAATTAAAAGTTAATGTTGAAAATTATGAGAGAAGATTAATTGATTTTATTTATGTTCCAGCAACGCGTGATGCAAAATGTATTTTATCAAATAATATGCAAAAAATAATAAAAGAAATTGAATATTATGCGGATATTACTGATATACAAAGAAGAGAAATAGAGGCAGGTAGTAAAGAGCTAGGAGATAAAATCCATAAATTACCCATAATTAACTCTATTCAAGATATAATCAATAATATTTGGGAAAGTTTGCATGACAATACATTAGCTCATTATAAAAAAATAAAGATGGAAGTTGTATCGAGTGAATTTAAGGATTTAGTCAAGCTACTAAAAATTAAACTAGGACCTTCTGAAATAGATAATTTCAAGACTATAGATGAGCTAAGTGATGGGCAGATATCTTTGCTCTATCTTGCATTGGCATTATCTTTACATGATATTGAGTTGAAACATGAGCAAGGGCTATTAGATGGAGCAAAGATGCAAGATAGAGAACTTCCTGTTCTAACTATAATTGCTCTGGAAGAACCTGAAAACCATTTATCACCATTTTATTTAAGCAAAATAATAGATGTTATAGAAAATAAAAGTAAAGAATATGGAATAGTCGGCTTAATAACATCACATTCTCCGAATGTTGTCCGAAGGATAAATAAGGTGGAACAAATTAGATTTTTAAGGCAATTTATTAAAGCTGGTGACCGGCAATCAAGTGTTACAACAATTAAATTGCCTGAAAATCGTAGTGAAGATGACTATAAATTCTTAAATCAAGCTGTATTAGCACATCCTGAGTTATATTTTGCAAAATTAGTTATTTTAGGGGAAGGTGATTCCGAGGAAATAGTTTTACCTACAGTTGCAAGAAAACTGGGAATGAATTTGGATACCTCTTTTGTTTCCTTCGTTAAATTAGGAGGAAGGCATGTTAATCATATGTGGAGGTTGTTAGATGAATTAAAAATACCATATATTACATTGGTTGATTATGATTGTGGACGTGAAGGTGGTGGCATTAAACGAGTGCATGACATTAATGTTTTGTTAGAAAAAGAGGATTTAACAAGAGAGAATTTGGAAGAAAAGAATATTTATTTTTCTTATCCATTAGATTTAGATATGATGATGATACAGGCATTTCCATCTTTTTATGAAGATAAAGGGAGAAATTCACCGCATGAGGCGTTAATAAAATCGGTTCTAGGAGAAGATGCCCAAGAAAGTCAATATACTGATGAAGGCTTAACAATTTTTAACGATGGATTGTTAAAAAAATATAGATATTTGTTTAAAAACAAAAGTAAAGTAGCTTCTCATTATATAGCTTGTGATAAAATTAAAGATATGAGTGTAGATGATTTGAAACACGCGCTTCCTGATGTCTTAAAAAAAATAATAGATAAAGCTCACAAAATCATACAGAATGAGGAGATGGAGTATTGATTATCAATGTTGATGATTGGAATCCAGTAGGCAATATTACATTAACAGAAGAGCAACTAGATGCTGTAAAAAATACCACTGATAATATTTCTATTATTGCAGGTCCAGGTACTGGAAAAACGGAGATTCTTGCACAAAAAGCTACTTATTTATTGCAGACAGGAGAATGTAAATTTCCTCATAGAATTTTGACCTTGTGTTATAAAGTTGATGCTGCAACAAATATTAAAGAGAGAGTGAAAATGAGGTGTCCCAAAGAACTTTCTCGTAGATTTGTCTCAATGACAATAGATGCCTTTCTTATATCTTTAATAAGACGTTTCCCGTCAAGTTTACCTAAATGGATGAAAATTAGAAGCGATTTTACAACGATTGATGAGATTGATAGTGTAGATTATTCTCGACATTCAAATAAACATTTTCCTGAGGAGTATACTAGACGTGTTGATATTCTGGAGGAAAAACCAAATGCAGATACGAAAAGTTTATATTCTTATGCGATTGAACAAAATTCATTTGATTTCAAGATGTGCCATACAATGGCGTATTATATAATAAAGCATAATATTTTACTACGAAATTTGATATCAAAAACATATAAATATATTTTTCTTGATGAATTTCAAGATATGTCTAATCGACATTATGATATAATTAAAATGTTATTTGCTCACGATAATAATATTGTCACAGCAGTGGGAGATTATAAACAGTCAATAATGGGATTTGCGGGAGCTATTCCTGACGTTTTTAATCTATTTGATGCAGATTTTAGAGCTCAAAGAAAAGTATTTTCTTATAATTATAGATCTACATCGCAAATTGTAAGTTTTATCAATCATATTGCAAGAGTTATGGATGCAGCATCTGGTCAATCTCCAGTTCTTTTTCAGAGTAGACGCAGTGAAAATTTAAATAGTTTTGTATCTCAAAATCTATTTGACAGTATTGATGAAGAAGCTTTATTTATCGCTAAAAGTATAATAAAAATTAAACAACTATCACCTTTGTTAAGTTTTGGAGATTTTGCAATTATTATTAAACAAAGAGCTGAAGACTATTATGCGAAAATAAAAGATATATTTTATGCTCATGGAATTAATGTTAGAAATGAGGATAAAAAAATTAGTAATGGCATTAAGATACAAGATTTAATGGATGATAAATTATCGAGATTGATAATAGGTTTAATAAAAATGAAAATAGGAAATATACAAGCACTTGAAAATAAAGAAGTTAATGATTTGTTGTTTAGTATTTTTTCCTTAAATGCAGAAAAATCAAAAGATGTTAAAAAAGTTAATAGGATAAAAAATGAAATAATTTTGCAAAATTTTACTACAGTAGATCGTTGGATTGATAACATTTTTGATAAAATTCCTAGAGGGATGATAAAAAATAGATTGTATAATGGAAGTTTAGGGGATTTCAATAAATCAAGCAGAAGCATTTCTTGGCTATTGCAACAATGTTTAGAGGAAACTGGAGATATAAAATCTGCAATAAGTAGATATCAAGGTGATAATACTGTAAAAATATTAACAACTCATAAAAGTAAAGGACTTGAGTTTGATACAGTATTTTTTGCTGATGTTACAAATGACTCATGGTGGAGCCTCTCTCGGAACAAAGCCGAATCTATTAGATGTCTTTATGTGGGAGCATCAAGAGCTAAAAATAGATTATTTTTTACAACGTCCAAAAATAGTTTTCCAAATGATATCCGCCAAATACTTGAAAGTGCCAAAGGTGTAATTCGATATAATCCAGATTAAAATAGACTAAAGTGTACACAGTAGCTATTAAATATTTTATAGCCATAGATATATGATTACTTCGGAGTGCAATTAAGATGTGGTACCTTGTGATGAGCTTTGCAATTTAATACAAGACGAAGTACAAGGATTACAGAGAAAAGTTTGTTTATATTTTGATATAAATTTATGTTGCTTTATTTTATTAGTAAAGTGACAGTAATTTCCTTCAGATACACTCGGATTGAAAACTAACAAATTGCACTCGTCACATTTCTTTATAAAGGTATTGTATTTTTTATTTTTGTTATCTATTGTTTGTTGTAATTGTTCAAAAGGGTCTTCTAAACTAAAGCATGCGTTATTAACAAAGCAATCGTATTGACCATTAATATTGGGAAAGCCTGAAATTGTAAAACATAAAAATTCATCATTAAGGTTGATCCACTTTTTTACTAATCTAGGAAAGTTTTTTAGTTTTTCTAAATTATTGTCAATAAATGGTTCAATCTGAGCTTTTATTTCTTTTTCGCTGAATATATTAACAAATCCGGGATTATATAAAGCATTAAGCCACTCTTGTTTTGTCGTTGCTTGGTGAATTCTTTTATCAAATTTATCAACAATTATCGATATTGGCAAATTATGGTATTTTAAGGAATAATTACAAATTTTATTTCCGATATTTTTCAATGATTGTAAAGCTTGTCCATGCTTGGTTTTAGCTAGAAATCTAGTTACTTCCAAACCAATTTTTGTACCTTTTTGAGTGAGAAAAATAAAATCAGGGCTTTCTGTTTCTATAGTTTCTTTTACATTGAGTCTGTTATACCATCTTTTTCCCATTGGAGTTGATAGAAAATAATTTAAAATTTCTTTTTCTTCTTCTTTATGGTTTTGCATTGAATAAATAGGCCTTTCTAATTCTCTTTCTAACACAAATGCAACATGTTAGATCAAAAAAATAATGTTATTTAATTGTTTTTATATAAAGACTATAATTCATATATTTTTCCATATCAAGTTCTTAACAATTATAGGTTAAAACATTACATCAAACAAAAGAAGAAAGCTAAACATTTTTTTATATAAATGATGAAAAAGTTTGATATATTTCCCTTCGTTTTCCTGAGTTTTGAGTACAGAAATTGATTTTCGACGATAAATTTATCATAAAACAACCATACATGCATTGGCTGATAAGGAAATCGCACAAATCGCAATTTATATATAACGCATCGCAAAAACTTTACGGTATCAAAATAGATATAAAACAATTTCCACATGGTAATGTAATTTTAATTGCAATTTAGTAGCTCTACTTATAACATATCCATAGGCTAAGGGATTTTCTCTGAGCTTAGTACCTTTAGTGGTACGGAGCTGTCGAAAGCTCTATTGGACACGGTGTTAGGATATAGCATCGATAAATTGTCTGCTCGTAATCAGGCAAACAATAAATATATCCCCGAACATAAAATATGGTCGGGGAGCTTTTAGCGTATGTTCAAGGCCTCGGCTGAAAGGCTAAAAGAGTCATTTTGTCCAATGTGATTTTCGAACTCTCCGGCCACCTAATCAAGGTGGTTTTTTCATAATTATAACCGGCTGTAACTAATTTATGGAGACGAAAATGAGAGTTATTAATCATAAGGTGAAAAAAATAATAAAATGTTTTATTTTTCTTTGGTGTTTTTCTTTTTGTAACAATGTGCAAGCTTACATTGCATTTGATGTAAGACCTAATGATTCGAATATGAGCTTAGAAGATTATGAAGACTATAGACAAGGTGTCTTATCAGATGAGAAATTACAAAAATATTTAGAACCAGAAATTGCAAAATGGAAAAAAGAGATAGCACAAACTGAATGTAGCCAAATAGTACGAGATTTTTACGATAGCTTTAACGATATAACTTATCCGATTTCTGAGTTTGATATTATTGTACGAGAGAGTAGTAAATATTCAACGATGGAAGATTTTATTGGTATGACCAATATACAATTAATATATTTATCCTCATGTAAGAAACCAATTCAAGCCAGTGAAGAATTAAAAAACTTAATTATTAGTATTAAAAATAACTCTCAAAATTTTACAGATTTATCTGCATATCAAAAAAATGTTATTGATTCAAAATTTTTAGAAATTCAAAAAGAAATATCAGCATTACCCAATAATCAATCATCTTTGGAACAATTGAATATATTGCGAAGTAAATATTCTTACATTTATATTAGAGATATTCACTATGGAAAGAAATTTGCACAAATAATAGCGTCTAAAGAACGAGAAATAAAACAACATATATATGCTCAAGAAACAAAGAAACCATATGATAATATAAATAATTCTAATGTAAACACAGTACAAAAAAGATCCAATACACCTGAAACAAAATCTAGTTCAATACCTTGGGTTAAAATAATGTTCATTAGTGACATTATTCTAGCTATTGCCGCCACTATTTTCAGTCATCGTAATTTTAAGAAGAAGTATGCAGAATACCCAATAGTTAATGAAAATGGTTTTAGCACAATAGTGAATGATTTGCAGCTTTCATTTAGTTCAGCATATAGATTCTTCTATTCTATGATAATACCATTAGTTTTTAGTTATATGTTAGCCTCATTTGGTAATAATGTATTATTTTCTATAGGCGCATCAATTTTGCTAGCGACTGTTATAATATATTCCGCTGCAATATTCGGAACATATAACTCAGGAATATACATTAGTTCAAAGTTAAACATACTTAATGTTCCTGCAAAAAATTTAGAGAATTCCTTTATTGACTGGATAACACTAAAACCTATCCGTGACAGCATATTACGTAGAGAAATTAAGATTACCGATATAAATTACGCTCATTTTTCAACATTTACGACACGTCACTCTAAAGATAAGTATGGTATATATCACAGTCGAATTCACCATTATGCGTTAAATATTACAGGAAACTTTGGTTCTATAATGCTAGACTTCCGCAGTTCTCAAAAAAGAGATGAATTGGCAGGATATCTAAGACAAGCTTCTGATGATCTAAACCATAAAATTACAATCAGACATATATAAAGGAGAAATATACATGAATAATGATATTAAACTTAAATTAAAAAAGAGTGCAATTCTGTTAGGAATGTTTTGTCTTGGGGCTATATGTGCAACTTTATTACTAAAAAATCAAAATAATTGTTATGGTGAAAAGCCACAATATGACTGGGATAAATTTGTACAAACTATCGGAGAATATGAACTTCCTCCAACAGCTATAGTAACACCAGATTTTATGCGAGCTCCAGACTATGATGTATCCGAGGAAGTTGATTGCAAACAATTAAGAAATGATTGTGCAGATGAAACAGCTCATTTACTACGAGGAAAACAAATTCCAGAATTACGGACAGAATGTCAAAAATATATGTATTTATGCATTTAAGAAAGTGTAAGCCCCGATTCTCATTCGGGGCTTTGTTTAATGTTCCGCAGCGATATAGTGATGATGTCCAGATTTTGATTGGGCGCATTTCCCACCATATGGCTGCAAGCTTTTATGTCCGCAAAATTGACATATGTAGCCTTTAGGTTTCATGATATATTTAGCTAATCTATCTAAAATTTTACGAATTTCTGTAATTTCACTCATAGCAATATCCTTTGTAAAGTAATTGTTGATTTACAAAACAAAATTATTATTTTTAGTCGATTTCCTTACCAGCCAATGAGTGGATTTATATTGCGTGTATCATTTGTTATTATTTTACTGAATATGCGTTGGCTGATAAAGAAAACACACAAATAACAAATTACATGCAATTTACAGATATAGTTAGAAAATTTAAAAAATATATAGATTTTTAATAATTTTTATTCTAAACTCCTAAAAAAGCTGAATTATAGGTGTCACATGATTGAAGAATATAAAATTGCTATTGATAGATATATTGAAACAATAAAAGGTATTCCTATTGACGCAGCTCATGAACATACATATAGAACTCCTTTAGAAAATTTAATTAACAGTATAAAATTTCCAACATTAAATATAACTCCAATACATGAAGGTAAAGACAAAAAGCTTGATATAGATGGAACACCGGATTTCTTTATCTACAAAGATGAAAATACACTTTTTAAAACATTAATTGGCTTTATAGAGTGTAAAAAAATAATGTTTAATATTGACAGTATAATAAGCTCTGAACAAATAGCGAAATACTCTAAAACATCAGAAAATATTATAATTACAAATTATAGAGAGTTTATACTCCTTCAAAAAGGAACTATCAAAAACCGAGTAAAAATACTCCTAGATGATTTATCTATTACTGGTGATAGCAATGCTTATCAAAATCTTATAAATTTATTTTTGGATTTCTACGGTTATGAATACCAATATATAAAAACTAAAAAATCTTTAATTACAGCGTTGGCGTCACAAAGCTTTTATTATTCAGTGGCTTTAAGAGAATATATTGACAATAAAGATAATGAAAATGAAATGTTTTATTATCGGTTTAGATCGTTATTTGAAGATTTTCAGAAATCAATTCAATATCACTATGAACTTGTTGATTTTTGTGATATATACGCGCAAAGTTTAGTTTATGGTTTATTATTATCAAGACTAGATACCAAAGAACTTTTAGATGAGACAAAACGAAATTATCTTGATGGAATACCGGATACATATCAACTTTTATATGAGTTTTTAGAAAGCGCATATTCCAATAAATTTTTACCCTCTGAAATAAAAGTAGCGCTAACAAATATTGGTAAAAACCTAAATCTAATAAATGTTGAAAGTATCCAAAAAGAATTTGATAAAAATTCTAACGGTAAGAGTAATATAGCTGTTTATTTGTACGAAGATTTCTTAAAACAATATGACGAATTAAGAAAAACCGAAAAACGTAAAGAAGGAGGAGTTTATTATACACCGAAAGAAGCCACTGACTTTATTGTGAGAGGTGTGAACGATTTGCTCAAAGAAAATTTTGGATTGTTAGATGGTTTTTTTGCTCCTAATGTTAAAGTACTGGATTTTGCTTGCGGTACGGGCACTTTTATTGATTCAATTTTTGATTTGGGCATTGAAAAAGAATTAGATGATTTAGATAAATTTAAAATAAAAGAAAAAATAATAAATGATTTTTATGGATTTGAGATATTATTTACTCCTTATATCATATCTCACACAATTTTAACAAAACATTTAAGAGATAAAGGGATCAAATTATCTCAAAATGAACGCTTAGGCATTTATTTAACAAATACGCTTGATATTTCTCAGCATTCAATTAGTGGTCATTTACCTAATTTAAAAAAAGAACATGAAATAGCTACAAAAATTAAAAATGAAGAAGATATTTTAGCAATAATTGGAAATCCTCCATATTTTAATGGTAAGAGCCAATCAGAACAAGGGGTCATAGATAGAGAATTATATGAATATAAAAAAGGACTTAACGAGAAGAAAATTAACTTAGATGATTTATATGTCAAATTTATTCGTTTTGCAGAATGGAAAATTGAAAGTTCTGGTTATGGAGTTGTAGGTATAATAACAAATAATAGTTGGTTGGACGGAATTACTCATCGTCAAATGAGAAAGCATTTATACGAAACATTTGATGATATTTATATAGTTAATCTTCACGGAAATAATCGTAAAGGGGATAAAGATAAAAATATTTTTGATATAAAGGTTGGAGTGAATATTGCATTTTTTGTAAAGAAGAAAGGAATTAGTTCTAACAAGAAAATATTTTACTATTCGACACTTGAAAATGGTTTATTGTCAAGAGTTGAAAAATTGGATTTTCTACAAAATACATTCTTGAAAAATATCCAATTTTCCGAACTAAATCCAGAAATAACAGAAGATTGTTGGTTCGTAGATAAGGATTTATCTCAAATAGAGAATTACAGTAAATTTCAAAAAATTACATCAATCTTTAAAGAATACAATAGTGGTATACAGACAGGACGAGATTCTTTTTGTATGCATTATCATAAGAATGAGCTAGATAATCTGGTAAACGTTCTAAAAAACAATGATAATAATTATATTGAAAAAACGTATAATATTAAAGATGGACGAGATTGGAAAATTGATCTTGCCAGAGAAGATGTGGTTAAAAATTACAATCCACAAATAATAACCTATCGCCCTTTTGATAATTGGTGGACATCATTGAGTCATACTTCGAGTGGCTTTTTGCAATGTCCTAGATATAATATTATGAGGCATTTTGATAATAAAAGTAATATAGGCTTAACTATAGGTAGACAAGCCCAAGTTCAAAAAAATGGAAAATGGGATTTAGCATTTGTTACAAAATATGCTATTGATTTAAATTTATATTATAGAGGAGGAGAACTGTTATTTCCATTGTATTTGTATAACGACAATTCAGAACTATTTGAAAAAAATGGTAAGCAACCTAATTATACAGATAAATTTATTAAAGAATATTTGAATAAACTTTCATTTAAACCAACTCCGGAAGAAGTATTATCCTATATTTATGCGGTGCTTCATTCATCTATTTATAGAACAAAATATATAGAATTTCTTAAAACTGATTTCCCCGCAATTCCGATGACAAAAAATCAAGAGGTTTTTAAAAAATACGCCAAAGAAGGGCAAAAACTTATAGATGTTCATTTAATGAATAAGATTATAGATGATAAATCGATAAAAGTTTCTCTTGATGGAGAGGATTCAAATTTTGTAATAGCTGATATTATTGAGCCTTCAACAACAGAATCTGCTTTATCTTTAATTACGGCAGATAATAAAACTATAAAATTTGATGGCATTACTACAGAAATATATAATTTTGAAATTGGTTCTTATAAACCGATAGATAAATGGCTCAAATATCGTAAGCAAGATCATGTTATCTTAAATATTATTGATGATGTAATGCATATAAAAAACATAGCTCTTGCAATTAAAGAAACTATTAAGATAATGGCAATAATTTCATCCTATGGTGAGGATTACTTAAAATAAAGAGAGGAATGAATGGATTTATTTGAAAAACAAGATACTGAAGAAGATATTGAAATTGAAAAAGTTGAGGTATCAAAAGAAGAAAAAGATGTTTTAACATCTGAAATTATAAATTCTCCAGCCAGTTTTACTTTACCAGAGTACAGTAACAAACTGAATAAAGGGATATTTTATAAACCTAATTTTCAGCGGAACAAAGTATGGAATATCAAAGGCCAAAGTAGGTTTATTGAATCATTGTTATTTGATTATCCTGTGCCTCAAGTTTTTTTATACAAAGAACAAAAGAAAGAGGCTTATTTGATAGTCGATGGATATCAGCGTATATCTACAATTCATGCATTTTTGAATAATGAGTTTAAATTACAGGATGTTTGTGACGAATATAATAAAAAAGACTTTCAACATTTACCAGAAGATGCTCAAGAAAGACTAAGAAATAGACAGCTTAATGCTTGCATAATAAGGCAAATAAATCCAAATGATATTCAAACATTATACCACATTTTTGAAAGATTAAATACAGGTGGACAAAACCTAAATAATATGGAAGTGAGAAGAGCTGTAAATTACGGAATACTTATTCAAGAACTTGAAAAGCTTAATACTGATGAAAATTGGCGTAAGATTTTGGGCAAAGAAGACGTGGATAAAAGATTTACAGATTTGGAATTAATTTTGAGGCTTTGTGCATTCTATGAGAAATGGAATGCAACTAAAGCCGAGATGGTGGATTATAAAAGTATGAAGTCGTTTTTGAATGAATATTTACATAATAATCAGCATGAAAAAAAAGAAGAATTTTGTAAACGCTTTAAAACAGCTACAAAATTTATTATAGATAAATTAGGCGATAAACCATTTACTTTATACACCAGATATAATTACGTTTTACTAGATTCAGTTATGACTGCTGTTATTATGAATGATTCAAAGATAGAAGAATTCCAAAATAAATTTGCTTCGTTAATAGAGGAAACAGATTATAAAGAAATTTATGAGGCTAAACAAGGTACAATATCAATTAAGAGTGTTAACGACCGAATTAGAATAGCGACGAGTATATTAAAATAATGGCAAAATTGACTAATTCAAGGAATCTATATAATCTTACTAAGATGCAGGTATTAGATAAAATTACCAATGCAAATACTGGAATTGATGAGGTTTTATTGGATATGATTGTATCTGATTTTATATGCTTCAAAATATTTGCAGAGTTTGATGCTAATTTAAATGCTATCATTAAAAATTTTAAATCACTTCATAATATAGAACCAAAGAAAAAAGAAATAGGATATCTCAAGCCAGCTGAAATAAAAAAGCATTTGCATAAAAATTTCAATATACCAAATTCTTATTTGTCTTTTTTAAATAATCGTCTAGAATTTACTGAATTTATTATTAATAGACACAGTATAGGACATACGGCTGCAGCAAGTAGCATAACATTTGCTCAAGCAGAAAAATATTTAGATGAAGGGGACGAGATTTTAGAACAAGTAAGAGAAACTTTAAAATTATATGGGAAAATTCCCAAACTATATAAATCTCATAACTTTTTCCAGAACTTAATAAATAGAATTATAAATAGATGAAATACAAACTGAAAATAAGATATGCATATAAATATCTTAAATAATTCTCTTGTTCACCCGAGACTTAATAAACTTATGTGCTTTGTTTTTGTAAGATATACACAGTCATTTAGCTTCATTTAATATTAAGTGGTGTTTACCGCAATATAGGCATATATAACCTTTGGTTTGGTGACGTATTTTGTAAGACGCTCCAACATTTTTCGAATTATCGTAAATTCACTCATTTTTTACTTCTAAAACAAAATTTATCGATACGTCAAGATATGATGTAATTTATTGATTTTCCTTAATTTTTATCAATTTTTCACTTGCAATTTATATCAAAATATGTTATAATTACATATAATAAAAATTGAACCGATTCGTTTTATCGTCGTTCATTTTTATTATATTTCACTAACAATTCGATAGAGGTTTAGTCTGCACCATAGCTAATGCAGAAAGGACTTTTATTGTATGAAAGTGAGGGCGATATGTTCATAACCTACAAATGCGGAAATAAGTTTGTTATCGGGCATATCGTCCACCTAAATTGTAACGTTTACAGAGCTTCAACCCAGTGTTGAGGCTCTTTTTTTATTTTAAAGGAGTAAAACCATGACAACAATTAAACACCCCGAGATTACCGTTCAACTTTCAGGGCAAGACGGAAATGCATTTATGATTTTAGGCTTATGTAAGAGAGCAATGGAAAGAGCTCATCTCCCGCAAGACGAAATCGACCAATTTATGAAAGAAGCTATGTCCGGTGACTACAATCATTTATTAGCCACAGCTATGACTTGGTTTGATATTGAATAAGGAGCTTAGACATGGAAAATAAAATTGATGTGAAAAAAATTGCAGAACAAAACGACAAGTTTCGTAAAACCTTCTGCGGTGGTAAAGTGTTGTTGACTTGCGGTATTTCATCTCTGCCACTGATGCAACAACAAGAGATTATGCAAAAAGTCAGAACCTTCAATGATTTTACGGAAGATAACGATCCGTATGGAGAACACGACTTTGGCTGTTTTGAATATCGTGGACAACAAATCTTCTGGAAAATTGATATGTATGACTTGAATTATGAGTTTTATTCTCCGCAGCCTGACGATGAAACACAAACCAACCGTGTCTTAACCATTATGTTTGCGGATGAGTACTGATGAAAGCTTTTCGCCAAGGATATTTTTCGAGGTACTGTTCCGTTTATTCAACACTCAATGCGTTACAAGCTCTTGGCTTAAAACTTAAATACAAAGAGTGGCAGGAGCTTTATGACCATTTGATATATGGGATTAGTTGCTTAGATGTGTTATTCGATTTGAATACGAATGGAGCTGACTACCGACTTTTAGAAGTTGTTTTCAAATATGCAAATGACTGGTTGATGACTAATCGCAACCAAAAGTTTGTGTATCATCGACCATTTTGGAATAAACGTCTAACTTTAACCGAATTTATCGATTATGCAAAACAACAGTCCGCAGCGGGGAAGGTGACTTACATCCGCATTAAAAGCGAGAAGATAGACCACTATACCGTTATAAAAAGAATAACCAAAGATAAAATGCAATTTTATGACAGCTCCGACTTAGAGGAGATTCCGCTCAAGAAAATAGATACAATCAACTGCAGGAAGTATCAAATATGTTTGCGACAAGTGTATTTCCTCTCTCTGGAGACTGTATAATTAAAGTATAACTTATCTAAACAGTAAAATTGGCTCCCAAAGTGTGTAATTAAAATATCTTTTGCAGCAATTTTACAAATGTATAGCGACAACTAAATGTTAAATAAACAATTAAGGAGATAAAATGTTATTTCATTATGCAAGAGTTTCTACAACAGACCAAAACCTTGACCGACAAATACAAGAAGTCGAATGCGACAGATTATACTGTGATAAACAATCAGGTAAAAATATTAACAGAGAACAACTGCAAGCTATGTTATCAAATTTACGTGAAGGAGATAAAATTTCTTGTTTATCAATGGATCGGTTAAGTCGTTCATTAACTGATTTGATTAATCTGGTTAAAGAGATTACTTCAAAAGGAGCTACAATTAGTTTTGAAAAAGAACATTTAACATTCACTCCCGATAAAAATGATCCTTTTCAGAACTTAATGCTTTCGATGCTTGGAGCCATAAATCAATTTTATAGAGAGAATTTGTTAGAAATCCAAAGAGAAGGAATTCGCTGTGCAAAACAACGAGGAGCTTATTCAAAGGAGAGAAAGAAGAAACTATCTAAAGAACAAATTCAGGAAATTAAAAATAAAATGGCTGATAGGAATACAAATGCAACAGCTCTCGCTAAAGAATACAAAATCAGCCGATGTTTGTTGTATCAAGTCTTAAAGTCATAAAAAAATCGGTATGTGATAAATAAACCACATACCGAGAATGAGTCTACCGTAGACCTTTATTTCAAGTAATCCAGAAATGTTGATTTTTTGACCTGTATGTAGGTATGGTTATTCAGCTTTCTCATAGCATTATCAATGTATGTAATAGTCAAACTTTTTTTAGCCCTTGTCATACCCACATATAATACCCGAAGTTCTTCTTCGATAGATTCGTTACTACGAGGAAAAATTCCTTCTTCAACACCAATAATAATAACATATTCAAATTCAAGACCTTTAGCTTTGTGAATGGTCGACTGATAAATACCCATGTTAGCAATATCACTATACATCATATTTTCGCATCTATACAATACAGCAATGTCTTGAGCTTTAACGCGACTTTTTAACAAATTGCGAATAAAATTCTTACACCAATTAACTTCTTGAGAACTACTGGTGAATTTTTTAATATTAAAGCTTCCTCTAGCTCTATTTGCACCTATTAAAGTTTTTGAGATTCTGCTATTAAATACTCGTAAGAGTTGATTGGATTTTTGAGCCAGTGTCTTTGTCAACCGATAACTATATTCCAATTTATACTCTTTAAACTCTTCTTTATAGAGCTGAGACAATTTATTGACATTGTTATTTTTAACGCCACACCACTCTAAGATTTGTTGATCTTCATCCCCCGCAGCAAAAAGATAATTATTCTTTCCAACTAAAGCCTTGATAAAATTAAATCTTGCTTCTGAAGTATCTTGAAACTCATCAACAAATATATATTGTGGTGTATTACTTGATGGAATGTGATTTTTAGCCACCTTTACAATTCTTGCAAAATCATAACTTTTAGTAGCTTTCAATTCTTGTTTGAACACTCTATAAAATAATTGCATTTCTTTAGAACATTGTTTTATGTAACTGTTATTTTCTCTACATTTTAGAACAATATCAATTACTTGTCTGGTCTTCTTTTCGTTATATGTTCTGCTTTGTCGTTTATAGTTGTTCAATTTTTTATATTTGTTCCATGTGTTTCTAATAAACTTAACCAGTTTTTCTTGATCTAAAAGCTCGTTCTTCATTTTAACTTGCTTAGAAATTATTTTTAGTGCATACGCATGGATTGTGTAAATCTGCATCTTGTCAACTTTTTTAGCACTAATATGCTTTTTTAATCTATCCTTGATATCATTAACAATAGAATTATTAAAAGCTAATATGATGATGTTCCAAGGAAGGGTATTCCTAGCTATTTTTTCAATCCTTGCTTCCAAAGTTGTTGTTTTTCCAGTTCCAGCTCCTGCGTTAACATAAGTAATACGAGAAGTTGAATTAACAGCAAAAGTTTGTTGTATATTGAGAGTAATATTAGTCATGACCTACCTCCTTAAGAATTTTGTTTAACACTTTTTTTCCTTTTCCCCCAGCAAACATAAAGTCGTAAATTTTATAGTCTTTCAGTTTGATTAAGTTCTCATAGTAAGAGGACAAAGGGAGTTTTACGTGTCTAAATCTTTCTTTTCCATTTTTATCAGTTGTTAGTACTTTCCCTCCCAATGGACCTTTGAATGCATAGTAAATACAGTCTATTATTTGAGAGAATGATGCATTTTTTAGAGGAATTATTTTATGCCCTTTTTGTTTGATCCTTTTGTTGATTTTTCCAATATGCCAACGTGAAGGTTTCTTAAAGAATATTCCGTGTACGTGCCAAGACATTAAGGTTCCGTTGCCTAAGTACTTTTCTCGAGGAAATTCATCAAGAGCTACTGTAGCTATATAATCATAACCTTTGAGTAGTTTTTTTACTCTGTTTTGCAGTTTTTCATAATTCATATTCCATTTATCTTTACCAAAGTTATAGCCACAAACTATGGTGAACATGGTGTATTTGCCTTGTTGATTTGGCTTAACAACCTTTTTTAGATGTTTATGAATAATATTTGCAAAAACTTTTAATGCTAATGGTTGCATTAATCCAAACTGTTTAGTACTTAGAATATACTTATATAACTTGGTTTGTTCTTCTAATGAATTTTCGTATTGTGCAATTGACTTATTAAGAATGTTTATTTGCCAACTTGCATTTTCTTCAAACTTTGATTTATATGATTTCTTTGAAATAATCATGGTTTTATCCTTTCAATACTATCGTTTTTGTGTATTTTATGATGTATACAGCTCTGCAGGTGCTGGTTTGATGCAGAGACCAGCACCTACACAAGTGACAATTATTGCGGTAACTGCTCACATTTTGAGGATGAGATTATTTTTTTCAGGAAGGTTTTATCTTTGATAACATAGCTTTCATTACCAAATTTGATGTATGCAACCGTTTTTTGCTTCAAAATATTCATAATGCTGTTACGATTATCTGCATTTTGCTTATATCTCTTTTGCGCTTCCGGTGCAGTTAATCCGTTATACAAATTTTTTAGAGTGTGTTTTTTTATGAATTTTAAAGCCTCTTTCTTTTTGACATCCTTATTGCTCATTACAGTAAGTGCACGAACAATTTTGGCTTTTAATCTTGTAATCCTCTTGTCTGAATAAGTAGAGAAAAATTGTGCAACAAACTGTTTGATTTGTTCTCCATATTCAGCTTTGGATGATGCGTTTATAGTGCGTTTCGAGTATTTATATAATTCCGCAATAGCTTTCTGCTTCATAAGATTGCTTTGAAGATTTATTGTCTTTACTTCATCTTCTAATGCGTATGCATTTTTAAACAATGCGAATACTTTATTCTTAACTTTATTAGCTTTTTTTGTGTTTAAATTTTTATTAGATTTTGACATATCTTTTCTCCTAAAATTATTAAAACAATATCAAACAATATTCCTTGCTTGATACCTTTATTATTTCATTTTTTTTAGAAAAATACGGCAATATTTGAAAATGTAGCTAGTCGCAAATATTTTACGACTAGCAAATAACATATTGATTTTTATTGATATATTTTAGAAAATTAAGACATAAATAAAAATAGTAATCGCAATAAAAGTGCGACTACTATCTGAGCTAAAAAAATCTATAAAAAGTGCTATTTTATAGCTTTAAAACGATAATTTTGTTTCAATTTTTCTTCCGGAAGAAGAATCTTGTAAAAATTATGAGAGTTATTTCTATGTTTAATCAAAGGAAATATTTGTTGAGCATACAATGCATATCCTATAATATGATTCATAAATTTTGCATTTTGTTCTGTGTCAGCGAGAATTGCACCAAGTTCTGTGTTAATATATTTTCTTAATTCTGCTCGATATAGTTTCTTGTCAGATATATTCTTAATTTGCTCTGGAATTTCCGGAATTTGATTATTAACATACAAAGCTTCTATATATCCGTAAATTATTGGAGCAACATATTTAAATTTAGCCCAGAACTCTTCTTCAATCTTTTTGCTTCCTAGTAAGATCAATTGGCTATACTTATCATTTACAGATTTGGCATCTATAAAAGCTTGCTCATATGAATAAGAGTTTTTATAGTCAGGAGAATAATTTTTTAGCAAACGTCTTACAATTGCATGAATTGTGAAAAAACTTTCCGCATTCTCCTTTATTTCTTGTTCAATTGAAGCCCAATTTTTATTATATAAAATACTTTCATAGCCACCAACTCTTTGAAATTCATCATATTCAAGCTTATAAGCGAAATAACAACTTGTTTTTGTCTTGGTTTTTATATCGTTGAGAGCATTAGTTATAAACTTTTTTTGCGTCTTTTCAGTTTCATCAGCAAGAATCATATTCATTGTCATCAAAGTAACAGGAGCTTGATAGCTTTTAATATTTTCAAGCTGATACGCTGATAAAATATAAGGGAATAGATGAAGTAACAGTATCTCTTTTACGGCTATATTTTTCCCAAACTGATAATTTAAATAAGGAAAATCAATAATTAAATTGTTTTTTATAGTCGATGTATCTTGATTGTCAAACATTTACCTGCTCCCTCTAAATATACAGATGGCTCAAATTTAACCCTTCAAATACTAATTTCTCGTTTAAATTTTTAGCTAAGACTTTGATACTGATTGTTCCATAGTGTTCGGAGAGGGAATTAGAACCCTCCCAGCCACAAAGCCTTTGCACGCGGTCAATCGGGCAATTGTTGTTTCGTAGAATCGTTCGAACAGTGTGTCGGAATGAGTGAAAAACAAGTCCTTTGTCCTTCAAACCGAGAGAATCAAGAAGCTTTCCAAACCATTTAGACGGTTGAGCAGACAACTCTCCGCGTGTGTTTGGCACTAAATCCATAAAAATGCGTTTGTTTTTGGCAGGGCTTTGTTTTTGCATTAAATTTACAAATTCCAAAAATCCTAATTTGATAAGTTCCTGATGAATAGGAATTTTGCGGATACCGGCTTTGGTCTTGACGTGTTTACCATCATTTTCGTTGATACTTATAAATTTAATACCGTCTTCTTCTTGAATATCATCAAATTGGAGCTGACAAATTTCATTAAGTCTGGCTCCTGTATATAAGCCCAAAAGCCCGATCCAAAAGAAAGAGCGTCGTTGTCGATTATTATCCCAATGTTTGGAGTAAAACTCACTGTGAAAGATTTTTTGTAGTTGCTGCACGGTGAACGATTGATATTTCGCGGTGGTCTTAGTCGTTTCAAATACTGGAATGTCAATTTCATCAATCGGGTTTTCTTTTATGTATTTGCGTTTGCAAGCCCATGCAAATAACGTCTTGAGGTTTTGAATATAGTCGGATGCAGTTTTATCGGAGATGCAATTTTCTGGATGCTTTTTTCCATATTCAATAATTTTTTTGATGTTGCTGTAAGCCTCGGTTTTGTTGAGACGAGGAGGGAGAAATTTAACTAAATACACCAATTCTTGCAGGTCATCAGCCGTAATGTCGCGGATTTTTTTGTTATTCAACAGCAAATTAATGGTCTCAATACGTTTATTGATTTTATCTTTTTGAGCGTTTGAAACATTGTGTCTGGATGCTTCACCGTTATATACTTTAACAAGCTCAAATAAATTTAAATTGGGCTTTTTGTAAACTTCGGTTTGCGTTGGTGTGTTGACAGAATAAGGAGCTTGAACAGGAAAAACAGAATTTGGTTGTTCATTGCTAAACATGTGAGGACATAAATGCGTCGGGCGCTTTAATTCGGCTCCTTGCAAATAGTTGATAGCCATTTCAAGATATTGAATATAAGCCAACATAAATGACTTGAGAAAAACAGGAAGACATTCTTTGGTAGGAGTTTGCATTTTGTGGCTTGCAATATAAATGTCAACTGCATCTTGTACTAAGTGAAAATCATTGTTTTTGTAGGCTAAAACATATTCATTATGAAGATGTTTATAGTATTGCAGAGTCGAAAAATCTTTGGAAAGAGTAGGGAGTTCATCTTCGGTTTTGGTAATACAAAAATCTAACGCGAAACTTTCAATATCAGCTTCACCATATGTAAATGAGCCTTTAGGACACGGTACACCGCTATAATCAATAACGAACCGAAAAGGAGTATTTTTGAAAACTGACATATTTTGCCTTTCAACCAAAAACTGATGTTCCAACTTAGATAATATCATTAACGATCTGATATTTGCAATATTTTTGTCTTTAGTTCGTAAAGAAACCCAAATTTGTTTTTTGTGGTATATGGGGACTAAGTCGCGTGGGACATTAACAACCACATAAAAAGAACTTCCGCGATTATATAGATGCATGAATAAGCCTCCATGTTTTTAAGGCTAATTCCAATGAGATTTATTAGCAGAAGTTATTAGCAGTTATTGACTTATAAAAAGAAAAAGCCTTGCAAAAACAAGGCTTTAATTCAAAATTGGCTGACCAAGGTTTATGACCTTAGGAAAAAATACGAGCAGGAATTAGCAGAAATGTATCTTATTATTAACGGTATGGATGACGATTTGCGGCAGATGATGACAATAGAAAAAGGCTAATGCTCAATATTTTTATTATATAACCAACAGCAGAAGGAAATAATAAAAATGATTAAGGACTTTTACATTTGCCTGGACAATACGGCATTAAATTATGCACTAAAGCATTTCAGTAATCCATTTACGCGGATAATGCGTTGTTATACTGGGCTGGAAGTTGAAATGATCGTCAAAACAATGGAATCAAACAAGAGCAAAAATTTTTATACGCTCCGAGCAATGCAAAATAAAATATTAAAGGCTACGATTAAAAACCTTGAAGTCTTAGGTGCTATTTTTGAACGAGCAGATAAAAATATACTAAGTAGTAAAAATTTATAAAAAAATACTTTTAGCTCTTGATACAGAATAAAAAAATTCCTAAGTATTCAATATAGGCTATTTTTTTTGATTTGTAGTCTTTTTGCAAAATTTATTTAATACTGTCTGAAAGCTGAAATATGGCAATTTATTTGAATGGATGCCCTGTTAAATTAAAACGAACAAAATTTTCTATTTGTGTTTTAAAATATTCTGATGATTTATTTAATGAATTGAAAGCAAAATATAAATCTGTCATATTTTATCGACATAAAGGTATTGAAATATTAGGTTTTTCATTTGAAAAGCAATATGATAGCAAATTACAAGAGTGTGTAAAAGAGATTGATATTACGGAAGAAGAATATAGCGATTTTAGAAAGGTTTTAATAAAATATGCAATAAAAAAAGCTATTGATAACGCTGGAAAAAATAAGGCTTGGGGTTTTAATCCGATTTGCCTTATTAGTTCTAAGTTAGAGGAAGACATTATAAAAAAAGTTTTAAATGCTGATTTTCCTTTTGCAGCACTTCCTGCGTATTTGATTGATGTTCGGGAAATTGAGAATGAGACCTGCATTTTAGTTGATACCTCGGTTAGGTATCAGACAAGCTATCCATGTAATTATTTTTATTCTAAAGGTTTTAATTTAATCGGAAGAAAGGCTTATATAAATTTACCTAATGGTGAAAGAAAAAAAGTCGGAAAAATTAAAAGCTATGAAGGAAATAATATTATTTGTGAAACGAATGGCGATAGCCAGAATTATGCTTCAGATAGCCTTTTTTTGATACCAAGCTATAAAAATATTAGAGATTATTTGAGTCTTTTGTATAGGACATCTGCTCATAAAATAAATGAGAAGTTGTATAATGCTGTTTCCGCTTTTAGTAATGGTAAAAATAAATTTAGCAAGATTAATGCTTTTACAAATTTTCTTAAAAAATCTCAATTTCTTGAAAATAATGGGATTCAAATTGATGAACTTTTTAATATCACTTCTAAGATAAATAATTTTGAAAAACCGCAATTCACATTTGCAAATAGTTCTATTGCAACAGGAATAGAATATGGCTTGAAAAAGTTTGGCCCCTATACAAAAGCTCATTTTGACAGAAATAATCCTGCTATATGTGTAATTTGTTCAGAATCAAGGCAAGGAGAAGTTGAGCAATTTGTTCGTAAATTTCTGAGCGGAATTAATGGGCATGAATATTTTAGTAATGGTTTAGAAGGAAAATTTGGGATTGGCCGAAGTACTGTGAAAATCTTTACATTTGCATCAAATACACCTGCAGGATATAAAAAAGCCATTGAAAATGCTTTGGAATATAAGGCAGGAGAGAAATTATGGGATTTAGCATTAGTTCAAATTGAAAAATCATTTAAGGACTTGAATGTTAATGATAATCCTTATTTTACAGCAAAATCAATGTTGATGGCTCGTGATATACCAGTTCAGGATTTTACAATAGAGACACTTCAACAAAATGATAAAACCCTAGGGTTTTCTTTAAACAATATGGCTTTAGCTACATATGCAAAAATGGGTGGTGTTCCTTGGCTATTACAATCAATACCAACGGTTGTACATGAGCTGGTAATAGGAATTGGTAGTGCGTTTATTTCTGAAAGCGGACAAAACACTAGAAAAAATAGAGTTATGGGCATAACAACGGTATTTAGTGGTAGTGGTCAATATATTCTTACAGGAAAATCTAATGCGGTTTCTCCTGATGGATATAAAGACGAATTAGCAAATGTTTTGGAAACTACAATTGATAAAGTTAAGGCGTCCATGAATTGGGTAGAAGGTGATACAATCAGAATTGTCTTTCACTCTATGGTAAAAGAGTTTAATGGATATGAAATTGAAGCAGTAAAAGATGTTATAAAAAAATTCAAAGAGTATAATATTGAATATGCATTTGTAAAATTATCTAAAGAACATTTATGGGAAACTTTTGATACGAATAGGGAGAATGAAAGCAAGGGATGTTTGGCTCCAACTAGGGGACAATATTTTAAAATCTCAGATTATGCCATGTTATTATGTTTAACAGGGGGACGAGAACTTAAAAAGAGTAATGATGGTCACCCTCAATGTGTCTATGCAAGTGTTCATAAAGATTCTACATTTAAGGATATTAAGTATTTGAGCAATCAAATATTTAATTTTTCAGCACATTCTTGGAGAAGTTATTTTGTAGCACCTTTACCTGTTACGATAATGTACTCAAATTTAATTGCTTATAGTTTAGGTTGGTTAAATCAATTACCCAAATGGGATAATAGCTGCTTATTTCAAAAAACAGGAAGAGCTAAATGGTTTCTGTAAATAATAACTATCATATCAAAGAGTATCTTAAAGAGAAGCTCAACCAAGGTATGGGGGTGAATGATAATGTTGATGCCTTTATAAAATATTTGGGATTGAGTACACAAGAAGTTTTTAATAATACAGATTTTTATGAGTGTGCTATCAGCGGGTTTAATGGCCTTTGTAACCAAGAAAAATTAGGTAGGTTATTCAAGTGTGCAGCAGAAGTTGATGGAGTTCCTATGCCATGGCATTACGATGTTATCGGTTTATTGGGAATTAAGTTAGCGGTGGCAGCGTCAAAAAATGATATTTTGATAAGAGATTTCAATAATTGGGTTAAAAATTTTTTAGAAGTTGCGATTAAAAAACAAAAATTTAATTTGCATGAAGAAACTTTAGCAAAATTTGTGCTGAATGAGGATGTTTCAAATAAAGCTTCTTCTCCTGTCGTGCTTTTGTTGTTGCATTACAAAGGACTATATGAATTACATCCGGATTTGAAAGATTTTTGCATTGTTGAGTTTTGGAAGATATATACTAAGGTAGAGTATATTTCTTCTGTGTGGCTAATGGCTGCTTTAGTTTATGTTTTTAATAATATTTCAGAAGAACAGGCAACGGTTCCTGCGAATAATTGGAGTTTGGATAATTTAATTTCCTTTATGGAAAATATTTCGGTGGGATTGAATTGCTGGACTTGGGAAGAAAAACCCAAGACAAAAAACAGCACACCTGTAAAATGGCTTATAGAAAATGAATATCATGTTCAAAATTTATTGTATGTGTTGTTGGCACCAATTTTTCCGAGAATACAAAAGGAAATCAATCTTCCACAACAGGGGCATAAGAATCCTAGAGCTGATCTTTATATTCCTGAACTTCATTTGATAATTGAGGTGAAACATAGAAAAGGTAAAGCAAAAACATTTGCTGATTTGACTGAAGAATTAGCTGCGGACAAAACTCTATATACAGCATCTGAAGAATATGAAAAATGTAAACTTGTTGCTTTTTTATGGGATAATCAAGCGTCAACGGAAGAACATCAAAAATTCAAAAATGGAATATATGGTTTAAAATTTGATGGATGTGTTGTAGTTTCATCACCATCTTGTATGCGTTCTTCTTAAACCATCTCTATAATTTTCTTCTGTGCATCGGTATTGTATTCAATATAGCGTTGGGTGGTGGCAAGGGTGGAATGTCCGGCCAGCATACGGATGTCGTTTAAGGTACCGCCGGCAAGACTGATATTTTTCGCTGCGGTAGTAATAAATGTTCTGCGGCCGCTATGCGAGGAGCAACCTTCAAAGCCGATTTCCTTATATAAATTATAAAAGAAATTGACGATTGCCTGCGGGCTGGTCTTATTGTCGCGTTCTGTCGTAATAATCCGATTCGTCAAATTAAAATGCTCGTCCTTCTGTTGCTTACTTAGCAATTCCGCCAATAAAGCAGCCAAATCTTTATGCAAAGGAATAATCCGGCCGGATTGCTTGCCCTTAGACGCCTTATTAATAAGGTTAATTTCTCGGCTCAAGTTTCCTTCCGAATCGCAAACCATCAGCCAGCTTAGATTCGCTATTTCCTTTGCCCGCAATCCGGCCTTGTAACTAAGCATAAAAATAATTTTATTGCGGAGCGGATATCTTGTCCGTTCCAGATAGCTCAATGCCAGTTCCTGCTGCTTTGGTGTAAGAATTTTTGCCTGTTTGTTAAGTGCCATTTATTACCTTTAACTCATTATGTTATTGAATCTATGTAATAAATTATAATGAGTATAAAATAAAAGTCCAGGCTCAAAGTCTTGTAACGCTTGAAAAATAAGGACTCATTATAAAATTTAGATTATATAATGAGTTGATAAATTTGAATATTAAAAAAACTCTTTGACTTTTTTTTCCTGTTTAACCTAATATAAAGTTGGTTCGATTGTCGGACTGGGGCGTAGTAACCTCTTCACTATACGGTCTGAGATTTTAGAAGGCAGACCGAAATCAAAAACACTTCTTCCGGTTTTTATGACCGGGAGATGATGTTATGTCCAAGCATTTTGCCAAAAGCATCATGCTGTTATAGTGCAGTTACTAACTCCCGGTCGCCCGAAACTGTGGCGACTTTTATTTTGTTAAAATTAGAAAAAGGGAGAAACTAAATGGAAAAACTAAAATATCTTTGGCATAAATTTCTTTATTTTAGTGGGATAATGGTAATAGTAATTGTTGTATATGGTTCTTATAAAGATCAATACGGATTTGAAATTCCAGAAGCTAATTATGTTTCCGCATGTGACGGTAAAGAGGTTGTGTCCAGTATTAAAACACAATGTACAAAGATGGATGGTGTAAGGAATGATAAGCCAATTTATGCGGAGATAATAACCGATGTTTATTCAATAAGAGATATCTATAAAACTACAGTCTACAGAAGGTTTTGCTTTCCCAATGGAACCAGAAGTGTCCAGTTTGTTTTAAGAGAGTTTATTGAAGATGCCAATAATGGAGATAAACAAAGAGTAGAAATCGGAGACGATTTAGATTTAGAAGCAACGAGTTGCACAGGTATCGAAGCTTTATTTTGGGATGTTGATGGCAAAGCAAAAAATGGCGTCATGTATTATCGAATGACCGATAATGGTGTTGAAGATTATGAATAATTTTGGGAGCGAGCCATGAAAAAATTTTTAATTATGATATTGATGCTTGGTGGTTGTGCAATAATTAATGACCAAAAGCAGGGAGACTACTTTAGTCAATTTAGCATTCCTACAAAAAATTTATTGGGAGTGGGAAGATGCAAAAGCTTTGAAAGCAAATATGTGGAGAATTATGACTGGGATAAACTTATAAAGCTGGAAACGGAAATTTTGAATATAAATGATAAGCTTAAAACAAGGAATGGTTTGTCGTCAGTCAATATCCCGCAGGCTAATTTAGTAATCAGCAGTTATCTTGAAATGCCATCTGTTTTTTATCGTGATAAGAAAATGAAAGACTTGAGCGAAAGGGATGGCGAAACTTTTGATAGTTATGGAATATTGAACGAAGTTGCCGATTTTTGTTTAAAAAATGATTTTATTCAAGATAGGGAAAAAACAACAAAGTTAAAGAACTATTGGACACATGGAGAGATTAAGGCCTGGATGGCCGGAAATCTTCGACATAAACTTAAAATTGAGCAGATTTACACAAAACAGAAAGCTGAGTTTATGAAAACTTTTAATAAGTCGAAATTGTATGGCAGATTTAAAAAGTCTGCGCCATCTATGATTGGAATGCCAGTTGAGAGTTTGGTTAAAAAGGACTGCAAAATTGAGAATGTCATTATCGGTATGTCATTATTATCAATGGCAGATAACAGATTTAGTAAACAAGAAAATTATTCATTTTCGGTTGAAGGTAATGCCCTAATAATTAAAGTGTCGGATATTTTTAGAATCAATTTTGAGCAACGAGATGGTAAGTTGGTGCCGACTGAATATTACAGCAAAAATGAAAATAATTCCTCGGATAATCAAGATTATACCAATCGAAGTGTCTTAGGAGCTGTTTATATGTCTGATACCCTGTGTGGCAGCAGTGAATTAGTATATTAATGTTGTAACCACCTCAAATCTGAGGTGGTTTACCAAGACCATACAGGCTTGATTAACGCTAAGTATAAATTTTAAGTGTTAAACCGCCAAAACTAAGCAGTCTCGGATATTTTTTATTCGGGGCTGTTTTTTGTGATGATTTTTTTGTATTAATTGACATACGGCGTAAAAGATTATCTACTTAATGCATATTAACTTAATAACGAGGCATATTTTGAGGCATGCAAATAAAATTGATTCTGAGGAAGAGAAATTTTTATCGGATATAGGAACTAAAGTTAAAAATTTTCGGGTTTATAAAAATATTAAATTGACAACTTTAGCCCAAAAAGCCGGTGTTGATTATCGGACATTAAAAGCCATTGAAACGGGAAAAGCAAATCCTACAATTTTAGTTTTGAATAAGATTGCTAAAGCCTTGGAAACCAGTGTAACAATTTTGACCGATGTAAATTATAATACTAATACCGTAGATACTAGAAAATCTTTAATCGATTTAATTTATAGCCTGAATCAAAAACAATTTAAGATTCTGAATGATGCTGTGTCTTTGCTCTATGAACATCCGTATCAATTTTGGAAGAAGATAAGGGATATTTTGATGAAAGATTATGAAGAACGAATTAATGAAATTGAATTGTGGGAGTTTTATTCAAAGAAAAATAAACAATAATTTTTTTATCGCCTGTATTAAAATGATTATAATGTTGAATGCCTACATTAAAATGTAGGTATTTTTTTATGCGTAAATATCTTGTAATACATTGATTTCCAACAAAATATTTTCTTTATTTTTGCTTTTGAATGCGAAAAAACAAATTTTGGTAAAGAGTCCCCGTAAATAACATCAACGGAGAGCTCTGTCTTGAATTACCAAGCGCTAAATAATGAGATTTTGAAGTGTTGTCCTGACTTGACGGCGGATGAAGCTGTCGATGCAGGTAAAAGTCTTGTTGCTCTGTTGAAGATATTACATGAGGCCGCTCAGGAAAATCCTGAGTTGGAAGTTTTAATCAATGCTCAAATGAAAGGAAGGTCTGTCAATGAGCACAAATAATAAAAATGTCTGTGATACCTGCGTTTTGCTGGTTGATTACACAGACATCACAATAACAGAGCTTGGGCGTTTTAAGCCTAATCCGCAAATCCTCTGGGATATGCAAGGGGCGGAGGCTGTGACCTGCTATAACTTCGCAACGCGTGAAGAGCAGCAACAGCATTACTACCCTAGGCTGTCATTAAGCAGCGTGCTGCGGCACGGAGGTTTCAGCGTTAAGTTGAAAATTGAGTTTTCCGCACCGAAGCTTCTGCATTTTCCGCCCAACAATCTGGAAGAAGTTTGCGATGCCGATTTTGAAGATATCATCAGCATTTTGGCTTTACGGATTTACGAGATGGGTGTTGATGTTTCGCCTCAAGTGTTGAGGTCAGCACAAGTTGTAAGAATTGATTATGGTAAGAATGTTCTGGTTAAAGTCGCACCCTGTGTGATTTTACAATATCTGAACAAAGCTGACATCAGCCGTCGGCTCGATTGTACCAAGGTGTCATACCGAAACGAAGGACATTCGCTGCATTTTTTAGCCCGACACCGGAATGTCGTTATTTACGATAAACTCAAAGATATTCAAAAAGCCCGGTATTGTAAAAGTCGGGCTGTCAGTTCCGAAAATGCCCAGACAATTGATATGGCAGCCCTAGGCTCAAGCCAATATTTACGGGTTGAAATTCAGTTGGGCAATTCTGAGAATATCCGTCAAGCCATCAGCAAAGCAGGGCTTTCAGTTTCGGAGCTGACATTCCAAAATCTTTTCAGCAGTCAAATTTGCCGAGCTGTTACGCTGGTTTATTGGAATGAAATTTTGGCGGCTGTCAGATATCAGCAGTTAAGCGAAGAAAATTCGACAGATTTATTCAAGCGTCTGCTGGATGCCAAATATAAGTTTCTAAAAGCCCTGCAGCTTGTCGGTTTGGTAACGATACTGAAGACAATGGGCAAACGAGAACTGCGGCTACATGCGGGGAACTCTTTTTCACCTGCCATTTACGAACTGTTTCGGCTGATTAACCGGCTCGAACCGCAAAACAATTGGCTGCAGCCGGATTTGGACGGCATAACCACAGCTATTAATGAAAATCAAATCATAACTTTAACGAAAGGAAATGAAAATGACTAATATTACAAAAGCTTCTTATGCGGTAATTTACTGCCGAGTTTCTTCGACAAAACAGGATTTTATGAATTCAGCCAATAAACAGTATAATGTTTGTTATGATTACTGTGAAAAAGTCGGATTACAAATTTTAACTGGCTTATGCATGTGTGAAAGTGCATATAAGAAAAAAAGACCTGGTTTTGAAGCTATGTTGGATGGACTGAGGCAGAGTCCGAAATGGCCTATAGCGGTGGTTGTTACGTCAATCGATAGGATAGCTCGTAATTTTTCCTCTGTTGATAGTTTGTTAGAACTTCTCCGAGTTGGGAAAATTGAGTTGCATATCGTCGATAGCGAAATGATACTAAATTCATCTTCTTTACCAAATGAAATATGTAGCTTTAAAAAAGCGGTAGCCGAAGCGGAAGAATATTCTGCATGGATTTCATGCGAAACCAAACTGACTTTTCAAAATTTGAGAGAAAGGGGAATATATCCGGGAAAGGCTCCTATTGGTTACAGTAACATTTACTTGGATAGCCGTAAATCAATTGAACCCGATGAACAAGCCGGTAAAGTTCAATTACTATTTGATGCTTTTTTGCAGCCTGAAATAGGTATTCGTGAACTGCTAAAAATTGCTCAAATGGTACACTTGCATACAACTGCAGGAGCTTCAATTAATCGAAGAACACTGATCCATATGCTGCAAAATCCATTTTATTATGGGTACATGAAAAGTGGCGGAAGATTGTATCGTCATAATTATATTCCCTTAGTCAACGATATGATTTTTTATGCGGTTCAAAAAAAATTAGATTGGGAATTAGGCAAAGTTGCCAATAAGGAAACGGAGGTGCAGGTAGCGGCATAAAGCAAATTAGGCCAGCGAAGGCTGGATAAGAAATCCAGCCTTCCTTGACCTGCCAGAATGATGAATCTTAAAATAAAGCATAATTTTTAATATAGAAAGGTAAGAAGATGGGAAGAAAAGTAGTAAAAGTTGTGAATGATAAAAATATAAAGCATGCCGTTTTATGGATACGGGTATCAAGCAGGGAACAGAAAGAAGGTTATTCGCTTGATGCTCAGGAAGACCGGGTGAAGAATTATTGTATTAGGAAAGGGCTGACAGTTATCAAACAGTTTACCATTGTTGAAAGTTCGACCAGAGGTGAGCGGAAAGAATTTTATAATATGATAAATTTCATAAAAAAATATAAAGATCCGGTCGCGTTGGTTTGTGACAAAGTTGATAGGCTGCAGAGAAGTTTTAAGGAATATAATGTTTTGAATGAGCTGATTGAAAAAGAAAAAATGGTAATTCATTTTCAGACGGAACAAGCAATTATGGCGAAAAATGCCAAAGCTCATGATAAGATGATGTGGAACTTTCGGGTTACAGTTGCGCAGTCGCAAACAGACACGATGAGTGATAATGTAATACGCAGTTTTGAAAAAATGCGCAAAGAGGGAAAATGGGCACACCATGCACCAGTCGGCTATAAAAATGTAAGGGATGCCAATGGTAACAGTGATATTGTGTTGGATGAGGACAACCATTTCATTATTACGCGGTTGTTTAAGGAATTTTCGATTGGCACCTATAATCTTGAGCAAATAACGCGGAAAGCCGCTGATTTCGGGCTTAAGATGAAGACCAGTAAGAAAATTCATAAGCAGACTATCCGCGGAATATTAAGCAACCGTTTTTATATCGGGGAAATGTACAGCGGCGGGCAATATTATCCGCATTGTTATCCGCGGCTGACGGACAGTTATACGTTTGAACGGTGTCAGGAAATTTTGGAAGGTAAGGCAAATCATAAGGTGCAGAAGCATGAATATGTATTTAAAGGACTGGTTCGTTGTAAAAACTGCGGTGGTGTTGTTTCAACCGACATCAATGTACATTCGGCGAAAAAGAAGGGCGGAGAAAAAATCGTTTATAAATACCTTTTTTGTCCGCAATGCGGCGGCTATCGGACGAGAGAGGAAAATGGGGTTGAAAAAGTGAGAGAGGCATTAAAAACGCTTAAAAACATGCCTAAAAGCGTTGTCGAAAAATTGGTTGCCTGTTTGGATGAAGAAATTTACAAAGACCATAAAATGGAAATAGAAGCCAAGAAAGCATTGGACAGGCAGATTGCCGGTTTTGCCGAAAAGGAAAGCCGATTGATAGACTTGTTTACGGGAGGCAGTATTACACAGGATTTATATACCAAAAAACTAACCGAGTACAGACAGGATAAGAAAAAACTGGAAGAGCGATTAACCGACTATAGTCATCTGACTAAGCAAGGTCTGATAACGCTCAAATACTTGGCTGGCTTGCTTTTGATGTCAGATCAGATATGGAATTTTCTGAACAACGACAAAAAACAGCAGGTTTTAAAATTACTTTGTTCGGAAATTTTATTAGACGGTAAAAATGTAGATATTTCAATAAGAAAGCCTATCTTAGCACTGGCTAAAATAGGCTCTTGTCAAGTTTGGCTGGGGTGGCTGGATTCGAACCAACGAATGTCGGCACCAAAAGCCGATGCCTTACCACTTGGCGACACCCCAACATTATAGTAAAAAATGCCCGTATAAACGAACAAAAGTACTTTTATACTAAAAAAATATAAAAGCAAGCATTTTTTTCTATTGTTAAAAATTTTTGAATAAATGGTAAGCGTAGAATAAAGTTATATAAATCATTTGACTTATGACACATGTTATACAACTATCAAATTTAAGTAATATGAATAGGTAAGGGTGGGCGCCGAAACGAAATTTAATATTTATTTTTTATTTACCTGTTTCTGGCGGAAACGGAAAAAACATTGGATTGCCGTGATACTACTGAATTGTTGACAGATATATATGTTCCGAAAGACCTGAAAATACCGCAGGAACAAGGGGAAAATCAGTTTTATCTGTTGAATAAAACAAGGAAAGAAATGACGGAAATTTGGGAAAAACCTTACATCGGCGGTCTTGAACTGGTGTATCCGTAAAAATCTTTAGCATAACTTTTTCCCTCTCTTTACAGCATCAAAACCTCTCCGTATACTGCAGGCGGATAATAACAAAAGCAAAAGAGGGAATGATATGGCACTTAACCTGATAAAACGCGGCGGCGCCGTGCAGGAATTTTCAATTTTTAAACTTCAAAAGCTGCTGACGGATGTCTGCCGGGGCTTTCCGCTGGATTCGCAAAAGCCGCTGTTGAATCTGGATGAATATATAAAAGACGGTATGACGACAGCAGACTTGTTTAATGCTCTGACGATGAACGTTTTAAGCCTGACGTCGGTTGAAGAGCCGGAATGGAAGAACGTTGCCGGCCGGCTGAAGATGCTTGCATTGTACAAACAGGTTTCCATTGCCCGGAATATGCCGAAGAACGAACCGCCGTATGATTATGTGTCGTTTCTAAAGTACGCTGTCAATAACGGAATATACAGCACTGTAATTGCGGAAAAATATACGACGGAGGAAATTGCCGAAGCTGCGTCCTTTATTAATCCCGATTTTGACTTCGTTTATGACTATGCCGGTGCCAATCTGCTGCTGAAACGCTATCTCTGTGAATACGGCGATAAAATTGTTGAATTGCCGCAGGATATGTTCTTGTCCATTGCGCTGCTGATAGAACAGGACGAAGACAAAGCTGCGCGTATGGCCAAAGTTAAGGATACTTACGAAAAACTGGCTGACCGCAAAATCTCGCTTGGCACGCCGCTTTTGATGAACCTGCGCCGTCCGAACGGTAATCTCAGTTCTTGCTTCATCACCGCAATGGAAGACACGCGCGAGTCGATTTTTTATGTCATAGACCAGGTGTCATCAATTTCCAAATTCGGCGGCGGGGTAGGGGTGAACATTTCCCGCGTCCGTGCCAAAGGCGCCCGCATCAAGGGGATAAAGAATTCCTCCGGCGGTGTTATCCCGTGGATTCGTATTTTGAATGATACCGCAGTGGCCGTCAACCAGCAGGGCAAACGCAAGGGCGCCGTAACCGTGTCGCTGGATATGTGGCATCTGGATATTGAGGATTTTCTGGAGCTGCGAACCGAAAACGGCGACCAGCGCATGAAGGCCTATGACATTTTCCCGCAGGTGGTTGTGCCGGATTTGTTTATGCAAAAGGTGGAAAACAACGAAGACTGGCTGATGGTTGACCCGCACGAGGTGCGTACCAAATACGGTATCGAGCTGGCAGACCTCTGGGGAAAGGAGTTTGAAAAAGCCTACAATCAGCTGTACCTGGAAGCCTCGTTTGGCAAATTGGAACTGTTTAAGTTTTATCCGGCCAAAGAGTTGCTGAAAAAAATTATGCGTTCGCAGATAGAAACCGGTATGCCGTATATCGCGTTTAAGGATACGCTGAACCGCTACAATCCCAACAAGCATGACGGTGTTATTGTCGGCACCAACCTTTGTACCGAGTCGCACAGTAACGTCCGCCCCAGCCATATTGGCGAAGACGTTTTGGAGAACGGCCGGGTCGTCCGCACCGCGGAGGGCGGTCTGGTTCACGTCTGCAATCTGGTGTCAATCAATCTGGCGAATATCGAGTCGGATGCGGAGCTGGAGAGCGTCTGCGAAACTTCCGTACGCCTGTTGGACAATGCGATAGACTTTACCCGCGTTCCGGTGCTGGAAGGTCAGGAGCACAACAAGCGCTACCGCACTATCGGCGTCGGTGCGATGGGGCTGGCCGATATGCTGGCCAAAAACAATATCCCGTATATTCTGTCGGCGGATTACGTTGATGAGTTGTTTGAAAAAATTGCGCTGTATAATATCCGCGCTTCCGTTAAACTGGCCAAAGAAAAGGGAACGTTCGGCGCTTATGAAGGTTCGGACTGGAGCAGGGGCATCATCTTGGGGCACGACCAGATATGGTTCAATAAAAATGCCAAATATCCCGAAGCCTGGAACGAACTCTTTGCCGATTTGCAGAAATACGGCATTCGCAACAGCCAGATAGCGGCGATTGCGCCCAATACCAGTTCTTCGCTGATACAGGGATGCTCGGCGTCGGTGCTGCCGGTTTACAGCAAGTTCTTTGTGGAAACCCACGGCAAAGGCTCCATTCCGAACTGCCCGCCATATATTCGCGACAAGTTCTGGTTTTATCAGGAAAACCGCAACATCAGCCAGGAAACTGTCGTTGACATTATGGCACGCATTAACAAGTGGATTGATACCGGTATTTCCATTGAGCTGATGTATAACTTAAACCGCAACATTCGCGCCAAAGACATTTACAATACGATAATGAGCGCCTGGAAAAAGGACATCAAAACCCTTTATTACACCCGCACCATTCAAAAGGACGGTTCCAGTCTGGAAAAGACGGAATGCGTCAGCTGCGCCGGATAGGAGAGAAAAATGCAGAGAAAAAAACTTTTTAACGTTAACGGAAATGACGAAATCATCAACCGCCGTATGATTGGCGGCAACGTTACCAACCTGTTTAATCTGAACAACGTCAAATACCAGTGGGCGAACAAAGTCTACCGCCTGATGATGGAAAACTTCTGGATTCCTGAAAAAGTTTCGCTGTTTGATGACAAGCGCGCCTATGAGGAGCTGACCGCCTCGGAAAAGGCTGCTTATGACGGCATCCTGTCGTTTCTGGTTTTTCTGGACAGTATCCAGACCAACAATCTGCCGAACATCAGCGAATACATCACCGCTCCGGAAGTCAACCTGATTTTGGCGATTCAGACTTATCAGGAGGCTGTACATTCGCAAAGTTACGCCTATATTATAGAGAGTATCATTCCCGCCGCCAAACGCGCCGAGATATATGACAAATGGCGTGAAGACAAGGTCTTGCTGGAACGCAACAAATACATCGCTGAAATCTATCAGGACTTTGTTGACAATAAAAGCGACATCAACTTTGCCCGCGTGCTGATTGCCAATTACCTGCTGGAGGGCGTGTATTTTTATAACGGCTTTAACTTCTTTTACAATCTCGCCGCCCGCAGCCTGATGATTGGAACAGCCGACGAGATAAAGTACATTAACCGCGACGAGCTGACCCACTGCGTCATTTTCGCCAATATTATTAAGGAAATAATGAAAGAGAACAGCGGTTTCTTCAATCTGGACGAGGTGTATGCAATGTTTGACAAGGCGGTTGAACAGGAAATCGCCTGGAGTAACCACATCATCGGCCGTAACATTATCGGCATTACCGAAAAGACGATTGAGGAGTACACCAAGTTCATTGCCAACAAGCGTCTGAAGGATCTGGGGCTGAAACCGCGTTATGAAGGCTTTGACCAAAACCCGTACAAGCAGCTGGAAAAAGTTGCCGATACCAACGGCGAGGGAAATGTAAAAGGCAACTTCTTTGAAGCCAACGTGTCGTCGTATAACCAAAGCACGGCTGTTGAGGGATGGGATGAAATCTGAGCCCGTGGCAGCCAAACTCGGCTCCCGTCTGGCGGTTACGGCACCGACTGCCCGTCCTGTCGTCCGCACAACGTGAACCCGGCCGCCCGCAGTCAGCCCATGCTGTCCGACAGCTCTTTCGGTTCCCCGCCTTCCGGCTGCTCTCCCGGCTTCCGCTCGGTGGTCGCAGAACCCGGCTGCCTGCCCGGTTCTCGTCCGGGCATAACCCAAATGAAAATACAAAGGATGGAAAATGCATTTTTTATCGGAATTTAATTTACGCGAATTGCTAAGCTCGTTTGTTGTCCTGTTGGCTATTACGGATATCCCGGGCAATCTGCCTATAGTGATAAACCTGCAGAACAAGGGGATAAAAATCAGCGCCCGCCGCGCATTTATCTATTCTCTGGTGCTGCTGGTGTTCTTCTTTTATGCCGGCGAAGCGTTTCTGAAACTGTTCGGGCTGGACATTTCCTCGTTTGCGATTGCCGGTGCGCTGATAGTCTTTCTGTTCAGTCTGGAAATGATACTGGATATTAATCTGGTCTGCGAAGGTACGGACATTTCCGGCGATGCCACGTTTGTCCCGGTCGTGTTTCCTCTGTTTGTCGGCGCCGGAACCCTGACGGCGCTGTTGGCCATCCGTTCCCAGTATGCCGATATAAATGTTTTGCTTGCAGTTTTGCTGGATTGCGTTGCCATATACGGCACAATCCGTCTGTCGCGTTTTTTCAAAAAACATCTGAGCAGCGCCGCCATTTATGTTATGAAAAAGTTTTTCGGTATGGTGCTTTTGGCAATTTCCGTAAAATTGTTTATTACCAACGTTGCCGAATTGGTCCGCCAGATAAACGCCTGAGAATGAATTTGTTTATCGGATGGCGTCTTCACCGCGTTATTTGGTCTTAGAAGGAGAATATTTTTTTGCAGCCTCTTTTTATCTGTATTTAAATGCCTATATCCAACTCGGCAGAGGAGGTGAAAATGGTGCAGGTATCAATAATAGTTCCCTTAAGCCGCAATGCCGGAACTGTCTGGCCCGAATTGCGGCAAATCCTAAATGAATACGGTTCGGAAATTGAAGTGGTGTGCGTCGCATCATCCCGAAAAGCATTTCCTTTGGGCAGTTCTTTTTTTAACCAATCTGCTTTGTCCTCGGCTTCTCCAAAAGCGTCTTGCTTCAATGCACCTTTTTCCCGGGAGAATAGTTTGCAATCTCTGCCTGAAGATATGATGCAAGACGGACGGCTGCGTTTTGTCAGGGCTCCCGGAACCGAAAAATATGCGGCAATGAACATCGGGATGGAAGAAAGCCGGGGCGAATATGTTGCCTTTTTTGAACCTGGAGCAAAAGTTTCCCCCGGGTTCTATAGGGAATTGTACCGTTTTGCTAGCAAAAAACGTGCGGAAATTGCCGGCTGCGGCATTAAAACGTCAAATCCCGCTGGGGAGGATATCCTGGTCAATATAGCCGCAACCGGGTTCACGTCTTCATTGAAAGAAAAAGCCCGTTTATGGAGAATACCGCAGTATTCTTATGTCGGGAATAAAATCTATCTGCGCCGGGCGTTGTTGGAAAACGGGTTGTTTTTTAAAGAAGATACAAAATTTGCCGATATGTTCTGGACGCCGCTTGTCCTAAAAAAGTTAAAAAGGGCAGCAGCAGTTTCCGGAATTTGGTATATGCCTCCGCAGGAGCCATCAGCCGGTATGGCACGAGAGAAGCCGTCAACGGCGGAATACCAGCTGGCACGCCTGTATACGCGGGCATTCGCTTCGGTAAATGACCTGATACCCGCAAAATATGCCGTTACCCGGAAAAACATCTGTTTTTTGGGAATTCCAATTATGAAAGTTCTTAAATCTTCCCGTTGCGAAAAATGCTACCTCTTTCACTTGAAAGTCAAAGAAAACAAACGCCGTATTGCGGCTTGAATATATTCGGAGCGCTGCGCAATGCAAAAATCCCTGCCGCCCGGTAAAGGTATGGCAGGGATTTGGAGAAATGCGCGGAGTGCCCACAGATAGGTTCCGGCAATAAATTGCAATAATTTTGCCGCAAATTCCGGTTACGGGCGGCAAAATGCTAAATGGCGCAGTATGCGGCCAGCGTCCTTTCGATGAGCATAGACTCGTCTGTACTGCATGGAATGTTGAAAATTCGGTCAGCCATCTTTCTTGCCTCGTCGGGATGTTCGCAGTCCAAATCAAACGGCGACCATATTTTGACATAATTGTCCAAAAATTTTTCCCAGTCCGAAGCGCAGAGCGTATAGCTGTTGCCGAAAGCGGGGCTTTGGTGCAGCAGGCGGTTGAATGCGCTGTGCGAGCAAATCAGGACAATATGCCGGGCTTGGATTTTTCCGGCTTCTGCTTCGGCAATATCAATAAAAGCCCGGGTATCTTGTATCGGTGCCTTATTGTTCAGAGCCGAACTTTCATGGATGCCGTGTGCCGTACAGGCAAGGTTGGCTATTCGAGCAGACTGCAGTCCCCCGTCGTCTCCCGCGGCATAAAGCATTTGCGGCTTGCCGAATTTTTCAACGATGTTTTTTGCCAGAAGAAACAGCATCTTGGCATCTTTAACGGAAATACAGCCGTCGGCTTTTACCTCGGCGTAGCGAATAAATGTAAGATAAACCATAAATGTAAATTAATGATATGAATAAAAATTATTAAACCGATAAAACTTAGCCTGCCGCTGCCAAAAATGCAAGCGGAAAAATTGTTTTTTTTTTGTTAATTATGCAAGGGAATAATCGGATAAATAATTTGACAAAAATTAAAAAAAGGTTATTTAAAAGGCATAAGACAAAAACAATAAGAAAGGACAGACAATGAGCAGACAAGCCGACTTGCTTGAAGCATACCACAATATTTTGTATGTAATAAATAATGCCCCGTTGAACAGTTATCCGAAATTCGGTAAAAATGATGTCAAAAAAATTCCGTCCGATAAGGCTGAAAAGATTATCGGCAACGTTGTCGGACACCGGCTGGCATCCGTTCCGGCCGACAAACACCCGCATGTTGAACTGGTTTTGGGGTATCCCGGGTCGGGAAAAACGCTGGTGGAAGAAGACATTCTCGCGCGCTATCCCGGAACGATATTAAAAATTGACTATGACGATTTTCGCCGTTTTGACAGCCGTATGGTAGAAAAGAGCAAAGAGAATCCGCTGGTTGCCGACTATTTCGGGCAGATACCCGGTGCTATTAAAGACCGGTTGATGATGGGCGCAGCGGCCAACGGGCAGAGCGTTTTAATCAGCGCGCCTGCGTTGGATATCCAGTCTTCGCCGGAAAATTCCCTGAAAGCGCTTTTTCTGAACAAAGGCTACAGGCTGAATGTCGTCTATATTAATGCCGGCGAAGAATTGTGCTTTTTAAGCAACTTCACCCGCCATTTCAAAGCCCGTGCCAACAACCTGAATAATCCGGATGGAAATTTTGACATTCCCCGGATGGTTCGTCCGGAGGTTCATCGTGCCATTTCCGCCGGCACCCGCCAGAATATTAACGAAATCGTGGGGATGATTGGTCGTGGGGAAAATGTCAGCCTGAAGATGGTCGACCGCGATAACCGCGAAATTCCGTTTACAAACATAGAGGCTGTTCCCCACATAGCGCGCCGCAGAGAACGCAGCCCTCTGAATCCGGCGGAAATCGACCGTTTGGTTAATGAATTAAGTATAATCAGCGATGCAATTCAAAAAGTCGGCATTAACGGCCGGGAAAAGAAAATTCTGGCAGACTTTATGCAGGGTGCGCTTTACAGCCGTTTAATCGAACGGAACATTCCATCGACAATGCCGATGTTTTTGGACAATCATCAAGGGAGATAACATAGATGCACTTTAAACCGCTTGACGACTTAAGCCGTTGCCGGATTCTGCTGTCTAACGATGACGGCATAGATGCGCGCGGTATCAAACTTTTGGAACAGGAATTGCTAAAACTGAGCAGTGACGTCTGGGTTGTCGCACCGAAAAACGAAAAGAGCGGTGCCAGCCACGCCATCACGTCAGATAAGCTGCGCAGCATGCAGGGGCACAGTTCGGTAGATGCGTTTCCCAATGACGTTGTTAAAGTTTCCGAACGGCATTATGCCGTCGACGGTACGCCGAGCGACTGTGTCCGTATCGCCTTGAATATGATATTGGCAGATAAAAAACCGGATTTGATTATTTCAGGCATAAACAACGGCCGCAACATTGCCGATGACATAACCTATTCCGGCACAATCGGCGTTGCGGTAGAAGGGATTTTGCACGGCATACCGTCAATAGCCGTGTCGCAGCTGGTAGACGGCGCGGAAGTTGTCAACTGGCAGATGGCGGAAAAATATCTTCCCGGCCTGCTGCAAAAAATTTGCCGCGGGACTTTCGGCGCTGATACGCTGATTAACATCAATTTTCCCAATGTGCCGTTTGAACAGCTGAAAGGGATAACCGTTTGCCGCCACGGCAGCCGCCGGTTTACGCCCGGCACGATAGAGAATGGCCGCCTGAAAGCCGATTCGCTCGAGGGCGTTCCCGCTGCGGGGCGTTACCCTGACGATTGTGCCGCCATTAAAGATAGCATAACCGTGTCAGCCCTGAAAATTGACCTGACCGACGAACCTGGGCTTGGCGAATTGCAGCGTCTTCTGGCTTAAAAAAGGAAACCCTGATTCCTGCAAATATGCAGTTTTGCTTAAAGTTCGGGCTCACCGAATGCACTGCGCAACAAAATACACAAACCGACAAAATTGCGCAATGTTGGGAATAGGGGCTTGACAAGGCCGCTAAAACAGGTCAAACTAAAACACCAACAGCGAACCGTTTTCTCGGCTTCTGCTTGTCAGAGCTGCTGAAATCGTTCAAATTCGCCTGAAAGGAATAAAGAGGAAAATGTTGACCGTAACTGTAATCAGCTTCTGTTGTTGCTGCAACTCCTAAGCCCTGCTGCCGGAGCTGGTTTCAGCTGGAAAAAACAAACGAGGCAGCTGCGCAAGACTGCCTCTTTTTTTAACTTAAAACATAAGGATGATGATAATGAGCGTATATTTATACAATACCCGGACCCGCAGCAAGGATGAGTTTAAACCCTTAAATCCGCCGTTGGTAACGATGTATTGCTGTGGCCCGACCGTATATAATTATGCGCATATCGGCAATCTCCGCACTTATATTTTTGAAGATTTGCTGGTGAATACGCTGAAACTGGCCGGCTACAAAGTCAAACATGTGATGAATCTAACCGACGTCGGGCACCTGACGAGCGACGGCGACGAGGGCGAAGATAAAATGCAGGTTGCGGCCGAACGCGAAAAAAAGAGTGTTCTTGAAATAGCCAGAATGTATGAGGATGCTTTCTTCCGCCATACCGCTGAACTGGGGCTTACCCGTCCGACGGTCGTCTGCCGGGCAACCGAACATATACAGGAGATGATTGACTTTGTCAAAGATTTGGAAGACAAGGGTTTTGCTTACATTTCCAATGGCAACGTTTATTTTGACACGGCAAAGTTTCCCAAATACGGCTGCCTTTCCGGTCAGAACCGCGAAGATTTGAAACACGGCGCCCGTACCGAGCAGGATTTGAACAAGCGTAATCCGTCGGATTTCGTGTTATGGTTCACGTCCTCCAAGTTTGAGAATCAGATTTTGCAGTGGGACAGCCCGTGGGGCAGGGGGTATCCGGGGTGGCACATTGAATGTTCCGCTATGTCGACCAAATATCTCGGCGAACGCATAGATATCCATTGCGGCGGCATAGACCATATTCCGGTTCACCACGAAAACGAGATTGCCCAGAGTGAAGCGCACCTCGGTCATGAATGGGTGAATTTCTGGGTGCACATGGAATTTCTGAACAACAAGTCCGGCAAGATGAGCAAGTCCAAAGGCGGTTTTCTGACATTGGATACGCTGAAGGAAAAGGGGTGGGTTCCGGTACATTATAAATATTTCTGCCTGACGTCGCATTATCGCAGTTCGGCAATTTTCTCCGACGAGGCGATGGATGCCGCCAAAAAGGCGTATGAAAACCTGGCCGACTATGTCGCCTCTTTCAAAGCCGAAGCCGGTGCCAAGAATTTGTCATCGGAAGAAGAAAAGGCGCTGGCGCAGCTGGTCGGAGAGTTTGACGGCTATTTGTTTGACGATTTGAAAACCCCGGTGGCGCTTTCCTATATGTGGAGCGTTGTGAAGGACAACAGCAAATCGGCAGCGCTCCGCCTGGCGTTTTTAATGCACGTTGACAGCGTATTGCACTTATTTCTGAAAGATGTTGCCCCCAAACAGGCACAGACTGTGGAAGTAACGCCGGAAATAACCGCTTTGTTGGAACAAAGGGCTGCGGCGCGCGCGGCGAAAGACTGGGCGAAGTCGGATGAAATCCGCGACCGGCTGGCGGCTTTGGGCGTCGGTGTCAAGGATTTGCCGAATAAGCAGATTGAACTGATAAAACTCTGAAAGGAGACGGTATGCGGGCATTTATAACCGGAGCCGGCGGCGGTATCGGCGGCGCAATAAAAGAACTTTATCTGCACAGCGGCTACGAAGTCGTCGCTCCCCGCAGTACGGAACTGGACTTGTCGGATATGTCGGCGATACACGACTGGTTTTCGTCGCACCGGTCCGAATTTGACGTCATCATTCACTGCGCCGGCTATAACCGTCCGCTGCCCGCTGCCGAAATTCCGTTGGAAGAGTTTATGAAAACCCAGTATGTCAATTATATATCGCTGCTGGAAATCGTCAAAGCCAATGATGCGTATTTTAAGGAACACGGCGGTTATATCGTCGGCATCGGTTCGCTGTACGCATCAATTTCCCGCGAAGGGCGTGCGGCGTATGCCAGTTCCAAGCACGCACTGGTCGGACTGGTAAAGACTCTGGCATTGGAATACGGGCCGTATAACGTGTTATGCAACACCGTGTCGCCCGGTTTTGTCAATACGCAGATGTTTCAAAATAACAATAACGAGGCCAAGCGTGCCGAACTTGCCGCCAAAACGGCAATTAACCGTTTGGCCGAACCGGAAGATATCGCCCGTACCGTATTTTTCCTGGGCAACCCGGGAAATACGTTTATCAGCGGGCAGGACATTATCGTTGACGGCGGTTTTATGGCCGGAAGCTATCAATCAATAAGGAGATGAAATATGACGGAAGAAATGAAAAATACGGAAACTGCCGGTGCGGAAAATACCGTGTCCGATCCTGCCGCCGAACTGCAAAATATGAGTTTTGAGGATGCTCTGGCAAAGCTTGAATCCATTGTCCGCGAACTGGAAAGCGGACGCATAAAGCTGGACGACGCCGTCGCTGCCTATGAAAAGGCCGTTGCGCTGAAAAAGCTTTGTTCCGACCGGCTTGCCGCCGCCGCCCTGAAAGTGGAAAAAATCGAAATCAGCAAAGACGGCACTTTGTCCACGGTACCGTTGGATAATGCAGAGGGTTGATAGATTCGCCGCTTCTCTCGTCAGGAAAACATTCTCTTCTCATAATAAAAAGGGAAAATGCTTGAAATCGTAACTGTTATCGGAACTGCCATGACTGAAATTGAAACCGTTTTATCCGCTTATACCCGAAAGTTTAATCAAAAACTCGAAACTTATTTTCCTGTATCCGAAGCCCCGGAACAGAAGGCCGTTGCTGCGATGCGTTATAGTATTCTGAATGGCGGCAAGCGTCTGCGCCCGTTTTTGCTGCATGAAACGGCCGGGCTGTTCGGCGTGGATTATGAAACGGCGTTTCCTGTTGCCGCGTCGTTGGAAATGCTTCACACCTATTCCCTGATACATGACGATTTGCCGGCGATGGATAACGACGACCTGCGCCGCGGTAAGCCGACCTGTCATCGGGCTTTTGACGAAGCGACGGCGATACTTGCCGGCGACGGGCTGCTGACTTACGCGTTTGAAATTCTGAACACGGCGCTGGTTTCCGATGCGAAAAAAGTTGAACTGACGCTTCTGTTGTCGCGTGCCGCCGGTGCGTTTAACGGGATGATTTCCGGACAGGTTTTGGATTTGTACACCGATTCTCATCAGGATTTTGCCAATCCCGAAGCCGTTATCCGCCATACGGAAGAGTTAAAAACCGGCTGCCTGCTGCGGTATCCGTGCGAAGCCGGCGCCGTTCTTGGCGGAGCGTCTGCCGCCGAACGCGAAACGCTGGTACGCTTTTCCCGCAATCTGGGAATCGCATTCCAGATAACCGACGACATACTTGATGTTGAAGGCGATGAAAAGCTGGTCGGCAAAACGCTGAAAAAAGACAAGGCGCAGCACAAGCTGAATTTTGTCAGCATTTACGGCGTGGAAAAAGCCCGCAGGATTGCCGGAAATCTTATAGATGAAGCAGAAACGCTGCTGATTCCGTTCGGTTCTGCCGCCGCAAACCTGAAAATGCTGTCAAGATATTTTTTGACCCGCAACCACTGAAAAGCCTCCTCTCACCTTTGAAAATGCAGTCAAGATATTTTTTAACCCCCAGCCGTTAAAAATATGACATTTTGGTAACAAAATCCCTTGCCAAGCGGACAAAATTCTGCTATACTCCAAATATAAACAGAAGAAAATTATTATAGGAGGAGCTGGCCATGAGCAAGGAAGTTAAGAAAGAACTGAACGGAAAAGAGTTTGTCGCCTCGCTGGAAGGGTGCCGTTCATCAAAAGATATCTTTGAATTGTTGGACAAAACAATGGATAAAGATACCCTGAAAAATCGCCTGCAAAATGTGCGGGACAATGATTTGGTCGTTGCCCTAAATGCACAGGTTGCGAAATTTAATGCGGGGCAGGGGCTGCGAACCTCGCATCAGGATTGCGTTAACATGGCGGCTGACAAATATCAGCAGATTAACAAAAACAAAGGCGTTAAATTTTTTAAGGCTGAGATGAATAAATTCATTACGGCTAAGGAAAAGGAGCATAACGCAAAAGAATTGGCAGCGCCGCTTCTCGCAGCACGAAAAAGTTTCGTCAGTTCTTATTAAAACCACTCATTTCATTATACACAACACATCCCCGGAGCTTGGTTTCCGGGGATGTTTGTATGAACAGCAATAATTTTCCGTCGTCTTACTCAATGCAGCAGTCGACAGCCTTGCGGACAAAAGCTTTCATCTTGGCAAACGCAGTCTGCGGCTCGCCCTTTCCCGTTTCTTCGGTTTCTATGGCTTCCGCTGCTTCACGGACAGTTTCCGTTCCCGTTTCCGCAGGTACTGCCGCTGCAACTTTCTCGCTGATTCTTTTGACGTCTTCCGCGCTGTCTTTCACCCATTTGACGTCATCCACGC
>OBJF01000386.1_pt1 | contig 51581 bp, 60 predicted proteins | sample 1519091 | NCBI WGS metagenome assembly OBJF01 (sample SAMEA2452124, study PRJEB22498) | human gut metagenome | biome: human feces; feature: human gut; material: feces | place: Australia | collected 2012
AGAAAGGCGTTTCCCATTGCAAGCGAGCAGCTCGAAGAGCTGCAATGCTTGCCGAATCGGGTACCTACCAAGCAGTGTATCTAAACGACTTGACTATCTTCTATCTTCGCTGTCGCTTTGCCTGCAATTCGCTACCCTTACGCAATCTCCGCCTACTTTGGATTTGTGCAGATTTGCTTCTGCCTGCCAAGGCAGCATTGTTTGGGCTTGCCGCGATATGCGCACTTTCGATAGCAGGCGATTACACCGCACCGAAACAAGATTCGAGAGCGGCAGCGGATAATAGAAGTAGACCAAATCGTATAGCAGCTCTAATGCGGCTCCGCCGCGTGCAGGCATTCTCATTCCGGAGGTGCCAAGGTCATTCAAGCCCGAGACTGCCAATCTAAGCCTTTCTCTTGGGGTTCCAAAGGGGCCATTCTCTTTCGCAAAAGAGAATGGCCCCCTTGACTCGTGCAGCGCCTTCGGCGCTGCGATCCCCGCGGCACAAGTGCCGCAAAGTGCTTTGCATTTATGCAAAATAGATAGTAATAGGACAAATCTCTGCTTTTGTCCCCACGCGCATGTTGGGTCCGAACAGGCCGACGCCGGAGGTGACGATGTTGTGCATCTTTCCCTTTTGGAGATACCCGCAGGCATTTTCCCACATCAGCTTGATGGTGAGATTTCCCGGGAACATCTGTCCATCGTGCGTGTGGCCGCAGAGGTCTATGTCGACGCCCGCGTCCGCGAGCTCCTGTAGCTCTTTGGGCTGGTGGTCGAGGACGATGATGGGCTTATCCTTGTCCAGACCTGCCGTGATCTCATCGGGCGTCTTGCGCGTCTCGATGCCGCGGCCCGGGCGGTGCGCGTCGGGGCGGCCATAAAGATAGAACTTTCCGTCGATGAGCATGCCCTCGTCACGCAGGAGCGTGATGTTCGCGTCCTTCAAGAATTCGTCCATGCGCGGGTCGCTCTCCTTCTTCTCGCTCTGGCGGAAGGTGAAGCCTGCGAGCACCGGCTCTTCGATGTCGTGGTTGCCGTAGCAGGCGTAAACGCCGTATTTCGACCGGATGCTGCGCAGCGTGGCGGCGATGGTCTCAGGGTCTTCCACCGCCTCCCACTCGTTATCGAAGATGTCTCCCGCGATGACGACGAGGTCGGCGTCCTGTTCGTTGATTCTGTCTACCATCTGCTGCATCTGCTTTTCGCCGATGTTGTAGCCAAGGTGCAGGTCGGCCACGAGCACAACCTTCATCTCGTCCATGCCCTCAACAGTCTTATCGACCGTCACGTCATACGGCGTCACGTGGATGATGCGTGCGTTGACGACGCCCCAGATGGATGCGATCAAAATGACCAGCGCGCACACACAGCCCGCGATGCGGTGCATCTGTGTCGTGACGAAAATGTGCTTGAACGGCAGCACGTACCCCAGCAGCAGCCGCAGCAGGTCCGCCGCGATGACCGCGAGCAGCACATACAGCAGTACGCCGAGCCAGTAGTTGCCGATGAGCTTCATCACGCGCCGTGCCCGCCCCTCCGGCAGGAAAAACGCGATGACGATGGAGCAGGCCAGAAACGCCTGCACAGCCACGGGCAGCGCCCAGTGGCGCGCTGTGCGGAAAAACGGGAACCAGGCTTTCACCCAGCCCATCACGCGGCGCAGTAAATAGTAATTCGCCAGCAGGTACACCGGCGCAAGCAGAATCGCGATCATGTCAACGCGGGAGCATCGCTCCCCTCGCTTCCTTTCGAATCAAAAATCTTCGGTCATCATAGCACGTTTTTCTATCCATTGCAACGCATCCCCGCGGTTGACATTCCGCATGCGGCATGGTACCTTTAGAGTCGAAAAATAACATGGATCAAGGAGGACGATCCGATGAAAATGCTCGAAACCATCCACATTCTCCCCGTGCGCGCGGAGAGCGCTGCGCCCGCGCCGCTGCGCGGCAAAAAGCTCGACCAGCGCGCCGTGCTGCAAGTCGTCCGCAAGGTCGACTGGAAAAAGGCCGGCCTCATCGCCGGCGGCGTGACTGTTGTGTGCGCCGCAGCCGGCACAGCGAGCCGGTACAAATTCTATCAGGGCATCGTCGCGCGCGAGCTCAAAAAGCAGCTCGCCCCGCTGAACGACAAGCTTGACGCCCTGCAGGCTGAAAACCGCATGCTGCGCGCGGAGCTTGAAAAGAAGAACGCCCCCTCCAAGGAACAGAACTGAGCCAAAATTGCCCGAACAAATTCCAGTTCGGGCGATTTTTTGCTCTCCGCTGGCGCTTTCCCCCTCCGCATGGTAAAATGGGCAAAAACAGGACTGTTTTCCGCAAAAAGTCTTCATTGCTACCCACGGTTGCGCGATTGTCTACTGCAATACATGGCATTTTGCGCACACTAACGCTATGCTTTTTGCGAAAGGAGGAACCATGGCACTACCTGAAAAACTCTACACACTGCGCAAAAAGAGCGGTCTTTCGCAGGAGCAGCTTGCAGAGGCGCTGAACGTCTCGCGTCAGGCCATCTCCAAATGGGAGGGCGGCAGCGCGATGCCTGAGAGCGACAAGCTCCTCGCGCTGAGCAATTACTTCGGTGTCTCGCTCGACTACCTTCTAAAAGACGGTGCGCCGGATGCCGCGCTGATCGTCTATGGCGTTTTGTCGATCCTTGTCCTGCCCGTTCCCGCGCAGATCAGCGGATCGTCGATGATCCGCATCGACGGCAGTGGCATTTTTCTGCTGCTCTGCGTCGCGGCCATCGCCGCGGGCGCGGCGCTGCTGCTCAAAAGCACCAAACACAAATAAGGAGGTCTCTCCATGAAAGCTCTGTCCTGTACCTTCGCCGTGCTGGCGATCCTGCTCTCCGACGTGATGTGCGCCGTTGTCGCATTCAACTACTGCGACATGCTCTGGGGCATCCGCTATGCTTCTTACAGCGCACCGGCGAGCACCGCGTTTCTGCTCGTCATCCCCTACGCCGCCGCCATCGCGGTCTGCACCGCGCTCGCGGTCATCTTTTGGCGAAAAAGCGCAAAATGCTGAAAAAGAATCACCGTATGGCAAGCCATACGGTGGTTTCTCCTTTACTTTCTCACAAACAGGATGCCGAGCGTGTTCGGGCCGCAGTGGCACGAGACGGTGCAGCCCGCCTGCGTCTCTTCGACTGTCTCAAACGATCCGTACTGTGCCGCTTCCTCCTTCGCCGCGGCCACGACGTTCGCGTCCGCCGCCGCGTGGGTGATGAACGCGAGCTCCGGCGCGATGTCCTCGCGCCCGTCAAGGCGTTCTTTTACATACTGGCGGATGCACTTTTCAAACGAGCCGCGGTACTTCTTGCACACGGCCATCTTGCCGTTTCGCACCTCGATGCAGGGCTTCAGGTGCAGAAGATTCGCGCCCAGCGCGGCCACAGCCGAGCAGCGGCCGCCCTTTCGCATGTAGTCGAGGCACTCGATCAAAAAGCTCGCCTCGACCTTCGGCGCGAGCGCGCGCACGCGCTCGGCGATCTCCGCGCCGGAAAGGCCCTGCTCGGCGAGCTTCGCCGCCGCGACAACCAGAAGGCCCTGGCCGGTGCTCAAATTCTCCGAATCGACCACAAAGACGTTCTCGTACTCCTGCGCCGCGGCGCAGGCATTCTGATAGCAGCAGGAGAAATTCGCGCCGATGGTGATCTGCACCACCGCGTCATACTCGTTCGCGTAGCGCGCGAACATCTCGCCGTACTCGTACTGGCTGACCGCCGACGTGCTGCAAAGGTCTCCGCCGCCGTCCACGTGGGCAAAAATGTCGACGGGCGTGATGTCCACACCATCGTGGAAGTCCTTGCCGTCCTTGATGACGCACAGCGGCGTGACGGCAATATCATAGCGCTCGAGCAGCGCGGGCGACAGGTCGCACGTGCTGTCGGAAATAATCTTCACTCGCATCGTTCGTTTCTTCCTTCCTGAAAGATAAAAACCTCATCTGCGGGCATCCCCGCCGGAACTTACAACATCAGATTTTATATTTTTACCGCAAGCAGATGAACTCTTTCTCAACGCAACATCAACTTCTGTTGATATTTCTCCCACCCGTTCCGCAAAAAAAAGCCCCCGAAGGTTTTCTTCGGGGGCTCTCCTGTTTGCTTTTATCGCTTACTTGCTCAGGTAGCGATAGAGGAAAGTGACGATCTGACCGCGCGTGCAGTCGCCCGCGGGGTCGAAAGTCGTCGCGCTCGCACCGGTGGTCACGCCGTTTTCCACGGCCCACAGGACGGCGTTTGCGTAGTAGGCGTCCGCCTTGACATCGGTGAACGGATTCTCTGCCTTGCTCTCAGGGCTGTTCTGCATGCGGTACAGGAACGTCACGATCTGGCTGCGCGAGCAGGTCGCGTCGGGCGCGAACAGCGTGTCGCTCATGCCGGAGGTGATCTTGTTCTCGACGGCCCACAGGACGGCCTTATCGTAGTAGCTGTCCGCCTTCACGTCGGTGAAGGTCATCTCGCTTGCGGTCGGTTCAGGACTGCCGGCGGCGCGCCACAGGAACGTGACAGCCTGCGCGCGGGTGCAGGAGTCGTTGGGGGCGAAGGTCGTCTCGGTCTTACCGGAGGTGACCTTCTTATCCACGGCCCAGTTCACAGCGTCCACATAGTAGGCGCCTTCCTTGACATCGGTGAACACGCTCGGCTGGAGCGCTTCATCCTTCGTGATGTACTCGACGAGCTCAACGCCCAGCTTGTGGGTCTTTTCAGCCATGGTCTTGCCGTTCTCGGTGGCAAGGGCGCGGGCATCATCCACCTTGGCGAGCTGGTCGGTCGTGACGAAGTCCTTGTAGAGCTCCTGCTGGAGGGCGGCGAGTTTATCGGCGACGTAGGCCTTGGCCTCGGCCTTCAGGGGCTTACCGGTGATCTTGTCGGCGTTGGCGATGTAACCGCCGAGACCCTCAAACGTGAAGTAATAGGAATCCTTCCAGTTGCTCGGATACGCCTTGAAGCCGGAAACGCGCTGCCAGTTGCCCTCGGCATCCTGCGCCCAGCTCGTGCCGTAGGTGCAGAAGGTGTCGGGCTTTTCAGTCGTAAACTTCGCGGACGCGGTGCTGACCTGATAGCCGGAGTACATGCTGTCAATCAGCATGGGATAGTACGGGACAAACACGTTGTAGGACATGTTGCCGACGCCGACCCAGCCCACGGTCGCGGTCTCGACCGGACGATCCTTGAAGAGCTGGAAGATCTCGATCTCCTGGTTGCTGGCCTTGCCGATGGAGGAGAGCTTGTAGTAGCCGAACACATCGTCCTTGTCGAGTTTGCGGTCGGCCTTGATGTTGGTGTAGAGCGCGACAAGCTTGTCGCTTGCGTCAAGGTGGGAGATGGCAAACTTCGTGTTGTCAGCCACGAGCGCGTCGCTGTCGTACTTGTAAGTAGCGTTCAGGTAGTTCAGGCCGTCGATCATGCGCTGGTCCATCTTCTCGCTGATGCGGGCATAGGACGCACGGAAGTCGATGATGTTCTTTGCCTCGTCGCCGACGAACGTTCCGGCCTTCTTCGCCACCGCAATCAGGTCCTTGGAGGCGATGACGTTCTCATCGTCCAGATCGACGCGGCCGATGACGGCCATGTTGGGTTCAAGGAAGATCATGTTGTTGTTGAGCTTGATGGCGACATACTGCGTGCCGCTGCAATTTTCAACGTACCAGACCTCGTCCTTGTCGCAGACGAACACGCCGGAGGCGGCCACGCAGCCGTAATTCTCGTAGATGTCGAGCAGCAGCTTCACGCCCTCGCGCGCGGAGGAGGCCTCGGCCAGGATGATGGTCGGGATGTCGGTCTCTTCAATGCCGGTGCGCTCGCTCTTGTTCGCTTCCGCCCATTCGGCGTCGCGGTACGGGTCGGCTTCCGTCACCTTTTCGTTGCCGTAGAGCGTTTCGGTCGCGGAGACGGACACGCCCTTTTCGTTCGTGCCGAACTCGGTGTAGGAGTAGCTCCTCCTGCGTGGAATTTTCCGCCACATGCTCGGTTAAAAAGCGCTTGATGGCCTCGACCTTTTCGACCTGCGTTTTGTAGAAGTACGGACGCTCGCTTTCCACCTGCGGAATAGTCATCGCGTCGAGGTAGAGCAGCAGCTCTAAAATCTTGACCTTGAAGTACGGGATGCGGATCTTTTCCGGCACGCGGTACATCTCGCCGAAGATGTGCTCCATCCGCTCCGCCCCGCGGACGACACGCGGCGTGCTGCCGAGCTGCCAGCGCTCGACAATCTTCTCCGGCGTCGCGGGAAAGTCCCTGACCTCGCACGGCAGCGACTCTTTCACAATGTTTCGGTCGAACGCGACCGTCAGCCCATGGGAGTGGCAGGACGGAAAGTGGAACGTGCCCGTGTGCTGCTCGCGCAAATCGAGCTTCATATCCCCCGCCGCCGTGTAGGCGACCAAGTTGTCGCTCGCGGCGTAATCCATGCGCCCCTCGCGGCAGTGGTCGATGGCGAGCATCCGCCGGTCGGCCACAAAATCGCACTCGTAGCGCTCCATGTGAAAGTCGTTGAACGCGAGCATCACGCCCGAAAAGATCTCATAGGTGGTCATCGTGCCGTCGCCGGTCTCGTTTCGAAACTGCCAGACCGCGCAGCCGTCGCTCTGCGCCAGCAAAATAGCGCCCTGATGTTCCAATAATTTCTCTGCGGTCATCTCTTTCGCTCCTGTCCTTTGGAGTTAGTCATCTCTAACCATTTGGCAGTATACCACTGCTTTCGCCGCTTGTCTTTCCCCATCGGGCGAAATTGTTCCGTTTGGACACCAATTTTGCCGCCGTGGCTCAAAAAAGAGGGCGGGTAACTCCCGTCCTCTTTTTTATTCCTTTACCGGTTCACGAGCAGCTTTTTCATGCCGCGCTCGAGACCATCGACGGTCAGCGGGTACATGTCCACCGCCCTTGCGATATAGCCGTAGCTCTCGCCCCAGTAGCCGCCCCAGCGCGGGGGCTCCTCGGGATTGAGCCAGATCAGGTGGTCGTAGTGCTCGCAGAAGCGCTTGATCTGATCGAGGCCCGACCATTTCGCCTCGCCGGTGCGGTAGTCGTAGCGCTTTTCCATCAGCTCGTACATGTCCATCAGCGCATCGCCGACTAAAATGACCTTATACTCGCTGCCGAAATTCTGCAGGATCCAGTCCGTCGGCACCGCGTGCTCGCGGTACATCCGCGGGTCGGTATAGACGCTTGAATAAATGCAGTTGTGGAAGTAGTAGACGTGCAGCTCTTTAAAATGGTTCGACTGCCGCGCCGCCTGGAAGAGCATGGAGCAGAGGTTGGAATAATACTCCATCGAGCCGCCGGAGTCCATCAGCATCAGCACCTTGACGGTATTTTTGCGCGGACGCTTGTAGCAGACCGACAGCGTTCCCGCGTTGTCGCAGGTCTCGCGCACGGTCCCATCCACGTCGAACTCCGTTTTGGCCTCCTGCGTCTGCTCGGAATACTGGCGCAGCAGGCGGAACGCCATCTGAAACTGTCGGATATCGAGCACATTGTCCTTGCGGAAGTCGCGGAACCTGCGCTCCCCCGCCACCTGAAACGCGCGGCGGTACATGCTCTTCCCGCCCACACGGATGCCCTGCGGGCTGTGGCCGCTATTGCCGAAGTTTGAGTATCCGTTCGTACCGATCCAGTACGAGCCGCCGTTGTGCTCCTCGGTCTGCTCCTTGAGGCGCTCTTCGAACATTTTGAGAATTTCCTCAATGCTCTTTTCCTCATAGCCCTGCGTGCGCAGGAACTTGCGGAACTCCTCCATTGCGGCGGCAGGGTTGTTGAGCCAGTCCATCAGCTCCTTGGGAAGCTCGTCCTGATATGGCACGCCGTCGAAGTATTCAAGGAAGATCTGGTCGAACTTGTCGTAATCCGCCTCGGACTTGACGAGCACCGCGCGACAGAGCTCGTAAAAGCCCGTGAGCGAATCGTGCTGCAGGTCCAGCATCAGCCCCTCGATGAGCGTCATCCACTCATTCAGGCTGACGCGAAAGCCGTGCGCGCGCAGAAGGTAGAAAAATCCAGTAAACATGGCGTTCTTATCTTCTCAGCCGGCGCTGCACGGTGGAGATATCCTTGTCCTTTTTGAGGAGCACCCCGATGAACGGGATCTCCTTCGTGATGCGGGACGTGTCCACGCCGGTAAGCTCGAGCGCGCGGATCCAGTCGACAAGCTCGGATGTCGAGGGTTTTTTCTCCACCGAGTCGATCGAGCGGATATAGTAGAACGCCTGCATCGCCTGCATCAAAAGCGTCTCGTCGACATGATCGAAGTGGACACGGATGATCTTTTCCATCTGCTGCTGGTCGGGGAATTCAATATAGTGGAAGATGCAGCGGCGCAGGAACGCGTCCGGCAGCTCCTTTTCCGCGTTCGAGGTGATGATGACGATGGGACGGTGCTTGGCCTTGATGGTCTCCTTCGTCTCGGGAATGTAGAATTCCATCTTGTCGAGCTCCCAAAGAAGGTCGTTCGGGAACTCGAGGTCTGCTTTGTCGACCTCGTCGATCAGCAGCACGACCTGCTCGTCAGCGGAAAACGCCTCGCCGAGCTTGCCGAGCTTGATATACTTTGCGATATCGTCCACGCCGGATGTGCCGAACTGGCTGTCGTATAAACGCTGCACCACATCGTAGACGTACAGGCCGTCCTGTGCCTTCGTCGTGGACTTGACGCTCCAGATGATGAGCTTTTTGCCCAGCGCCTCGGCCACAGCCTCGGCGAGCATTGTCTTTCCCGTGCCCGGCTCGCCCTTGATGAGAAGCGGTTTTTTGAGCGCCATCGCGATGTTCACCGCATTCATCAGCTCCGGGCTCGCAACGTAGTTTTTGCTGCCTTTGAAAGTATTTTCCATAGTGTGCTCCTTACAAAAAATCAAAATCAATGATATTTTACCCTTGCCACACGCCCCTTGTCAAATTCATTGTTTTGACCTGTCCCCAAATTTTTTCTAAAAATTTGAAATTTCCTCTTGCATTTCCCTGAAAGCTGTGGTAGTATAACACCGTTGTCCGATATGAGACACGCGCCGTTAGCTCAGCTGGATAGAGCGTCTGGCTACGGACCAGAAGGCCGGGGGTTCGAATCCCTCACGGCGTACCAAAGTAAAGTCTTGAAACTGCAATGGTTTCAAGGCTTTCTTTGTTTTTCGGGGTAAAAATCACGCCTCTGAAAATCCGAAAAAGCGCACAAAAAAGCGCACAGCCGTCTGAAAACCTGAGATATCCCTAAGAGAAAGGGTGTATCTTCATGGCTCATATCAGGGCAAACACAAAGAATGGTAAAATCGTTTCCTATCGCTTCACAGTTTGTTTAGGCCGAGACTGCAACGGAAAGCAAATCCGAAAATACACTACATGGCCCATCCCACCCGATACAAGCACAGCCAAGGCAAAGAAAGCTGCTGAACGTGCTGCTGATATTTGGGAACAGGAGCTTATGAACGAGTATCACAAAAAGCTCGAAGCAGAATCAGCAGGCAAGGCATATCAGATACCGGCAGAAAAACGCCACGATGATTTTGTTTCCTTCGTCAATGATGTCTGGTTTCCTCTTCAAGTCCGTGATGGTAAGCATAAGCCCAAAACCATCGCTTTCTATGAGAGTATGACAAAGCTGCTCCTCCCCTGCTTTAGTGGCTCCACCTTACAAGGAATCGGCTCCCTCGATATTCAGCGCTGCCTTACCTACCTTCGCACCGAGCACAAGAATCAGCGCGGAAAGCCGTTAACTCCAAAAACACTTCACCACCTGTATAACACACTGAACCTGATTTTCGGTTTCGCTGAAAAGCAAGAGCTGCTTGTCAAAAATCCTATGAAGCTGGTTGACAGTCCCAAGAAAGAAAAAAAGCCTGTCGATGCCTTGACCGAGGAGCAAGCCAAAAAATTCTTCTCTCTGCTCCCCGATACTCCCCTTGATTTTCACTGCATCCTGCAACTGCTGATAACGACCGGAATCCGTCGTGGTGAGTGTATGGGTCTAAAATGGAGCGACATCGACGAGAAGAATTGTACCATCAGAATCGAGCGCAACATCGTCTACACACCGGAATGCGGTGTAATCGTTAGCTCGCCAAAAACAGCGACCAGCATCCGCACTATCCCCATCATGCCAAGCACATTGTCCTTGCTCAAGCAGCTACGAAAGGCGACACAATCCCAGCATCCTAACACTATCCTACGGAATGCCTTTCTTTTTCCCAAGGAGGACAATATCTTCCAACCTCGTGACCCGAACTCAGTAACAAGGCGGGTAAAACGCTTTATGAAAAGGAATGGTCTGCCTGATTTATCCCCACACGATTTGAGGCATTCCTGTGCGACGCTGCTTCTATCCCAAGGCGCTGATATCAAAAGCGTGCAGGAGATTTTAGGACACGCAGATGCAAGTACAACGCTGAATTTCTATGTCAAGTCTGACCTGCAACAAATGCAAGCTGCAACCGACAAATTCGCTGCCGCTTTCAACCTATAACAGAATAAATCACTATAAGGGAGGGCTTAATGCTCTCCCTTTTTTCATGTTTTTTTGAGGCAACCTACCCCCTTGTGCTCCTGTGCTCAGCGCTAAGATTTTTACCCCGGAAAATGTAAATTCACCTATCCAAGAACTGTGCTGCTCTTATGAGTGGTGCAGTTCTTTTTATATATCCAACTCTACCCAAGAAAGGAGGTGTCCCCATGGTGTTCTTTACTCTCTTCCTGCTCTTCGTGTTCCCGTTCCTGCAAGCTGGCCCGCTCGATAATTGGGTCTCATTCCTCGCGTGGGCAATTTTCATTGTCATTCCGCTCATCGTCGGCGTTCTTCTCTGCATCACAGTCACGCACGAAGACAACAACGACAGCAAGCAAAATTGAACCTGAATGTTCAAGCGAAAGGAGGCGTTTCAGATGACCGGTGAAGGCATTGCGCTCTGCATTGAAATCCTGCTCGTCCTCATTGTTCTCTTTGGCCGTATGTGACCACAGCATCAACCACAACAATCAACCAACCTACATCAAGAAAGGAAGTAAACACTATGTCAAAAAACGAACTCATCGCTAAAATCGAAACCCTCAATGAATGGGAAACTCTGATGGAAGAGGCCAAAACCGAAGCAGAAGCCATCCGCAGCAGCATCAAGGCAGAAATGGAGGAACGAGGCGTGGAAGAGTTACAAGCTGGCAGCTACATCATACGCTGGACCTCTGTTCTCTCCAACCGATTTGATTCTGCCGCCTTTAAGCGCGTGCATGATGACCTCTACAAGGCTTTTACGAAACAGGTCGCATCCCGCCGCTTCTCAATCAGCGCATGAAAAAAGCCCCTTGTCTGCACGCCGACCAAAGCCACAGACAAAGAGCTTCATACCACACACCAAAGGAGCGGATACAGCGATTATACTGTATTCGCTCCTGACTTTCAAGGAGGAAATTACCGTGAAACAGCTAACGTCTTATAATCGTGTTGCAGGATACCTCAACAAGCTGTTCGACCTGCTCAATCAGCGTTTTTTTGAAAGTGCACTGTCAAGACCGACCATCACTATTCAATCCACCCCGCGAGCATATGGGCACTTCTCTATGAGAGATGATACTTGGGTATCCGTCACCGGCAGCAGCAATGAAATCAACATCGGAGCCGGTACGCTCGCAAGACCAATCGAAAACATCTGCGCAACGCTGCTGCATGAGATGGTGCATTACTACTGCCACGTCAACGGCATCAAGGACACAAGCCGAGGCAACACCTACCACAATAAGCGCTTCAAGGAGATTGCCGAGAGCCATGGTCTGACTGTGAGCCATCACGAAAAATACGGCTGGACCATCACTGAGCCAAACGACGAGCTGCTGACCTTCGTTCTGGAAAACGACCTGAGCGATATTCTCATCACCCGAAATGAGTTCTACGGCGTATCGGTTTCAGGAACAGGAACGCACAGCAACACCCCGCCGCTCCCGTCGAAGCCAAGCAGCAGTAGAAAGTACATCTGCCCCTGCTGCGGGAACAGTGTTCGAGCCACTAAGAGCGTTCACATTGCTTGCTTGGATTGCAAAGAGCCGATGATTCTTGCATCTTGAGATTCAATAAGAAATTATTATAGATTTCCTTTCTCTGAGCGACGCAAGGCAGGGGGGCTATCCTTATACCCCGAAGCCGCTGTGAACGATTCTGAGGGGGAAATTGATAGTTATTTATTTATACGGCGAGCAGATACGGCATCACACCCTACTTTTGCTACTGTTCGTAAAATCTAAAGAAAACGAACTGTAAAATCCAGTGCTCACAGGCATTTCCTGAGTTTCGCCCTATCTGTTCGTATTCCGCAGCACCAAAGTTCGTATTCAAGCACCATTTTCACCTATCAGGAGGTATCCCATGAACAAGAAAACCATCGCTATAACCGCTGAACAGTACAAGACAATCATTGCCACCATGAAGCAGGGCTTTTCCGGATGCAGACCAAATGAGCGCATCGCAACCGCCTTGATACTCGAAGCCAACCTTGGACTGCGCATTTCCGATATCGTCAAACTGCGCCTTGCTGATATCGTACATGACGGAGATAGATATCGCCTGTCCATTGTGGAGCAGAAGACGAAGAAAGCCCGAACCTTTACCGTACCCCTTGCTCTCTATCAGTTCATCCGCTGCTATTGCCTCGACAACAATATCGCTCCCGAGGCAAGAATATTTCCCATCACCGAGCGAGCTGTGCAGAAGAGGCTACAAAGCGTTTGCTCCTACTTGGGTTACAGTGAGGATATCAGCACGCACAGCTTCCGCAAGTTCTACGCAACAGAGATTTACAACGACAACGGTTACAATATCGTCCTCGTCCAGCAGCTCTTACAGCACAGTTCCGCCGCAGTCACACAAAGGTATATCGGCATCCAGCAGCAGGAGCTTGAAAAGGCTATCGAGGGTCATTTGATGTTGGAGGTGTAAGGAAAAGAGAAGCCCCCCTAATAGAATGATTACATTATGAACACTCTATTAGGGGGAGTCTTCATTTTAGCCTGAACCATTCTGTACAATGCAAACGATAGGGAAAATCGTTATATAGACTACTGATTCATTCCCCTTTTAACCGTTCCTCAAGTTTCACAATATCTTGTTCCAATTTGGGTATCCTACGAGCGCATTCGGCTTTATAAGAATCGCACCCCTGTTCAAGACTCACTTTAGCACCGGCGAGTTCAAATCTCTTGTCACGAAGTTGCTGGTTAATATCCCTGACAGTCTTTGCAGTAAGAGACTTTTTAATGCGTTCAGCTTCCTGTGCTAACCTGTCATTCAAGGCAATCTCATAATCATATTTTTCAACTAAGTCGTCTACCGTTTTACAGTCCTTGTTCCTTTCGAGGCCGAGATTTCGCTTAATAAAATCGCTATCGCCCGATAACACTCGTTTCTTATTTCGCTTAAGTTCCCGACGGCGTTCTACATATCTGTTCGAATGAAAACTAAGGATACGCTTCTTTTCATCCATCAAGATATCCTCTTCTGAATCTAGATTTAGAATATCTTTGATAAGATTATAAGCCTCCTTCACCTTTTCCACAGATGCATTATCATGCTCTGAATTGTAAAAGACTGGCCGATTTTCTTTATAATACTGCTCCACTCCCGAAATAATACCATTACAATACGCCATGAGTAAGTTTCCCTCAAGCTCTTTTTTGACCTTTTCTTCAATGCTGTTCTCTGCAAACTTGTTCATAATGAATTCCATCCTTTTCATAAAATCAGCAGGAAACACAGCCCCTACCGTTTCCCCTCTCTGAGTCAAAATAAAACTCCCCAGAGACTGAACCGAAGTCCTAACCCTTGGGGAGTTTGTTTCATTTATTTAATTACACACTGCCCCCACAGGCACGGCTCCCTAACTATACAATACATGGAGCCTAATAAGACTTAACTATGGAGTTCAGTGTTTCACTAGGTATAATATATCACCAATAGATTCTGTTGTCAATAGTTTTTGAACATGTGCTTTCAATTATTGATACTGTAACACAGTGGTCATTACTCCAACAACTTCCATATCTCCGCGATTCTCTGCCTTGAATAAGCATCCCCTGCACGTCGGTACCATTCAATAGCTTTTTCATAACTTTGAGGTACACCTTTACCGTTCTCATATGCATCCCCCAAATAAATCTGAGCAGCAGTGCTTCCCTGTTCTGCCGCTTTTAGCCACCACTCAACAGCTCTCTCGTAATTTTTAGGTACACCATCCCCAAAGTAATATAAAAAGCCTAAACGCCATTGGGCATCTTCATGCCCTTGTTTCGCCGCTTTCGACCACCACTCAGCAGCCTTTTCATAATTGCGTGGTACGTTTTCTTTGCCGTCATTATATATGGCTCCGACCTCATATTGCATATCAGCGGTCCCATGTTCCGCTGCTTTCTGGTACCACTCAAAAAACTTTTCATAACTGCGCGGTACCCCTTCACCATCTTGATACATATAGGCCAACTTAAGTTGTGCGCTGCCATTACCTTGCTCGGCGGCTTTTGAAAACCATTCTGCGGCTTTTGAAAAGTCCTGCTTAACTTTTTCGCCTTGTGCATACATCACCCCAAGGCTATATTGAGCTTTAGAGTGGCCTTGTTCCGCTGCTTTTCTAAGATATTCTATTCCTATGTCAATGTCTTTTGGCATGCCTATCCCATACAAATACTTGCAACCCAAGTCGTAAAGGTCGTCTATATCCTTCTTTTGCTTTTCAATCATTGCACTAACAGGATAGCCGCAATTCGGACACGCAGCTGCACGGTCACTCACGTTTTGCCCACACTCAGGGCATTCAATTAAAGCCATTTCGCCTTCCTCCATCAGTTTTGAGTTTTTCCTTTTGCGATTAACTCCATCGCCTTCGGATAATTTTGGGGTACTCCAAGCCCATTTAGATACATCAAGCCCAAATTTATCATCGCGCCAGAATGTCCTTGATTAACTGCTTTTGAAAACCATTCTGCGGCTTCACTATAATCTTGAAGAACTCCTTCACCATCCCTATAACACATTCCTAAGCAGAATTGTGCATCTGGATGCCCTTGCATAGCCGCTTTAGTAAACCACTTAGCGGCTTCGACCTTGTTTTCTGGAACTCCATCGCCATGAACATATTGTGCTGCCAAATTAAATTGTGCTTCGGCAATTCCCTGTTCAGAAGCCTTCAAAAGCCATTTTGCGGCTTCCTTATAATCTTTGCTGACACCGTTGCCGTGAATATACATTAAGCCCACATTTGCCTGCGCATAAGGGTCATTTTGCTCAGCGGCTCTTAGGTACCAATAAAATGCTTGCATATAGCTTTGAAGGCCCGTTTTTCCCCTCTCATATAGAGAAGCTAAATCATATTGTGCGCGTGCAAGTCCCTGCTCGGCAGCTTTCAAGTACCATGAAAATGCGTTAGAATAGCTCTGTGGAACACCATCGCCAAGTTCATACATCAATCCGAGGTTATATTGAGCTATAGCATGTCCCTGCTCTGCTGCATTCCTGAAATACTCTGCCGCCTTTTTATAATCCCGTGATACACCATCACCATTTAAATACTTGCACCCCAAGTTGCAAAGGTCGTCCACATCCTTCTTTTGCTTTTCAATCATTGCGCCAACAGGATAGCCGCATTTTGGGCAAGCATCTGCGTGGTCACTCACACTTTGTCCACACTCAGGACATGTAATCAAGGCCATTTGTTATCCTCCATTAGTAAGTAGTATCATTTGTTCGTTCGAAATTCCACTTGATTTTAACTATTGCTCGCTGTAATGATGTTTTTGTGATGTGCTGGTCAATTAAGTCAATCAGATACGGATAGCCTTCGGTTGACATGATTTTTCCTTTCAAAGACGCTGCATCAACGCCCTCAATCCGGTGTGCCTCTGGGCCCAGAAGAATACCAATGCATCTTGAATTGCCAAAATACTTTGAAAGTTTGAATCCCTTCCCATCGTAGTCAAACAGTTCGTATTGTTGTTTAGAAAAACCATTTGCTTTCATTATGGCTTGGAAGATGTTCAACTTAATATCTAAGGCTCCGATAACAACGACAAAATTTTTGCTCGGTATCTCTATTTCTCGAGAAAGGGCAACAAGCAACTCGCTGTATCGGTTATCGTTCAATTGTTCCTCCCCGATATCACAAAATCTCTTTGAACCGTCTTTTTCAATATCTTGCGGTTCCGGTTCGGAGAGGGCTGCCGAAATATCCTCAACCGTATTTGTTATGGTTTTCTCGACAATTTCACAAATAGGTTGAGCCTGTTCAACTTCTTCACGTTGAGGAAGTGCTGATAGGATTTTCTCAAAATGCTGACCATCAGACAATAGAGCCTTTGGAATTTCGGCCATAAATCCGTGAGTAACAATTGAAGACCTTACATCTGCTCCAAATGGGTCCTTAAAAGACGTCAGAAAAAGAAGGTCCTTTGCACGAGTAATAGCCACGTAGAAAAGTCGCCTTTGTGCTTCTAAGTCCTCCTCCGTATGAATGAAATAGTCGTTAGGCAGTATTCCGACCTGAACGCCAACGATGAATACGACCTTGAATTCCAATCCCTTTGCTCTATACATCGTAAGGAGATTGACAGCGTTGTAGTCTGAGCTTTTTGCAACATCGCCCATACCAATTGAAAGCCGCAGGTATTGTAAAAACTGCTCGAGATTCACATTCTCAAAGGCATCTTCATAGTTTTTAGCAATATCAAACACTTGTAGGACAAATCGGTATTGCTCAGGGAATGTGGCGTCATACTGCTTGCTTTCCATAAATGCAATATACGATGCAATGATTTGGGTTGGTGTCCAATCCTTTGCTCGATTTAGCTGAGTAATTAAACTGTATCTTTCCCTAAACTCATCACAGTTCTCAAAGCTCACATCAGAAAGGTATAATACATCTATCCACCGCAAATCAGAATAATTGCAATCCTGCCCGAACTGGTCACAATAGGCGGCTTTTGCGTCAAGAAATGCAAAATTGTCAAAGCAGTTGTTTGGAAAGTTTATTGCATTCCCAATTTCAATTACTGAGTTGAGTTTTACAATGGATTGAAGGACGCTGATAAATCTGCTATATTGGGTATTTTCGTCTAACTCGCATTGGCCACATTCAATTCCCAATCTGTTTAGCTCGTTCTTTATCGGCTCTGCTTGGTCATTCGTTCGGAAGAGAACTGCAATATCAGTAGGATTGTATTTTCCTTTATCAATCAGGCCCTTAATCTTTTCTGCAACATATTTTGCTTCCGCTTCTTGGGAGTATAGTCGTTTGAAAATGGGATGAAACGACAATGGCCGTGCAGCTTTTATCTCTTTCGGAATGCGCTGATGATTTTTCTTGATAACATCATTCGCCAAACTAATGATTCCATCTTGAGAACGGAAATTTTCCTCGAGCTTTATCAATTGGTACTCTTTTGATGCGGCCTTTTTTCGAATGTATTCCGGCTTGGCTCCTCGCCATTCATAGATTGCTTGGTCATCGTCGCCGACTAAGCAGACATTCGTTTCTGGTGTTACTATCAAATCAAGCAGCCGATTTTGCGCCTCATTGGTATCCTGATACTCATCAACGAAAACATATTTATATTGACTTGAAATAACATCTCTCGCTTCTCCCTCTGAGGAAAGCAAGCAAACGGGAAGCCAAAGCATATCCTCCATATCGACCAAATTGTGTTTCTTGATTTCTGCCGAATATTCATTGAAAATCAAATCAAATTGGTCAATATGGTGGACTTCTTCAAAGCTCTTGCATTGCTTGATATACTGCTCCAACTCACTTCCGGCTACACCATCAATATGATGTTTTTTCAGAATTGAGTCAATGGTCGACTTTTTTTCAGAACTCTTTGCAATAGTAACGGGCCCTGAAAAGCCTAATGCTGTATTGAATCTTTTTACTATCTCTAACCCAAAGGCGTGAAATGTCTTGACACACACTTTTGCGCCGAGATTTGGGTCCTCTTTGTATATTCTCTTTTTCATCTCTTGAGCAGCTTTATTGCTAAAGGTTAGTGCAAGAAATTCTTCCGGCTTAGCCCCTTTTTTCCAAAGAGATGCAATGCGCAACGCGATAACTGTTGTTTTCCCGCTTCCTGCGCATGACAGAACTACAATTCTTCGCGAAGTGCTATCAATGACGCTCTGTTGCTGCTCTGTAAGTTCCACTATATTCCCACCTTTGTTCCGAAGTCTGCATTCACTGACAATAAACCACTCTAATGTTGCATCCGTAGTTACTTCCCATTCCTCCACCGGTCACGTTCGATACATATACTTTATAAGAGCCGGTTTTGTTCATCAGGTTGCAAAAAATCTGGTAATTGTGCTCTTTTGCAACATAGCCGATTTGCTCTCCGCCTGTCGTACATACCTTTACGGCATGATTGTCATAGGGATTTGATGGCTCAGGAATAAACACCAGTTCTTGTCCGCTTTTTAGGCGAGCAACTGTTCTTTGACGACCACCAAAGGTGACTCCTGCTACTTTCATATAGAACTCGCTCATAACTGCTCCTTCTGTTGACTTTGACAAAAAGCATTAACGATTTTCTGCTTCTGTGTAATTATTTTGTTGATTTATTGCAATAATAACATAAAATATAAGATTGTTCAATATATTACAACAACAATTATGCGTCTGCTGACAAATCTGCATAAGCTATCATAACACTGAGGTGATGTTATGAACGAAGAATTTGTCAGAGAGCGCATTACGCAGTTACGGTTAAGAAAGAATGTCTCTGAGTATCAAATGAGCTATGACCTTGGGCATAGCCGAGGCTACGTTTACAATATTTCCTCTGGAAAGTCCCTTCCACCGTTCAAAGAGTTTTTCGCCATCTGCGATTATTTTGATATCACACCCTCGCAGTTCTTTGACGATGGAGAAAAGAATCCCGAGCTGGTACAAAAAGCACTTTCAGGAATGCGTGAGCTTGATGACGAAGACCTTCTTATGCTCATCGGGATAATCAATCGGCTGCACAAGAAAAAGTGAACATCAACATTCAAATTCTCACCGGTCTGAGCATCGGTGAGTTTTTTGTTGCGTATCTTTCATGATAGTAGTAAAATATATGTCGTATTTAATAATATTGACATATATTTATTGATTTTTCAAGAAAAAGGGGAGAATAACTTGATATATGTTTTGTTTGCAGTTTTTATGGGCTTTGCTGGTTCAGTAATCTTCAAAGACGGTTTGTTTGCCAATGCTTTATCTACCACTGTCGTTTTTCTTCTTTTGATTCCCATTATCTTTGCAGTTGGAGGTGAACTTTACAAACAAAAAGAAGAAGAACAAAAACGTCAAGCAGAGTTCGAGAGAAAACAAAGAGTTAAACGTGGTCATCTTGAAGATGATTTAACTCCTCAACAAAGAATTCTTTGGAATTCTCTTCATAAGTATCGTTATAGTGATGTCTTAACAACGCACATTATTAACGAAACCAAAAGAGAACACGACCAAAAAATGTGGAGTTGGAGGTATAACAAAGAACTTAAAGAAAAATATTTCGCGGAGTACTGTAAAACCCAATCTCAAACTAAATATCTCATGTATACGTATTATGAACGTAATACGGATGCAGAAGCTAAAGAGCTTCAGAAAATCGGACTACTTGACAAATACAGGAATTATACCTTTTGGGATAATTTTCCTGATAACTGGAAGTTGTCTGATGAGGAGTTAGCGGCATTAGATTATGAGAATGATGACTACGAACATAATGATTACGAGTATACAAACTGAAAGGAGGCGAGGCGTATAACTATCGAAGGTTACTTGCTTTGCTTCGAAATTGCAATTGCAATTCTGTGGCTCATTGGTCGTAGCAAGTAAGTTTGGCAAGCTATGGCAGTAACAAATTCTAAGAACTTTCCATCACTGCTTTACTTACCTTTGGGCGCAGTATGAAACACTGACAGGCACACCATTTGTGATTTGCTGAAAAATAGAAAGGTTGTGATACTTTGGCTTACTTCGCAATTGGTCTTCCCATTGCAATTCTGATTCGTCTGTTTGCAGGAGTTCCTTTGTTTTGGTTTATTGTAATTCCTATTACAATTCTCACATTCATTGGAATTGCTAAAATGGATGAAACTTCAATCTTAGCAGCAAGAAAGTTTAAAGATGGTAAGTCTATTGACTCTTTAGCTATGGCTAAAAAGTATTATGAAGAATACCGTCGAAGGGATGAGAAATGTGATTATAAGCATTTCTGTGAACAGCAAAAATATTTTTGGAGAAAGGTGGCGAGGGAATATCCTACGACTATTATTTATCTTAAAGATGGTACTGAAAAATTCTGTGGTTATGTAACATGGAATGAACGACTTCAGGAAATTCATCTCCGTAGCAATTATCACAAAGACTACGAAGTAGTTCATTATGAGGATATCGCTTCGATTTGTGTCCGTTAAGTGAAGTCTTGGTAACGCTGCATGACCTCTTATTACACTAAAAGCCCCGCAGTAATGGTTTCTAAAAAAATTCCATCACTGCGAGGCTTTCTCTCTGTCCGTATCAAATTGGTCCTGCTGCAACACTTTTCTTCATCGGCATATCACTCGTCAAGGCCATAAAGCGTTCTCAACCTGTTATGGAGGACGTTAGCAGACCTGCTTCTCAAAAGTGGTTGATTGACCTCCCTATGCGCTCTATCGCCAAAACCTTCAAAGTCCCGTTCTGCGTCTCGACCATTAACGCAGACATCTTTCCTCATTTGATTTTCCATATAGGTGATAAATCTTCGCGTCAATTCATACGCATCTTCATGTCTCTGTCGGTATCCTGCTGGGTGGTATCGTTCAGCTTTCTCTCGGTCATCAACTCGATAGTAAATGACCTTCCAGCTCTTCACTCCACCAAGCAATGTCTCGTTACATTCCCTTTGTACCTCTCGCCCCATTCTGGCAAGGTAGGGATTCCTCCAAAATTCCCCTCCAACAGGTATCTGTTCCAATGGTGGCAATTCCCCAAGCTGACTTACTCTCTGATAGGCGCATTGCCTCACATAATCGTTGTAGTTCTCCAACGCTTCTTCCTGCTCCTCATTCGCTGCAAATGCTGCCACCCTTCCATCACGAATTAGTTGTTGAGCATATTCTTCAAATCTATCCCTTGAGTAAACCGACCTCAAAAAGCCTATCAACTGTTCAGCATCCAAGCAGGAATTTGTCTCCTCCGCACAGTTCTGTATCTCTTCTGCACATGCCCTTACTCTCTGTTCCGTTTCTACTCGATAGGCTTCTATCCTCATCTCATTTCCCTCTGTCTGGGTTCTGATATCAGGAAGCATCATCGTACTCATCCGCCACGTCACGATTCCTTCTCCCTGCATTGATTTGAGAGCATCCTTGACCTTTTCAGCAATCTCCGTTTTAAGTATTCCAGCATAGTATCGCTCACCAATACGAGGATACCAACAAGACTGCCACAGGTCTAAATCATCCTCATTCCCCTGCATCTGAGCTAAACGGTTCCTTACCTCTACACGTCTCCTCATCTCATTGGAATAACGCTCAAACAGCCGCATCCTGCTATATAGCTCACACATCTTCCGCTCAAAGTTCCCCTGCTCCAAGAGTAAGGGCCTCAACTGGTCAATGTATATTCCGCGTCTTCCTCTTGCTGTCACTCTCGGTGGTAATGGTTCATCAAATACCTCCGTCACAATCACAGCTCTTCTACGCCTCTCACTTGGGTCAATATCTATCGCTCTGGCATAGGTTAAGTATCGATTCAGTTCAGCCTTAGCATTCTCAATATTCCTGCTCCCACTTTTAGGATAAGGCTTCTCAAATACAGCCTCATAGAGCTAAGCAACACTCGAAAATCTATCGTTTACGTTGGGCATAAATAGCCTCCCTCTATATATTTTGGTCTTCCGTTTCAAAAACTGGTACGTCTTGTGCCTCTATATCACATCTTGCTATAGGGAGAGAAAAGCTACCAGTAATTCATCAGACCCGTTTTGTTTGTATTGACGAAAAACTGGTACGACTTCCAGCCGTTATATATTAGATAGCGCTCGCGGGCAGGTAATAGTATCCATCTAAATTGGTTGAAAATCCAGTTCATTCATCTTTTCAGGTTGACATGATAATATCATATAATTCCAGTTTTGTCAATAATTTCAAAAACATTTTATAAAAATTATTTATTATGCACAAATTTAGTCCTTTACTGCACTTCCAGACTCTCTTCCATATTGTATGCTAAACTCATAGCAAATCACCGGTTGTCACCGTTATATTCATCGCAAATCATATTGGTCGTTTTCAACAAATCACCTCAGAATCAGCAGCTACTATTTTCCCCATTCCCGAAGCACACAAAAAGCGCACAAAATCGTTTTGGTCGTCATTTTTCATCACCTGTAAAAGCTATTACTGCTTGCATAGTAAACAGGAATGTGTTATACTGGACACGTAAAAAAGTCAGGTATATCAAGGCTTTCAGAGATTCAAGAAATCCCCGATATGAGACACGCGCCGTTAGCTCAGCTGGATAGAGCGTCTGGCTACGGACCAGAAGGCCGGGGGTTCGAATCCCTCACGGCGTACCAAAAAGCCACACCAATCTGGATATTTTAAGCGAAACGCTTAGAGTACCAAGGGGTGTGGTTTTTTGTATTTCTAAAAATTCACTATTTTTCCAATGGATATTTTCGGAGTTCCCCACAGTTTGAAGGGATTCGAACTTCCCCTTTCACAGATTCAAAGGCAATATCCTGAGAAGCGCCCTTTTTGCAGGCGCAAATTAGAGCGTTCTTTCCTCAAAATTTCACACGATCTTTCAGGCGTCTGTTTGTTGGTTTCGTCGAAGCCATCAAATAGGCGCCCTTTTTCATTTCACAACTTAATCCGTCAACCGGCCGGAGCATTTTTAGGATGCTCCGGCCTATTTTTTTGCTTACGAGGAGGACTTCACAATGAACGATCAGAACGTAACCGCGCAGCTCCGTTTTCTTGAAGAAACCGCCATCCGGCTGCGGCAGAACGGTTTCACGGTAGAACCGATTGAAGATCACCACCTGCCCGTCTGCTGGGAAAAAGGGCGTCTCTGCCGCATCTCCGGCAAGGGCAGCGTGTTCTATCGTCGGGAGGACGCGGACACGCCCCAGGCAGAGGATGCCCTATTTCGCGTCGAGGACATCGCCGCGAAGACGCTGGAGTATATGACCGCTATGGAAACTGCCCCACGGCTCAAGGCGACCGATCTCACTGGTGACTACCGCATCCTTGCTGACTTCGGTGACGCAGTGCTGGCGGGCCACCCCACCGAACGCGGCGTCCAATTCGTGACTTGGGAGTGGGACTTCGACCGCAAAGGCGTCCATCACGGACATTATTTCCAGGACGACTACGACGCCGCCAAGCGCGACTTCACCGTGCGCAGTGGACTTGTTCAAAAAGACGCCCTTTTTGAGCCGGAGCAGCTTGCAGAGATTTACCACGCTCTGTCGTTCGTCCGTGAACAGGATGAAACGCTATCCTTCGGACGGGATCAGGAACTGGCGGAGCTCATGGAACAGGTCGGCGGACTGCTGCCCCCGAATGTGCCGCGGCAGCGGGATGCGCCGGAACAGAGCGGCATGACAATGAAATAAGTATCCACGCAGGCCGGACAGAAATGTCCGGCATTTTTTATTTTACGAGGAGGAAAAGATGATGGAAATTTACGGCACGATCCACTTCAAACTCATTCTTCCGCACTTCCCCGGCTTCCAGCAGGAGCCGCTGCCGGAGCCTGTTTGCAGCCGCTCCCCGGAGTGCAAGGACTGCCCTTACCCCCGCCACGGTTTTCTCTGCTGGGGCGCGGACGGAACCTGCCTGCGGAGCCGAATGAACGAGATCAACGAGAAAAAGGAGGACAATGATCATGATGAGCGCAGTTTTGAGTAATCCCAACCACCCGGAATACGGTGTGGCGACCATCCCGTTCCCCATTCCGCATGACCAGTACACATACTGCATGGAGCTGCTGAAGGCGTTGGAGATCGGCGATGCGGTCAAGGCCGACTGCAAGGTGGTGGCGGTTGATAGTTTTTTCTCTGTGCTCAAGCGCACGGAAATGCTCACGGTCAACGTGGAGGAGCTGAATTACCTCGCCAAACGGCTGGAAAGCTTCGACACCGGCGAGGCCGCGCAGTTTCAGGCGATGGCCCACAAGCTGGAGCTTTTTGAACTGAAGGATCTCATCAACCTGACCTTCTGCTGCCAGCAAGCCACGGTCATCACTGACTTTTCCGACCTCGCCGCCATCGGCCGCGACCATTACATGAACCTGCACGGCGGCAGCGCAAGTGTGGATGAGCTGAACAAACTGGATGGCAAGGAAACCGCACGGCAGCTCATCGAAAGCGGCGGCGGCACGGTCACGCCCTACGGTGTGGTCTACGACAGCGGCATGAAGCTGGAGCAGGTCTACGATGGCCGGTTCTTCCCCTGCTATTACTATGAACCGAACGTCATCACCGTTGCGGTGACCTCCAAAGCCGAGCCGGAGGACACAGAGCATATCACATGGCTGTTCCTACCCATGGTGCAGGAGGAGATCGACCGCGCCCTCCTTCGCGGGGGCATCACAGATCCCGCCAATGTCCGCCTGCGGCTGGAGGACAGCCAGCTTCCCAACGAGGTGGATATCCTTCTTGATATGGAGTACGAAACCCTCTCCGACCTCAACGAACTGGCAGAGGCGACGGTTGGGTTATCAAAAGCGGATATGGAAAGGCTGGGTGCCGTGGTCATGCTGGCAGAGCCAAAGTCCGCGGCACAGATCAAAAATCTTGCGGAAAACCTTGACCTGTTTGACTTCGCCCCCGACGCGCACTCTCCCGCCGAGTACGGCAAATACATGATCCAGCAGCCCGGTCATTTCGACTATGACGAAAATCTCGACGCTTTTTATGACTATGAAAAGTACGGCACGGAGCGCATGAACGAGGAGGACGGGATGTTCACCGACCGGGGTTACATCGCCTATAAGGGCTATTACAGCATGGAAGAAGTGATGAACGGCAGCCAGAGCAGCCACATGGAGATGGGAGGTTTTTCACGATGATCATTCAGGCAGAACTGAAGTGTAAACAGACCGGGTGTGAGGCAGACCCCTGTGCCGTGGATAAGGTCATCGAGCTGCCAAGCCCGCGGTTCCGGCAGTTCAGCCGCGCACTGCTGGCTGACTATGATTTCATCGCAGAAAACAAAAATGCTGTCCGACACGATGAGGCTGCCAGGCACTGCCTGCTCATCCTCGACGCAGAGGGAACGGACGGATTCCTTATTGACCCGCAAGGCTACAACTATGCCCGGTACAGTGCCTTTGTCCCCAACGCCCGCAGTTTGCTGACGCCGGATATGGGGATCGACCGCAGCTATCTTTCGCCGGCAGAGCCTTGGCGGGATGAGAGCAGGGATGAAATGCTCCGCATGACGCTGCGCGTCAATGGAAAGCCGGACTACACCCTCGTCCTCCCCGCTGACGAGGAATACCTCGACGCTGTGAAGGCTTACCTCGATATTGATGTTTTCGCGGACGCCCTGCTCTGTGATATTCGCTTCAAGGTGCCATACATCGGTGAGCTGATCCGCGATACGGATTGCCCCGCCGTGGAGGATTACAACGATTTTGCCGAAGCATTGGAGGACATCTGGCAAAAGGACGGCATGCTACTGACCTACGCCGCCGTGCTGGAGGTGGAGAAGCCGGAAACCCTACACCGTGCCTGTGAACTCCTGCGAAATCTGGACAACTACCAGCGCATCGTGGAAGGAGCCTACGGTTACGGTCAGCAGCGATTGCAGGAAACGCTGGGGCTGGATGATGAAGCCATCTACGAGTTGGAGGGCTATATGGATTTTGAGCAATACGGTCAGGACTGCATGGAAAACGACGGTGTGACAAAAACAGAGTTCGGCCTGCTGCGCCGCTTGGACCCGCCCTTTCCGGAGCAGCGGCAGGGACAGAGGATGATGTAAGTAAAAGCGGCTCGATCCGTTTGGAACGAGCCGCTTGATAGGCAGATAAACTGGAAATCGTCATCTTAATTCATTACCTTCGGCATCTAAGAATTCAAATTGCAGAGTGGAATTTGTATGGTCAGAAAGATAGAAGAAAACATACGGATAAGTATCATCCGGTATTACTTCTTCGTACACTTCATTTCCGGATGTGAATCTAACACTTTTACAATTTGTATTGTTTACTATAAACGCATATCCATCACCCCATTGAATATATGCAATGTCTCCGATTCTATCATCAATGGGCTTATAGGTTCGGATAAAAGTGTATTCAGCAGCATCCTCTTTTACCTCAACTTCCATGGGCAAATAATAGTGCTTCTGATATTCATTTCCTGAGATAAACCAAGCGATTGCTCTATTGTCATTGCCACACATTCCTGCATACTGCAAATCAATGGTATCGGAATCAGAAATCGGTATTTCTTCTCTTGCTTTTTCTATTAGTCCATCTGTGCCTTTGAGTGTCTTTCCACAAGCTGATAATGATAAAACCATAGTTATTATAAGAAATACAGCAATTTCTCTTTTCATTTTGTCCTCCCTGTTCTCTCAAATTTCGATTAGTCAGCCACATCATAGCATATCCCCCAAAATGTGTAAAGCCAAATTCCACACCGAAAGGAGATCTTAACCTTGAAAGATGCAACGCAATTTCATATCCGACCTGCCCGCCCAGAGGAGGCGGGCTTATTTTATACCCCGCACCCCGAAGAAGATAAGCGGCTGGGTACCGTTGGCCACGTCCGGATGGACTTCGGGCGCAGCGGCAATGAGTTCTGGCATACATGGTGGCCCCGCGGCCCGGAGGAGCTAAACAGCCCCGCATTCAAGCTGGAGCTGCAGGAGGTCGTGGACACGCTGCGGGAGAGTGTGCTGAAAAGCCGCTTTGCTATGGAGCGTTTTTGCTATGAACACGGCGGCAAAATCAGCGGCGGCTGGACACAAAACTACGGTTACATCGTGGAAACCGAGCATTACCGCTACTGCCTGCGGTGCAATCCGTCCCCCGGAGATTACAACTGCTACTGTACGGCCTATGATCTGGATGTCCAGCGGCAGAACATGGCGCGGGACAAGCCGCTGGTAGGCCGCGTCACCTACGCCAACGGCGATGCACAGGAATTTACGGATGCGGACGAATTTCTCCGTTGCGTACAGGAAGAACTTCCGTATCGCCCCACCACAGGTCTGCGCTATGAAGTGCTGACCGATGATCCCACCGTTCGCAAGCAGGTGGATGACATGATCTTCGACTTCTACGGCGAGGAAAATCCCCGCCAGTTGGAGGAATATCAAAAAACGCCCAAACAGGGCATGACAATGGGAGGAATGTGAGTATGGACAGAAAAATGGTGAATTTCATCAGGGAGCAGTATCCCCCCGGCACCCGCGTCCGACTCAATTCGATGGAAGACCCTTACGCGCCCATTCTTCCCGGCACCGAGGGCGAAGTGGACTTCGTGGACGATGAGGGGCAAATTTTTACGAATTGGAACAATGGCCGCACGCTGCCGCTCATCCCCGGCGAGGACAGCTTCACCGTGCTGCCGCCCAAGTTGACCACCCTCAAGCTGTATATGCCCCTGACCGCCGATCTCTACGAGCGAAACGAGTACGGTGAATTCGATGATTGCAGCACACTTCTGGAGGGTCGTGAGCTGCGGGGCTATCAGGATCAGATCACGGCGGCGCTGGTGAAAAACCGGATGCCGGAGGAGACGGAGCGGGGTCTCATGCATTGGTATGATGAAGTCGACAGCGTCAACACCAAGGTGCGCACCGCCGTCTTCACCGTGGAGGAGCGTGATCGTCAGCTCTGGGGCGTGGCGGAATGCCGTGTCGCCGGGGAATTATCGGACACAGAACTGGAAACCTTAAAGGAGTACCTCACTGGACAGGCATCGGACGGCTGGGGCGAGGGCTTTGAGCAGCGGGAGATTTCCGTGGATGACGACGGTGAATTGTATGTCCACCTTTGGAACTCGGACGAGTGGAGCATCCAAACGGAGCAAGAGCTTTTCTCTCCCAAGTTGGCGGAGGGTCTCCCGGAGCTGTGCTTCTCCACCCTTGCCAGCACCGGCGAACTCATCTGCATCAAGCGCGGTGAGAGCGGCTACTATCCCAGCGACTGGTCCACGGACGATCCAGCGCAGAACCAAGAGCTGGCGGACTACAACAACGAGCGGCTTGGCGTGACGCAGGAGCAGCGCCTTGCCATGGAATGCGGTAGTATGCACGGCTGGGGCGTCCCCGGTGCTGACCCCGGTTACTATGAGCAGAAGATGGGAGGAATGAAGTTTGGCTAAGAAAGTGTTTGCCGTTTATCTGGCAAAGGAGGGCAATCCTAACAGCGATGCATGCGCAAAGCTGGAGCTGCCCGCCTCCCCGTGGGAGGTGTGGGACGCGATGGAAAAGGTGCGGCTGAAGGATGGCGAAGCACTGTACATGGAGATCGACGATTACTATGCTTTCGAATATCTTGCCCCGCATTTAGAGGAGCTGGATATCAGTCTCAACGAGCTCAACGACCTTGCCGCAAGGCTTGCGACGTTGGATGAGGTACAGGGGATCGCCTTTGAGGGACTGTTCTCCATGGAGGTGCAGAAAAAAGTAAACACCAACGGCGGTATCATCACGCTGCAGGATTTGCGGGATCTGGCGGTCAGCGCAAAAACAGACTGCTATCATGTAGTGGATGCCGCGGATGACGCCCAGCTTGGCCGCTTCTACGCGGAAAATGAATTTATCCCCGAACTGGACGGCGTATCCAACGAGGTATTTGAGATGCTGGACTTCGCCGGCATCGGAAGAATGATGCGGTGCAGCGAAAACGGCGTTTTTGTGAACAGTCTGTATGTGCTGCGGGATGGCGAGCTGACAACCGCGCCGCCCGTCCAAAAGACGCTGCCGGAAAAGCCGGGATACCTCTTCCGGCTCACGCTTGGACTGCATCCCGACATTGGAGGTAACCGCACGACGGAGCTGGATCTTCCGGCGTCAGAAGAAGCGCTGGCTGCGGCACAGGAGCAGCTCGGCACCCTGAATTGGGAAAACACCGTTGTCCTCAACTATGACGGCATTCTTCCCAACGCTGCCTTTTTCGCAGACCTCCCCACTGAACTGGAGGCGTTCAACGAGCTTGCCGAAGCAGTGCAGGATATACCTTTTCCTGAAAAGCAGCTTCCAAAGTTGAAGGCTCTGCTGAAGCAGTTTGAGGTGCAGGACATCGAAACCGCCATGGGCTTGACAGAGCATCTGGATGACTACGTCCTCACACCGGAGATCAGCTCGCCCCAGGAAACGGCCATCGACCAGCTTCACTTCATGACGGATGACCACTCGGTGGAATTGCTGATTTCCCATGTAAACCTCTACGCCTACGGCTGCGACCTCATCAGGGAGGACAACGCAGCGCTCTCGCCCTACGGCCTGCTGCACCGTGCGGACTACCAGCCCATGCTGACGCCAGTGCAGGAATCTCAGGAAATGAAGATAAAAATGAAGTAATACCACCTTGGCTCGCAGAAGCCATTAAAAATCATTTTAGAGGCCGATTTTCCGAAAGGGGATCGGCCCCTTCTTTTTTTATGCCCTTTTTCGGGAAATCACCCCGGAAAGGAGAAAACATGCGCGATGAACAACTGTTGGCGTATCTCAAAGGCTCCTGCTCCGGCAGGAAAAACCGCGTCGGTGGGACGGAGCTGGAGCGGACGCTCCATGTCAGCGGAACCGACCTGCGAAAGCTGGTGAATCAGCTGCGGCGCAAGACCCATCCCATCGCCAGTGACCGCAACGGCTACTTTTACGCCACAACTGCCGGTGAGGTCTACGACACCATCCGCCAGCTGAAACGGATGGCGGCGGGACTGGAAGCGGCCATCAACGGTCTGGAACGGTCTATGGATCGGTTCCGTGAGGACGAGGAGGCCGGACATGGCTAAGCCGCCCTTTCCCTGGATAGGCAGCAAGGAGAAGATCGCACCGTACATCCTGCAGCTTTTCCCGCCCAAGCTGACGCAGTATGTGGAACCGTTCGGCGGCAGCGGCGCGGTGCTGCTGGCTTTGCCGCCGGACCCAAACCGATTGGACATTTATAACGACTTGGATGCCGAGCTGGTGAACCTGTATTCCTGTATCAAAGAATGCTCCAATGTTCTGCTGCGGGAACTGAGATTCCTGCCCATCCACAGCCGCAAGCTCTTTGAGTATTACCGGGACTTTGTTGCCCATAAGGAGGTCTACTTTCAAAATGTGCAGGCGGAGATCGAATGCCTCGGAGATCGCTCCTGCTTTACGGAGGAGCAGGCCGGAGAACTGCTCCCCATTTTTCAGGAGCGGCTGGCGCTTTACGATGTAAAGCGGGCAGCGGCGTATTACCTCGCCATCCGAGGTAGCTTCAGCGGGACGATCAACTCTTTCGGTGTCAAAGGATTGGATGTCGAACGCTTCCTAAAGCTGTTTCCACCGGTGTCCGCACGACTGAAGGACGTGCCGTTGGAGAACAAAAACGCCTTGCAGCTCATTCGGGAACGAGATAAAAAAGGCAGTCTTATCTATGCCGATCCGCCCTATGTCAAAACAGAGCGGCTCTACCGTGTCGCTGGGAAGCTGGGACGTTTCCGCAGATTCCATGTCCGGCTCTGGCAGGTGCTGACTGGCTGTGACGGCTATGTGGTGCTGTCCTACAACGACTGTCCATTTATTCGTAAGCTCTATCAGGATTGGTACATTTTATCTTTTCAGCGCAGCAACCCGCTCTCCCAGAAAAAGGGCTCGTCCTTCGGCGAACTCATCATCACCAACTTCGATCCCCGTCCCTACATGACCAGCCAGCTAAACCTCTTCGACGAGCCGTTGGGCGAATGGGAGCTGAAGCTGGTCCATATCCCAAAATATCCACCAAGGAGGAAAACAGCATGAAATTCAATTTGAACCATGATCCTAACAATAAAACTCTTGTCATTCCCCGCGCCGCTTTGCAGCTCTCCGGCCTTGCAGGCGTCAGCGACCTGATCCTCCATACCGACAGCGGCTGTATTCTGCTGCTGCCGGGAGATCCCACCGTGGCGGAACTGCTGAAAACCATTTCTCTCATCTCCGCCGTTGCACCGCAGCTGATCTCCCGTCTGGCGGAGAGAAGCCAGATGGCGATGGAGACCGGAATGACGGAAACGGCATGCGGTGCCTGTGAACACGAACCCCACTGCTCCGGTCTTGAAATCCCACCCTGCCAGCTGGCGGAAGCAGGGATCTCGCCCAACGCTGCGCTGGAGTCTTTCGTGGAGGATGGTAAAGTCATCGTGCAGGCAGCGGAGAAAACCGCCGCAGATGTGCTCATCGACGAGCTGGACGATGATGTTCGCACCATGCTGGAGGATTCCGGTGTGCAGCTGGAGGGCGTATGCCGTCTGTTGGAAAAGGAGGATATCTCGGGATGAACAATACTTATCCCTACCCGTATTCCGCTGCTGAAGCCCGTAAGCGGAATGAGCTTTCCCTTTGGCGGGAGAGCCACAAGGCAAACATCGCCTGCCGTAACGCTATCGAGAAAGCCATTCGCCAGAATTTCGATGGGATGCATCTGGACAAGAACTGTATCACGCCGGTGCTGGAGGAATACGGCTACAAGCGCACCGCATGGGTGCTCGCCAATACGCTGCACGAACTCAAGTGGGATGGGCGTTTCAGCTACGCCAACAAGCATTGGGCAGAGAAGATATATATTCCCACAGATCTCAACCACAACAGCGATTTTGTTGTCCGAAGCCATCCGGCCGTGCTGGATGGCTTCGTCAGTTTTTACCGCAAGGCGGTGCAGGCGTTAAATCTCTTTGGCGCGGAGCATTGTGTCGGTGACCGCGCCGAGCAGGACTATACCGGCAAGGTGCTGGTACTCAGCCCCGACACACTGAAAGAATCCTGCTGGAGTCAGGAAAACCAGCTCTGGTATGCCCATGACGGCTTTGGCTGTTCACCTCACGCCATTGGACGCTCGGTGCGCTGCACCTGCCTTAGCGACGGGGAGATGACACGCTGGAACCGCAGCGAGTTTATCGGTGTGCTGGATGACAAGTTCCTTCCGGAATGGGCAAAGCCGAAGCTGGCAGAGCTTCAAGCGCAGGAGTAGACCGACGCGCCCACGATGGGCGGCATGAATATGAAATGAGGAGGATGTCTGAATGTGCATGACCTATTACACCGTGGACGATCTCCGCCCCGGAAGACCCGGATGGGATGTGAGACAGTTCTCCGCATTGGCGGAGGCCATTGAGCATTACCGGACGCTCCCCATGGATGGGACCCGTGTCCTTGGTATGGCGGATGACGCTCACGCCTACGAACTCAGCCGCTGTGTGCGTCTTTTCCCCGGCGACGCCCAGGGCGAGGATGTTCTGTCGGCAGATTACCGGCGCAGCGGCTTGACGAAAAAGAATGCTGCTTTGAAAACTGCGCTGGATGTCTGCTTAGAAGCTCTGCATCCCCGCTTTCTGTTGGAGCCGGAGCGTTTGGTGCCCGTTCCCCAGCGCAGAAAGCTGCGGGAAGAGCTGCGGGAGGCTCTTCTCTGGCAGGGCTATGAAGAAAACTACGATTCCTCCATCCGCTCCGTTTTTGTAGCAGGCGTTGGCTGGATCTCACCTCAGGACGTGAAAAAACAGCGGCAGCTTCCACTTGTGCTGAGCTACCGGGTAGACGGTATGTCGAAAGACGGTGCCTACCTCTCCTTAGAGCTGGAGCCTTGGGAATATGACCTTCTACTGGAGCAGACGAAAAATCACTATAAAAATAAAGAAAAGAGGAACACAAAATGAAACGAATGCTATCCCTCTGCACTGCGGCGCTGTGCCTGACTTTGGCACTGACACCCACTGCGCTGGCGGCGGACTTTGAACCCGCGGTGCCGGACGCCAAGGTCTGCTACCCCACTTCCATCGTCCGAAACGACGATGGCACAGAACTGAAGAAAATCTATGATCTGAGTCCGGAAGATGATCCCGCAGGCATTCCCCGCTCGGACTTTCGGCAGGACGGCTTTCAGTACACCCTGACGGATCTTCTGAAGCAGGAGCTTCCTGAAAACGAGAGCCGCCAGCATACGGAGCATGTTTCTATCGAGAGCGCTAAAAAGGATATGGAATCCGTGCTGGCACTGCTGCCGCAGGAGCGTGATTTCATCACGGACGACGGGCTCATGGGAACCCTGACACTCCGACTTGATACCGTGCAGGTCGAGCCGTCTGGCTACGGCAGTTCTACAAAGCAGCTTTCCGTCAAGCGCAGCTATCCCAATCTTGCCGAGCAGGATACACAGTACATCCCCAAGAGCATTGAGGACGGCGGCAGGACCCTGACGCTCTCCGATATTCAGTGGCAGACCGACAATACCGCCAACATGGACGGTTATGCCGTGGCAGACCGCTATACCGCCGTCGCCACCTACACCGGCAGCGCCACCAGCAGCTACGTGAAAGGCTATACGGTTACGGCGGATTATACCGGAACCGTCAGCCGGATCGCCCTCAACCGTGTCCGCTATGTCGCCATCTTTGAGGGAACACCCATCCAGCCCGCAGAGCCTGTGAACGTACCTTCCGCGGCATCCGCTTTCCGCTGGTCCTATGTGCTGATTCCCCTCGGAATTGTGGCTGCGGCAGGCGCGGGCGTCGGCGGCGCGCTGCTGGTGAAGCACAGAAAAGAAAACGCAGATGAGGAGGATGCGACAGAATGAAAAAAATCATTACCCTTTGCCTGAGCCTTTGTATGACAGCGGCTCTGGCAGCTCCGGCGTATGCACTGGAATACAGTATCGACTCGCCGGACGATTACGATTTCGGCAGGGACACCTCCATCGAGGTCATCCACACGGCAGATGGCGGCGCCATGCGCAACGAGGATGTGAGCAAAAATGCCGCTCTCATTCCGCCCGCCTTCGGCTCGGAGAGCATGAATGCCTTAAACACCGGCGAGTATCTGACACCCAATCTTGCGCCCGGTGGTATTCCCGCATCTGGTTCAGTCATTGGCGGCGGTGCCTCCGGCATTGTCACACCCGGCAGTACGGTAAGCAGCGGCAACGGCTATCAGCCCGCTGTGCTGTTCACAGATGTGACGAGTGAGCTCTACTACAGAAACGGTTCCCTCGGCAAGATCGAGATCCCCACGCTGGGTCTGAGCGTGAGGATCTATCAGGGAACGGACAGCAAGACGCTTGCCAAAGGCGTTGGGCATTTTGAAGATACCTCCATCTGGGAGGGCAATGTCTGCCTCGCCGCCCACAACCGCGGCGCCAACAGCTACTTCGGGCAGATCCACACGCTTGATATCGGGGACAAGATCACCCTGACGACCAAACTGGGGACGCGCACCTATCAGGTGACGGACGTCAGCAAGGTCAGCGAGACAGACCGCAGCGGTCTTGCGGACTCCGGAGAGAATATGCTCACGCTTTACACCTGCGTCCGCAACCAGCGCGACCAGCGCTGGTGCGTCACAGCGGTGGAGACTTGATTCTTTCTCCGTTTTGCCAGATCGGTTCTGTTCGACTTCTGCCCGTCGCCTGTGATATGGTGGAGCTGCGAGAAAGATTTCCACATACACATTCAGAATGGAGGCAGAACAATGAACAGATTGAAGAATACCGGACTTGTCCTCTGCGGCCTTGCGCTGGGGCTTTCGTTGAGTGCTCCTGCGGCGCAGGCGGTGGAATCGCTGAAAGCGACGCTTTCCACAAACCGCGTCCTTGTAGACGGTCAAGAAGTCCGCCTGACGGCGTACAACATCAACGGCAATAACTATGTTATGCTGCGCGACATCGGCAGAGCGGTCGGCTTCAATGTCTATTGGAACAGCGATGCCAAATGTGTACAGGTCGAATCGGGCAAGCCCTACACCGGCGAAGCGCCGGTAACGTCTGCGGAGGCAAAGCCCGTGGAGCAGCCTGCGCAGACAGATGTCGCCGCTGCAAAGCAGGACATCACTGACCGCACCAATGCGCTGCGGCGCACAAAAGGGGTAGCCGCGCTGCGCGTCAACGACAAACTCATGCAGGCGGCGCAGGTACGCGCGGATGAGATGGCCGCCAGCGGCATCTACTCCCACACCCGTCCGGACGGGCGCAAGAGCAACACCGTCACCGACAGCAGATACACTGGAGAAAATATTCACAGTATATCGGAGTTGTACCTCGAGCAACAGCAAAAAACGCTCTCCGAGGCAGTGGTCAATCTGTGGTCCAATTCCAAGGCTCACACGGACAACATGACAAGCTCCCGCTATGGCGAGATTGGCGTCGGACTGGCGCGGGGCGTTAACCAAAACGGTCTTGACTGCTGGTACTGCGTGCAGGTTTTCCTGCTGGACGGCTGTGAAGTCACTTGGGTGGATACGACTGCAATGAAATGATATATCAGAGCTGTCAGAACAAAAACGTGGACATTCCGGCATTTGTCGGGTATAATGAAATCAAAGGAGGAGTGCTTATGATTTATTCAATCTACGAAATTCAGCAGCGAATCGCGCCGGTGGCAAAGCAGTACGGTGTGAAAGCGGTATTCCTCTTTGGCTCTTACGCAAGAGGTGAAGCCCGCGAGGACAGCGATATCGACCTACTGGTCGATACCAGCGGAACGAACCTGCGCAGTCTTCTCTCTTTGGGAGCACTGTATTGCGACCTTGAAGCGGCGCTGCAAAAGCCGATCGATCTGATTACTGTCAGCGCGCTGGAACAACGTGCGCAAATGCCCAGCGAGGAAATGTTCCGTGAAACCGTGATGAAGGAGAAACTGAATGTATATGACGCAGCCTGACCGCCAGCGCATCCAGCATATCCGCGATTACTGCGAAGAGATCCGCAAGACCATCGAACGCTATGGAGAAGGCTTTGCGGTCTTTGATCAGGATGCAGATTACCAGCGCTCTATTGCATTTTCCATCCTGCAAATCGGTGAACTGAGCGGCGGATTATCCGAAGAATACCGCAAAGCGACCAGCAGCCGCGTGCAGTGGGGACCGATGAAGGGAATGCGAAATCTTGTCGCGCACAGCTACGGCAGTATGAACCGCGAGATCATTTGGGAGACCGCGGTCAATGACATTCCCACCCTGAAGCAGTTCTGCGAGGAGCAGCTTGCAGAAAACTGAAAATTAAACGATATACAAACAAAGCAGACCGAGTTTACTCGGCCTGCTTTTCTTTTACAAAAGGAGGAATAACCTTGAAAACGATTCGAACAAAATTCTTGTCAGTATTGCTTGCGCTGGTGACGATCTTGAGCCTGCTGCCGACTGCGGCTTTCGCCGCATCGAACACGGGTTCCGGCCTCAAAATTACCACCAACCAGGCATATTGGAGCACGCGCCTGCTCGCCAACGGTACCCCGTACAGCTACCGCCCGCCGCTGGCAGACGGCAAGCTCGTGTACTGTATGGATAGCGGACTTGGCTATCACTACGCCACCGCGTCGTACCTGAATTCCTTTACATGGACTTCCGGCACCGGTGCAGATGCAGATGCCGTATTGCAGTCGGCGCTCACAAACAGTGGTCTCAGCGAGATGGATGCCGCGACCGTTGAGAATGTCAAGTGGATGATGACCTACCTCAACGATTGCAAAGAGTCAAACGTCGGCCAGCTTTTTATGGCCGTACAGACCTACGTTTGGGAGAATCAAAGCTATAAAGGCGAGCCCGGTGGAGACGGCGACGCGGGCGGCTACGCCAACGCCGACACCGACACCTACGAGCTGTATCTGAGCCTCATCGACTCCCTCCTTGCAAAGAAAGCAGCTGAGGATGCCGAGTTCCAGCGTCAGATCGAGGAGTACGCTGCGCAGGGTATTGCTGCAACCATCGTGGAGGATGAGAGTGCAAGATGGGCGGTGTATGCGATCTCCAGCAACCGCAAAAATCAGTCATTCTTTAACTACTATGGACCGCGCAAGCTCGTAACGGGCGAGCCTGCGCCTGACCAGCCCGAGCAGCCTACGGGCGGCACAGGCAAGATCGTGCTGAAGAAAACTGCCGGTGGAACCACAACCGGTCTTGCCGGCGCACGTTTCAGCATCTATTTTAACGGGCAGATCGTCGGCAGCGACATCACCAATGCGCAGGGCGAGATCTATGTTGAGGATGCCGCGACCGGCCTTTGGAGCTTTGTCGAGACCTCCGCACCGGACGGCTTCTGTGTTGATCCCACGCCGAAGAGCGTGTACGTAGATGTAACTGAGGGTGATCACGAGTACACCGTCGCAGCAGTCAACTATGAAAAGCCCAACATGAAGATCATCAAGCGCGACGCCATGAGCGGCAAACCTATCGCCGGCACGGTGTTTTCCATTAAGTCCGTTACCGGCAGCTATTCCACCTCCGTCATGACCGGGACGGACGGTTCCGCAACGCTCTTGGCCATTCCTGCCGGTGTCTATGTCGTGCGCGAGGAATCCGTACCAGAGCCGTACATCGTGAGCAATACGGAGCAGACCGTGGCGCTGCGTCCCGGCAAGACCTCCGAGGTCACTTTCGTTGACTATGAAAAGCCCGGTTTGGAGATCCTAAAGAAGAACATTGCCAATGGTGAGCCCATCGAGGGCGTGACCTACCGCATCGAGCAGATCGACGGCAGCTACTCCACCAGTGCCACGACGGACAGCGCGGGGCGCATCTTCCTCGATTCCATCCCCGTGGGCAGCTATCGCATCACGGAGAAAAATGTGCCTTCCCATGTCATTCTCTCTGAGATCCCCCAGGGGGTCTATCTGGAAGCAGGCTGCACCAGAACGGTGACCTTCTTCAACGCGGTCAAACCCTCCCTGACGATCCTGAAGCGGAACAGCGTCACCGGTGATCCTCTCTCCAATGCCAAATTCCACATCTATTATGGCTCGGACAATACCACCACCGGCGCAGCACCAGCAAGCCCATTGGAAGAATTTTACCACCGGCGAGATCAACGACCTTGGCGTGTTCACAACGGACGAGAGCGGAAAAATCACCCTCACCGATGTAAACCGTGGCTGGTACAAGCTGGTAGAGGAGTCCGCTCCCAAGGGCTTCGGCATTCAGGGCAGCGGCGTGACCGAGTTCTATCTGGAAGCCAATACCTCTAAGACCGTGACCGTGGACAATGTTCCTCACAGTGCCCTCGTCGTGTACAAATATGACGCCAAAACCGGAAAGGGACTGGAGGGCTGCCGATTTGAACTGAGATATCTCAGCGGCAATACCAGCGGCACGGGCGGCACGGTCATCGGTACCTATGTGACCGGACCCAACGGGGCGTTCACCGTGACAAACCTCGAAAAAGGCACTTATATCTGCCAGGAGATTGAGAGCGACGGAAATCACATCATCGACCGCGAACCCCAGACGGTGTGGATCTCCGGCGAGGATCAGGATGTGGTGACGCTCCGCTTCGGCAATGCCCCACTGGGATCGCTCTTAATTACCAAACTGAGCGATGACAGCAAGCACGAACCGCTCTCCGGCGTAGAGTTCCAGTTGACCGACAGCAGCGGCAATTATCTCGGCAACGACAACGGCCGCTTCACCACCAATGCCGCAGGCGAAATTCTGGTGGATGGTCTGGAACCCGGCATGACGGTCATTGCCCGTGAAGTCAGAGCAAAAACGGGCTACCTGTTGGATGACAGCCCCCAGCACGCACTCATCAAGAGCGGCGAAACGGCGCATTTGCAGTTTCTGAACCAGCCTGCCGGAAATCTCATCATCCGCAAGGTCAGCACCGACCCCAACGGGGAGCCGCTGGAGGGCGTAGAGTTTAAGATCACCTACGCGGATGGCAGCTTTGTCCCGGACGCCAACGGCGAACTGTCCAGCAACGGCATTTATTACACCAATAAATCCGGTGAAATTCGCATCTCCAGCGTCGTCGGCACCGTGGTAGCGACGGAAACCAAGACGATTCCGGGCTTCACCATTGACGAGGCCAGCCGCACACAGACCGTGGTTGTCAACCCCAATGACACGCAGACGCTGACCTTTTACAACAAACCCACTACAACATTGATTCTCCAGAAATACATTTCCGGCACGAAAAATGAACCGCTTGCCGGAGTACAGTTCCTTGTGACGGACTCCTCCGGCGCGGTAGTCGGCCCCAACAACGGCTACTATACCACCGACGCTGCAGGCCAGATCGTCATTGAGGGTCTGACCGACGGCATGACTGTTACCGCAAAAGAGGTCAAATCTGTGGATGGATTCGTGTTGGACGGAACACCGCAGAGCATTAAGATCGACCAGAGCCAGTCTCCCCAGCGCATGACCTTCTGGAATGAGCGACAGGGCGCGCTGATTATCAACAAGCTGTCCTCTCTGGACCGCAAGACGCCGCTGGAGGGCGTTACCTTCAAGATCACTACGGCTACCGGCGAGTTTGTCCCCGACGAAAACGGAAAAATCAGCTCCAACGGTCTGTACTATACCGACGAAAACGGGCAGATCATTCTCAAGGGCGTCACCGGCACACTGGTGGTAACAGAGGAAAAATCCATCTCCGGTTACACCATCGACGAGAATACGCGCACGCAGACCGTGGTGGTCAACCCCAATGACACGCAATCCCTCTATTTTTATAATGCTCCCATCGGCGGGCTGGAGCTGGTGAAAGTGAATGCGGCGGACAAAACCCAGCGTATCCCCAACACCACCTTCGAGATCCGCCGTGTCAGCGATGGCGGTCTGGTGGACACCGTCACCACCGGAACGGACGGCCGCGTGTATGTGCCGCTGGAAAGCGGCAGCTACTATGCCGTGGAAACCGAGGCAGGCAAGGGCTTCCAGCTGGACAATACCCCCATCTATTTCGCCGTGGAGGATGGTAGAACCACGACCAAAACAGTGACCAACAAAGCCATCTCCGGTATCCTGATCCACAAGGTCAATGCCATCACCGGCGAGGGCATCCCCGGCGTGTCCTTCATCCTCTATGACAGCGGCAACGATCCCATCGCGCAGGAAGCCAGCGATGATCGGGGCTATGTCCGGTTTGAGGGGCTGGAGGATGGCCGCTACTATCTGCGTGAACTGGAAAACGAGGGCTACATCCCCGACACGCAGAAAAAGACCGTGTATGTGAAATCGGGCGAAACCACGGAAATCGAATGGAAGAATACCCCCATCACCGGTCAGATCCAGATCGTCAAGATCTCGGAAGATTACAACTCGATGAATGGCTGGCCCGCCGGATCGCCGATCCCCAACACCGTCTTCGAAGTTTACAATGCCCGCACCAACCGTCTGGTGGATACCATCAAGACGGATAAAAACGGCTTGGCGGTCAGCAAGCCCCTGCCTTTGGCGCGATATAAAATCGTGGAATCCAAGGCGGCGGAGTTTTACGGGCTGGATAAGACACCCATTGAGGTGGAGATCGAACACGCCGGTCAGATCGTCAAGGTGAGCATGACCAATAAGAGCCTGTACACGAATGTGTCGATCAAGAAGACCGGTTATGTGGAGGTCATGCCGGGGCAGCTTGTCCGCTACAACTTCACCGGTATTGCCAACAATTCCACCACGGCGCTGGAATCCTTCTACTGGCGCGATACCCTGCCCGTCAAGGCGGTGCGCCTTGAAAAGATTTACACCGGCACGTGGAATACCCCCGGAAATTATAAGATCGTGTACAAAACTAATCTCAGCGGTGATAACTGGCGCACGCTGGCGGATAACCTGAGTACATCCAAAAACTATGTCTTGGATGCCTCTCCTGCGGCGCTGGGACTTGCTTCCAATGAGTATGTGACGGAGTTCATGGCGGCGTTCGGTATCGTACCTTCAAACTTCCGTCAGGTAGAGGCGCCCCGCGTGGACTGCAAGGCCCTTGCCAAGCTCACCGGCGGTACGCAGTTCGTCAACACGTCGGATGCGGGCGGCGTCTACAACGGGCAGTGGATCATGGCGACCTCCCGCTGGGTCACCCGTGTCTATGCCCCCAGCAAGCCCCTGCCCCGCACCGGCTATTAAGAGCTAACAACAACGGATGCCGCTCCGCAAGGGGCGGCATCCCCATTTTAAGGAGGTTGAGATTTCTTGAAATACAGAAAAATGATTATTCTGACATTGACGCTTCTGCTTCTGACCTCTCTCTGCTGCACCTCGGCGCTCGCTGCGGGCGGGGATGTGGCGGGAGCGGTGGAGCAGACGTGGACGGAGGCGGCCAAGCAGATCAAGAGCGTGGTGGAGAAAGTGGTGTTCCCCGCATTGGATATGATCCTCGCTATTGCATTCTTTGTAAAACTTGGCGGCGCGTACTTTGACTACCGCCAGCGAGGCCAGTTTGAATGGACCGGACCCGCCATCCTCTTTGCCTGCCTGATTTTCAGCCTGGTTGCGCCGAAATACATCTGGAATATCATCGGGATCTGAGCCAAGAAGAGAGAACAATTAAAAGCCGGATCAGGACCCTCCTGCCGGATATAACCGATGAGGCAATGGTTGCATGGATAGTGTATGTGGATGAAGTAGGCAGACATGGTTGCTTCACAAAGATACCCTTGCGTTAAAAGCACAATTCTGCTATAAATACCATTTGAGAGATAGGTACCAGAGAATCTTAATGAGAATGGAGGAATTGTTCTGTGTCTACCAAGAATACTATGAAGCATAATGCCGCCATTACAACGATGCTTTTGCTTGTATTATTTACGTTTTCCGCTTGTGCATCTGTAACTCCTGATGACCAAACATCAAAGGATTCCAATATTACGGAGAATGGTGCATCAACGGGCTGTTCAGACTATGATAATACAAGCACGCCTGAGTTTTTCAATGACCTCGGGAAAACGCTTGATGAATTGAAAAACGAGCATCCGGAAGGCAGCGTGATTGTAAGGCCGGATGGATTTCCAGACAGTGCTGCTATATGCTTTGGAGCCTCAGAGTCGGAATATCTTTACTGCTTTTTCGGCGCACAGAGTGGCGATGCTGAAAAGGCTATGAACGAATATGAAGACCAGCTGGAATGTTCCGGTTTTGTCACCACCGCATGCATACTCTTTCCGGACATGGAAGATGAAATGTCCTTTGAAGATTTCTTCTCCTTGATTGGCGTTGACGATTATGAGTATTTAGGAGAAGATACGACTGCAGCAGGTTGGTTAAGATTCATGTATAACGGTATGGAGGTCATGGTGAATACAAACGAGGCTGCTTCTGGTGGTGGATGGAATTTCACAGGAGCGGAAATTGTGAAGCATAATGCTCTCGTGTCAATCGTGGACACGGAAATATTCAATACCAATCAGGACTTAGCGGATGCGGTCATGTTCGATTGATCTACATTATAATGGTCTAAAGCAAAATATTCTATAAGGAAAGCCGTCGCCCCGCCTGGGCGGCGGCTTTCTGCATTTCCGGAGGTGAGTGAAGATATTTATTGGGGACTTTGTTGCCGCGACAGTCCTGGATTAGGAAGTAGGCAGATGGTGTCACCCCGTATTTAGCAAGGAGCCTCATAAAAAGCTTGCATAAAAAGTGTTATCTTGATATAATACTATCAAGAAATTGATAAGGAGGGCTTTCTATGCAAATCAGACCATCCTCTGCTCTGCGGAATGAGTACACGCAGATCTCCGAGCTGGCAAAGGCATCCGGTGAACCGATCTTCATCACGAATAAGGGTGAAGATGACGGTGTTTATATGAGCATGGCAGCATACGAGGAGCGGGAAAAAATGTTCCGACACCGCGACAAAATTTATGCTGCGGAACTCAGCAGATTGAGCGGAGAGCCTGTCTGCACGCCGGAGGAGCTTGACGAAAGAATGGAGGAGCTGTTCCGTGCCTACGAAAAGTAAACTGGTCTATCTTCCACCTGCTCAACACGACTTCGAGGAGATCGTAAAGTATCACATTACGGAGGCAGGAACTCCCTACGCGCGGAAAATCTACAGTACGATGAAAACGACCATAAACCGTCTGCGGGATTTCCCGCTGATGGGGCAAACGCATCCGGACCCGATCCTTGCGGCAAGCGGTTACCGTAAACTTGTGCTGACGAAGACTTATGTTGCCATCTATAAATTGATTGGGGACACCGTCTACGTTTATGCGATCGTCAATGGCACAACAGATTATCCGCGGCTGCTCAAGTAAGCGCTGCAGTCAGATGCAAAACAAAATACTCTATATGAAAGGCCGTCGCCCATCTGGGCGGCGGCTTTCTGCATTTTCGGAGGTGAGCGAAGATATTTATTTGGAACTTTGTTGCCGCGACAGTTTTGGATCAGCTGGTGGATTGGATCTACGGGCAGATCGTGGGCTTTCTCGGCAATTTCTTTGCCCTCATGGGCGATATGGGCGTGGAACTTTTTGAACTGGAATGGGTCAGCGCCATTATTCTCTTTTTCTCCCGCCTTGCTTGGGCGCTGTTCGCCGTCAGCGTGGTGGTCTGCGCCTTTGAGTGCGGCATTGAATACTCCACCGGCAGAGGCAATCTCCAGCAGTGCGGCATGAATATCATCAAGGGCTTTTTGGCGGTGAGTCTCTTCACCGTTGTCCCCGTCCGCCTCTATGCCTTATCGGTGTCGCTGCAGGGGACCTTTTCTGCGGGACTCACCGGCTACGGACGGAGCATCGGTGAGATGGGGCAGGACATCATTACGGAGCTCAACGAGATCCAGACCCTTGCCGATGTAGTGAACAGTTCCCACTTTGGTCTCGGCATCATCACCAGCCCCATTATGCTTCTCTTTTGCGTGATCCTTATGGACTACGCGGTGCTGAAGGTGTTTTTTGCCAACCTCAAACGCGGAGGCATTTTGCTGATTCAAATTGCGGTTGGCTCCCTCTATATGTTCAGCGTCCCGCGTGGCTATCTGGATGGATTCATGGGCTGGATGCGGCAGGTCATCGGCTTGTGCCTGACCGCCTTCCTCCAGTCCACCATCCTCATTGCGGGACTTATGGTGTTCAAAGACCACGCGCTGATGGGCGTTGGACTCATGCTCTCCGCAGGCGAAGTTCCCCGCATCGCCGGCAGCTTCGGTCTGGACACCACAACAAAGGCCAATATTACGAGCGCCGTTTATACGGCACAGTCTGCGGTAAATGTGACGAGGACCATCGCCGCGGCAATCAAATAAAAGGGTGTGTATGAAATGACACAGTCAACAAGAAAACTTACGATGGGGAGCCTGTTCGATGGCATCTCCGGCTTTCCTCTGGCTTCGGTGCGGTGCGGCATCGAGCCAATCTGGGCCAGCGAGATCGAACCGTTCCCCATACTGGTATCAAAGATCCGTTTCCCACGCATGGAGCAAATGGGAGACATCACAAAACTGAACGGTGCGTATCTGCCGCCTGTGGACATCATCTGCGGGGGCAGCCCGTGCCAGGACTCAGCGTGGCCGGAATGCGTGCCGGGTTGAACGGTGCGCGTTCCGGCCTCTTTATGGAACAAATACGAATCATTCAGGAGATGCGAGATGCAGACAGAAAATCTGGAAGGACAGGAATCCATATTCGGCCGAGATTCGGGATCTGGGAAAATGTCGTCGGCGCTCTCTCAAGTGGGCGGGACGCTGAAACGGGTCAGAAGAAGCCTGGGGCGGATTTTCAAAAAGTCCTCGAAGCGTTCCTCCAAGTTGAAGAACCATACCTTCATGCTGTTAGACCTGAGACCGGGCGCTGGGAATATGTTGGGGGCATATTGGGAGTACGATCCTCCGTGGCTTGGATCGTTTGGGACGCTCAACACTTCGGAGTGCCCCAAAGACGCCGTCGAGTGTTCCTTGTGGCAGATTTTGCAGGCTACAGCGCCATCCCGATACTCGCTATCTCAGACAGCGTGCCTGGGTATTCTGCGCCGCGCAGAGTGCCGCGGCAAATTGCTGCCACCCTTATTGGAAGCAGCTTTGCGTATGCAGGCAGGGCTTGACCCGCCCGCGCCCATATCCGGCGAAGCGAAAGCTTATCATATCAACCAACGCAGCGAAGGCATTGACCTGAACGGTGTGTCCGGTGCCCTGATGGCAACGCAGAACCTCCAAATGCAGACCTTTATTGCCGGTTTCTCTGCCGGGGCAGGTGCGAGTGCCGGAACCATTGGATATCAGGAGGACGTAGCGCCCACGCTGAAAGGCAGCCCCAGCGGAAACTGTATGCCCAGCATCCTCTGTATCAACGATCAGGGCGGGCAGATCATGGAGTGCAGCGAAAATGTCACTGGGACACTGCGGGCACAGGAGCATGGACACCAGCCTCTGATTCTGCGTCCGACAGGACCCAAGGTTTACGAAAACCACGGCATTGACGGAAGATACACCGGGCCGCACGATGTAGCGCCCACCATGTCCGCCCGCTATGGGACCGGAGGGAACAACATTCCTCTCGTACAGCAGGAAGAAGTCATCTGCATTGCGGGCAACGCCATCGACCGCCAGCCGCAAAATGGCGGCAACGGCTTCGGCTGGCAGCGGGACATTTCCTATACCCTGACCGCCACGGATCGCCACAGCGTCTATGCCCGCCAGAGGGTAGATCAGTTCAGGGATGATGAGATCGCCTCCACAGAGAGCGCACGACAGCATAAGGACGCTACAGACCTCATCTGCCAGCCGCCCTCTACCTGGGATACGGACTGCCGGAATCTCATTCGCCGCCTCACCCCGCTGGAGTGCGAACGGCTCCAGGGGTACCCGGATGGCTGGACCAATGTTCCCGGCGCTTCGGACTCCGCACGCTACAAGGCCCTCGGCAACAGCGTTGCCATCCCCTGCGTGGAATACCTCATGCAGCGGGTGGCTATGGTCATTACGCTTGATTTGGAATGGGATTTTTAGTTGGTCCTGGTAATAGCTTTCACACTTGCTTTCGGGTATCTTGGCTTTACCATTAAAAAGACAGGAGGAACTGCTATGGCAGAAAAAACGCGCAACCTCTGCGCGCAGATCCCCGCGGAGCTGCATGACAAGGTGCGGCAGCGGCAGGCGGAATCCGGCAATACCCTGAGTCAGTACATGACTGCGCTCATCACAAAATTTTATGAAATGGAGGAAAACGCAAAGATGGACAAGGACAATGTGAGGACGGTGGCGTTTCAGGTACCCACCGAGCTGTTTGAGCAACTCAAGGCATACCTCAAGCGGAACGGCATCAAGCAGAACGCCTTCTTCCTGGACTGTATCCGGCAGGCGCTGGCGGAGGACGCCGGCGCTGCCGAAGAATAAGAAATACATCGTGCGAACCGCTGCTGAAAATTTCAGCAGCGGTTTTGCTTTGGAGGATTCAAATGTTTATTTACCCCGAAAACCTGAAAGCCAAGCCCATGCTGTGGCTCTGGCTGCTGCGGGACATCGGCGTCATCGGCATCGGCGCTTTGCTCTCTGTGCTGGCGCTGACCCAGGGCCTCGGCATGGGACTGCTGGTGGTCACGGTGCTCTACGCCTTCCTCACCATTCAGGTGGATGGCAGCAGTATCTTAGACTTCCTGCGCCGCGCCGCCTGTTTTCTCTTTCTGCGGCAGCAATACTATGAATGGAGGCTGGACCCATGAACCGAAAACAGAAAAAGGAGCTGCGCCAGCGGCAGTCGACACGGCAGCTCATGGGGATCGTCCGCGTGACGCCCCACGGCATCGTGACAGATTCCGGAGAGCGGGTCTTCTTCCTGATCCAGCCGGACAACCTCTCCGTCCTGTCCCCGGAGGTCATCCGTGGCCGCGTCCGCTCTCTCACCATGCTTCTGAGCACCCAACCAACCTTGGAAATTCTGGCTCTGGATTCCCGCGAATCCTTCCAGCGGAACAAGGAGTATTACCTGCGGCGACTGGAGGAGGAAACGGAGCCTGCCGTGCGGGAGCTGCTGGAGCGGGACATGGCCCATCTGGACGCCATCCAGTTCTCCTCCGCCTCCTCCCGCAAATTTGTACTGGTGCTCCCACTGGATGAAAAATCCGGTGCGGACGAAGGTGCGCTGCGGCAGTTGGAGAAAAGCATCTGCGACCATGGGCTCCGTGTGTGTCTGGCGGAGGAGCAGGATGTGAAGCGCCTGCTGGCGATCTACTACCGGCAGGATCTCACCACGGAGGTATTCCGTGATTTCGATGGAGAGGAGTATGTACATGGCTAAAAAGAAACAGAAGAAGAAAAAGAAGATGCCGGAGCAGATCCAGCGCCCGAAAGACTTTCTGGACATGATCGCGCCCGCGGCGATAAAATTCAACACCGACCACTTCATCCTTGGCAGCCGCTATCACACGGCAATGGTGCTGAAAAGCTACCCGCCCATGACGGATGAGCTGGCGCTGCTGCGGGGCCTTGGCGATATGGGCGGCGTCAACCTGCGTCTGACCGCACGGCAGGTCACCCCTGCCGAGGAGGACGCCATCCTCCACGCCGCCACCAACAAAAGCCGCATGGAGCGGAGCAACACCAATGACTACAAGCAGAGCGTCACGGCGGAGGCCAACCTGCGGGATATGGCGGAGCTGCTGGCAAAGCAGCGGCAGGAAAAGGAGCCGCTCATCCACTGCGGCGTGTATCTGGATATTGCCACCGCGGATACGGAAAAGCTGCGCACGGCGCGGGACACGGTATCCGCCCAACTGGTTCGCTCCCGCATGGGCGCCGATCCGCTGCTCCTGCGCCAGCGGGAGGGCTTTCTCTCCGCCAACCCCGCGGGCGGCAGCCAGCTTGCCAATTTTGCGGAACGTGTTCTGCCTGCCAGGAGCGTTGCCAATCTGTACCCCATGAACTATTCCGGCAAAACCGATCCCAAGGGCTTCTTCATTGGCCGTGACAGGTTTGGCTCCAACATCATCGTGGACTTCGACCGCCGGGCTTCTGACAAGACCAACGCCAGCGCCCTCATCCTCGGCAACACTGGGCAGGGCAAAAGTTATCTTCTGAAGCTCCTGCTCTGCAATGTGCGGGAGGCGGGCAAAAGCGTGATCTCTCTGGACTCCGAGCATGAGATGGAGGACGAGTGCCGCGCCCTGGGCGGCTGCTTTTTGGACTACCTCAGTGGGCAGTACCGCATCAATCTGCTGGAGCCGCGCTGCTGGGACGATGGCAGCGGGCCGGAAGACCCGGACGCGCCGGACGCTTTCCGGGGGACGCTGCTCTCTCAGCACATCTCCTTCCTGCGGGATGTGTTCCGCGTCTACAAGGGCTTTGACACGCCCCACATCGACACGCTGGAACTGATGGTGGAGAGCCTGTATAAAAAGTGGAACATCACCGACCACACGGACTTTGCGTCGACGCGGCCGGAGGACTATCCCATCCTCTCCGACCTCTACGATACGATCCAGGAAGCCTATGACAACTATGACGCCGCCGGTCTTTATCCGCGGGAAATGCTGCGGGATCTGCTGCTGGGGCTCCATTCCATGTGCCGCGGCGCGGACGCCCGGTTTTTCAACGGGCATACCAATATCACGAACTCCAAATTCCTTGTTTTCTGTGTCAAGGGGCTGGATAACATGGCGGAAAATCTGCGAAACACGCTGCTGTTCAGTCTGCTGTCCTATATGTCGGATCAGCTTCTGACGCTGGGCAATTCCGTGGGCGCCATTGACGAGCTGTACCTGTGGCTGTCCGATCCCACCGTCATCACCTACATCCGCAACGCGCTTAAAAGAGTACGAAAAAAGGAATCCGCCCTGTTCCTTGCCAGCCAGAATCTGGAGGACTTCACCCAACCGGGGATACGGGAGCTGACACGCCCCCTCTTTTCCATCCCCGTCCATCAATTTATCTTTAACGGCGGCAACGTGGATAAGAAGTTCTTCATGGATAACCTCCAGCTGGAGGAGTCCGAATATGCCCTGATCCGGGACCCGCAGCGCGGCTCCTGCCTCTACAAATGCGGCAACGAACGCTATCTCTTACAGGTACAGGCCCCAGAGTACAAGCAGGCACTTTTCGGAACGGCAGGTGGACGGTAATGGCGGTACCCGTCGCGGCACTGGCGAAGCTCGCCGCTGCCGCTCTCTCGGATGAGGACACCCGGAAAAGGCTAGGCTGGATCGTGGCGGCGATCTGTTCACCATTGATCCTGACGCTGGCGCTGATCTGCTCTCTGCTCTCCGGCAGCGCGGAGCATAACAACTCCGCCGTTCTGCTGTGCTTTCATGGTGGAGATATTCCGGGCAAAACGCCTGCGGAATATGTTGCTTACATTGAAGATATGCGCCGCAGCTTCACACTGCTGGACGACGCCATCGCCGCCGTCAATGGCATGACGGAGAACGGCGACAGCCTTGACGGTATCCGCGTCAAGGCTGTTTTCTATGCCATTTTCTTTGGAGAGGACACACCGAGCCGCCGAGCGCACCGACAGTTCGTGGATTGCTTTGTGACCTACGAGGAACGTACCCGCACCGTCACCGATGAGGACGGGACGGAAACCGAGGAGAGCTACACCGTGGCGATTCCCGTTATGGACATGGTGGAGGTCTACAGCAATATTGAAAACACACTTCACTTGGAAATATCTGCGGAACAGAAGTCAAACGCCGACAGTGTGTACAATTTGGTGCGCTATGGCGTTGCCGGAGGTTCAGAGGGCTGGATACCCGGCGCGGATGTGCCATTTATCGGTGCGGACGGTTTCTGTTCTCCAATCGGCTCGGGCTGGGAGAGCCGCGTCACCTCTGAATTCGGCAACCGCATCGATCCCATCACCGGGAAGCGCAAGGGGCACACCGGCATGGACCTGGCTGTTCCCACCGGCACGCCCATCCGCGCCGCGCTGCCGGGGACGGTGACGGTCTCCAAGTACAACGCCGGAGGCTATGGTTACTACGTGTGCATCGACCACGGCAACGGACTCGTTACGCTGTACGGTCACTGCTCTCAGCTGCTGGCAAAAGTGGGCCAGACGGTGGAGGCGGGAGACATCATCGCCCTCTCTGGCAGCACCGGGCGCTCCACCGGTCCGCATCTCCATTTCGAGGTGCGCGTCAACGGGGAGCGAACGAATCCGAGGGCATATCTGCCGAAAGGCTGAAAGGAAAACTAATTATGAATACTGCAATAAAACCGATCACGCCGGAGCGTGAGCAGGAGTTGGTTGCGAAGCTCGTGGATTTTCTCAGCAGCCGCTACGACGCTGGGAATCTCTATGACATTCTGCATCACGCGCTTGGCATGGATCACAGCGACATGGAAGCGCTGGGCTTCCAACTCCGCGACTACTACGAGGAGGTATGATCATGAAAAAGGAAAATGTCACGATCCCATTCGAGAGCGAGCAGCTTGCCGCTCTCGAATTTTCACTTAAAAAGAAGAACACCAGCATACAGGCGCAGCTGGAGGAACTGCTCAAATGTCTCTACGAATCCGAGGTGCCGGAGCCGGTGCGGGAGTATCTCGCCAGCCGCACAGCGCCCGCTGCCCGTCCCCGCCGTCCGGCAAGACCGGCAAAGCCGCAGCCGCGGGAGGAGCCTCCCTCCGCGTTGGCACAACCCACTGACGAAAGGAATGGTGTGTGAGATGGCAGATCATGTAGACATCACACTGTGGATCGACCGGCGATGGAAGGATGCCATTGAAAAGCATCTCAAGGATGAGACCTTGCAGGAGCATCTGGAGGATGTGCTGGATGAGCTGTGCAACCAGCTTCCGGCACATGAGTATGAGCGCATCAGCCGCGCTATTCAGTCAGAAGCTGCCGCACAGCGTGCAGAGGAAGAGGCTGCCCGTACTTATGCCGCCTACCATGTAGTAGAAAACGGACAGGAGTGGTACTTCAAGACGACCCCTGGTGAGGAGCTGCTGGATGCCGCAAAAAAGCTGCGCGGCTATGTCACTGCGGAGAAAGGCACCGCACCGGATCTGTTCATCAAGCTGTTCGCGGACGGGCGACCCATCACGGCGGAGGAGTACAACGCGCTCACCGCCCTTCGCATGGAGAACACCGGCAAGGTGCGCGGCGTGTTCGATGTGAACTTCGACAAGCGGGAGTTCTCCGCTGTCCACATCATGGACGGTTGGCAGACCTGGGCGATGCGGGATGTGTCAGCGGCGGTGTACCATGCCACACGGTCGCAATTCGCGTCGAGCGATGATAAGTGGCGCAAGCTGCTGGATCATCTGAGCGGTAAAGAGATCACCTCGGCGGGACACCTCTCCGCGCGGAATTTTTCTTTCGGTGATGAGATCATCGAGACGGACGGCAAGCTCAATTTTTATGTGCGGACAGAGTTCGATGTGGACGCTGCCTTCGGAACCTTCGTCCTCACAGACAAAAACGATGACTGGCTCAACATCTACGCCAACTATGACATCGCGGAGGATAGACCCTGCGACACGCTGGAACTGAATCTCTGCAAAGCTGACGGCTCCGAGGAGAACTGGAGCTACCCACTCAACGCAGCCGAGCGGGAGGTGCTGGCACGGAAGATGGAGGCGTTCTGCCAGGAGCAGACCGGCATGAGCCTGCGAGACTACGCACAGCAGCTCCGAGAGGAACCGGAGCGGCAGGGACCGGTGATGAAACTGTAGGTACAAACGCAGGTACAGCAAGGCTGAAGCACTCGCGACTGCGGAAACAACAGCGTCCAAGCTGCGCGTGCCTGCGGGCCCGCGGCGCCGCCGAACTGCGTCAAC
>OBJF01000391.1_pt1 | contig 51132 bp, 47 predicted proteins | sample 1519091 | NCBI WGS metagenome assembly OBJF01 (sample SAMEA2452124, study PRJEB22498) | human gut metagenome | biome: human feces; feature: human gut; material: feces | place: Australia | collected 2012
GATTTTATTATATCATATTCCCCCTGTTACTCTATCAAAAATATGATAAACTCTCATTTCAAACCACCTTAATCTTGATTTTCTTGACTTTGGCTTTTGTGAACTTGATTATCAGTTCATCTATAACGTCGGTGTACTTTCCTCGTGAGATGAGATCATTTCTCAAATCAATAAGGCTGTTGATGACTGTACGCCGTTCATCGGGTGATAAATATAAGTGATATCTCGGATTTCTCATTCTGCTACCTCCGTTTCATTTTGATGATTTCATTATAAACGGAGCTTACCCAAAAATCGAATATGTGGATAAAAAATCTTTTAAAGACAGAAAAACGCCGCTTCAGCTTTTACACTGAAACGGCGTTCTGTTTTTGTATCAGAGAACACATCTGACGGCAAATCCGCCGCTGAAAAAGTAGGTGTTCATCCAATACTTGTTTGGTGGAGTTAAGGTGTTAAAGGTCGAACCCTCAACACCTTTATTTTCTAAATCGTGTATCAAGTCATCAAAGGTAACTTTGTCTGATGTACTTGAGCCATTATAGTACACAATAAATTTGTCATCAAAAACATAAATTGCATTTATAAATGTATCAATAATCTTCTTCTGAAATTGCTTATCATTAATGTCACCATCCATAATGTCACTAATGAAAGCTATAACATCAGAGTGTTTCATAGTAGCATTTGCTATTGCTTTTTCTCTTGCAATTTCAATTTCTAGTTCTGCAAGTTGAGAATCAATTTCATTAATTTGTTCATTGAATTTCTTTAGAACTCTAGCATTAGTAGTCTTAAGAAGTCCATCTGAAAGTTCCTCTAATTTCTTTTCAAGTTCCTTTTTGTTTAGATCTAAAGTCTTTAAATGATTTTGGCCACATTCCTTATTGTAGAGGTCAACAACCTTCTGTGCCACTTCATTTACAAAGTCTTTATTTTTGTACATATACAAGGTGCGTTCAACAATAAAGGTTTCTAGTTCTTTCTGCTTTTCTCTTCTTTTTGTGCAGTCATTAATATGCTTTTTTCTGTTTCGACAAACATAGTAGCCAAACTTTCCACCACCTTTACCGGTAGCAGTTTCACCAATCATACTACCACCACAGTAACCACAAAAAATTTTAGTTGCAAGAAGATACTCGTGTTTAGCTGATTTTGTTCCTCTGTTTTGTTTGTTTTTACTTAATTGCTTTTGTGCCAAATTAAAAGTCCTTTCATCAATAATAGCCGGTATGCCATGTTCAATAACTATATCTTCATACTTGTACTCTCCAATGTATTTCCTGTTGGAGAGTATTTTGTTTAAGGAATTAAAAACAAATGTGCTACCGTTCTTAGTTCTCCAGCCTTTAGCATTTAGCTTATTTACTATTTCTTTTTTTGATGTACTGGAAACATATTCGTCAAAAATAAATCTTACAATCTCAGCTTCTTTTTCGTTGATAACATATTTCTTATCAACTGTATCAAACCCAAGAGGTACAGAACCACCAACAACTTGACACTTTAATGCTGATTCACGCATACCTCTTCTTACATTTTCAGAAAGCTGTCTTGAATATGTTTCAGCCATAGCTTCTAGCATTGCTTCAAGTAGTACACTCTCTGAACCTTCACCTAAGTATTCTGTAACTGAAACAACTTTGACATTATTCTTTTTTAGTGCATTTTTATAAATAGCACTATCATATCTGTTTCGTGCAAATCTATCTAACTTCCAGACAAGGACCACATTAAACTGATGATTATTGCTATCCTTAATCATCTGTAAAAACTCAGGTCTGTTGTCTGATGTACCACTAATAGCACGGTCTATGTAACTATTGATGATAGTCATATCATTTTTCTTTGCGTATTCAGTGCAGTATCTAATCTGACCTTCAATGCTTTGTTCCTGTTGGTTATGGCTAGAGAACCTAGCATATATTACTGCGTTCATAGAATTACCTTTCTATTTTAATCTAATAAATGCTCTAATTTTGATATAAATTCTATTGTATATTCTTGAATAATATAAGTGTTTAGATTAATATCATTTTCAGAAAAAAATACACAAGCATATGCAGATAAGTCTAACAATGCTGATTCTATATCAGATAGAGAAGTTATATTACTAAAATTCTTATTAAATCTTTTACCTAGCGTTTCACTATAATCACCCATTAATTCAAGAACTTTAACAGAACCTATAGTTCTTTTTGATTCAATATAATCAATTAATATTGAATCGATTATTATAATATCATCATGACTCAATGGTTCTACTAGTGCTGTTATGTACATAAAGTAAGCATATGAAAAAGCAATACTATTTGATGTAATTTTCTTATAAGATTTACATTGCTTAAACATCTTATGCGTAATTTCAATTATTGCTTCTGTAATATTGTTTAATTGTTCCTTCCTGTATAATGATTTCTCATTATTTTCACTGATTTTATCTTCTTCAGCAGGGAGACATTCAAATAACTTATTAAAGAAAGATAATGTATAATAAAAAACTTTTCCTTCTTCAAAATTTCCATATATTCTTTTTAGCTGCCCTTCAGTATAATTAGATAGCAATTCTAAAATTTGCATACAATTAGTATCAGTAGGGTCATTAGCTAATTGTTTTATAGTTGGTAACAATTTCTTTCCAATGTCATTTGTGTAATTATCATTATATTCTTTAAAACTAAAGAGAGAAGAAAACGAATCATTACAATAATTCTCTAACACCTTATTAGCGACAGTTAGTATTTCATCTTTACTAGGCGATAAAAATACAATAAATAAGATGTTATAATGTGCTGATAGTAATCCCATACCTTTTAAGTCATCTTCATTGTTAGGATAATCTAAATCAAGTATATTATTAATCGACTCAATAATATTAACTACAATAGGTCTCTCAATACCATAATATACTTTTTGTTTTTGTGTTTCTTCTTTAATTTTTTCGGCTTTTTTGCGTGGAATATATTTAAACTTAAAATGAAAATTTTTTAGATAATCTAAAAGATTTGTTCCTTTAATTTTAAGAGTATCATAGAGATACTTACTAGCGTAATCTGATAATTTGGATAAACACAATAATAGATACTCATTATCATAGCTATTTATTGTGTTTAAATAAGAATTTTCCTCAATAATTTGTCTATAATATTCTTCGCAATGTTGAATAATAAAATTATTGTCTTTTTCTTGTCTGTCAAGAGTAGTGGCTAATTCATTCTTCACGCTTTCAAATACTCCTTCTGAAAAACAATAATACGAAAGTGAATAAAATAAGGCAATAACAAAAGAATACTGTCTCCAAGTTACCTTTGTAGTGCTATCTTTGAATAAAATTCTTTTACTTGATTCAATGATATACTTAACGATTGGTTTTGCAAGAGTAGTATTAGAATATATATTTTCTGAAATAGATGTATAATTTTCCATATTAAAATTCCTTCCGTAAAACAATTACTTAAAGTTTTGTATAAAATCTTTGAAAAGCTTAAAAACTTCTCTTTCAAGTGGGTGAGTGTACCACTTGTTTCTTTTTTCAAGTATTTGCATTCTCTCAGAACGAATTTTAGCAGAAGAATAAGAGATATTACATAGTTTTGCTATTTCATCAGGTTTAATAATTCCTAGTTCATGCAACACACAAGCCGGAGATAATATATCTCTGGCAAAAATGTTAGCTGCACTTTCGGTAAAGTTGTTGTAGTCAAATGTTCTGTACTTCTTCGTATCAATTAGCAGATGACCTAAGAATATATGGCCAAGTTCATGTGCTATAGTGAATCGGTTACGCTGAACACTATCATTATCATTGTAGATAATATAAAACTTTCCATTTTGTAAAAATGAAATACCACTTTGATTATCTTCAAGTATATTAACATTACTGTTTTTAAAAATACCGATATTACATTGTTTTGCAATATCAGATAACTTTACTGGTAGTGAAGTTATCTTAAAATCAATCAAACATTGCCAAGCTGCATTCCTGGAATTTTTATAAATACCGTACATATAACCACCTCATAGGTAGTATTTCCTATGAAGTGGTTTTTTATTTGGTTTTATAAATCAATATCCTCAGGAGTTAATTTACTCATATCAGGTATTTCTTTAATTTGCATTGGTTCATTATCAGAACTTCTTGCAGCAACAAGTGTTGGAATAGTTTTTTCAGATACACCAACATCAAGTAATTTCTTAACAGCCTCTTGCATGTTTGGATTAGCACGATAAGCAAGAATTAATTGCTGTTCTTCATCTGTTAATAAAATTTGTTGACTTTTAGAATCAATATAATCATCATAAAATTTTTCTACATTAACATTAAGTTCATTACAAATTTTAAGAAGTAACTCAAAATCAATCTTCATATTATCTCTTTTAATAATTGAGTAAAGAGTTTGATTACTAACACCGATATTTTTTGCTAATTCATTAACATTAGTACCTTTTTCTTTTAATATTCTATCTAATGTTTTACCTATCATAGTATCACCTCTGATTAGATATTATCACAATAAATTGTGACCGTCAATAAAAAATTATGAAAAATCATAAAAAACTATTGACAAATTATGCAAACGAATATATAATCCAAGTATAAGTTATTCAAACGCATAAATTTAAGAGGTGATTTTATGTATACTAACTTAAAAATTGAATTAGTGAAGAAGTCATTAACTCAGAAAGAAATTGCTGATTATATCGGCATTCATGAAAACTCAATGGGAAATAAAATTTCCAATGGTTCATTTTCAGTAGAAGAAGCTTTTAAAATTAAAGCAAAATTCTTCCCAGAATGTTCTTTGGAATATTTATTTAAAAGAACTGCTTGATGTTCAACTTCACAGAACTCAAAAGTCGCATATCTGAAAAAGGATATACGCAGAAAGAACTATCAAAAGAATTAGGTATTTCTGAAAACACTTTCACAAGTAAAATGAAAGGTCGCTATTTCTTTGATACTAGAGAAATAGTAATCATATGTAATTGTCTTGATATATCGTTAAGAGATATATACAAATACTTTTTTGTATTAAATTAATCTAACACTTAAATTATACAAATATATTTGTATTTTGTCAATTAATATATACAGAATGTTGAAAATGTGAAGAAATATCTACAAAGAAAAGGAAAAGAGGTACTAAAATGAAAGCATTTATAGCTTACAGAAACGCAGACGGTAGCTTTGGAGAACTAGAGCCACTTAACAAGGAAGCAAAAGAACAAGAGAAAACTTTCAGCGAAAAGGAAACTGATGCTTTTGCTCATATTGTTCTTGATGCAATGCTCAGACACAAAGATAAGGTTAAATCATGAAACTAAAGATTAACTTTATCAACAAGACTAGCCGTACAGCAGTAAATGTTAGAGAAGCCTATGTGCTTGATAATCTTTTGGTTATCAAGCACATCAACGGCAGAAGAAAATTAAAGTAAAAGATAAGGAAAAGGTGGAAAATATGAATATTTCAATTTCAACATTAGTTATTATGGCAGTGGTATTTATTGTACTTATTTTAAGCATTGTGCTTTTGGCAGGAAAAGTTGTAGCCTACGACAAGGCTTATGAAGATTTGCTTAATAGAAGCAAAAATTATTTGAATTTGTCAAAGAACTGTAACAAAACATCTGAGACAATTATTCAGCAAAACAAAGACCTTCTTAATGAGCGTGAAATGTACAGAGCACAACTAAGAAGTTTAACAACTTCTGCAGAACAGTTACATCAAGACAACTTTAAGTTGAGAAAAGAGATTAGAGAAGTTAAAGATATAAACAAAAAGCTAGTTAGTTCTGATAGTTGCAAGGCTTTAAAAAAGCTCAATACAAAATACGAAAGCTTGAGATTTGATTTTTTTGACATCAAATTATTCCTATCTCGTATGTGGACTTGGAAAGATGAAAAACTACAGAACATGGCAAAACCATATATCATTGACATTTACGATAAATACAGCAGTGAGTTTCAGAAGTTTTGTAATGAAAGAAATTCCGAAGGCGAAACTAATTTAGAAGTGATAGAAGATTGTCTTAATGAAATCGAAAAGGATTTCGCTTTCTCAAAGAAGAATGGTGAAACAAATGAAGAAGATTAAGATTGTTGGATTTATTGTTGTAACTGTTGCAACTTATGTTGTTTCGCTGATTTATGGTATCACATTAACTGCCAAGAATGGTGGTCTGATGTTGCTACCGGTGCTTTACTTCTGCTTAGTGTATGTAGTACCTCATATGGTTAGTAACTACATATCAGAGTGGAAAGAAATCATCAATGACGGTGAAGTATGCTTTACAAAAGGTGAAAAGTACCGTAGATGGTTTGAAGAAGCCACCGGTGAAGAGGTTGAAAGACTAGAAACAAGTCTTGAAGGTGAAGAAGTATCTGATAGCAAGTTACAGGCAAGTTACAGGCAAGTTAAAGAGAGGTGTAATAATGGATAAGTTTAATCAGCTAGAAAGTCTTGATAAGTTAGCATACACATTTGCTAACACAGACAAGATGATGATGTCTAGCTTGAAATTTGAAGAAAGAAGCTATGTGACTACTTTAGCAAGTCTATATATGATGTATGACCTTGTTGGTACACACATCAAAGATAAGGTAGTTAAAATTAAGCAAGATGCACTTAGAGATTTTCGTACAATTCATTCAGAGTTGTACTTTGAGCGACTACATTACCAACAGTGGATTAACTCTATCAAGCATACTGAAAGACAGATAAGAGAGTTAAGAATATCATTAAAAGAAGGTAATGTTCATCAGTCATTAGAAAAGGCTCTTGATATTATAGGAACATTGTTAAAAGAAAACACATTGATTGACTTATATCGTTCTGTTATGCAGAGCAAAGTAACTGATGATGAAATAGATTCAGCAGTAGCTAAGTATGCAGAAGAATATAATCTTGAAATTGATAGCAAAGATGTTGAAAAAATTATATACAAGTTTATTCAAAGTCTTGGTACACAAGAAGACCTGCTATGCTTTAAGTCTATGACAAAGGAAGAGATAGAGGAATTTTCAAAAAGACTTCCGGATAGAAAAGTGGAAGGTATAAAAACAGAAGTATCTGAAGAATACTTAAAAGCCCTATCAGCTAGTTAAGCTGATAGGGTACATATGGGATTGTTGAATAATTGGTAATTCATCAGATGAACCGTTCGTGTCTGATATGTAAGTTTAAGTCTTACCAATCCCACAACCACCTCTGCAAGTTACTTACTAAAATCAATGTATCTCCTAAGTTCTAAGATAGATAAAATCCTTCACGCAGAGGTTTATGCAACAAAGGAGAAGGTTACTACATATTCGTAGTACCTTTGTTGCTACAAGAAATGGAACTGTAGCATAAGTAATGCGATTAGATCATCCGTACAGTCTAATTATATAGGTGCAATTCCTATCAGTTCTAACATCTCCGTCTGCAGTTTCTATTATTATTTAATTTCTGACCTTTTCATAAAATATTTTTAGATAAAAACAAAACTTGATGCCATTTCGTTTTGTTTTCCTTCGGTAAAAAGTTATTAACAAAATTAAAGTCCTTCATGCAGACGGAAGCATCGAGCAACGCAATGCTGGCCAAGGGGAAGGCTACTATATAGTACCTTGGCCATATATGAGGTTTTAGTTTAGGGAAAACACTCTATAAAAAGTTTTCGGTGTCTCGAACTGGAGAGAGCTGGATCATGCCCAGCAAACCTCGTAAAATCTTGATAAGATGTTGTGGCTGAAAATTATGGACGTTGTTCAGACACAATATCCAACAGTAGTACAAGTAGTACAGCAGTACCCTGGCTGCTAATCTAGGTTCAACTCCTAGCTGTTGGTGGTTATTTACTCATTTTTTATATTGTTTGTCGGTGGTACAGAAATGTACCACCAAATCTGCAGTAGCCGTTGGGGTTTAGCAAGTTCAATTCTTGCCTACTGCTAGTACAGTAGTGGCGATTGTACCACACTCTTTTCTTATCTTTGTTAGACCCTATTCATCAATAATGGATAGGGTCAAAGTCAAAGGAGATTTAATATGAGAATTGAAAAATGTAACAAATATAGAAACAACAAAGTCACCTATGACGGAATAATATTTGATAGCAAAAAAGAAGCTCAGAGATATGCTGAACTAAAAATGCTAGAAAGAGTAGGAAAAATTAAAGAATTAAAAAGACAAGTTCCTTTTACCCTTATTCCTAAAATTCTTGATCAGAATGGCAAGTGTCTACAAAGGGCATGTAAATACTATGCAGACTTTGTTTACAAATTAAATGGGAAGTTGGTTGTTGAAGACACAAAAGGTGTCAGAACAGCTGAATATAAAATCAAAAAGAAACTGATGTTATATCAACATAACATCATTATCAAGGAAATATAAAGGGGTAATTTATATGAATGTGAAGAAAATTGTTAGTTTGTGCAAACAAGCTAAAGCATTTGGTTCTACAATTGATGCAGATGGTTCGCAATGGTTGGGGGATGGTTATGCTTTCTATCAACTGCCGACAGACATATAAGTGCTTTATATGACATTGACAAAGAAAAGATGAACAATGAATATGCATATAAAGAATTTAAAGTAGATGAATATTCAACATCAGATACATGGGAAGATGAAGAATTATTAAGAGAAATCTTTATCAAAGTAAGATACGCAGGTAAAGAACTTATGCCGTTTGCATCTAGAAACGGACTAATATTAATTGATACTAAGTATCTAACACCACTAGACTTGAAGAATTACGAAATGTACTTCATGTTACGAAAAGACAAAGTTGTTATAAAGAAAGGGATGTTTGCTATTGCGTACATCATGCCTTTTGATATTAATGCTGTTAGTGATGATTTCGAAAAACAACTATCCGAATTGTATAAGCAACATTCAATTAGCAGAGAAAATGAATTTTTAAAGAATAAAAATTTTGATGAAATGGAAGGTGTAAATGATGTTTGCGATAACTGAAGAAGAAGTAAAAGCACTTTTTGAAAAAGAATTGGAAAGTGCAAATAAGGTAAATGCACAGTTTAGTTCTTCACACGAAGCTTATGCAGTGGTGTTAGAGGAAATTGAAGAAGCAAAAGAATGTTTCTACAATATACAAACATTAATTGAAGATTTCTGGCATGGAACAAAAACAAATAATTTTGACGAAAAAATTATGGCTACTGGTAGACTAGAAACTAACACTATTGCACTTATTAGAGAAGCTGTGCAAATTGGTGCTATGTGCGAGAAACTATTTGGATTTCTAAAGGAGTAGTATATGGGAAGAAAATCATGTGAAGGTTGTCGCTACTATAAGGATGGTAACGGTTCTCGTAACAAGAGAAGTGATAGATTTTGTCACTATATGATTGAAACGGATAAGCCACGGAACTGTGATCCGGCAAAGTGTGACAAAAAAATAATTGATGAACCGTATCCTTATTGCAAGAGAAGAAAATGAATAAATTATTTCCAGTTATTCTTATAGCACTTCAATTCCTTGCTTGCATAGGCTATGTAATAAGTAAGGATTATAAAATGGCTATCTATTGGTTATCAGCCGGTGTTTTAAATATTTGCGTGACATTTTAGTCAAAGAAAGGAAAAACTATGGAACAAAATAATCTATGTAGAGTAAAAAACGATTTTGATAAAAGAAAAGATTCTTTAATCAAAATTAGGGATTTTTCAAGGGAAAAGGTTGATGACTTTGTTGATAAATATACAGGGAATAAAGGTGATGAGCATATTTTATTTAACTTTATTATAAAGTTAGAAATTGATTATGCTTTATTTCTCAGTGAAAAATATGCAAACCAAATAACAAATCATCAGAAAGACTATAACTACAAGACAGATAAGAATATCTGTAGAAAGTTAATGCTATATGTTAGAGCAATAATGAGACATAACGATTGTTCTCCTGCTGATATTGATATTTTTGAAGATTTTCAATTGCATTATGATTTAGACGAATTTAGTGAAGCTTATCTGGAATTTATTGAATTGCTAGAAGGTTTTGGCTATCAAGTAGCTGATGAAGAAAGAAGTTATTATAACGGAACGCACGAAGCATTTTCTAAATATGATGAAGATTAAAAAGTAAATAAAAATAAAGGCTCTGATAGATGAAAAAACACCTATCAGAGTTTATTACTATATATAGAAAAGAAAAACAAAGGGTTGAAATACCCTTTATAAACCTTGATTAAGCGATTATTTTTATGACGATTTTTAAAAATAGGAGAATGAAAAATGCACTGGTACAAGAAAATAATCAAGGCTGGTCCTTTGAGAGAAGAAATTGTGTATAAGTCAATCAGAAAAATAAATAAACCTCATTCATCAAGATGTCTTGGAAAGAAAAGTAAATCATCTGAAAAGCAAAGACTAAGAAATCTGATGGAATGTAAGAGAAGAGTTCAGAGATTGATTTGTAATAATTTCACAACTAAAGACTTGTATATTACTCTCACATTCAGAGAAGACATATCTGATGAAGATTGCCAAAGAGAATTTACAAACTTTGTTCGCAGATGTAAGAATTATTGCATAAAACAGAACAACGAGTTTAAATACATAGGATGTACCCAGCGTGGTGAGATAAAAGGAAGATGGCACGCTCATGTTGTTATCAGCTACATAGATTTTAACATTTTACGTAATAGATTGTGGAAAAAGGGTGGCATTAAGATTGAAGGCTTATACGAAGATGGAGCATATGAAAAACTAGCAAAGTACATCACGTCTGAAAAAACAGGAAAAAGGCAAATGAAACAATCAAGAAATCTTGTAAAGCCATCAGAAAGAGTTATTGAACTGTCGCCTACAGCAGCCATAGTTCGTAGAATTAAAAAGGGCCAAGCTATGAAACAACCTAAAGGCTACTTGCCTCTTCTTGACCAGTGCTATACACACATTAATGACATAACAGGCGAATCTGTCAGAATGGTTTACATCAATAATGACTTTTTGTATGGGGGTGGTCGCTATGGCTCGGAGTAATACTGCTCAATATAGATGTCTATGTCCTTGGTTCATTCGTGATGGAGTAAGAAACATAGACTGCGAAGCATGTAAGGGCTTTGGTAAAGAAATAAGAATAATATTTGACAGTGAAGAAGAAAAGAAGACTTTTCAAAAAGAATTCTGTTTCGATCGGCATACAGGACTTGATGACTTTACTGCTAAATACAAAAAATGCCCTTATGCAGAGTTGGCCGAATATATGTGGAATAAAAGCTGAACATAGTTTGGCTTATTTCTGATGTAAAAAAATTTTATTTTCCATATATAAGTAAATATATATAAGACAAGCGTACAGCATTTTTTGTGTTGTGCGTTTTTTTATTTGTGTTTTGTTTGAAAAATTAAAAAGCTAAAATCAAAATGAATATATCGTGAGGTGTGAAAAATGAAGAAAGGAAGACGAAAAGCAAAAGATAGTGTCAACTGGACTGAAGCCAAAAGATTTTATCTTCAAAATGATGTTAGCTATCAAGATGTTGCAGATAAATTTGGAACAACGAAAGCTAGAGTTGCTGAACATGCACGAGCAGGACCATCAAAAAAGGGTTGGGTTCTTCTTAAAGAAGAATTAAAAAATAGAATAGACACACAAACGGAACAAAAATTTGTTGAAAGACAAGTTAAAAGCAATGTGGAAAACCTTAATTCAGTGTATATGGTTGCTGAGGACTTGATAACAAAAGCTAATGAAGCAGTAGGTGAACTTAATAATCATCTAGTTAAAAGCAAAACAAAGAAGAAAAAAACAAAGTATTCAAATGCAAAAGGTAGAACAAATAAGGCTTTAAGTGAAACAGTAACAGAAGAAGAGAAAATCAAGTTTGTTCAAGGTGATGTTAACACGAAAAAAATGAAAGATATTGCAACAGTCATTGAGAAAGCTAAGAATATCTTTATTGAACAACCTTCAGAAGACAACGGCTCCGGTGTTATCATAATGCCAGAGCAAGAAGAATTAACACCACCTGATGATGAAGAAGGTGTTGTAAATGAGTAGTACAGCAGTATGGACACCACAAGCTAAGCAAATTGAAATGATGAAGCATGGAGAAGATGAAGGCTTTTACGGTGGTGCAGCAGGTGGTGGCAAATCAGAGTATTTGGTAATTGAAGCGTTGCGACAAGTCAATCATTCACAGTATAAAGCACTTATTTTGCGAAAGACATTCCCAGAATTGCAAGAACTTCTAGAAAAGACAATGTACTATTATCCAAAAGCTTATCCAAGAGCCAAATACAATGGAAGTGAACATGTGTGGACTTTTCCAAGTGGTGCTAAAGTTCAATTTGGTTCTTTACATCACCTAAAAGATAGGTTTAAGTACCAAGGGCAACAGTATAATTTCATTGGATTTGACGAACTTACGCATTTTCAATGGGATGAATACGATTTTTTAAGATCTAGATGCCGTTCAAAAGCACCAGGACTAAAGCAGTATATCAGAGCCACAGGAAACCCTGGTGGCATTGGTCACGGTTGGGTAAAAAAATATTTTGTTCGAGCTGGAGAACCAAATAGAACTATATGGGAAAGTCAAAAGATACAGTATCCTGACGGTCACATTGAAAGAATGTGGCTATCAAAAGTCTTTGTTCCTTCTAGGGTGTATGATAATAAAATCTTATTGCAAAACGATAAGAAGTATCTTGCTAGACTTGCTTTTATGGATGAAGCAAACCGAAAAGCATTCTTGGATGGTGATTGGGATACTTTCGCAGGACAAGTTTTTACTGAATTTAAAATTGGCATAGGTCCTGAGCTTGATACACGAAAAGGAACACATGTTATTAATCCTTTTCGTATTCCACAAAGTTGGTCAATCCTTAGGTCTTTTGACTGGGGTTATACAAAACCATACTCAGTTGGCTGGTGGGCTGTTGACCATGATGGACGGTATTACCGAATTAATGAACTTTATGGATGCACAAATGAACCAAATACAGGTGTTAAACACTCAGTAAGGAAAATAGCTAACCTTATCAGAGAAAAAGAAGAAACAGATCTTAACCTTAAAGGTAGAGAAATATATGGAGTTGCTGATCCAGCAATATTTGCAGACAGAGATAGTGGTAATTCTTCTATTCAATCAGACTTTGCAAAAGCAGGTGTTTTCTGGAGCAAAGGAAAAAATAATCGTCTGTTTGGTAAAATGCAAATGCACTACAGACTGTGTTTTGATGAGAGAGGTATTCCAATGATGTATGTGTTTAATACATGTAAGGACTTTATCAGAACTATACCAAATCTTGTATATAGTGAAGTATCAGTAGAAGATGTTGATACCACACAAGAGGACCATATCTATGATGAAACTAGATATGCCATCATGGAAAATATTATTCCACCAAGAGAATCAGCTATATATACTCCAATATCTTATGACCCTTTGTCTGGCCAACAAATGTATAATGGTGCAAAAATTATTAATTACTAGTGAGGTTAAAAATGCAAGATAATATAAAAAACAAAAATGATACAGCAGTATCAGAAAACAAAAGAGAAACAATAGGTAGAAAAGGTAAGATTGACGAGAAGAAAGTTGCAGAGTTTGAAAGCATCTTGTATAAGTATCGAGATGGAAAGCAATTTCTTGACGAAAAAATCAAAAATGACTACGAATGGTGGAAGCAAAGACATTGGCACTTGCTCAAAGGTAAGCAAGTTGCAGAAGGTAGCAAAACTGTAGATATGGTTAATAAAGAACCTGAACCTACTACTGCACATCTGTTTAGTTGTATTCAGAACAAGCATGCAGATGCCATGGATAACATACCTGAGTTAATATTTCTTCCGGTATCTAAAGATGATGAACAAACATGTTCTATCCTTAACAAGATTATTCCTATAGTTAACGAACGAAGTAAGTTTACTCGAGCGTATAGTGGTTGCTGGTATGACAAGCTGATTACTGGTGCAGGTATTTATTTCGTTGGCTGGAATCAAAACTTGTATTACGGACTTGGTGATGTGGAAATCAAGAAAGTTGACCCACTAAAGTTGTTTTGGAAACCTGGAATTAATAACATACAAGAAAGTCCATTAACCTTCTATGTTGAAGAATTACCACTTTCAGAAGTTAAAGAACTATATCCTTTTTTGACTATAACAACAGGAAATACACTTGCATTAAAGGAACATCAAAAAGCCGAGCAAAATATTGAACAAGATATAGTTCAGCTTGTACATTGTTACTATAAGTTTAATGGAAAAATTCATTATTGTTATTTTTGTTGTGGCCAAGTTATATATGCTAGTGAAAATGATGATAGATTTAAGGATACAGGCTATTATCTTCATGGCAAACATCCATTTGTTATTGATAGTTGTTATTCAATCTATAATTCTCCATTTGGTTTTTCTTTGCTAGACGTTGAAAAGCCTACGCAAGAACTTATTGACAAATATACCCAGCTTACTGTTAAGAATGTCAAAGATAATGCAGCAGGTAAAAAATTCTATGATAGAAACAGTGGTGTGAATTTAGGTGATTTACAAGACCCTGGCAAAGAATATGTTGCAGTAAACTCTATCAATGATGGTGTTATAAGGCATGTTGATGTTAAAGATATTACGGCAAATATGTCAGGTCTTATTAATAATAAAGTCGCAGAGATGAACGAAACATCCGGTAATAGAGATTTCACGCAAGGTGGAACAGTAGCTGGTGTTACATCTGCATCAGCTATAGCAGCTTTACAGGAAAGTGGTAGCAAGGGTAGTAGAGATTTAATCAAGAATACATACGAAGCTATGAAAGAAATAGGTGAGATGGAAATTGAGATAATGCGACAGCGTTATCAGAATACAAGATTCTTTCGTATTACAGGCACAGAGGAAGAGTATGACTTTGTTGAATTTAACAATCAAGATTTGTTACCAAGAGAAATAGAGCAGGAAGATGGACAGTCAATTCTACATACACCGGTGTTTGATGTAAAGATTAAGGCACAAAAGCAAAGTCCATTTTCGACAATGGCTAACAATGAACAATACCTTAATTTCTTTAAAGCTGGAATGTTTAACCCACAGATTGCAGACCAGGCACTATTATGCGTGGAGTTACTAGAATTTGAAGGTAAAGAAAACCTTATTAGAAAGCTTAAAGAAAATGGAACACTACTACAAACCGTACAAGAACTGCAAGGACAGTTACAGCAGTTTAACAATGTCATTCAAATATTACAACAAAGTCCACAAGGATATATGTTAGTTCAACAAGCTATGCTACAAGCACAGCAACAACCGGTTGAACAAATGAATATGCAGACAAAAAGAGAAGGTGATCCACAAAGTGGTGTACCTATTGATACTAATTCTGTTGGTGATACACAGCAACTACATAATTGGCAAGCCAAGAAAGCAGCAGAACAAAGTAAAAACCAAGCTGAACAAAAGTAAGGAGACAAAATGAAAGCTAGAATTGTTAAACAAGAAAAGAAAAAAGAATTTACTGAAATATCTGTAAATGTCAATGACAGTAAATACTCAGTTACAGCAGTTGGCCACAATAATCCAAAGATATGTGCAGCTATTTCCTTTGCTATGATTACATTAGCACAAGCACTTGAATTCCAGTATCAAGACAAGAAAATCACTAATCTTGTTACTAGGCTAAAGCCTGGTAACAGCTCGATTGAATTTGAAGATGAAAGTAAAGATACTTCAGAAGCAAGAACTATCGTCAACACTATTGTTGATGGACTATCTATGTTACAAATGGCTAACAGTAGAAAAATCATAATGACAGGTAATGTTTTTGGTGGTACTGCAGATGAAATACATAGAAAGCAGATGGAACAAATGAAACTAAGAGAAAAGTCTGTTTTAGAGTATATGAGTAAAAATAATGCTACAGCAGTAAAAAGAGAAGAAACAAAGAAAAAGTATGAGAAATATAAAATTGAACATCCAGGCCATGGAACAGATGATAGTGTAATCGAGAATGGTTATGATGAATTGATGAAGGAGATTGAAAGTAGCAATTAATAAAAGTGCATTACTTTTGTTAATAGCTACTGAAAATAGTTGTGTTTTGTTTGGAAAAATAATTAGTTATAATAATAACAGTGACAGAAAAGTCACAGAAAGGACAATATTATGTTCAAAACAAAAATGTCAAGATATATATACTCAATGAATTTAAGTCTTTTTGACGGTGCTGGAGCTGGTTCTGGTGGTGCTGGCAATGTAGGTGGTAATGTTGCAGGTGTTAATGGTAATGGTTCAAGTTCGTCTGGCTCAGTTGGGACGACCACAGCTCAGCAGAGAGAAGCTGAAATTAATAGTAGAATACCTTGGGACAGGTTGAAAAACGGTAAACCTGCAGAATTAAATGGTAGTAATCAGAAGAACGCCACTTCTAATAATGGCAGAAAAGGGGATTTCGCCAATCCAGCCGTTAATCAGAATAATCAGAATAATCAAAATATTAATGAAGAGCGTTGGAATGAAGTCAAAAAAGGTGAATTTAAAGACTTCTACGATAAAGATGTGGCTAATGCAGTTAAAAACCGTGTTGGTAATCTACATAGTCAGTTGGAACAGTCTAATGCAACAAATCAAGAGCTACAAAGCATTGTTGATGCAATTAAACTAAGATACCCTGATGCAGAAAGTAATGAAGCACTATTAGCTGCTATCAATGGTGATGATAGTTTAATAGACCAAATGGCTTTTGACAATGGTTTGACTGTTGAGCAATACAGAGAAAGTATGGCTCAGCAAAGACAGTTAAATGATGAGCAACAAGAACTACAGGAACTAAGAAGATGGAAAGAACAGCAAGAACAAAACAAAGTATATGAAAATCAACTACCGGAAGTCCTTGCTAAGTATCCAAACTTTAATATGCAAGAAGCTATACAGAATCCCACATTCGCAAGAGCATTAGCATTACAAAGGATGGATGGTAGTGAACCAAGTCTTCTTGAAGCTTATGAGTTTGCTTATAGAGATCAGCTAATGGCACAACAGATTGACCAGACTGTTCAGATGGCAAATAGACATTTCACGGAACAGCAGATTGCAAATAGCTTGTTACCTAATTCTAGTATTACAGGTGGTGTTGCACCGTCAACATCACAGTTGACAAAAGATAAGTACGAACAAGCTAAAGCTCTGATGAAACAAGGAAAGTCAGCAAGTCACCTATTCAGATAGATAATTCCAATTCTCTATTAAAAGAGGAGAATTGATATGAAAACTTTTAAATTTACAATGCTACTAACTCTTTTTGATGTTACTATTGGACCCGGTGGTTTATATCAGGACAATGGCAATGTAGTTAATGCGATTTCAGTTAGTGCAAATGATTTAACGGTAGAACAGAGAATGTTCTACCATATGGATCTTGTAGAAATCCATAGTGCTAATCTAGTACATGAGCAGTTTGCTATGCACAGAAAAGTTCCACAAGGCAGTGGTCCTATCTTCTCTATGAGAGGTTTTGACCCTTACGAACCTGCCACTACACCACTTCAGGAAGGTGTAACACCTGCAAAACCTAATAAGATGAAGCCTTTCCAGGTTGTAGCTGAGATTAAATCATATGGTGCATTCACACCTCATACTGACTGGCTACATATGGTTGCAATGGATGATGTAGCACAGCAGGATATTAAGAAACTGGGTATTCAGTCAGCTCAGACAAAAGAAATTCTGATTAGAGATACCCTATCAGCTGGTAAGTATGTAATGTACGCACCTGTTGAAGCTGCAGATGGTACTCTAACTTATGTGTCTGATAGAACTTCTCTAACATCAAAGAATAAATTCTCTGTTAGAGAAATTCTTAGAGCCGTAGCTTTCTTGAAAAATCACAATGCACAACCTATTGACGGTTCATTTGTATGCATAATTCATCCTGATGTTGAACTTGATGTTCTAACAAGCAAAGGCTTTACTGAACTTGTTAAGTACACAAACAATGTCGAAAGAGTTTATAACGGTGAAATCGGTAAAATCGGTATGGTTCGTTTTGTGGTATCATCAATGGCCAAGAAATGGGAAAAGGCAGGTGCAAGTGAAACATCAGGTAAAGCAGATGTTTATAGTTCTCTTGTGCTTGCAGACGGTGCTTATGTTGTGGCTGAATATGAAGGTGGAGGTCTTCAGACATTCCTTAAACCTGTTGGTTCTGCCGGTTCTGCCGACCCACTAAACCAGCGTGGTACAAATGGTTGGAAGTTCACTCTTGCAGTAGCTAGAGTAGTTGAAGAGTATATGATCAGAGTTGAAAGTGGTGCTAGTGCTAATCCTTATTACACAACAGCAGCTTAACTAAACTAATTGAATTATCCCACTACAATTAAGTAGTGGGATATTGAAGTATTAAAGGAGAAATAAAAGATGGCAAGAACATCAGCTAAAGATAAAGAAAATGTTGTAGAAGAAGTTACAACTACATCAGTAACAACAGCAGAAAACGAAGAACTTAAAGCATTAAGATATGAAAATGCTTTACTAAAAAAACGATTAAAGGAAAAAGAAGAAACACCAGCAGTGAATGTAACTAATGATGAAGTAGCAATTGACTGTAACGGTAAGAAGTTTACACCTAGAAATGATGGTGGTGATGAACTGAGACGGAGAGGATTATCTGAAGAAGTTGTTCAGAATGAATTAGAACTTCAAAAAGAAGTTACTATTATTCTCCCTAAAGATCCATTTAAGGATGTTGATGTAAGACTATATGACCCATTGAAAAACATTACTATTGCTATTCAGCGTGGTGTTCCGGTAAGAGTTCCGGGTTATATTGCAAAGTCTTTGGAACGTTCACAGAATGCAGATATTGTTACAGCAGAAATGATGAATAAGATGTCAAATGAATTTGCAGAACAGGAAAAAGAATATAATAATTAAATTTTAAGGGTGGTGGCTGGTTCACCACCCTTTATTTGTAGGTGATACTATGAAAATATCAGAGATTATTGATAGAGTACAACAAGAGTTTCCAGGCCAAGAAATGTTTACGGATAATTGGATAATTAATCAGTTATCAATACTTGACCAGAAAATTAAAAGAGATATTTTTGACACTCACGATTGCCCTCAAAGAGCAACAGAATTAGATAATTATAACTTTGAAACTGACAGAAATACGGAACTACTAGTTAAAGCTCCGTATGATGATACATTATATACAGACTACATATTAGCAATGTGTAATCTCGAACTTAAAGAAGATGATGATTACAACATTAGAATCAATATGTATGAAAGTAAAGAAGAAAATTTGTGGAAAGCAGTAAACAGAAAATATAAGTTTATAGTTCCATATAAAGATTATAGATTTTAGGTGATAATATGTACCCAAAATTTAATAGAAGAAGAGAAAATACAATACCTATTTCTAACTTCCTAGGAATTAACAGAAGTAAAAATACTACATTTTCCAAAATTAGTCATTATAGCAGTAACTATCAAATTGAATTTACTGATATGAAAAACATGACAGATGATTATTATCCTATGCTTGGCAACAGGCATAAAAGAGAAGCAGTAAGTAGAGTTAATACATTTGACAGAAACGCTATATGTAGTAATTTGCTTGTTTGTAATGATAGCTTAATGTGGCTAGAAAGTGATGGTATTATTTATCGCAATAATAGTGAATTTAGCAACTATTTTTCTACAGATGATTTTAATAAGAACATCAAAAGACAGTTAACCCTTATGGGAAACTATATTGTAGTTACTCCGGATAAGGTAAGGATAAACATTACTACAAAAGATGTTGAACAAATTGAAAACATATTTTATTCAAAAAGTGGTTCTGGAGAAATCCAAACATCAAATAATCAAAATGATGTTCCTAGCATTCAACGATTTGTAATTAATACATCAATAGAACAATCAGAATTGGAATATGTAGGAGATACGGCAATTGATTTAACAGATGAAAGTTATCAAAAAACAAATGCTGAAGTAGATAGACTTGCAGCCTTCAATAAAATAGGAAATATAGTTGAATATTATGATTATGGGGAAAAGCCAGAAAGAAGTGATAACTGTACTGCAGGTTTATTTTTGCTTACTGATATAGAAAAAAACCAAACCGGTTATTTTAATAAACAAAAAAAGATATTCACAGAAATTTTTGCAAACTATGCAAAAATTATCAGAACAGGAATTGGTAAAGGATTTTCTATTGGAGATACAGTAGAAATAAGTGAGATTAATAATTCTTGTACTAAAAGCTATCGTGGAAAAATCGGTGATTGGGTAGATACACTTAATAGTGTTTTTACTATCTATGATGTAGCTGATGATTATATAGTTATCAATGCAGTTTTAGAGAAGTCAGTACCTTATAGTGGTAGTATTAAAGTATCAAGAACTATGCCTGATATGGACTTCATAATTGAAAGGAACAACAGACTTTGGGGTTGCTCATCAGAGAATCATGAAATATATTGTTGTGCAATAGGTGACTGTAAAAACTGGAATACATATCAAGATGCAATAGCTTCAGATAGCTGGGCTTGTACAGTAGGAACACAAGGAGATTTCACAGGTTTAACTAGAATTGGTGATTACTTATATTTCTTTAAAGAAAATTGTATACACAGAATATCTGGTGAATATCCAAGTAACTTTACGGATACAACAATATATCAAAGTGGTGTTGAAGCTGGTAGTGAACAGTCATTAGTGGCAGTAGGTTCATCACTCTATTATAAATCTCCGGAAGGTATTACTAAGTTTACTGAAGGATATGCCAACGAACTTATAAGTAATGCTGCATTTGATAGTCAAAGATATGTTAATGCCGTAGCAGGCAGGCACAAGAATAAAGTGTATATGTCTTTGCAAAATGTTATGACAGGTGAATATGAATTATATGTTTATAACACAGAAACTAATTTGATTATGAAAGAGGATAATACACAATTTATTTCTACAGTAACACTTAGAGATAATATGTACTTTGTTGATGCTCAGACAGGATACATAAATAGTATTTCAGATAATAATGTTTTTACTGATTTTGCAAGTTACATTCATCCTGAGAGATTAGCAGAACAAAGAACATTTAATCTTCATGGCAATCAAAGATTGTTTGGTGATGTTGACGGTGATGGTGAAATAACACAAGCTGATGTTGAATTGCTAAAAAAATATACTGTACATAAAGCAGATTTGAATGAAGATGCTTTAGCTTCATCAGATGTAACATCAGATGGAAAAGTTAATATTAAAGATGCAACTGCATTAACAAATTACGTACACGATATGATATTAGTGTATGAAGAAGATATTAATTGGAGTTTTACAACTGGTAATCTTTTTGAAAGTGATTTGTCAAATGAAAAAATCAAAAAATTACAAATTAGAGCTGAGATAACAGGTGATGCAGAATTACTAATTTTAACTAATAATAATTCACATTATCAAAAAATTAAGGAATTTAAAGGTCTTAAAAATCAAAATGTATATGTTCCAATTTTTGTTCAGAGATGTGACTACTTGAAAATTAAAATGCAAGGTAAAGGCTCTATAATACTTAAGTATATTGATATTACATATCTTGGAGGTAGCAGTAAATGAGAAGATTATCAAAAATTAAGACAGATACAAAAAATATTGCCGATGTAATCACTCAGTATAACAAGGCAGTAGATGTTATTAATAGCAATCTATCTAGTATTGGCACAGATAATCTTAATCAAGAACTATTATCTACACTGAGAGAAATGCAAAATGATATTAAGTCTATTAAGAAAAAACTAGGGGTGAAGTAATGAAAACTAGTGTTAAGACACAAACGGCATATAAGAACTTGAATAAGGCTACTAAGAAATATCAGTCAACTGCTAACAATGCACCTACCTACAATGAAAGTGGAAAGACCAAGTCTGCATATAACCAATGGACAAGTTACGAGAAGAATAATAAGCCTGGTGAATATGCTGGAACATGGGCTGATGTTCTTAATCGAAAAGTTACCAATTATATTAATCAAGATCCATACTCATATAAGAGTCAAAATGATGCAAGTTATCAAGCTGCTAAGGACCAGTACACTAAGACCGGTCAACAAGCCATGAAGGACACCATGGCACAAGCTTCAGCTCTTACAGGTGGTTATGGAAATACATATTCTCAATCTGTTGGCCAACAACAGTATAATGCTCAAATGGATAATCTATCTCAAAAAGCTATTGAGTATGAACAACAGGCATACAACAGATATGTTGGTGACAGAGAACAACAGTTAAATACTATTAATGCACTACAGAATTTAGATAATACTGAGTACAGCAGAAATAGAGATGCAATTAATGACTACAATACTTTCTTGAATTATTTGCAGAACAAATACACTACTCTTAAAGCTGTTGATGATGATACATTCAATCGTGAGTACAATGTTTGGCAACAACAACTTGGTGCACGTGGTACATTGTTATCAACTGCACAAAACAATTATCAGTACGAAAATACAAATGATATTAATAATTATCAGTTTGATGTTAATACTGATTTACAAAAGCAGCAGTTAGCAGAAACAAAAAGAAAGAATACTGCAGATATTAAATTAGGTCAACAGCAACTAGCAGAAACAAAAGCTAGCAGAATAGCTACTAACAATTATAACAACAGATTACTGAACACCAAAACTACAACAACAAAAACAAGTGGTAGTTCTAGTTCATCTGATAAAGTAACTACAAATGCTATTAATAAAATAGTTAAAAATGGTGCTCAAATGTACAAGGACGGTACAACAGCACGATTAGCTAATTATCTAAACAATCTGCCTGAACAGTATGACGATTATATGGAAAGTATTATAGCACAAATAGGATTGCCTAAAAATTGGTTAGATGATTTTAGAAATGGGAAAATATCAGCAGAACGAAAGTAAAAAAGGAGTACAATATGTCAACTTACTTAGAACGAATGGATAAGAAGAAAAAAGAGGAAGAGCAATCTTCCTCTTATTCTACATATCTTGAGAGAAAAGAAGCTAAGAATATTCTTAATGGTACGGATACTTTTCTCCAAGATTACAGCACATTGGTTAATAATCATAATCAAACTTTGAAGGACACAAACAATTTCCTAAAAAGTAATGAATTAACTAATGACAATTTACACTCAAATATTATCAATGATAGTGATAACTATAACAATTTAAAAGATAAGTTATCAAAATTCAGAAATGAATTTGTACAAAGATATGGTGAAAAATCTGTATCTAAGATGGAAGATAGACTGTCTAATTTAGGACAGTCTATTAAGTCAACAAGTAAGAATATTGAAACCATAAAAAATCAAAAAAGTGAAATTAATGCAATTAAAGCTGAAGCTGAAAAACAGTCTGATTTGTTGTATCCAGGTCAAAAAACTAAAAGTGATAATGTATCATCTCTTGAAGTTAATGAAGCAAAACAGTTGACCGGTAATCCAATTGATATTTTATTCAATAATACTAGTGCTAAACAGGATGAAGCATTGGTAAAGAATACAAGAGGTTACGCTAATAAGTATGCTAATATGTCTTATGCTCAGCTTAAAGATTCAGTTGCTAAAAATTCAAATTCTATGTCTGATGATGAAAAGAACTTTGTTCAAAAGCTCAAAACAACAAGACTAAGAGAAGAAGGTACTGCAGAAGATGCTAAAAATGAGTATGAACAACTAATTAAAAATGGAGCTAATGAAAACAGTCCTGAGGTGGAACATCTTAAAGGAATGTACAAGGAAAAGTATGATAGCGAAAACTACAGTAAACTATCAAAACTATCTGATGATGATGTAATCAAAGCTTTATATAGTGATGTTACAACAGGCTATGGTGCTGACCCTTCAACACAGAATTGGCAACAACAAGAACATTTTAAGAAAGATGATGTTAAATCATATATTACTAATTATGGTTCATTATCTTTACTTAAAAAATATAGAGATTATCTTAAAGAGAATGGCGAGTACACAGAAAGAAACGAATTAGCACATTCTCTACTTGGAAATACTGATGCATTTGACAGTACAAAGAATAAAAATGAAGATGAAATTAATCAGCTTGATGATGTTATTAAGATAAGAGAACAAGAAAACTATATTGATGACACATATAAAGAACTTTCCAAAAGCCACGATTTTGGAAAGTATGGTTTTGTTGCGAAAGGTAAAGACTTAAAAAACATAACAAGCAAAGAAAAATATGATATAGTTATTGATTACTTAAATAATAAGTTTGGTGGTTCTTCTGATGAAGCAAAAGGTTTTAAAGATAACACTGAAACTTATAGCAATTACGTTACTGCACAAGGAGACAGACAAAAAACACAAGAGTTTGCTAAAGAACATCCGGTGTTAGGTACACTGCAGTCAATAGTAACTAACTTAGGAAATTCTTTATCTTTGCTTCCTTTGGCTGATACAGTTGACAGTGTTGTTGGTATTGATATAGATACAAATGATAAGTTACATACTATATCAAGATTAACAAATGACTTGCGTGAAGGTGCTAAAAGTAATTTAGGAGAAACAGGACAGTTTATCTATGATACTGCAATGTCAGCAGTTGATAGCGCATCATATGTTGCAATGGGTAATGCTTTAGGTGTAGCAGGTGAAGCTGCAGGTATTGCTAACGCTACAAACTATGTTCCTGAGATAGTTAATGGTCTTATGAGCAACATTGTGGCACAACAAGCTATTGTTGAAGGTAAGGAAAAAGGTTATAGTGATACTAAAGCTGTGTCAATGGGTATTATTCAAGCTGCAATAGAAGCTATTACAGAACAATACAGTTTAGATACAATCATCAAGCATCCAAACCTATTAAAAGGTGCATTAGTGGAAGGCTCAGAAGAAGTTGCATCTAATTGGCTTAATAATGTAGTTGATGCAGTTGCCAATGGTGATAAGAATAGATACAGACAATCAATCGAAGAATATAAACAAAAAAATCCTAACGCATCTAATGGTGAAGCATTGGCAAGTGCCATTTGTGATAGCTTTAAGGATGATGGTTTGTCATTTATTGCAGGTGGTTTGTCCGGTGCTGCTATGTCAGGAACACAAGTCGGTATTAACAAGGTAAAGCAGTCATCAATAGATAGACAAGTAAGAAATAGTAATATAGAAACTTTAGACAGTATTATCAATAATGACCAGTTTAAAGATACGGAAGTTCAGCAACAAGCAAATTACTTAAAAAATAAGGTCCTCAACAAAGATGAAATAACCTCATATGATTCAGTTAAATTGCAAAATGCACATTTGCGTACTGCATTGAGAGAAGTAGTACCGGATGAGGTCCTTAATAATACAGCAGCAAAAAGTGATATAGAAGTTGCTACTGAAAATGGTGTTGAGAAAGTTAAGTCATCTTTAGGTGCATCACATCCAAACGGAATACTTGCTACTGTGGAAGGTACAGAAACAAAAGCAGTTACTAACATTTTATCATCAAATAGTGGAAAAATGATATTACAAACAGATACAGGCGATACTGTTAATCTAGATGATGTAAAATTTAAAAGTCCTTCACAGAAAGTAATATTTGACCAAGCATCTAAGTATGATACTAATGGTGCAAAGCAATATATAATTTCAGTTGACAATTTCAAAGGCAATTCCAAAAACTTTAACATTGCATTTGATACATTATATAAGGCTGGTAATACAGGCAATACATATGAAAATGTTGTCGAAAATAAAGAGATTAATAAAGCTAATAAGATTCTTGGTCAACAAGCTATGAATGTTTTTAATTCCGGTTTAAATGATTATCAAAATGCAATTTCAGAAAATCAAAGACTAACTGATTTAACAAATGAAACATTAGAGCATTTTAAGACTATGTATGATGTTGCTAATGAAGAAACAAATAAAAACTATGTCTATAAAGATGGAATTCTTACTTCTGCTGATATTGACAAACCATCAGAGCAACAAAGTAATGTGTCAGAAACACAGAATAGTGTTCAAGAGCAACAGAATGAAGAACCACAGGAGAAAGAGCCAATTAAACTACCTAAGAACGAAAGTGATAAGCTATATACTGAGCTAGTCAACAAATTTAAAGGTAGAGAAGATGAATTTACTGATTTATGGGGTAAAGCTTATTATGCCGGTGCTAGAGGTGTGTCATATAATAGTGTTGCAAAAAATATCAACTATTTGGATGTTATTCGTCAAATAGGTAGCAAAGATGTTCAACGCATTATGGAAGCCGGTAGAAGAGATAGTGTAGCAGAAGTAAAGGCTTTAATGCAAAATTCAAAACCACAAAAGAAAACCGGTGGTAAAGTTGTAGTAGCTGAATCAGCAAAGAAAAAAGTTAAAAATACAGCAGTATTTGAACATATAGCTAATAATATTGGAACTGACATTTATGTAGAAGATATTAAGGATAAGCGTATCAATGGCTACATTGATAAAGACGGAATTCATCTAAACGCTAATCATGGCCAAGAAGGTATGTTGTTTGCAATATGCCATGAAGCTATCCACAAACTTAAATTAGCTAATATCAAGGGTTACACAGAATTAAAGAACTTTGTTATGGATGTTCTTACTGATAGTGGAATGAATATTGATAGCAGAACAATGAATGTTATCAATAACTATCTGGAAACAAATAGTTTGAATAGGGATAACTTAACAGAAGAAGCCGAGGAAGAAATCGTAGCTAATGCTTTTGGTTCTATCATCAGCAACGAAAAAGCTATGAAAAAAGCTTATTCTCTACCATCATCAAAGAAGAAAAATCTTGTATCTGCAATTAAGTCAATCATCAACAAACTAAAAGAATTTTTGAATAAGCTATCAAACCAAATGCCAGAAGTAAAAGCATTAAAGGACAACATTAATGCTCAAATTAAAATGGCAGAAATCTTTGCTAAGAATATTGAACAGTCAAATTCTAATAAGGATAGTAAGAATAAAAAATATCTATATCTAGGTACAGAATCTAAAACTGCTAATATTTCAAAGCTTAACAAAGCAAAAGAAATGGAAGAAGATGGTGCATCATCTGAAAGCATTAGAAATACTACAGGGTGGTTCAAAAGTTATGACGGTAAGTGGAGATATGAAATTAGTGATAAAGATATTCAGTATTCAAGAGATGGTAAGTTTACTAATAACCCACAGTTAAAGAGAAAAAATGAACTCTTTAATAAGTTTCTTATGGGTACTATTACATCCGAAGAAATGAATGAATATAGTAACCTGAATAGCAACAGAGCAGTAAAGCCGATATTTTTATCAGATTTTGTAAAGCATGATAAATTGTTCAAGTCTTATCCTCAGTTAAAAGATGTGACACTTTCTATTGATAGTGATATGTCTAGCAAAGAAAAGGGCTTTTACGATAACGGACTAAAAGAAATACATATCGATAGTAAATTAACCGGTGATGAAGCAGTTAAAACAATTCTTCACGAAGTACAGCATGCTATTCAACACATAGAGAAGTTTGCTACCGGTGCAAATGGTAGTAATGAAAACTATAATAGAGTTGCCGGTGAAATTGAAGCTAGAGATAGTGCTCATAGAAGTAACTTTACTGAAGAACAAAGAAAAAACATCCGTCCTGATATTGACAGAACAGATGTTGCATTTTCTAATGATGATATTAGTCTTGCAAAAAGAAGAAATAAGAAAGGCTTTAAGAAAGCCCTTAATGAATATGAATGGCATATCTTCAATTCTGCTATGGTTGATTCACAAACTAGAGGATTTAGAGTTAATGATAATGGTATTTTAATACCAAATCAAAATGATGCACATAGTTACAAATTAGTGTTTTATGATGATTTTGAAGATGGTCCACAAATTCAAGAAGTTTACAAACTTGAAAATTATGATTATAATATGCATAGTGATGAACTTAATATAGTAAAATTTCTATCAGACTATTATAACGGAAAGGATAAATTAGAATATGACGAAAGAAGGAAAATTTTTCACGATTATTTATACTTGTCAGGAACGATACTCAAAAATTTTAATAAACGAACTTGTAGGTGGAATACTTACAACGGAAAAAAGAGTGGACGAAGTTCTGAAATTAGTGAATCAAAACTTGAACGAGGAACAGATGATGGAAGCACTAAAGAAAATAAGACAAAGGGATCAGATACCTTACGAAGATTAAACGGTCAAAGTTTAGGAGCAAACTTACCTGGTAAGAAGTTTTCTATCTTTGAAGATGGTACAGATAAGAACTTAGTTGCTATGCACAACCTTAGTGCAGATAATCTTGAAACTGCACTAAACCGTGGTGGTTTACCTATGCCAAGTATAGCAGTTACAAAGGATAATATCTCCCATAATAACTTTGGTGAAGTCAGTGTATTATTTGACAAAGACACCATTGACCCAGAGATTAATAACAACCATGTTTATGGTAGTGATGTATATTCGCCAACACATCCCGGTCTTGAATACAAAGTCAACGAAAATAAGAGCAAAGAGGTATATGATTATATCAAGGATGAATTAAAAAACAAGGATATGGCTTTTAAAGTTAATCCGGTAAACTTTAGTTCAGCTAATTTAAGTAACAAGATTAATTCACTAAAAGGTGAAGAAAACTTTATTGATTCTCTTAAGAGTAATTATGAAATGAAAAACTTCTATCTCTCTCTTAATAATAACGAAGTTAAAAAGGTTAAAGATTTAGTTAATGAAGAAGTTGAAGAAGTTGATGAATTAACTGCTGATTTTTATAATTATCTCTACAATAATATGAATGAAGAGATGAAAGAAATTAAAGACTTAAGTAATCGTGAGTGGTTTAAAAAGTATAAAGAACAATTTAATTCTGTTACTCAATCATATATAGACAAGTGGAAAGGTTCTTCTCTTGCATCTATTAAAGAATTTATTGCTAATGAAGCACGAAAGAACGGAATAAAAATTGCTGCTACTGTTAAGAAAGTTTTAAACTATAAAAATAATAACGGTAAGATTGTCAATACAACAACAGTAAAAGATTATGACGGTGCTAAGAAAGAAATTGATAAGAGAATTAATAAGAAAGATTATGAACAGTGGCTTAAAGATACCTTTAATGGAATTGTTGAAAAGACAGGTATAAGAAAGCCTAATGTTGATGCTTATACTTCTAGAGGTGATAGAAAAAGTTTTGAGCAACTGCATTATTCTGATACTTTAGACAATATTGTTAAGGCAATGAAAGATGTTCAAAATGGCGAAAGTTTCTTTGGTGGTAATCAGTTATGGGCCATTGGTTCTAAAGAGTACAGCAGTATTAAAGACATTAAAGGTGATTCATCTAGACTACAGATGTTAAGTGATGAAGAACATAGTGAAATCAAAAGTGAATTAGGTGTAAGATTTCAAAATATTGCTAAAGAACTTGTCAATAACACTGATTTAATGAGTTTAGATTCAGCTTACAATAATATAGCTGATGCAGTCAGACATTCAAAGAATGAAAATCAAATGCTGAAGTACCTTAAAGAATATTATCCTAAAACTGCAACATCAGAGATAGTTAGTGAAATAGTCAATCTACTTGATGATGTAAGTAATATGCCAACAGGTTACTTTGAAGCAAAGCCACAGAGAGTTATTTCTCCTAGTGAAATCAAAGCAGTTGTTATTCCCACCGGAACATCAGCTAGTGTTATTGATTTGTTGAAGGAAAATAACATTCCGTACTATGAATACACATCAGAAAATAGAACTAGCGTTACACAAAAGGCTGTTGATGATACTAAAATTCGTTTTTCTAAGTTTTCTGATAAAATCAAAAAAGAAGAAACACGCAGTGAAAAAGCCCTAAAAGATGTAAATAAAACTGCAGCAGAACTTCTCACAATGACAGATGATAAAGGCTACGAAAATAATAGTAAGCTTTATCGAGATGTAGCAAAGACAATCTTACAAAAATATGACTGCAATTATTCATCAAAGACTTTTGGTGACGATATGAAAACTGTTGCTGATTATGCTATGAATCAGAGGATACTTGATAGCAATGACTATGTAAATCAAATGACATATGTAGCCAATGAAGCATTAGATGGTTACAGACATATTACAGATAATTTCTCTAAAGAGAGAGAAACTGTAAAAAATTATCTAAAAGACAAAACATTGATACTTACAGATAGTCAGAAAGAACTTCTTGACTATGGTATTGGTACAGATACCTTTATCAATAAAATGCGAGGTATGGCCAATATAGTCACTAATAGTGATGTACATGAAGGTAATACAATGTATTTGCAAGAAGTTTATGAAACTTTGCAAGATGAATTGGGTATTGATTTCTTACCAATGGCTAACGCAAATGAAATTCCTGACAATTTTCTTCAACTCAAAGAAATTTTGAAACCACATATCAATGTTGATGGTATGAATAGATTTGATGTTGCACTTAATATGGTGCAAGATTACATTACTGAACTAGCAAAGAGAAAATATTCTAATAAAAATGTAGAAGTAAGTAAGAAAATTAATCAGCTTGTATCTCAGCAGAAAAATTGGAATAGGGCTGTTAAGCAAGAATACAACCAAAAACTTAGAGCTGAAAAGAAAAAGTACAACGAAAACTTGGAAAAGTATCAAGCTGATATTGGTGAGTACAAGCAAAGAACAACCTACGAAAAGCATAAAGAAATTGCTGCATTAAAAGCAACACAGAGAGATACTCTTGAATGGTACAAAAATAGAAGAATGCAAACCGTATATAAGGATAAGATTCGTAGGCTATGTAATAAGTTAGCAAAAATGACTGACCACGAAACAAGAAAAGAAGGTATTCCAATGCCTACTGACCTTATTAAGAATATGTCAAGGCTTGCTGATTTCATTGACCCTGGTACTACTAGAAACGGTAATACAGTTAGTGGATATGCAACTTTCATGAAAATGAAAAGTATCTATGATGGACTAAGTTCAACAGATGATGAAGCTAATCAAGGCACATCGCAAGGAATATATGCTATTCATTATCAGAAGGTAATATCTTATCAAATTGAAAAACTGGCTAATGAGATTGGGGATAAACCATTAAATAAACTAGATGGTTACAAATTAAAAGATGTTTATGATGTTTTATTTACCATTGAGAAGAATTTTAGAGCAGCCAAAAATAGTATTATCTATGGAAAAAATAAAGAAATCGGAAAAATGGGTAATCAAGTTCTTGTTGACCTTAAACAAGCTCAAGGTAATCTAAAGAAAAACTCATTAGATAATAAGCTAGGTATGGCATCAATCAATAGGTTTACAAACTATGGAATAGATTTTGTTCGATTTATTAGAAGACTTGTAAATTATAATGAAAATTCTCCTCTTGTTAAACTTGCAGAAGAATTTGACAGGGCTGATAGTAAAGAAGCAAAAATCAAAATGGAAGGTATGCAACTCTTCACTGATGTTATGGCAAAAATGAAGGCTACAAAAGCAGAAGGCCATAAACACAAATCTGTATTAGATGTGTTTGACGGCAAGAATGCTGAAATGCTTGACTTTGGACTTTATGATGAAAAAGAAAAAGAAATAAACAATAAAGTTGTTAAAGTTAAAATTACTCCAGCTATGGCTATTAGTATTTATCAAATGAGCAAAAATATGGATAATAAAAGGCACTTTGTTCTTGGTTCATTAAATAAAAAAATGAATGAAACGCTAAAAGATGATCTTATTAGTGGCCTAAACATTCCAAACAATGAATTGTGGTCAAAAGGTAAATTTGAAGAAGCTAAAAGCAAATGTCACACAGTTATTTTCAATGAATTTACACTTAAGAAAATAACTGATTATGTCGAGAATAATAAGTTATTATTAGAGTTCTCAAGAGCAACTGATAAATTTTTCAACGAAGTATCAAGAAAGTATATGGATGAAACTGCAAAAAGATTGTATGGCTATCCTATTAGTATCAAAAGTCATTATTTTCCAGTTAGCACTAATAAAAATTATGTGAAAACAGATTTTGAAACAGTTATACTTGATGCTAGTTTAGAAAACACAGGTTTTACAAAGCATAGAACTAAGGGTCACAATCCAATTTGGTTAGATGATGTAACATCAGTAATCAACAGTCATATGAATAGATTAGCTAAATATGCTTCATATACACCAGTTATTAAGGATTTTCAAAAAGTATATAATTATACTGCTAAAAATTATCAAGCAAGTATTAAAGATGAAATTGAAAGAAAATGGGGAAAGTCAGCAACTAACTATATTGAAAACTTTATTGCAGACTTACAAAAGCCTTATCATTCAAGTCAAAAATTATCCAAAGTTAGAGGAAACTTTGCTCAATCTGTATTGGCTATGAATCTATCAGTAACCATGAAGCAAGCTGCATCTTATCCAACTGCAGCAGCAATTATTGGATATAAACCATTAGCAAAAGCACTAGCATACGGCGAAAATGCAGTAGGTGAGAAGAAAGTTTTATTCTATAGAGCTAATAGAGCAGAGATTAACTCTATGACAGGTGTTTTCTTTGACCGTTACCAAGGTGATAATACAGCAGAAATGAGAGAATTTATTAATTCTGATGGCTGGGCTAAGAAAGTTCCTTACTTAATGAATTGGATACAAAAAGCTGATGTAGCTACTACAGGTCGCTTATGGCAGGCTTGTAAGTATTATGTTGAAGATGAACTAAAAATTGAAAAGTACAAAAATGGTACAAATGAATATACTGATGAATACAAAAAAGCGTTAGTTGAAACCTACGAAAAGGTTATCAAGAATACTCAGCCTATGTATTCAACAGTTCATAGACCAGCAGTTCTTCGTTCTCATAACGAACTAATGAGAACATTAACTATGTTTATGACACAGAGATTGCAGAACTTTGGTATTATGGTAGAAGCTACCGGTAACTACAGAGCAAAGGCTAAAGAATTTAAGTTTAATCCAACTGATGCAAACAAGAAAGCATTAGCTAAAGCTAAGAAACAGTTTGTCAGAGCTATCAGTTCACAGATTGTTGCAGGTATGACATTATCAGCAATGACATTACTTGCAAAGACACTAATACATGGATTGGATAGATACAAGGATGATGAAGGAGAACTAACTTGGTTAAGTGTTCTATCAACATTCGGAACTGATTTTATCGAGACCATGAGTGGTTGCGTTTTATGGGGTAATGAAGCTTATGAAGTTATTTCAAACATAATCAAGGTATCTAATGGTGGAACTGTTTATAACTCTGATATAGTTGATTTAGGTGTGTTTAATACTATTAATGACCTTCAAGATGCTATAATCGGTATGATAAGAACTTGTACAGCAGACGAATTTGACGAAAGCAAATTCAATAAGTATTCATATAAAATTGCTTCCAGTGTTGCAAAGGTCTTTGGATTACCACTTGATAATGCGAAAAATATCATAATGGGTGGTGTTAATCTTGTTAAGGACTGCGTGGACAATGGTTCACCATTTGCTTTTAAAGCTGGTAGTAACATATCATTATCAACTAGTGATTATGCTGAACATTTGTATGAATATCTTGTCAATAATGATAAAGAGGGTTATACAAAGCTATACAATAAAGCAATGGCAGACGGTATTGACAGTAAAAAAATTCAAACTGCAATTAAAGAGCAGTTAATTGGAAATGAATTCGTTCAAAAGGCAGCAGTAGCACTTCATAACGATGATATTAATACATATGAATCTAGTTCTAAGGTGCTCATACTTCAAGGTTTTGATGCTGATACTGTCAAGAAAGCAGTTGACTCTTACATTTCTCAGTATTTAGAAAAAGAGGAAGATAAGAAAAAAACAAAGATTAAAGATGATTATACAGAAAAAGAATTGTTTGATAATAATCAAGGCCAAACAGCACAATATAGTTATGATGACCTATGGAGAGCAAAAGAAAATGATAGTAGTTCATATCAAACTATCTATGATTCATTAATAAAACAAGGTAAAGAGCCTAGTGCTATTAAGTCAGCTATGAAAGCAAGAGAAAAGAAAAAGAAAGAAAAAGAAGAACAGAATAATTAATATGCAGAAGAGGTTAGCATTTAGCTAACCTCTTCTTGTGTTTTGTTAGAATATCAAAAATTATATAATATTTATTAAAGGATGTGATGAAGTGTGAATACTATCCCATTTAAAGTAAATAAGAATATTATTCAAAAAATAGGTGGTTATTCCATAGCAAGTTCAGAAAATAACTATACAAAGTTTGATTTTCAATTCTCTGATGATTGGAACAAGGTTGGAATACAAGTATCAGCTACTATGTTTTTTGATTCAGATAAAATACCGGATCCGGTTCTTCTTACTATGAGGAACGATAACACAGGTTATTGCTATTTACCGTCAACCTTAAAAGATGAACACGGTATTCTTAAACTTGGCCTAACAGGTGCATATGTTGATGATAATAATGAGAATATTGTAATTAACACGTTATTAACATCAATGCCGATTGGCCAAGGTGCATTTATGACCAAGTACCCAGCTAATGATATATACAAAGATATGTTAGCTAGAATAGCTTCATTTGATAAATCAAAGCAAGACAGATTAATTTGTAAGAATGGTATTATTATTGATAAGGATAGTAACATTTCTGTTGATGATGATTATGTAATTACAACCGGTAATATTCCCAAATATGTTGATCCAATAAAAAAAGAAATTGAACAACTAGAGAAAAATAAATTAAATGGTATGACTATTAGATGTACTGATTTATCTGAATTGTTAAATTATGAACCTGGTATTTATCTAGCCCTTTTAAATTGTGCCGGATTTTATGAATCATCACAGTTAGAAGAATGTGAAGTACTTATTGATGAATACGGAATTACTATCTATATAGTACAAGCAGGATTATTTTATTTCATTACAAAAGAGCAAGTTTCCAATGGTAAAATGCCTAAGAAACTTAATCTAAACATAAATGAAATTGATACATGCTTAGCAAAAAAAGCAGACAAAATAGATGTAGATAATTCGATTGATGAAATAAAAGCCGATTTAGATACTAAAGAAAATGCTTCTAACAAGAAAAATGCTATTGACGGAAGCTCTGTCTTTTATCCTAGCAACATAGCTGTTAAGAACTATGTTGCTCAAGAGCTAATTGAACCTAAATCGGAAATTGCTCAATTGAAACTTAGTAAGGCTAATTTAGTACAAAGTCATAATTTATTTGATTGGGACAAACTATTAACAACAAAAAGTAATAACTTTACTGTTAGCAAAATAGAAGATGAAGGTTATCACATTACAGGAACAACAGCCAATAGATACAGTCAAATATTAGCTAATCAGGAGTTATCGCTAGAAGATGGCGATTATTACATCTGTGATAATGTGACCAATAACGCTATTGCTTCTGTGTGTTGTCAGTTGATTTTAATAGACACAGATGGATACCGTACGTATTACAAAAATATGAAGGTAACAATAGATAACTCTAAATATACACGCATATTTTTGTCTGTGCAAACAGATGTATCAGTTGGTAAAGTTGATTCTGTCATTTATCCAATACTATGCAAATATAAAAATATTAACATTCCCTATCTACCTAATAAGGTAGCAGATGGCGTTTCCTTAATTGCTAGACACATTGCTGATACAAAAAATTATACAGACTACAACCTTGATACAAAGGAAAATATATCTAACAAAATTGATACAATCAACTCTCCTAGCACAACCTACTATCCATCAAGTAAAGCAGTATGGGACTATGTAAATTCTAAAATTTCAGCACTAATCAATGATATTGAAAATCTGAAAAATAAAAAAGTTAATGTTACCGACTTTAATACTTTTAAAGATACAACCAATAAGGCAATTGCAAATCATTCTGCTAACATTAATACTAATGCAAATAATATTGAAAATCTCAAAAATGAATTAGCTGAGAAAAATAAAAAGATTAATGACCTCTCAATTAAAGTCACAACGGATAAAGCCGGTAATACCACTATTAGTGATAGTAGTAACAACAATATTGTTGGATTAAATATGTATGGTAAAACAACTCAAAGTACAACACCTACACCAACCAATCCCGTTGCTATTAAGGATATTAACAATCCTAAAATTACTGTTACAAATGATAGTGATAGTCAAAGTATTAATATTCAATGCACATTAAGAGGTATAGGAAATGTGTGTGATACTCTAACAGTAAATAGCGATGGTACAGGTTACATAACACAAAGATTATTTGTAGAAAGAATCACATCACAGCAAAAGTCAACCAGCTACGAATGGAATTATTCAAAAACAACCCATAGATTTTTCAGAAACGACTATTCATATTCATTTGATGTGAAAGACAACAAACCTTTGATTTTATGCAGTCATCTTGATGTAGGAGAAAATGAAAAGAATACTGCTTTTGATAATTCAATAGGTTGGATAAATGTTAGTGGTGTTGGAATTGCAATCAGAATGACTGAATTTGATGGTGATATTGCAAAATTTAAAAAGTGGCTTGATGACAATGAAGTGTATGTTGTAGCACCACGGTCAAAACCCATTACCGTTAATTTGTCAAAAGATGAAGTAGATAAAATACTGTCACTTCATACCTATTATCTTAGTACAAAAATTAGTGCCGATGCTGATTTTGAAGCAACTTATATTGCTGACACAAAAAATTATATTGACAACAAATTTACAGAACTTGCAAATGTAATTGTAGCTAGTGCTAGTAGCGAGGAGGTGGTATAAATGCTTAAAAAATTTGTTATGAGAACGCTTGAAGGAATGTACGCAAGTGGTGAAAACGAATATAAAGTCAGAAAGTTTGCGTTGAATTGGTACAACAAAGATGTACTAGATGATGAAGATTTGATAACCATTGATAGTTGGTACTCAGTTGAAACAGAAGAAACTGTAACAGATAATGTTACCGAACAAGAAGAAGGTGAGTAGTTTTGGTAACAGAAGTTGTTACAGCAATAATCGGTGTGGTTGGTTCTGGTGTTGGTTCATTAATTGGTATTATATGCAATACAAAATTAACTAACTACAGAATAAAACAACTTGAGAAAAAAGTCGAAAAACATAACCAAGTTGTTGACAGAATGTATGAAGCAGAAAAAAGTATCTCTGTAATTCAAGAAGATATGAAAGTTGCAAATCATAGAATAGAAGATTTAGAAAACGAAAGGAAGTAATGTTATGCGACAGTACATTAACGTAGAGCAAGTAGAAGCTAAGAAAATGACAAGAGGTGATTATAACAATTACCGTGGTTGGACTGTTCCGACAGACGAAAATCCAGCAGATGAAGGTTATCTAGTTAAGCACTCTGATAACTATGTCAGTTGGATTGCAAAAGATGATTTTGAAAAGACTTATAATGTAGTTGGCGTTCGCTCACTTAACGATTCAGCCTTGCTAATGGTTAGCACAGATTATAAAGATAGATTCATAGCTGAATATATTCAGCTAGAAACTAGAATTAAAGGATTAGAAACAATGCTAAGTAATTGGGATAAAGAGTTATTAACATTTATTCCGTCATGTCCTAGAAGTATATATAATCTTCAACTTGAGTATATGAAAAAGTATCTTGCAGTGTTAGAAGCAAGAGCAAAAATTGAAGATATAAAATTATAAAAGGAGTGTTGAAAAATGAGAAATTGGAAACAATGGATTAAGAAAGCTGGAGTAAGAGCGATCAAGACAACAGCTCAAACTGCAGTAGCAACAATCGGTGTAAGTGCAGTAATGTCAGATGTAAATTGGGTTGCAGTCCTATCTGCAAGTGTGCTATCTGGCATTTTGTCATTATTGACTAGTGTAGCAGGTATCCCAGAGGAGGAATAACAATATGTCATACAAACTAAAGAAGTTACATACAAAGTACAATTATGAAAGTGGCAACAATGGAAGGCAGTACATTGTAATTCATTACACTGGAAATTCAACTGATACTGCAAAGGCTAACGCTAATTATTTTTATAATGCAAATAGAGATGCCTCTGCTCACTACTTCGTTGACGAAACTACAGTATATGAAGTAGTTTCACCTTCTAATACTGCGTGGGCAGTTGGCGTGAATTACGGCAGTAACAATCTGTTTAGCAAATGCACTAATTACAATTCTATTAGCATTGAGATGTGCAGTACCAACGGAAAAATCTCTGATAAAACCTTTGCAAATACGGTAGCATTGGCAAGAAAGCTGATGAATACATATAACATTCCTGTAAGTCGTGTTGTTAGACACTATGATGTGTGCAGTAAGATTTGCCCTGGCTGGTATGGTTGGGTAGGTGACAACGAATCTATTTGGAAAAAGTTTAAGTCAGAATTAAGTAACCACTACTGCAAGGTAACAAAAGAGAGTGCCTTACGTGAAAAGTCATATGTTGATGTGATTGGTGGAACAAGCAAAAGCATTGCTACAATTAAGAAAGGTTCTAAGGTGCAACACATAAAGGATATGGGTAATGGTTGGTCAAAGGCTAAGTACGGCAATCATACTGGCTATTTGATTAATTCCCATCTTGATGATAAGAACCTATCAAAGTACAACAAAATCACCCTACCAAAAGGTAAAACATATTCAAGAGTTAATAAGGGTAAAATTCAGTACACAAAGAAACTGGATAAAGCAAGAGAATTTACTGTTATTGCAGTAATTTCATCAGGTAAGTATAAAGGTTATAAGTACCTTTATCGTAACCTTAAGTATTATCTAGTTAGATAATACTTAATTTTTGAAATTTTTTCGTTAATTTTGAAAACTTAAAACACTATTTTCAAAGTTTTCAAACAATTTTCAAAACTTTTGAAATGCTTTGAAAACTATTAAAATGTTTCATCAAACATTAAAAAAACATCAGTAATTTTTAAAAACTAAAACAAAATCAATTTTTCGTGCAAAAACCACCCACATTAGAATTATCTAATGTGGGTGGCTTTTTTATCTATCGAATATTATTGCAAAGGTCTTTAAAACATCAGATATAAAATATCGTTGGTGTTCGACCTTTAATTTATTTGGTGGAGGTGAGGGGAATCGAACCCCTGTCCGAAAATCTATTCCCAAAGCTTTCTACGAGTGTAGTTTGTATATTAACATTCCCTTACATAGTCGCCTACAAACAGTCTACTATGCTTAGTAGTTCCTAATGTGTGACAATGGTCGGAACACTCCAATGTTCACATTTACCACTAAATGATGCCCTGATTAAGTCGTGGTAATCTTAAAGAGGACAAGCTGCATTAAGCAGCTAGAGCAACTTTATTGTTGTCGTTTAATTTAAAAAGTTGTAGGTTATAAGTGGTCCTACGCCACTACTCGCTTACTAAGGTTCAAAACCCCCGTCGAAACCTTTACACCCCCATATATAAGGCAGTTTCCTGCCTATAATGTGGATTAATATTGCCTTTCTTTCAAGGCTCTGTCTATGTTTCTTTTAGCATCTTTTTCAGCCATAGAAGCTCTTTTGTCATAAAGCTTTTTACCTTTACAAAGACCTACTTGCATCTTAACCTTGCTACCTTTAAAGTAAAGGCTAATAGGGATAAGTGAAAGTCCTTGTTGCTGAAGTGTGCCAAAGAGTTTTAAAATCTCTTTTTTGTGCATTAATAGTCTTCTTACTCTCATAGGGTCTTTGTTAAAAACATTACCATGGTCATAAGGAGAAATGTGCATACCGTTTACGAAGATTTCTCCGTCAACAATATTGCACCAACTATCTTTTAGATTTACTCTACCTGCCCTTAGTGACTTAACTTCTGTGCCACAAAGCTCAATACCTGCCTCATAGCTTTCAAGTACAAAGTAGTCATGATGGGCTTTTTTATTTTGTGCAATTGTTTTTGTACTTTCTTTCATAACTACACCTAAAATTTATCAAAGGTCTGTTCTGCCTTCCAAAGCTCTTGCAAGTGTAACTTCATCAGCATATTCCAAATCTCCACCTACAGGAATACCATATGCCAGTCTTGTAACTTTTATACCAAGTGGTTTTAGTAATCTTGTTAAGTACATAGCAGTAGCTTCACCCTCAACAGTAGGGTTAGTTGCCATAATAACTTCCTTAACCTCTTGATTATTTAACCTTGCCAAAAGCTCTTTAATCTTTAACTGGTCAGGACCAACACCGTTTAGAGGAGAGATTGCTCCGTGAAGTACATGATAAGTACCTCTGTATTCATTAGTGCTTTCCATTGCCATTGCATCCCTAGGTGTTTCAACAACACAAATAACAGAATGGTCACGACTTGCACTTGTACAAACAGGACATTTGTCTTTGTCGGTAAAGTTGCAACAAATGCTACAATACTTTATCTTTTCATGTGCATCAATAATAGCTTTAGAAAATTCCTCTGCTTCTGTTTTTGGCATATTTAGAACAAAATATGCAAGTCTTTGGGCAGTTTTTGCACCGATACCCGGAAGTTTTTCAAATTGCTCAATGAGTTTTTGCAAAGGAGCAACGCTATAACTTGCCATTAGAACATACCCGGAATGCTAAGACCACCGGAAATAGCAGATAGTGCATCTTCCTTTTCTTTTGCAGCATTTCTAAGTGCTTCATTAACTGCACCGATAACAATATCACTTAACATTTCAACATCTTCAGGGTCAACAACTTCAGGGTCAATTTCAAGTGACTTAACTTCCATCTTACCTGTAACAGTAGCCTTAACTGCACCACCACCGGCAGTAGCTGAGTATTCTTTTTCTTCCAGCTCGGTAGTTGTTTCTTCCATCTTCTGTTGCATTTTCTGTGCCTGCATAGCTAGTTGCTGCATATTTCCAATGCCACCACCACTATAGTTCTTTGGTAATCTTGCTTTCATATTAATATTTCCTTTCGCTTTATAAAATTATTATACTTTATTCTTCAGTAATTTCAATACCTTTTTCCTTTAAATTATCAGTAAATTCATCCAGAGGGTCATTTTTTTCAACTCTTTTAACCGGTGGCTTGTATGGACCAAGGTTATATCTCTTACCGGTTAATTCCTGAACTGCATCTCGGATTCTGTCCTTCTGTTCAGGATCTCTCTTTAGCAGTTGAAAAGGTATATCTGTTTTTGCATCAATCAGTAGATAATTTCCACTGACATAAGCAGTAGTATCTAAGAAAGACATAGCAATAGTTTTGCTATATTCTTTTAGGTTCTCTACAACTTCTTGCCATTGCATAAATGGTTTTGCATTAGCATAAATTTCTTCAAGGTTAAGTTGCTTTTTTGGGGCAGGCTTGTGTTCCTCAACTTTTTTTGGTTCATTGTGATTAATAATTTCGGGGAATGGTACGGGACTGCTTGGAACAGTTGGAGCAAATGACTTTTCTGCTTTAGCTCTTTCTTCCTTTTTTAGAAGTCCTTTTTTTACTTCCTCAATCTTGTTTCTTAAGCTATCTGCACCGGCATACTTATCTTGTTTAGGTGTACCGTCATCAACAAATGGATTAACAAGTTGCTTTTCTGTAGGAATAACCTTTTCTTCCTTTTGAATTGGCTCTGTAGAAATTGGGGAAGAAGCAGCAACTTCTTCTTTTGTAGGTGAAGCTTCTGTATCGGTAGCTTCTTTAGTTTCGGTAGCTTTTGCTGAACCGAAGTTTCCCATATTTACTGCTCTTTCAAGTTTAACTAATCTTGAAAGCAAAGCCTCTTGACTACCGTCCAGCTCAGGAGCAGTTAACTTAATTAAAGCAGTTTCCATTTCTGTACGGTTAGAGGAGCTTTTTCCCATTCTTTCAGCACTTCTCTGAAGGACATCCATAAAGTAAATTATATCTGCCAAAGAAACATAATCACATTGACTTACTGCTTCCTCAAATTCCTCATCACTCATAACAATCATTTGTCTTGGGTTATTAATTGTTTTGATAAGCATATAATTTCTAAAGTGGTCAATAAGTTCAGCACAAAGCCTTGCCATATCTTTACTTTCGGAATGTAGCTTATCAACAATCTTTAAGGCTCTTTGAGGGTTCTTGTTTATACAAGCAGAAGATAGGGAGAATAGGTAGTCCTTTTGAGCAAGACCGGCAGCTTGTCTCACAACTTCTGCATCAATATTTTTGCTAATGCCGATACATCTATCCATTATAGACAAAGAGTCACGCATTGCACCATCTGCAATAACTGCAGTTAGGTGACAAGCATCATCAGTAATAGTTACATTTTCTTGTTCTGCAACATACTTTAGTCTTTTTGTAATATCCTCAGGAGAAATTCTGTGGAAGTCAAAACGTTGACATCTGGAAAGAATTGTTTGAGGCAACATATGAACTTCTGTTGTAGCAAGAATAAATATAACATGAGCAGGTGGTTCTTCAAGTGTTTTTAGCAAAGCATTGAAGGCTGCATCGGTAAGCATATGAACTTCATCTATAATGTAAACTCTATACTTACCTTTTGATGGGGAAAAGGAAGATTCCTCAATCAGTTCTCTAATATCATCAATACCTCTGTTACTGGCTGCATCCATTTCTACAACATCAAGTAAGTTGCCTTCTTGAAAATCAATACAGTTTTCACATTTACCACAAGGATTGCCGTCTTGTAAATCAAGACAGTTAACTGCTTTTGCAAGAATTTTAGCACAAGTTGTTTTACCTGTACCTCTAGAACCGGTGAATAAATAAGCATGATTGATTCTGCCACTTTTAAGTTCATTTTTAAGAGTAACAGTAACCTGAGGTTGACCTACTACATCAGCAAATGTTTCCGGTCTCCATTTACGGTACAAAACTTGATACATAAAATTCACCTGCTTTTCTGTAAAATAAAAAATTGCAAACCGTTATGCCGTCATAACGGCAATGATTTACATAAGTGAACGGCAGACTTACTATATCGCATCGAGAACACTGCTTAATGCTGCTCAGTTCCCTGCCTGACATGATTCACAGGCCTCAATCGTATAGGGCCTGTCGTTCGCTTATATAAACCAAAAGTATAACTGGTTTGCAACGCATAATGTATTATAACATAAAGATTTAGAAAAATCAAGGAGTTTTTTTTGCTTTCACTACTTGAAATAAATTAGGGAATATTGTATAATCAAGAGAGTAAAAAATAGTAAAAATTTAGCATAGGAGTATAATAGGCTTATGATTAGTGGTGCAGACATTATGATTAAGTGCTTGGAAGCTGAAGGCATTGATACAGTTTTCGGTTATCCGGGTGCAGCTATATGTCCATTTTATGATTCACTATATAAATCTAATATAAAGCATGTTCTTGTAAGAATGGAACAGTCAGCAGTACACGCAGCTAACGGTTATAGCCGTTGCAGTAACAAGGTTGGTGTATGTGTTGCAACATCCGGTCCCGGTGCTACAAATATGATTACCGGTATAGCTACTGCTTACTCAGACAGTATTCCGGTTATTTGTATTACAGGACAGGTAAAGAGAGAACTTCTTGGTAGAGATGTTTTCCAAGAAGCTGACATTACAGGTGCTTGTGAACCATTTGTAAAGCATAGCTACCTTGTAAATGATACAAAGGACTTGCCAAGAGTATTTAAAGAGGCTTTCCATATTGCTTCAACAGGCAGAATGGGACCTGTTCTTATAGATATACCTCAGGATGTTCAGGAAGAAGAGATTGAGTCTTTTGAATATCCGGATAGTGTTGATATTGTTGGATACAAACCAAATGTTCGTGGTCACAAGATGCAGATTAAAAAGGCAATTGACCTTATTAAAGAAGCAGAAAGACCACTTATTGTTGCCGGTGGTGGTGTACTTTCTTCAGGAAGTAAGCTAAAGCTACAACAGTTTGCAGAAATGACAGGTATACCGGTAATTTCTACATTAATGGGTATCGGTGTAATGCCTAGTGAACATATGCGTTACCTTGGTATGTTAGGTACACATGGTAAGAAATATGCAAATATGGCATTGCATGAAAGTGACTTGCTTATTGTTTGTGGTGCTAGACTTGGTGACAGAGCTGTTGCAAAGCCTGACCAGGTTAGTCGTACAAGCAAGATTATACATATAGATATTGACCCTGCTGAAATCGGTAAGAATGTTAGAACAACAGTACCGATTGTAGGGGATATGAAGAATGTAATTGAAAATTTAATTGATGAAATCGGTGACTACCACATTCCTCATCAGTGGTGTGAAACCTATAGAGAATGGAAAGAAAAACTTTATAGAGTTCCACCTGTTAAGGAAGGTTATGTTGAACCAAGATCATTGATTGCAAAACTTTCATTTATGATGAAGAGCAAGGGTATCCTTGTAGCCGATGTTGGTCAGAACCAAATTTGGTGTGCCAACAACTTCCGTATTCGTGAGGGTAGATTCCTTACAACCGGTGGTATGGGTACAATGGGATACAGTGTTCCTGCTGCAATTGGTGCTAAAATGGCAAGACCATCAAGAGATGTTGTTGCAGTTTGTGGTGACGGTTCTTTCCAAATGAACCTAACTGAACTTGGCACAATTATGCAGAATAATGTAGATATTAAGATTATTGTTATGCGTAACAATCGTCTTGGTATGGTTAGAGAACTTCAGTCAAACCATTACGGTAGCAGATACAGCGCTACAATCCTTGGTGATCCTGATTTCACAAAGATTGCTGAGGCTTATGGTATTAAGACTGCTGAAGTTAACTCAAACGAAGAGGCTGAAAAAGTTGCAGAAGAAATGTTTAAGCTAAAAGAACCTTTCATTCTTATCTGTAATGTTCATCCTGATACACCATCAATTTAAGTAGGGGGATTAAGATGAAATATACTTTATCAGTTATTGTTGAGAACTGTTCAGGCGTATTGTCAAAGATTTCCGGTCTTTTCTCAAGAAGAGCATTTAACATTGACAGTCTAGCCGTTGGTGTAACAAGTAATCCTAAAATCTCTAGAATTACAATTGTTACTGATGGTGACGAATATGTAGTTGAACAGATTGAAAAGCAACTAAACAAGCTTATCCCTGTTATCAAGGTTAAACGCCTTGAAGAGGGTGAATATATAGGTCGTGAATTACTCTTAATTAAAGTTTCTTGCACAAGTAAGAAACGAGAAGAAATTATGGGTATTGCACAACTTGTTCAAGCTAAAATTGTAGATGTTTCGTCATCTGCAGTAACCCTTGAATATAGCGAAGAAGCTGACAAAATCGACATTTTGCTTGAATTACTGAGACCATTTGGTATCAAGGAAATTGTTCGTACAGGTAAAGTAGCTATTGAAAAGGGACATGGTGAAGCCTATCACAGTGGCTTCAACGATTAAGCGATTAACTAGCATTAAATTTTTCATGCTATTTAACCTTATATTATGCCAATTTTAAGGGAGGAATATAAAATGGCAGCAAGAATTTTTTATCAACAGGATTGTGATCTTAACCTACTAAAGGATAAGACTGTAGCAATTATCGGTTACGGTTCACAGGGTCACGCACATGCACTTAACCTAAGAGATAGTGGTGTTAAGGTTATTGTTGGTCTTTACAACGGTTCTAAGAGCTGGGCTAAAGCAGAAGCTCAGGGCTTTGAAGTATTTACAGCAGCAGAAGCAGCTAAGCAGGCTGACATCATTATGATTCTAATCAACGATGAAAAGCAGGCAGCTATGTATAAGAAAGATGTTGAACCAAACCTAGAAGAAGGCAATATGCTAATGTTCGCTCATGGCTTTGCAATTCACTTTGGTCAGATTGTACCTCCAGCTAATGTTGATGTTACAATGATTGCTCCTAAGGGACCTGGTCACACAGTACGTTCAGAATATCAGGCAGGTAAGGGTGTTCCTTGTCTAGTAGCTGTTGAACAGGATTACACAGGTATGGCTCAGCAGTTAGCTCTAGCATATTCAGCAGGTATCGGTGGTAGCCGTGCTGGTGTTCTAGAAACAACATTCAAGACAGAAACAGAAACTGACCTATTCGGTGAACAGGCTGTTCTATGTGGTGGTGTTTGTGCTCTAATGCAGGCTGGTTTTGAAACACTATGTGAAGCAGGTTATGACCCAAGAAATGCTTACTTCGAATGTATCCACGAAATGAAGCTAATCGTTGACCTAATTTATCAGTCAGGTTTCGAAGGTATGAGATATTCAATCTCTAACACAGCTGAATACGGTGACTACATCACAGGTCCAAAGATTGTTACAGAAGACACAAAGAAGGCTATGAAGCAGATTCTAGCAGACATCCAGAGTGGTGCTTTTGCTAAGGACTTCCTACTAGATATGTCACCAGCAGGTGGTCAGGCTCATTTCAGAGCTATGCGTAAGAATGCTGCTCAGCATCCATCAGAAATCGTTGGTAAGGAAATCCGTAAGCTATATAGCTGGGATGATGGCGATAAGCTAATCAACAACTAATTTTAATTAGTTATTTATAATATCTATTCTGACTTATAAGGCTGTTCCGTTATGGGACAGCCTTTTTTCTGACTAATTTTGACTTGTTTAAGTAAATTTGACTTTTATTTTAAATAGAAAAAATTGTATAGTAAAGTTTTACAATAATAATGCTTATGTGTGTAATAAATTTTGGCATTTATTGAATAGTAAAGGATAAGAAAAAATGATAAAATATTAACAGAATAAAAGGAGGAATATTATGAAAAAATTATTATCCGTTTTTCTTGCAGTTGTAATGTGTGTGACTGCTATCTTTACAGTAACTTCTGTTTCTGCTTATGATACAAAAGCTACTGACAGTGACAGTAATGTCATTGTAAAGTTCAGTGGAAGCACTTTGTTAATTGAGGGCTATGGTGATATGCCAAATTATGAACATTCACCATGGGAAAAAATTAGATCTGATATTCAAAAGATTGTCGTTGGTAAGGATATAACATCTATCGGTGTGGGTAACTTTAGTGGAATGGCTAATCTAACAAATGTTAAATTTGAAAGTGGCAGTAAACTGAAAAAAATCAGTGACGGTGCTTTTTATAATGACGGTAAATTACCAACTATCGTTTTGCCAAGCACTGTTCAGACTATCGGTAATGATGTTTTCCGTGATTGTAAAAATTTAAAGAATTTTTCTTTATCATCAAAAGTAACTGTTGGCAACAATGCTTTCTATTATTGTTCAAATTTAGTAAGTGTATCTATGCCTAATGCCATTAGTTTCGGAGAATATGCTTTTGGTGAGTGCGAAAATTTAAAAACTGCTGACCTTGGTGGTGCATCAATAGGTAAAAAATGTTTTAGTGGATGTAATAAACTAGAGAAAGTTACATCAGGTTCAGTTGGAGAATATGCAATTTCCGGTAAAAATATAAAATATCTTAATCTTTCTAAAGCAAAGGTTTTGGGAAAATCAGCTTTACAAAATTTAAAAATCAAAACCCTTACTATCGGTGCAGAAAAAATTGATAAAGAGGCTATTTGGAATTGTGAATTTGAAACATTAAACTTAAAAAATGCTAAGACTCTTGTTGATGATTCTTCTATTAGCTATACAAAGATAAAAACCCTTAATGCACCTAAACTTTTAGTAGTTCCTTATCAGGGCTTTTCATATAACTTTATTGAAAAAATCAACTTTGGTTCAGTAACAAAAATCGGTTATAGAGGACTTTCTTTTTTCTACAAAGGAGATTACGCTTTAAAGGAAGTAACAGGTCTTTCAAAACTAAAAGAAATTGATAACGAAGCCTTTAAAAATTGTAAATATCTAAAGAAAATATCACCAACTAAGAGTTTACAGAAAATAGGTTGCTGGGCTTTTGAGGGTTGTACTTCCCTTGTAAGTGGTATTGATGTGTCCAAAACAAAAAAAATCGATATAGGTGCTTTTACCGATTGTGTCAATTTATCTTCAAGGCTTAACTTTAAGGTTATTAAGAAGATAGAAAGTGATGCTTTCAAAAACTGTCCAAAGGTTAAGTGTAACTCTTTAGGCGATAGAATAGAGTATATAGGACTAGAGGCTTTCTTAGGTTGTAAGAGCATCAATTATATTTATATTCCACGCTCAGGCCCTAGTCTTGACAGATGTACATTTGTTAAGAATATTGATAAAATCAAAATGGTCAATGGTGTTAAAAAGTATTTCTATAACGAAAAAGGTAAGACAATCGGCATCTGTTCCGAAGAAGGTTCAACACAACTTTACTGTGCTAAAAAGTATAAAATGCCTTATAAAGTAGCAGTTGGATCAATCAGTGTAAGCAAAAGTAGAATTACTGTAAAGAAAGGTAAGAATACAAAAATTAAGGTTACTATGAATCCAACCAAGTGTTCAACTAAGTCTTATTCAGTTAAAGTAAGCAATAGCAAAATTGCAAAGATGAATACTAAGGGTGTTATTAAAGGTCTTAAAAAAGGTAAATGTAAGATTACACTTACTTCAAAAGACGGTTCTCTAAAAACAAAGACTATTAATGTAACTGTAAAATAATTTTACCGGGCTGTTCCATTTTGGGACAGCCTTTTTTCTGACTAATTTTGACTTATTTTAAGTAAATTTGACTTTTATTTTAAATAGAAAAAATTGTATAGTAAAGTTTTACAATAATAATGCTTATGTGTGTAATAAATTTTGGCATTTATTGAATAGTAAAGGATAAGAAAAAATGATAAAATATTAACAGAATAAAAGGAGGAATATTATGAAAAAATTATTATCCATTGTTTTGGCAGTTTTAATGTGTATGACTGCTATGACAACAGCAATTTCTGTTTCTGCTAAAGAAACAAATACTGTGGAAACTTCTGCAACAGTAGGCAACATCTCTTGGGGTGTTAGTGGTGGTTACCTTTATATTGTAGGTTCAGGTGAATTACCTAACTTTACTGCTTATAATGCACCATGGAGTTCTAAGTATCAGGAAATTAACAGAGTAGTTATTGATGGTAATATCACTTCTATCGGTTCATATGCTTTTTATAATCTATCAAATCTTGTTTCTGTACAGTTTGATGGTGTTTCAAAGCTAACTAAGATTGGTGATAATGCTTTTAGTTATTGTACTTCTTTAACTGATATTACTTTACCTTCAACAGTTAAAAGTGTAGGCAAGAATGTTTTTTATAATTGCAAGTCTCTGACTAATTTTACAACAAATTGTAGTGCTTCTTACGGTGACTATGCTTTTGAATATTGTACAAATCTAAAGACAGTTAATGCTCCAAAGTCTAAGTCTTTTGGTGGCAATGCTTTTTATGGTTGTGATAATCTTACAAAGGCAAACCTAGGTAATGCAACACTAGGTGAGTATTGTATGTACAATAACGATAAACTGGTTAGCCTTACTGCAGGTTCACTAAACAAAAGAGCAGTTTATAGTGCTGATAATCTAACTTCACTTAATATTAGAAATGCAAAGTTTATTAAGGGCTTTGCTTTGTACAACCTACCTAAGTTAACTTCTGTTAGCTCAAATGCAACTTCTATTGATGCTGATGCATTCTTTGGTTCAGAAAATATTAAGACAATTAACCTACCAAAGGTAAAAGTAATTCAGGATTATACTTTCAAAAACGCTAAGAAACTACAAACAGTAAAACTTGGCTCAGCACAGAAAATCGGTAAATATGCTTTTTATGGTTGTACTAACCTAACAACAATTACCGGTACATCTAATGTTAAGAGAGTTGATATTGCTGCATTTGATAGTTGTAAAAAGTTAAAGAAATTTACTTCTTCAAGTAAGTTAGGTTATGTTGGTTACAATGCATTCTTCAATTGTCAGAATATGACAGGTTCAATTAACTTCTCTAATGTTACATATGTTGATGATAATGCATTTGCAAACTGTAAGAAGTTAGCATCAACACTTAACTTTAAAAAGGTAACAAACATTGGTACATCTGCTTTCTTTAATTGTCAAAAACTAAAGGGCAATACACTAGGTACAAAGCTTAAGAAACTTGGTTCTAAAGTATTTATCGGTTGCAGTAGTATCAGTTCACTATATGTACCTTCAACTTGTAAGAATACAGGCTATGATATTTTTGTAAAACAGGCATTCTCAATTAAGGACTCTAACGGTTATTTTACTTATAAGTATTACCCAAATGGTAAGAAGATTACTATTTACGGTAACAAAGGTTCAGGTATTCATTCTTATGCAAAGCTATACAAAAACCCATTTAAGTATGCTGTTAAATCAGTTTCTGTGAATAGCACAAAGGTAACAATTAAGAAAGGTAAGACTTTCAAACTAAAAACATATGTAAGCCCTGCAAACTGTGGCAATAAAAAAGTTACAGTAAAGAGTAGCAATGCAAAGGTTGCAACAATTAACTCTAAGGGTATTATCAAAGGTATCAAAAAGGGTACATGTAAAATTACAGTAACTGCAAGAGATGGTTCTCAAAAATCAAAGACTGTTACAGTTACAGTAAAATAAATTAAATATTAAAAGTCCCTTGTATAAGGGACTTTTTTGTATATTTATGGGAGATAATTATGGAAAAAATGAATGTTAACTCTAGGGCTTTTTCAATAATTAAGTTGTTAGGTAAGGGGAAGGGTGGATATTCTTATCTTGTAACTGACGGTAAGAAAGAATATGTACTAAAGCAAATTCACCATGAACCATGTTCCTATTATCAGTTTGGCGATAAATTTCAATCTGAACTTGATGATTATAAAAGATTATTGGATATAGGTATTGCTATGCCGAAATTACTTGACTATGATAGAGAAAATGAAAGAATTTTAAAGGAATATATCAAAGGTGAAACTGTTTTTGATATGGTATTAAATGATTGTCTGCCTAGTGCTTGTATAGAGCAAGTAAAGGAGATGTGTAAAATTCTTTATCCTAAAAATACAAATATTGATTATTTCCCAACTAACTTTGTGTTTCAAGATAATATTTTATATTATATAGACTTTGAGTGTAATGACTATATGGAACAGTGGAATTTTGAAAATTGGGGTATTAATTATTGGTCAAAAACACCTGAGTTTCTCTCTTATGTAGAAGAACATAAATAGCCTATTATAAAATATTTTTTATTTTAGTGTTTTGTAAATTAGGGTTTGTGGGGATGTTGCAAATTATATAAAAGTGTATACTATGTCCTTTCTCTCTTATATACCAAGTTATTGCACAATTAATAATACAACAATATTTTGTAGCACAAACAGTACCGATTTTTATATCATATTATGGTTTACAGTCGTAGGGGCGAACATTGTGTCAAGAGTAACATGGTATACAGGAGCGCAAGGACATGGTATACAATTCGCAT
>OBJF01000430.1_pt1 | contig 47777 bp, 50 predicted proteins | sample 1519091 | NCBI WGS metagenome assembly OBJF01 (sample SAMEA2452124, study PRJEB22498) | human gut metagenome | biome: human feces; feature: human gut; material: feces | place: Australia | collected 2012
GGGGCATAAAGTAGATTCATGCAATACCGATTTACACAAACTATTTTACACTCCCGGCAATACAGGAAAGATCCCTTAATTAACTCATAAACTATGATATAATACGATTAACAAAATTTATTATGGTCTAAAAGCTTCAGAAAGGTGCGTAATTTTATGCAGAGACTTGTTTCATACAATATTAACGGGCAGCGCCAGTGGGGTGTACTCACAGCAGATGGCAATTATATCTATTCAGCAGAAGACTTGGAGGAAACCTATTTCATCCCTCTCGGAGAGAGCATGGAATCTTTCATCGAATTCGGTGAAGAAGGCCTCCTGAATCTGGCAAAGGTTCTGGAACTTAACAGCAATGATAAAATGATAACCCCGATTCCTCTTAATACAGTTCAGCTTGAAGTCCCCTTCTATCCAAAACGCAATGTATTCTGCGTTGGCAAGAATTATAAGGCGCATATCAAGGAATTTGACCACGCTGAAGATCCACAAGCTCCTGGAAGGCCGATTTTCTTCACAAAAGCTGCCACATCAGTCATCGGCCCTGAGGAAGAGATCGATGCTCACACGGCTACAACCCACCAGCCCGACTATGAAGGTGAACTTGGCGTCATCATTGGAAAACGCGGAACTAATATCTCTGAAGAAGATGCCTTAAAATATGTCTATGGCTATACCATCATCAATGACGTGACGGCCAGAGATCTTCAGAAGTCCCATATGCAGTGGTTTAAAGGAAAGAGCCTGGACACGTTCTGCCCGATGGGTCCGACTGTCATGATTGGCGACTGGCCGGTACCGTTTACGATTTATACCAAAGTCAATGGAGAGCTTCGTCAGGAAGGAAATACACAGGATCTGATTTTCTCCATCCCAAGACTTATCGCTGAATTATCTGAAGGAATGACCCTCCTGCCAGGAGACGTTATCGCAACCGGCACTCCGCAGGGTGTAGGAATGGGTTTCAATCCGCCTAAATTCCTCAAAAAGGGAGACACCGTAGAAATAACAATCGACCCCATCGGAACCTTGAAAAACACCGTAAAATAAAGAAAAACTGATGCCAGAATCATTGAAATGGCATCAGTTTTTTATTTATGTAATTTTAGACCAATCACTTAATATTCGCCCTTTTTGATTCTTGAGAAGAATAACCTGAAGCCAAGCAGCAATTGTATGACTCCGGCGGCTATATATACCTCCCGGATGCTTCCGGTCATGGAGACAAAAGACGCCAGTATCGGTCCTATCATGTTCCCAAACTGCTGCGCCGTATTTGATAATCCAAAAACGCGTCCTCTAAATGACGAAGGTGTATATTTCACCAGTGCAGCGTTCAGGGAAGGATTAATCCCAATGACAAAACATCCCACCAGGAACTGACAAATACCGAATCCTATGATTGAACTTGGAATCGACTGTGCAATCGTAATCACCCCGGCAAAGGAGAGCGTAATGAACATGGCAGCATAGTATCCGCGGCTTTGGCCGAACTTGCCCCAAAGGGCTGTGGTCAAAGCACCTGCCAATCCGCCGCTGCTCATAATAAATCCTGAAACAAGCTCTACATTGCCGCTGTCCCCCATTAACTTTCTGACCCATAAAGAGGTGACAGGCTGTATCATCAGGATTGTTACCTGAAGCAGGAACAAAATTGCAAGCAATTCCCTTAAATGATCATTCTTCAATGCATATGATATGTCATCTTTTATCGATGTTTTCTCTCTGTCAGTACTTTCCTCTCCCTTTAAAGCAGGTTCATGGACAAAGAATATAACGGCCAGCGATACGATCCATAGAAATGCTGCCGAGACAAAAAAACTTCCTCTCATACCAATGAATTCTGACAAGGCACCGCCCAAAAGAGGACCGCAAATCCCCCCGATTACAAGAGCTGTCTGTGCAGCCCCTAAAGTTGCGCCTATTTCAGATGACTGGACGCTGACAGAAATAATCGCCATTGCAGCTGCCACAAAACCATTGGCAAATCCCTGGAAAGCTCTTGCCGCCAGAAGATGATATTCATTTTGACATAAACCGCAGAAAAGATAAGAAAATCCGAGCAGGATGCCTGCACGAACCGCCATTTTCTTCTTGCCGCTTGTATCTGCTAATTTTCCCCAGATTGGACCCATGAGAGCTGCGACAAAAAAGCATGATGAAAATACCAGCCCTGTCCAAAGAGTCAGCTGCTCTTCCGGGACTCCCAGCTCGGAAAGGTATAGAGGAAGAAAAGGTATCACCATGGTATATCCTGCTGATACCAGAAACATACTAATAATTAATACAATTACGTTCCGTTTGAATTTCACTCTTTCCAAACTCCTCTAGAATTAAATTTTATTTTCTGGCGGACACCTCATCCATCCACGAAATTGCGTCATCCATCATATTGGTCGTCACGAAGTGGCCTAATAATGGATATGTAATTCTTTTTGATGTATGGTTTACCTGCATTAGATTCTCATAGAAATGCGCCTGCGCTCTTGGATCTATTGAGATATCGCTTTCTCCATTTGTCATTAAAATCGGAATGTCAGCCAGATGTTCCAGATTATTCACCGGCGATCTGGCATCAACCACATCTTCCAATACCCAGTTCCTGCCTACATTGACCCCGAATCTTGCCTGGATAAACAGATGAGTAAGCCCCCAGTCACCCGAACCATTGAAGGAAACGACTCCTCTTACCTTATCAGGATATTTACAGGCAATACCTAAAACAGTCATGCCTCCCATTGAATGTCCCATGATAAACGGAGCCATCTTCTCTTTGGCCGTAATAAATTCATAAAGGGAATTGTACTCTTCTATGTTATTGAAAATAGTATTCCAAAATACGGGATAGTCTTCTACAACATAATAATCTTCCAATGGATCCCTTTCGCCATGATGAAGAGCTTCCGGCAGGTACACCGTATATCCATTGACCGCCAGCAAAGCTGCGCGGGACATCTGTGCCAGAGCATTGCTGCTCCAGCCATGATAAAAGATAACGGGTCCTTTTTCTTCTCTTATAGGATGCACTACATACACGGGAATTTCCCCAATATATATCTTCTCAGACTTTAGCTGCATGATCATTTCCTTTTTTCAACTCTGGATAAAAACGATCTGTCCATTTCCAGCGATTATGGAGCCAGAACCATTCTTCCGGATACTTCCGTATCCATTCTTCCAGCCTTATATTGATCTTATCCGTCACATTCTGTATAGCTTCCTTCTTATCAAGTCCTGCGTCAGCCTCTATAGGATCCCCTATCACGATGGTATAGTGGAACGGTCGGTCCTTGTGAATAAGTGCAGTCATGACAGGAAGTTTGCAAAGAAGAGAGAAATGGGCGGGGCCGGTTGGCGTCAGCGTCTTCTGCCCCATAAAATCGGATAATATCCCTGTATCACCAGGATCCTGATCACATAAGAGGCCAATAAAGTAGCCCTGTTTCAGACGGCGGAGCATATCACGGACACCAGTCTTATACTCAACCGTCTGTCCCGGCATAGACCTGTACTCGCATAAGAACTGGTCGAAGCCCTTATTTTTTTGTTTCATTGCTACTGAAAGAAGCGGGTATCCGTAAAGGGCAAGTGCGGCCCCTTCAAGTTCCCAGTTTCCGCAGTGAGTAGCGGCCAGGATACAGCCTTTTTTGCTTTCTTTAATAGCATCAAGCTTTTCTTTCCCTTCAATCGTTACGTATTTCTTTATATTATCCTGATTGAGGAGCGGAAAGCGAAACATGGATACTCCAATATCGCCAAAACGTACGGCAGCCGCTTTGCTGATCCGGGACGCCTCTTTTTCATTATCTGTTATCCCGCATCGAATAATATTATTAATGGCCAGCTTCTTGCGCTTGGGAGGTACAAGCATCCAGAAGAAAGCTCCCAGATAATTCCCCATGCGCTGTGCATTTTTTTCAGAAAGGCTGCAGGATACGCGCCCAAGAAGCTTCATGAAATTATATGTCAGACTCATAATCATACACCCGCAAAAAATGGTAAAAATACAGGACTCTATATTTCCAATCCATAGAAATACGAGCCCTGTATCCACTGCAAAATATACTTAAATACTACTTTTTATCTTTCTGGGCTTCCAGCTGCTTTTCCAATTTTTTTACTTTTTTCATCAGTTCCGGCAGATGAGAAACCATGACTTCAACCCTGCCCCATTGAGCATGCGTTCTTGCAGGATAGCCCATATAAACGCCTGGTTCAGTAATATTTCCGATAACACCAGTCTTGCCGCCTAAAACGACATTATCTGTAATTTTTACATGACCATTGATTCCAGTCTGTCCTGCCAGGATGCAGTGATTTCCAATCGTGGTGCTTCCTGCAATTCCCGTCTGCGCAATGATAAAGCAGTCATTGCCGATTTGAACATTATGACCTACATGTACCAGATTGTCGATTTTAGTGCCGCTTCCGACAACAGTATCATTCATGGCACCATTATCGACAGCAGAACCTGCACCAATCTCGCAGTTATCACCAATCACAGCCCTGCCCAACTGGCGGATATGGGTATGATGTCCCTGTTCATCGGTTGAAAAGCCGAATCCCTGTCCTCCGACAACAGCATGCGCACGAAGTACGACATTATTTCCTAATATACTGTTTTCATGAACGACCGATCCCGGATTCAGTTCACAGCCATTTCCGATAACTGCATTTTTGCCGATATATGTATATGGATAAATCACCGTGTTGTCACCAATGACAGCGCCATCTTCAATGATACAGTACGCCATGATGCATACATTGCTGCCAATCTGAGCTTTCGGGCTAACAATAGCTGTCGCATGGATGCCCGGTTCAAAATGAGATTCCGGATGGAATAAATCAATCAACTGGCCGAACGAACGGCGGCAGTCCGGGACGACAATAAGATTTTTTGTGAAATGCTCCGGCAGTTCATCGACTAAAATAACGCCTGCATGCATCTCTTCAATATGCTCAGCATAAATTCCACGTGCAAAGGTAATGTGAGACGGTCCTGCACTTTCAGCGCTGCACACATCATCAATCACAAGAGAAGGATCCCCATGCAGAACTCCGCCTACGATCTCGGCCAATTCACCAGCTGTCTTTTTCATAGTCGCCTCACTTCGATGCAGATCCTGCTTTACTGGATCCATCCATCCTCTTTAAAACTTCATCAGTTATATCTACCGCACCAACAGGCACCGCTCTTTGATACATGACAATTCCGATGTTCTTTTCTTTAGCAATTGCACCACACTGCGCCTGAATGAGTGATTCCAGTTCCTTCTGCTTGCTCTGAACAAAAATCATGCGTTCCTGCTGGGCAGCTTGAACTTTCTTCTGCATTTCTTCATCAGAAAGCCCGGACTGCGCTTCCTGATTCAATCTGTTCTGGATTTCTGTATCTTTATCAGTAATCTGTTTCTGAATGTCTTTTACTTTTGGAGATTCATTCTCTATTTTCTGGTAATCGACAACTGCAACTTTACTCGAATTACCACAACCGGAAAATACAGCTGCACACGCAATCAAACCAACGCATGCCAGCTTTTTCCATGTAGAACCTATCATTCTGACTCCTCCTAGCCATTTTCATTTATGATTTTGCCTAAGATATCACTTGTTACATCTACAGCACTGACATTAGCCTTGTACTTAGAGAAGATCATTGTCAGGTTTTTCTCTGATGCAACCCGCCCGGCATCCTTCTGGATATCTGCCATAATCTCAGCCCTCACAGCAGCCATCTGCTTCTGCTTGGCATCGATTCTTGCATTCCATCCATTATTCCATTCTTCATTATTCGGCAAATTGGCAATCGCGGAATCCGATACACCATTGCTGTACTTCTCAGCCAGCTCTTTCTTTATTTCTGCTGCTGTGGACGCCGCATAAGATTCCAGCTGGCTTTCAGCAGCTTTTTTAGCATCCTGCATACGCTTTACCTCTTCAGGCGTCCACCCTGTCATATCATTCTTTTCGCGCTGAATTCTGGCATCGATCAATTCTTCGAGGCGTGCTTTTACTTTATCCTTTTCAGAACCTGAAACACCCAGAACGGTAAGCTTCATTTGCAAATTTGCCATCTCAGCCCGTTCTTCCGGAGTGAGCCCTTCAAATGAGGTTTCTCCTGATTTATTGTGAGCAGCACTGATTTCTGAATAAAGACCAGCAAGCCCTTTGTTCAGCTCATCTTCTTTCATCTTGACTTTCGTCTTGAGCTCATTCTCAGCCGCCAGCTGCACACTTTGATCCTGCATAGCCTGCTTAATTTTGGCTTGCTGCGCAGAGATTGCAATCAGACGTTTTCTTTCATTCTGATATTGATCCAGAAGATGATTGTATTCTGTTTCCAATTTGAAATATTCACTGTATTTAGGATGCGCTTTAACAAGTGTCTCTAAATCGGCCACTCCATACACTGGAGCCGGCGGCGGAGTCTCTTCCTTTTTTAAACTACACCCAGCCATAATCAGCGAAACCATGACTATTATTATGGCAGCAGCAGAACCCAAACAGTTTCTATTCTTCATTTTATGTATTCCAGTTATTTACTAGCGGAAGAGGCAGATGACTGGGCAGCCGTAACTGACTGATTCAATGCATCTGTTACTTCCTTAGTGATATCAGTACCGCCGTAAAGGACTGCGGATTTATCAACGACCAGGGATAATCCCTTTTGGGAAGCCACAGACTTGACTGCGCTTGTAACCTGGTCTTCCATATCCTTTTCGATGGATGTTCTCTTCTGATTGAACTGCTGCTGCATGTCATTAAAAAGTTTTTCCTTTTCAGCATCGCTCATGCCTGCAGATTTCGCATCAAAGTCCTTCTGCATTTCATCAGCTGTGGATTTGAGTTTCTGCTGATAGTCCATTGCCAAAGTACCATTGCTGGAAATGACTTCCCTCTGATCAACGACACCGATATCAGAGGTAGGAGCTGCATTTGCAGTATCCCCCATGGATACGACTGCCATGGCAGCAACCGAAGCAATAAACACTCCCGCTAAAGCAAATGAAAAAATCTTTACATTTTTCTTATTACCAAGAGTTGTCATCATAATAAAATTACTCTCCTTCATTGATCATGGAATCACAGTCCCATACGGCCTATGATTCCATAATTATATTTTCGACTAAAACCGTATCATGCCAGAACCATTTCCCGGCATGATGCATTTATAAAATCAGTATTCAAACAGGACTTAAGCCGCTGAATAACAGCTTCCCTTTTCCTTAGAACTGTGTACCAAAGCTGAAGTTGAATTTGTTTCTATCACCATGACCATAATCCAGTCTGATCGGTCCGATCGGAGTCTGGAGTCTGATACCGACACCGACAGACCAGTTAAGAGAGTCGTCATCTGTGTACCACGGTATCTTTCCTTCATCAATTCCCCAGGTGCTTCCTGCATCAGTGAACAGGACGCCCTGAACCTTTTTAGCGATCGGGAAACGATATTCAAGGGTAGCTGCATACATTTTCTTGCCCTTGAACTGATCATCTTCATAACCGCGCAGTGTATCCGATCCGCCCAAATCAAACAGGTTTCCGTAAGATACGTCGCCGTCAATATAACCGCCCATCAAACGGAGAGCTAAGATATGGCCGTTTCCAAGAGCTTTGTAGAAACGTCCTTCTGCTGTAAATTTATAGAAATCATAATCGCCGCCAAGGCCATGGCCGCCCCACTGTGCTGCGAACGAAATTCTGCGGCCCTTGCTGGCATTGAAGTAATTGTCTCGGTTATCAAATACATGGGTGAAGGTAAAGCTGTTCGTGGTTCCAAAGTTATCCATGATATCTTTGTACCAGTCAGAATCATGATAATCAGTTATATTGTTCTTAGCCAGATATTTGTCCATAACTTCTCCAGTTTCGAAGCCGTCATGATCATCATAAGATTCTTTGGAACTTTCGAAATTGAAGTAGTTCGTTCTGTATTCGTCGGAAACATGACCCCATGTCAAATTCCAGCCTTTTCTGCGTTTATCATATTCTGCTACTTTGTCCCCGTTGGCATCATAGTCATCGTATTCATAAATACGGTTGAATATGGATGCACCCAGAGAGTCTCCGTTATCATTGATCCAGGGTCTGGTATAGGAAAGAGTATAGTTCTTGCCATCGCCTGCACCGCCGAATTCCCAATGCAGATTGACCTTATCGCCAGTACCTCTGAAATTGGTATCGCCCAGTTCAATAATACCTACTGTGCCATCAGCATCAGAATAACCGGCACCTACAGTTACGATACCTGTTTTCTGTTCAATGACATCGATTTCAATGATGACATCATGTTCATTGGTCTTTCCCGGGAGCAGCTTCATATTAACGTCTTCGAAATAACCTAAGTTATACAGACGTTCCATACTTCTGCTTGCCAGGAATTTATTGAAAGGCTTGCCCTTCTTTAATTTCAATTCTCTTGTAATAACGTAATTCTTGGTCTTCTCGTTTCCGACAATAACGATGTCTTCAACAATGCCTTCGGATATATCGATATGAAGTGTCCCGTCTGCAGATACCTGTACGTTCGGGATAGACACGAGCATGTATCCCTGCTTCAGATACAGATCTTCAATTTCCCTCAGCTTCTGGTTTACGAGCACGAAGTTCAAAACGCTGTCTTTCGGAATCTGCATAATGGATTTCAGATAATCACTGGTAAATACAGTGTTGCCTGAAAATTCTACATTTTTGACGACTGGATTGGAAACCAGCTGATATGTCAGTTTAACACCTTCCGGAACGCTGACGAAAACCGGTCTGATCTGAGAGAAAACACCAATGCTCCCTAAGGATGCCACATCATTTCGGATTCCCTCAACGGTAACAGTGGATCCCGGTTTGCTTTGAATCAAAGGAGCAAGTTTTGCCTTTACTTCTTCCGGGATTCCTTCAAAATCAACAGAAGTAATTGTTTTGCCGACCTGGGCCTCAATAGCAGAATCATCATTAGAGGAAAGATACAGCGATGCATCCCCGACAGCTACAGTTTGCTGAGACTGCTGAACCATAACGGCAGGTTCTTCATTAGCCGCCTTATCCGTTTTATCAGTGATTTCCCCCACCTTGCCTGTTGCCTGTCCGCTTTTTACATCAATCATTGAGCTCTGGGACATTCCATTCTGGCTGCCTGCGATGCCCGGAGCCTGCGCATAAGCGGATGCGCCTGTCAAAGAAAACATTAGCGCAGAAAGGATGACCGCCTTTTTGTGTTTTGTTGTAATCATAAAATCCTCCTCTTTTATTTTTAATGATTTTTTCTGTTGATTTCAAATGAACTGACAGTTATTTACTGCTATTTGCTGCAAGGCAGACTGCCTCCCATACTTTCATTAATACCCCAAACTGATTCCTATGAAGCGGAGCTGTCATACTAGAATTTAAAGCTCCAGTCAGTTCCAATATAACTGTCATGGTTACTATTATACCACGATGAAAGCCCTATACGCGAATTGAGATCATAATGGAATCCTACGCTCTTTTCATCATTGTTGACACCCATCGTAGCAGTAAGCATAAAGTCGTTAAATATATACTTCCCGATCTTTATGTAATAGTAATTATCGTTGTTATCGTTGATACTATCATAATAATCAGTCAGGCTCGAGGTAATGCTGATAAGGTCAAGGCCTATCTTATCCTGCAGGAAATCCTGCACTCCGTTTCCGAAGATCATTGTCAGCCCTGCATTGAACAGTGCGCCTTCCATGGCACCGCTGCTGTCCTTGTCCGGATTCTGATGCAGAGTCAGAAGCATCAGGATTTGTGAATCCGACAGATACGGATCACTGTGGAATACGGTAGTCATTTCCGTTGCCGGTCCTTCGAGTTCAGCTGTTATATTATAATGACCGACTTTAGTAACTGCATTTGCACGAATGACAGGAATCAGAGATCCGGGCTCACCGCCCCAGATAGCACTGGCCTGATCTGCTCTGAAGTCAGTCGTATTGATCCTTACATCACCTTTTTCCACATTGACACGCCCTGTCACAACCGGTGCTTTGACCGGACCCATGACACTGACGTTTCCTCTAATCAGCATATCGTACAGGAGACTATTGTAAAGCCTTACATTATCGCCGACACTGACATCAACTTTTGTCAGCATATTCATCGTCGTACTGCCTGAACTTCCCAATAAAGCAAATGGAACATCTATAACGGCATCATGGATATTTAAGTTTCCGCTGATGCCCATCTGGCCGAACACTTCGCCCAGCGTAAAGTCACCATCAAGGGCTCCCTTGTAATACGTCGATTTTATAGAAGGCGTGTGAATATGTGCTTCTCCGCTGTATCCTGTAATAGCCGCATTATTCCAGTTTACGCTGCCTTTGGCACTTGCCTGTCCGCCGCCAAATACAGCACTCATATCAGCATCTGCCGTCTTGCCATTAAAGGCAAGATTCAAGTTGAACGGGCTGATAGGTTCGGACATTGTTGCCAGCGTAAACGATCCATCCTTTATAGTGACGCCGCCAAAGATCATTGGGTCATTATACGCTCCGGTTACTTTCAGATGGCCCTTGATCGGTCCATTTGCTGAAGTAACGGCTTTAGAGAACAATGCCAGTATATTCATATCTGCATGGTCAAGATTGATATCCAGATCAATCGGAACATCCGAAACGACCGGGAGGCCAAACATTGCCCCGGGGATCGTACCTTTCATGCTTGCCTTGTACGCATCTCTGGTAATAAGTGCATTCTGCAGTGTAAATACATTGTCGCTCATATTGGCCATAAGCGAGAAATCATCGAATGAGATATCACCATAGCTTGGATGATCGACGCCGATGGAAATATCAGCAACAGGCTTGGTCTTATTTCCTGACAGATAAACACCTGCTGTCAGTGTCCCGCCTATTTTAACGTCTTTCTTATTAAGCACTGAAGGAATCCAGGATACATCCATATCGCGGGCGGCAAACTGGATATCCAGATCACCCTGGCTGTTCATTCCCCCCTGGGCAGCAAGCACGCCGTTTCCAACAGGAATATTCATTTTCCTTATGGACAGTGCTTTATTCATATAGGAGAAGTCTATTACCCCATCACCTACACTTGTCGCACCCAGATGGCCTCCGAGAATATTGGCTTTGAAATCCACACTCGGATTGTCTAACGTACCGCTGATACGCATACCGCCTTCTACAGGAATATCAACAGCATCCGAGGTCACTTTGAGCATACGCAGGATTTCTTTTGCATTCCAGTTGTCAAATTTCAACGTTCCGTCAATCGAACTGTTTTCTACGTTGTAATTCCCTTTCCAAGTGAAACTGCCGCCCTGCTGCCTGAACGAGCCTTCATCCAAAGTCACGACATGATCCCTGTAGTGGACGCCTGTGGAAACCACTCTGACGACGCTTCCTCCTACATGGATTTCACGGCTTGCTGCCGTTCCGTCGAACTGCGGATTATCCATCGTGCCCTTCACTCTGCTTAAGAGCGATACCTTGCCTGTAATTCCACTCTGCGGCAGCATTCTTTCAATACTGATATCATTAAAGGACGTCTGAAGATCAAGACCATCCGGCCTTACTACGCCATTGACCATAGCTGTGCCGTCATAGATATAAGCCAGGCCGTTAGAAAGTTTGAGGCCTGAAGAATCATAGTCATATCCTGCGGAGATACTCTGGAAGAGTTCCCCCTTGATGGATCCATCCCAGGCCAGGAAATTCCCCTTTACAACAGGGTGATCGACATCTCCGGAAACAGACATATCGTTTTCTATCCAGCCTGTAACCGGGTAATCGAGCTGGGCCAGCCTGAGCAGATCTTCTATACGGCTCTTTTCCGTTTTGATGCTTAAATTCAAATTATGCGGTTCTGCAATGCCTATAGTACCCTTGACCGTATGATTCTCGCTGTCACCTGTCCATTTTGCATCAGAGATGGTCAGTGTCTTCTCATCCGCAGTAAGCCTTCCCTTCAGTGTATTGAATGCAGCTCCTTTGATTGCTCCATCAGATGCATTGAATATAACATCGGCCTGAGGCTGCTGAGGAGTACCATGAATATCTGCAGTCAATGAAGCTGTGCCGCTGACAGGGATACCTGCTAATCCGGGAAACTGTCCCATATCAATATTTCCTGCTTCAGCCTTGATATTCATTCCCTGATCAGAATAAACGCCGGAAGCAGTAAATGCACCATTTCCCATGGTTCCCGTCACATAGGAGATATTCGTAACGCCATTAGTACTTTCTGCATTGCCGGAAAGCGTATCTACATGGACGCCCTTAGCAGACATATCTCTGGCATAGCCGGTAAAATTCCAATTTCCGCTGTCATAACTTCCAAATCCGGACACATTGCCGGCTGAATAATCAGTGTACGAAAGACCTTCCCCTTTTCCTACAAAAGATCCTTTATTTAAAGAGAAAGCGCCGTCTTTATAGTTTCCGGCAGCTTCAACACTGCCATTCAATATTCCGGAAGCTCCAATATCAGCAGGAATATTTCCAAGGGACAAATCAGTAACTACAGCCTCTCCGTTAAATGCACCAGAGGTAAGATCATATCTGCCGTCCCCGGTAATTTCCCCTGCACTTGTTTTTGCTTCCAGAGAAGGAATGATAATCCCGTCGTCCCCATAGATAAACTTAGCTTTGGCCAAATAGATATCCATATCCTGATATCCGCCGTTTTTCAAAACGACGTCGCCGGACACATATGGATTTTTCAGAGTACCCGATACAAGCATGCTTCCTGTCAATGCCCCGCGGATCTGCTCGTCCGGCAGGACCTTTTCGATTTCAAATCCATGGAAATTCAGATTACTTTGAAGCATGATCTCCGGCAGATTCCAGTTAATTCTGGCATCGCCAGAAATATTTTGTCCATTGATCTTTGCTGAAACATCAGAAAAGGATGCTTCTCCATCATAAATATCAAAAAAAGCTGCTCCATCAGCCAGAATGTAGTTTTCATAGCTCAGAGCAGCATTATTAAAATGGCCTTTTACGTGGTAAGCCACAGCGCCATCACTTCTCCAAATCTTTGCACTCGTCGCTTCTCCTGTACCATTTTTTAATTCTATTTTCTTGCTTAAGTCAGGAAATTGATTCAATAAAGGCTGCAGTGACTTCAGTGAAATGCTGTCAGCTTTCAAATCTACTTCCAGATTATTCTCATCAGTATACTTAAGCGTTCCATTAAAAGGATTATCAATAAATGTTCCGTTGAAAGATCCATGGATTTTCTGATCTTTATTCCAATCAAAATTTCCCTTTAAATCATTGAAGACATAGCGATCGGAATTAGCGGTATTTACGGCAATGGTTCCGTTTTTGATTGTCACTTTTCCTGTAAATGTCCCGCTGTTGGTGTCATCAGACGGCTTAAGAATATCCTGAATGTTCCAGGAATTATCTTGCCCCTGACGAAGATCGATTTCAGGATCTTCAACAGTTACACTTTTAACAAGGGATGCAACGCCGGAATCATGTACCAGGTAATCATACAGAGAAGATACTGTCCATCCAATCGTCAAATAGGACGACTTTAATACAGTATCCCCGTTATTATCTTTCAATTCCAGACCGGCGAATTGAAGATTATAACCCGGATCGAGATCCAGCTGCTCCCAGGATATGGTGCCATTTACTCTGGCTCCAATCTTTTCGTGCAGCACAGGATCCAAGTTCTGTACAATTATTGGCCGTATTAGTAAGTAGACGAAACAGATTGCCACAAAGATGAATGCGGCAATTCCGTTCAGCCACCACTTGATTCTGCTTTTATTCAAAGTCTGCTCCCTACCAGTTCATATATTTTGAAAATTTTCGTGTATTATTTATTTTCGCTGCCTGCAGCAAACTCTGGATGGATAACAGCAGGAATTCCCATTGCATTTTCCAAAGTTGCCAGACCGATATTGTAGTTGTACAAAGCGCTGATATAGTTTGTACGAGCTGTACTCAGCTGCAGTTCTGCATCCAGTACATCAAGGTTCGTACCAACGCCGCTGCTGTATCTTACCTCAGCAATCTTGTAAGCTTCTTCAGCTTCAGCAACGGAAGCTTCGGTCGCACGGATCTGCTCTTTAGCAGCCAGAATATTCAGATAATCCTGTCTTACTTCAAGTTCGACGCTTTCTCTGGACTGCAGAAGCTGCTCCTGCGCAACCTTAACTCCTGCTTCTGCCTTCTTGATAGCAGCCTGAGTTGCACCGCCGTCCCAGATCGGCCAGCTTACGGAGCCGCCAATGCTCCATCCTTTATTGGCAAATCCCGGGAAATCAGAATCTTTCCAATTATATCCGCTGTTTACTGCTACAGTCGGCATATAACCGGCCTTGGCACTTCTCAGATTCTCATTAGCTACTCTTACCTGATAATCTGCTTCAACCAGTTCCCATCTGTATTTCTGCGCCATGAGAATTGCCTGATCCATCGTAATGTCGAATTCAGGTTCCGGGAAATCCTTATCCAAAGCATTGATCTTTGTATTCATTGGAATACGCATAATATTATTCAGATTTGCTTCAGCAACATCTCTTGTATTATCCGCTGCAATACTTGCCTGTTTTGCATTTGCCAGAGATACATTGGAGGTCAATACGTCAAGCTTTGCAACAACGCCTGCATCAAACTGCTGCTGTACGTTGGTCAGATGGCTCTGGTAATCGCTGACTGATTCATGCTGTACTTCTGCCTTCTTGATAGCTTCCAGATAATTGTAATATGCCTTGACTGCAGAAAGTTTTGTTGCAGCTTCAGTCCTGTAAACTTCAAGGTCAGAAATATTTTTTGCATATCTTGCAGAGTCAATGGCACTTTCAACAGCTCCTCCCGTCCAAATCGGCCAGGAAACAGTCAGTCCATTTCCAAAACTATTGCCAATTGCATCCTCACCTACTGACTTAGCTCTGCCAGCACTCCAAGTGTCCGACAAAGATGGATTCTTTTTTGCTGCTGCTGCACTGACATCCGCTTCAGCTTCTCTTCTCTGCAGTTCAGCGATAGTAATATCACGGTTGTTCTGGATTGCGAGTGTCACCGCACCGCGAAGATCTATATCCAAAGTAGAGGATTTAGGAGCTGTCGTCTCAGCAATGGAATCTCCCAAATTCTTCTGAAGAAGCATATTGTTGAAATTAACATTATTTTCTGAATTTACCTGATTCATCTGCGCTGCAATAGCTTTTTCTGTAATCGCAGGATCGGTTGTCAATCTTGTAGGAGCAGCCTTTGCTTCTGCATTTGCTCCGACAGAAAGCGCAAGCAGAACTGATGTAAGTAACACATGGTAGGTAAATTTATTCATATATTTCCATCCCTTCTAAGACTCATTTTTTATCAGTAGTTATATCCAAGTCCTAAATATTCTCCTCCTCCGGTTTTGCTATGAGGAAGGATGGACTGGCCGATGACGAAAACGTTATCGCCTAAGTCATAAGTCCCGCGTATACGAAGAGCCAGGTCGTTCGGATCGAATAGATCGGCGGAGAATTTCCATTTTTTCTTTTCATAATCTGCACCAATACCGAGTTTATTGCGGATTATTCCCGCATGTACTCCATAAATCCCCTTCATTCTTCCAAACATGGCATCATAGACAGGATCATTCCCAACAGATTCTATCCCAAACAGGCCATAAGAATCTTTGCCTGCTTTCAGGAAAATGTTTGGCGAGAAATCGTCTTTCTTAGTATTATATAACAATTCCCCGGAAACAGACATACCTAAATCTGCATTTCCATTCATTATATTATTAATTTTACCAGATATGTTCTTTGCATTTCCAGATATTTCCCTGGCATTTTCTGATGTAACTACCAGATTATCCATGATTGCCCTGGCATCAGCAGCCGCTTTTCCGTCTCCATTGAACTGCTTGAGCATGGAGTTGATCTGGCCCGTAATTTCCTGAATTTCCGAAGCGGTCTGTATGCCCTGGGATGTCAAAATGGCAAGATTCTGGGAAATGGCGTCGAAATTACTGATGCTGTTCTTTACATTTCTCTGCGCATTAGGATCTGCAACAATTTCATTGATGCCGTTCAGCATCATCTGCGCTGAATTAATGAGCTTATCCATTTTATCCATTGCCTGGTCAATTCCCGGGCTGGCAACACCTTCTACGGTCATACCGTTCTGGAGATATCCGCGGTCCTGATGGCCTCCGGAAACCTTGATGAATCTTCCGCCCATGACACTGCTGGTTTGAATGGTAAACTCAGCATCCTTAGGAATCTTGGCATCATTATAGAAGCGCAGCGATAATACCGCTTCGCCGTTTTTAACTGCAATGTTGTCGACCATGCCGACTTCTACGCCAGCATAATGGATCGGGTTTCCTTTTTCGATGCCTTCCGCTTCTTTAAAATAACCTGTTACAAGAAAACCGCTTCTGCCAAAAATAACCAGAGTGCTTAAATGGACAATGATTATTGTAAACAAAATGATTCCTGCGAGCGAAAAAGCCCCTACTTTCGCTTCAGTTGTCCACTTCATCATTCATCCCCCTCTTTCTCTATATCCGGCGAAGACGGCAATCCATTCATGAATTGTTTTATTCTCGGATCTTTTGACTGGTAAAGCGCAGAAGGTTTTCCGATTTCAAGGAAAGATCCTTCATAAAGAAACGCCATCCGGTCAGCTATAAGCTCCGCTGATTTTAAATCATGTGTTACTACAACACTTGTAACATGCAGCTTTTCCTGCATATTCTTTATCAATAAACTTATATCCGTTGAACGGATGGGATCAAGGCCTGCTGTCGGTTCGTCATACAGGATGATTTCCGGTTCAAGGACGATAGCTCTTGCCAGCCCTATACGTTTCTTCATGCCCCCGGACAAGTTTGACGGCATCAGTTCTTCTGTTCCATCAAGTCCCACCAGATGAAGTTTTTCCTTGACCGCCTGATCAATCTCAGGCTCTGACAGTTTTGTATGCATCCTCAGCCCAAATGCAATGTTTTCCTTGACATTCATGGAGTCAAACAGTGCTGAATACTGGAAAACCATGCCCATATGTTTCCGCTGTTCATTGAGCTCTGTTTCAGGCATCTTTGTTATATCTCTGCCATCGATCAATATCTTGCCTGATGTTGGCTTCAAAAGCCCTATCATCATCTTAAGGAGCGTAGATTTTCCTGAGCCGGAGGCCCCCAGGATAACCATCGTTTCTCCCTTATTGATCTGCAAATTTACATTTTTCAGAATTCTTCTGTCGCCGAAAGTCTGCTCGACATTAATAATATCAATCATATGCGCCTCAGAACAGTATAGATGAAAGAATATAATTTGCAGCAAAGAGCATAATTATGGAATAAACGACGGACTGCGTCGTTGCTTTGCCGACGCCTTCTGCGCCGGCAGTACAGGTCATCCCACGGTCGCATCCGACCAGTGCGACAATCATTCCAAATATGATGGATTTTATAACACCGATATATAAATCAGACGGGACGCAGAATACACGAATCGAGTGCATAAAGACATAGGAAGACACGCCGTGTGAAAGGGATGCTACAATCATTCCGCCGCCGACACCGATTACAACGCCAAAAACATTCAGTATGGGAAGCATTGCCATACATGCGACAAGCCTGGGAACGACAAGGTAGCCGATCGGGCTTACGGCCATGCACCTCAGGGCATCGATCTGCTCAGTAACGCGCATTGTGCCGATTTCCGCAGTAATTGCAGCACCGACTCTACCGGCAAGCACAACACCGCAAAGGACCGGGCCTAATTCACGGCCTATGCCGATGGCGACAATAGCTCCGACAGTAAAATCAGCCCCATATTTCGTAAGCTCCCCTGCAATCTGTACCGAAAGTACCATGCCCGTAAATAAAAGTGTCAGTGCAACAATCGGAAATGACAAAACACCGAGGGACAGGCACTGCTTAAACGTTTCCCTGCTCCTGATCGTGCCTATTTCCTTTACCGCCGCAATCAATAAAAGGATAATGGCCCCTAATTGGTGAAATATACTGATCGTTTGTCTTCCCAAAGATTCAATAAATGCCATATGGAGCCCCCTTCAAAAATCTATATTTCCCCCCAGCATTTTATGCCGTGGGATAAGTGATTATTCTATAACTGCGGTTTACATAATCCATCAGGCTTTGTCCTTGCCTGCACTCTTATCGGAACCAGGTTCTGAAGTCTTGTCTGATGCTTTTTTCTCAGATGTCTGCAGCGCACTGCTGTCCATCTTCTCAAAGCCTTTTTCCTTTGAATTCTTGATAAGGACTTTCAGCTTACGGTCTCTGTCTTCAGGCGTAGTTACTTTGAAAGTAAACTGTCCGTCGCCATATATAACATAATCTGTCAGCACAGAGCTCTTGGCGGTCTCCTTGCTCATATCGCCATGATCTGCGCTGTTTCCTTTTCTGCCCTTCAGGTAATCAGGAACATCCGAATCATCCCGGTCAGTAATTTCTGCCTTGGTTTTCGAAGACGATGTCTTGTTATTAATCGTGCTGACAGAAGGATCCAGAATTTCAGCGACGATCTGGTTATTCTGATCTTCTTTCTGCAGTTTATCGAAAAGGTCGTTGAAATCTTTATACACACGCACGCGGTCAAGGACTTCATCCGTCAGATTATACTGCTGCTGCTGCAGAAGATACGGAAGCGGAATCACGCCGCCTCCCCGTATTTCAAGAATCATCTCCCCAAGCGGCTGATCAGCAGGAACGGTAAATGACATCTCTTTATAGAAAACCTCTCCCCTGTATGGCTGGAGCCTGACACGGATATAAATCGTATCACCGGGACTGACAACCATCGGGTAAGCAGATGCATCTAAAAGCTGCGCAGTTTTTCTTTCGGAGGTCACCTTCATGTCTACATTGATATCTCTAAGTTCATACTTTTCAAACCGGTTCTGCTCAAGAAGCTTGACTACATTATAAATTTCATCAACACTCTTCCCTGCGGCCTCATTAGACGACCAGAACATGTTGCTTCTTGTAAAAGCCTTTTTATTCAAGTCTTTAGGAAACAATGTATAGTTTACAGTAACGGTTCCCTGCCCTTTTCTGTCCATTGTCCTGCTTATGGCATTATAGGCAGACGTTGCAGTCAGCGCAGGAAGCATGGATTCATTCTGGATCATGCGTACATTAAAGTCCGTGCTCCTGTTGAGATCCAGATCAAGAACATTAGCATGAAGACGCACGGAATCCGGAGTGATGCCGCTGACGCCGCTGATCCCTGCACCGCGGTCCTGATTGACTACGCCGATTTCAGCCCCCACGGATCCCAGTTTGAACGGAATATTCTGGCTTGGCACGATGGTGAATATGTATGCATTGTGCATGAAGTAGCCGGAACTGCCCTTATCAAGAAACGGATGTCCGAATGCGATCATGTGATTTCCATCTACATAGGTTACCGTCCCTACAGCGCCCAGCCTTAAATCGCCTGTGACTAAAGTTGCAGCGACAGAACCGCCGGCTTCCAGAGGATAAGGTGCATCATCATTTTGAACAGAGACAGAGGAATACGGCACCATATTGAATTCCTTCATTTTTTTTGCAAGAAATTCCATTCCGCTTCCAGTATATCCTTCTGCCATAAGCGGCGTATCCAAAGCCACAAAACCATTCGTATCCGGATGGTCACTAGTGTTTTGATCCGTGTCATTAATGGTCCACAGGCGGATCATATCAGAAATCGGTGTAACCATTCCTATCCGGCCGTTAGACTGCGGAAAACCATATGATATGGCACCTAAAAGTTTGCCGTTTATATAAACAGGACTTCCGCTCATTCCCTGAGCAATCCCGTTAGTCTTGTCAATGACAGGCCCTGAAACCTTCACTAATACTAAATCTCCGCCTGAAGCTCCTTTATGCTTGAGTATGCCCAGAACTTCCACATCGAAGGTATCAATTTGTCTTCCGTGAACAACAGTCTTAGCATATCCGTGCATTCCTTCCTGCACGTCTGAAACCGGCAGAAATTCCTGTGCTGCATAAGCCTGACCCATGCCGGAAAGTGCCAGAAGCACTGCCAGCGCGAGATTTTTCAGTTTATTTTTCAGCATCGCTTATCATTTTCCCTTATCATTAATTCTTATTGGTATCGATAACAGCAACTGCCTGCTGTTTATCAATTCTCTGTCCTTTGACTACCAGGACTTTCTGCACAACACCATCAGCATCCGCCCTTGCAGCCGGAACCGGTCCGACAAGCGAGTCGACCGTTACTATAACCTGTCCTTCCTTGACAACGGCATTTTCTTCCACAACAGAGGTTACAACGCCGCTTAAGACAGAGCTCTGTGGAACTTGTTCTGCAAAAACAGCAGGACAAGCTGCGCCTGCGAAAATCAGCATAGAAAGGATTCCCGCCTTTTTATTTAATTTCATGATTGCTCACCCTTCTTATCAGAATGCTTTCATTATCAATTATATGTATTATTCTTTTTATTTTACCATCTTTTATCGTAAAACACACATCATTTTAAAAACCGTGTGGTATTCAGTTTAACATAGTGTCATAAAGAAACGCGTTATATATGCAAAAAAGATATGGAATGTTTTTCCATATCTCCTTTGTAATATTGACGTATCAATGAAGATCCTGAAGCGAATCTCTAAATTCATTAATATAATCTAAAGATTTACCCGCTCCGACAGCATTAATATAATTAGGTCTTTCAACAACATATGCCCGGAAACCCGTTATTCTGGAAATGAGTATATCGAGTCCCTTCAGCTGCGAGCCTCCGCCAATGAGTTTGATGCCATGTTCTCTGATATCGGCCAAAATGGCTGGCGGCGTACGCTGGATGACATCCCTGATGCACTTGAAGATATCATAAAGAATTGGATTGACAACGCTTGCAATGTCTTCTCCCGTCACTGCAATCTTGACAGGAAGACCGGATACCAGTGAAAGCCCGAATGTTTCAGAAATCCTCGGAGTCTGTTCCAAATCCCACTGTGCTCCCAGGGCAATTTTCAAAGATTCTGCTTCTTTTCTGCCAATGCGGACATGATATTTCTCTTTTACCAGGTTCATGATGGCCTGATCCATCTTGATGCCCGATCTCGTAGAGAACTGGCTGGCAACGATTCCGCGCGGTGAGAGTACGGATACCTTCGTAGAGCCGCCTCCGACATCTACAAACATTGTCCCTTCAGGCGTCTTACTGGATCCATTCATCCCCATCATTGCTGTCAGCGGCTGATCAATCAGCACAGTCTTCCTTGCTCCCATGGCAACAGCAGCTTCCAGAAGAGCTCTCCTCTGAACGCTGTTGATCCCGTCAGAAACACACATAATGAGGCGTGGATGGAAAAACATGCTCTTCAGGTATGATTTATTGACGATGGAGTTTAAAAGGTATGCAGCACCGTTATAATCAATAATCGCACCATTGCGCAGCGGACGGATGATACTGATCTCATGGGGAGCCTTTCCTTCCATTTCTTCTGCCTTGGTGCCAAACGCAAAGTATTCATGAGTGATCTCATTGCGCGCCAAAACGGAAGCTTCAGAAAATATAAGGCCTTTATGCTTTACATAAAGAACTATATTGGAAGTACCAATATCTACCCCTATATCTTCTGCGCCGAATGAGCCGATCCAGTCCATCAGCGAGCTTTGACCGGAATTATCCTTTTTTATTTCTTCCGTACTTTCAGTCTTTGTCGACACGGATAATATCTGCTCCTAATCCCTGTAATTTCTCAACCAAATGATCATAGCCGCGGTCAATATGATGCAGCTCCCCGATTTCTGTTTCTCCATGGGCTGCCAATCCAGCTAATGTCAGGGCTGCCCCTGCTCTAAGATCTGTTGCACGCACAAAAGCTCCCGTAAGGAAAGGAACACCCTGAACGATAGCGCAGCGGCCTTCCACCTGAATGGATGCTCCCATACGCTGGAGCTCACCGACATGCATGAAACGGTTTTCAAAGACAGTTTCAGTAATTTTGCTGATCCCGTTTCCAATTGTCATTAAAGCCATGAACTGAGCCTGCAGGTCAGTCGGGAAACCAGGATAAGGAAGTGTCTTTATGTCTGTAGATCTGATCTTTCCATCACTAACGACGCGGACACTGTCGATTTCCTTAGTCACTTTAACGCCTGCTTCATTCAGTTTGGCTAGAAGCGGCTTCAAATGTTCCGTCAGGACATTTTCTATGACAACATCGCCGCCTGCCATAGCAGCAGCGATCATGAATGTACCGGCCTCGATGCGGTCAGGAATCACTGTATGGGAAACGCCCTCCAGTTTCTTGACGCCTTCAATACGGATGATATTAGTCCCCGCACCTTTGATGTTGGCACCCATGGAATTGAGGAATGTAACAAGATCGACGATTTCCGGTTCTTCTGCTGCATTTTCAATGACAGTCCGCCCCTCAGCTGTTGCTGCGGCCATCAGGATATTTTCAGTAGCACCAACGCTTGGGAAATCCAGGTAAATCGTAGTCCCCTTCAGACCATGCGGTGCATAGCTTTCTACAAAGCCGTTTCCAATATTGATTTCAGCACCCATAGCTTCAAACGCTTTAAGATGCAGGTCAATCGGCCGGCTTCCAATCATGCATCCGCCAGGAAGAGCGATTTTTGCATGTCCCATCTTTGCTAAAAGTGGTCCCATGATCAGGAAGGACGCTCTCATTTTGCTCATCAGTTCATAGGAAGCTTCTGTCTTATTTAATAAGGAGGAATCAAATGTCAGGACATTGTCTTCTTTTTTGACTTTTACTCCCAGCGATTCCAAAACGCTGCAAATGGTAAAAACATCATCCAAATTGGGCGCATCTACGATCGATGCAGGTGTTTCCGGCAGAAGCGTTGCAACAATAATAGGTAAAACTGCGTTTTTAGCACTCGAAACGCGTACATTCCCATGAAGGGTCTTTCCCCCATGAATCACTAATTTTTCCAAGCGGAATCACTCCTGTACTTTAAATACGAACTTATTAACCATAATTTCAATCAGTTTTAGACAAATCTGCCTTTTATACCACCCGCAAAACATTCTCCTTTAAAAACAGGTGCGTATTGCCAGTGGAGCAGAGTTCATATATGTTTTTAGATTACACGTATCATAGCATAGCAAATATTATATGTGATTTCAAGAAAATCTATTGCCCCAATGTTGCTGTTACGCGTTTAACACTCTCGGAATCACCTAAAATGACAAGCATATCCACTACATCCATTTTCATATCCGGATGAGGATTGACGAACATTTCCCCTTTCCTCTTGATTGCAACAACTGTTATATTATATTTCTTTCTTACATCTATATCTATTAAACTCTTTCCAATCCAGTCCTGAGGGACATGAATGGAAAGAATCGTGATATTGTCTTCCATTTCAATATAATCGACGATGCCTGGCGAAATCAGATTGTGTGCTACCCTGACACCCATTTCTTTTTCAGAATATATGACTTTGTCTGCGCCGATCTTCTGGAGCATCTTGCCATGCAATGGGTCCAACGCTTTTACAACGATTTTCTTGACACCCATATCCTTCAGAAGAAGCGTCATCATAAGGCTTGCAGATAGTTCCCCTACTGCTACAACTGCTACATCTGCATTCCCTGCTCCTATAGCAGTCAGGTTTTTCTCGTCTGAGCAGTCGGCACAAACTACATAACCCAATGTGTCAGATAAATCCTGCACTACATCTTCTGCAATATCCATGGCCATTACATCATAGCCCATTTTTTCCAGTGTTACAGCGACACTCTCTCCAAAGCGGCCAAGTCCTGCAACAAAAAACTGTAATTTGCGTCCCATATCTTAATCCTCATCCCACAATTATATTTTCTTTAGGATATTTAAGCTGGCGGCTGTGATGGCTGGCAAATGTAATTGCCAGTGTCATGACGCCAATTCTGCCTATATACATGGCTATCATCAGTACAATCTTGCACGGTGTGTTCCACTCGCCAGTAAGCCCCATGCTGAAACCCACAGTACTGAAAGCCGAGACAGCTTCAAACATGACATCTTCAAAGTCAAAGCTCATCGGCTCAAAAACAAATACGAGAAAAGCAGTAATAAACGTGATCACCACTGCAAGAGTAAAGACATTCGATGCTTTGACGAGACAGTCCGGATCTACATGCTTATGAAAAATAACAACATCTTTTTTGCCTCTTATCCAGGCATAAAGTGATAAGAAAAGCAGTCCGATCGTTGTCGTACGTATGCCGCCTCCCGTCGATACGGGAGCTGCCCCGATAAACATGAACATCATAACCAGAAGGACGGTTTGATCAAGCATGGAATGTATATCAAAAACAGCAAATCCGCCCAATCTGGATGAAACTGACATTAATACTGCGCTCTGCCATTTCTCCATGGTAGAAAGTCCGCCAAGGGTCTCCGGATTATTTCCTTCCAGATTATAAAATATAATCGTTCCAAGCGGAATCAGGATTGCTTCCATCAGGAAAATAAGCTTGCTGTTCAAGGACAGCCCGGACCAGCTCCTGTGTCTAAGGAAGTCATCCGCCGCCATGAATCCGACGCCTCCAAGGAACATCGTTACGACAATAACTGTACTGACAAAGGGATCCGCAGCCATTTTGGCAAATCCTGCATTGGCTCCCATAATATCCAGCCCGCAGTTGGTAAATGCAGATACGGCATGCCAGTATCCAAGATAGATACCCATGGGCCCAAATTTGAAATAAAAATAGACTGCCAGAAGTGTCCCCGAGATAAACTCAACCAGGAGTGTCATGAATATGATTTTACGCACGAGCATAACCATCCCTGACGGTGTTTGCAGGTTGAACGAATCTCTGATGAGCAAACGTTCCTGAAGGCGGATCTTGCGTCCCGTCGATATCCCTACCATCGCCATGATAGTCATGATGCCAAGGCCGCCGACCTGCATAAGGAATAATATCACAAGTTGTCCGAATATAGTGAAATCTGTCCGTACATCAAACATGGACATTCCCGTAACGCTGACAACGCTTACAGACATGAACAGCGCATCAACAAAGCTGACCTCAGCATTTCCCGTTGTAGAAAAGGGGAGCATCAGCAAAAGCGCGCCGAAAACCATGAACAAGGCAAAGCCGCCGCAGATCAGTACGCCCCTGTGCAATTGGCTCAAAGCCGAAACAATGTATCTGAACATTATAGAATTCCCCTTTATCCCCCATATGTTCTTTCCCAAGCAATTTATTTTATCATATAAACGCTTCTTTTATTATACTATTTATTGGGAAACTCGGAAATCCTCAATAAAGAAATAAAGACCGCAGATCATAAATCTGCAGCCTTCATTTCATTGCTTGTTATTTTTCCTTATCATTGGCATTGCTGCCGTTATCTGATTTCTCAGCGCCCTTGTCTTTGCCTATTTCCTTCAGGGCTTCTTCTGCCTCAATAGCGGCTATAGCGCCAAGTATATCATGTCTGGTTATAATGCCGACCAGTCTAACCGGCACTTTGGCTCCTTTGACCTTGATATCTTTCTTAGGTTTTTCCACAACCGGCACAGTCTTCAAATGTTCATCGACCATGAGCGTCGTAATGGTATCCATGTCGGTGTCAGGTGTTACACAACGCACATCTCTTGTCATGATTTCAGATGCAGTCGTTGCGAGCAGTTTCCTGAAGGATTTTTCATACCGCCCGAAACCATAGTAATAAAGATTTCCGCCCAGTACATCTACATACTGAGGAATCTGTGGACGAACCTTCTTGTAAAGAAGATCTCCTTCTGAAACGATTCCCAACAATTCATTATCTTCCCCAACTACTGGAATCGCACTGACCGGATGTGTAATAAAAAGCCCGACCAGTTCGTGTACAGTTATGTCAGGAGAGACGGTAAATACATAATTGGTCATAAAATCCTTTGCTTTTAGTGACCTGGCCATCATAACCCCTTCCTTTCAAAATAAAGTCTAAATCTATTATTACTTCCCTTCTATATTATTTTATCCAATTTTAAATAAAGCCGCAATTAATTTTATCTTTTGTTTTCAGATTATCGATTACAAATGATAATGCTGGTTGTGAATAATTTTCATGGCTCTGTAAATCTGCTCGGAGAGTATCAGTCTTGCCATCTGATGCGTCAATGTCATTTTGCCAAATGATATGCGCAGATTTGCACGCTTCCGTATATTTTCTCCATTCCCGCAGGGACCGCCGATCATAAAATAGAAGTGATTGGTCCCCGTGAGCATCTTATCATTCAGGCAGCCCGCAAATTCCTCGGAAGTCATTTCTTTTCCTTTTAAATCAAGAAGGATCAGGTAATCTTCATCACGAATGTGTTTAAGAAGGCTTTCTCCTTCTTCCATCAATATTTTTTCTTTCATGACGGGAGAGCAGTTATCAGGCATCTTCACTTCATTCTGCTCTAATTCCTCCCATTTTGAAAATGGTGTCAGGCGCTTCACATATTCCTGAATGCCTGCCCGCATCCATTTCTCCTTGATTTTTCCTACAGCAAGTATCGTTATTTTCATGAGTTGTTCCCCGGAGCAGAGGAAAGAAGCACGTCTGTATTCGTCTCCCTGCCATTATGTGAATACGTAAGGCTGATGCGGTCCCCGGGCTGATGTCCGTCAAGAATATCCCTCATTTCCTTTACTGAACTGATCTTCTTGCCATCGATTGCCAGGATGTAATCTCCCGGTTTTACGTTCGTAAGGCTCAATGGGCTGTTTTCGGCAACTTTCATAACAAGGACGCCGTTTTCATTGTTCCATGTATATCCATACCTCATAGCTATGTCTTTATCAGCAGCATAAACGCCAAGATAAGCACGAATAACCTTCCCGTGTTCAATCAGCTGCTGCACGATGCCCTTTACCTGGTTAATCGGAATGGCAAATCCCATTCCCTCGATTCCCTCCTTGGAAATCTTCGCACTATTGATTCCCACTACCTTGCCGTCTGCCGTCACTAAAGCGCCTCCGGAATTGCCCGGATTGATTGCGGCATCCGTCTGAATCAATTTAAATCTCTGGTCAACATCATCAAGGCTCCTGTTCAGGGCACTGATTACGCCAACGGTTACCGTCCCCTGGAATTCAAGTCCTAAAGGATTGCCTATGGCAATAGCGGTTTCACCAACCTGCAGATTATCTGAATCGCCAAAACTTGCAACGGGAAGATCATCGCTGCCATCAATCTTCACGACGGCAAGATCCGTGGCCGGATCGGTGCCTATAACAGTTCCTGATACCGTCTTGCCATTAGAAAGCGATACGTTTACATCCTTGCTTCCCGAAACGACATGGTTGTTGGTAACAATATATCCCTTTTTATCAAAAATAACTCCGGAACCGACACTTGTTCCTACCTCGACGCGGCGGTTGAATATATCCCTGTCATACACTTTTGTCGTAATCCCGACAACTGCCGGGCCAACTTCTTTGACAGCCTGAACAATTGCAGTATTCCTGACCGCCGGCAGTTCCTTGTTCTTATCAGGAGTTTGCTGGAACATCTGCCTGGAGGATGCCGCAGTACTTCCCTTGGGCACAATGCTGAAATTCCCCATGAAGTAACCACCGGCTCCGCCTATGATCAATAAAGCTGCCGCCAGGGCAAACAGTTTCTTTCTTCCTGAACTTTTGTCATCTTTATTCAACTGAATTTTTCTGCCGTTCTGTTCGAGCTGCTTATCAAGTTCTTCTCTATCCATATGAATCCCTCATATCTGTCCATAGACGACTAATTAATACAAGCAAAACAAACTAAAGTTCAATCTTCAGGCTATATCGATTGTTTTATGTATTATAACATGGTAAAAATATAAATCTTTATTCCTGAAATTAAACAAATTATAAAAAGACAGCAGGTTTATGCTCCTGCTGTCTCTTATATAGCTTAAATTACTTGGCGAAGTCTGTAGCTCTTGTTTCACGAATCACTACGACTTTGACCTGACCAGGATATTGCAGTTCCTTTTCGATACGCTGTGAAATATCATGTGCCAGAATAGTAGCCTGATCTTCACTTACCTTTTCTGGTTTTACAATGACTCTCAATTCACGGCCGGCCTGGATTGCATAGCAGTTGGAAACACCGGAGAACGATTTTGCGATATCTTCAAGCTTTGTCAGTCTCTTGATATAGTTTTCCAGGGTTTCTCTTCTTGCTCCAGGGCGGGCAGCGGAAATTGCATCAGCTGCGGCAACCAGAACAGATTCAATACAGGTTGGTTCCGTATCTCCATGATGTGAAGCTATTGCGTTAATGACCTGCGGCGGTTCATGGAACTTCTGTGCCAATTCAACACCCAGTTCAACATGGGTGCCTTCCTGTTCCCTGTCCACTGCCTTACCAATATCGTGAAGCAGGCCCGCGCGCTTGGCGAGATCCACATCTGCTCCGATATCTGCCGCCATGATACCTGCAAAATAGGAGGTATCTATACAATGCTGCAGCACATTCTGTCCATAGGAAGTACGATACTTCAGACGGCCAAGAATCTTAATCAGATCCGGATTCATTCCGCGGATGCCGCACTGCATAACTGCCTGCTCGCCTGCTTCCCGGATTTCCTTTTCAACGTCTTTCTTTGTTTTTGCAACCACTTCTTCGATTCTTGCAGGATGGATGCGTCCGTCTTTTACAAGGCTCTCAAGAGCAAGACGGGCAATTTCCCTGCGGATTGGATCGAAGCAGGAAAGGATAACAGCCTCAGGCGTATCATCAATAATAAGATCTACGCCGGTAAGAGTTTCTATTGCACGTATATTTCTTCCTTCGCGGCCTATGATACGGCCTTTCATTTCTTCATTCGGAAGCGCCACTACAGAAACGGTTGTCTCCGAAACCGTATCAGCTGCATTTCTCTGAATAGCACCGGCTATGATTTCTCTGGCCTTTGTATCAGCAGTTGCCTGGGCTTCTTCAATGGCATCTCTGATTCTGACTGCCTTTTCGTGCGTCAATTCTTCATCTACACGGGCAATAATCATATCCTTTGCCTGTGCACGTGATAACTGGGATATTTCTTCCAGTTTCGCTTCCTGCTGGCTATATAAAGCTTCAACCTTGTCTTTCTGCACTTTAACCTGGACTTCTTTCTTATCCAGCTGTGCTTCACGCTGTTCGAGATTCCCGCTTCTCCAGTCAAGATTATTTTCCTTCTGGACAAGTCTCTGCTCGTACTTCTGAAGCTCGTCACGACGCTGCTTGCTTTCCTGCTCAACGTCTTCACGCAGCTTGTGAATTTCTTCCTTTGTCTGAACAAGGGTCTCTTTCTTTAAAGTTTCTGCTTCCCTTGATGCAGATTCAAGCATTTTCTTTGCATCATCAGCAATCTGTTTTGCTTTTTCTTCAGCGGATCCAATGCGCGCTTCTGCAATTCTCTTTCTCAGGAGATATCCTACACCGATACCGACAACTGCAGCAACAATACAACCCAAAATCACATAAAGTAAAACTTCATCTAGTGTCAAATACTTCACCTCTTTCTTTCCAATATTTTTTCATTAGACATTCCGAAACACTGCCTTTATCTTGTCATATCCGTCATTTGCATTGTAAGCTCCAGACCAGATCATCTGGATAGTTATATTAAAATTATCATCTGATAATAAAACAAAAACGATCCATCCTGATAAAAGGCAAACAAATTAAAATAATCTTGCCAATTTGACACATATTAATTCTAAATTCTTTAGTTTTCATTGTCAAGGCGGGCATCTGTAAACACCGCTGTTTTACGGGCAGTTCTTCCCCCCAAAAATACCGTACCGTATTTGAAACATATGGCATCCTAAGCGCTTTTCCCCTCAGTCTCCTCTTCCGCCGCCTAGAAGTGACCAGAGCAGAAGCGCACCAAAGGCCACCCAGGACATAAAATAACTCATTATGCCTAAATCTGTCAGGATATTGATGACGGTCAGTCCCAGCATGAAGAGCATATTCTCCCTCATATTCAGGAGGGGATCCCTTCTGAACAGGAAGTAAGAAGCTGCAAGTACTCCGCAATTTACAATTAAAACTACCGAAAGATAAAACATAAGAGGAACAAGCTGAAGAATATAGCTCCCGAAGAGCATGATGCACATCACATAAATCCATGTAGATGCCATATTTATTCCTCCCTGAACATATCTCCGTCCTTTTGAGGTATCCATATTTTCTGATCGGGAAAGAGCCATCTGAATTCATAGGATGGTGCCCAGACATTTCCAAAAGCATGCATGGGAATGAGCAAACCGGATTCAACCTTGCTCAGGAACTTTTTAACGCCCCACTCCCTTGCCACCTGGAGTCTAGCATCCACCGGGAACATGGCGATATCCACTTTTCCCCCGGACAGTTTTTCCAATTCTGCAAAATAATTATTTCTGGCATCCAGATTGGCAGCATCAGAGTCGCCTGCCCAATGCCACCAGTTTAAATCACCTGCATGGAAGATGGTGATTCCATGACAATGGATTAGGAACGATCCGCCGGCATCCGTCGAACCATACATTTTAACGGTGAAATCCTCATTCGAATAAGAATCTCCCACGTCCATCAGATGCATCTTCCCTGCATCTCTCAAATAGAGATCACAATCCCTATGCAGGATGTATCCATCAGCATATTCCTCAAACCGGCTGATGGATGGATTGAAATGATCCCCATGGAAGTGACTGACAAAGAAGTAAATTTTATTTCTGCCATCTGTAATCATTTTTTCCACATGTTGCAAGGGATCCTTATAATAGTCAAAAACGAGAACTATGTCGTCGATTTTCAGAATGAATCCGCTGTGATTCAGAAAATAAATATCTTCGGGCATATGAATCTCCTTTCGCGGATGTAAAAGCAGCCATAGTTACACATCCGGCAAAATAAATTGAATATTTTCTATTAATTATAAAATTTCAATAAATCTATGTAATTACTGTATTTATCTAGTATAATAATTATAGCATAGTCCAATTCTCATTAGCGAGAACCATCGATATATTTTAATTTCAAACTTTGGTTTATAACGACAGGAGGTTCATAATATGGTAGTCATTCATGATATGCAGGAACATCGTTTTAAAATAGAGGATCTAAAAGGTTTATGCTATTTGGAATACTCTGAGGACGGAAATAACCAGTTTACCGTTCTTCATACTATAGTTCCCGATGAACTTTCCGGCCGGGGACTGGCTGCGCAGCTGGCTCAGGCTTTTTATGACTGGATCAGAAGCAACAACTATTCAATGAAATCAGAATGCACCTACATGGATGCATGGCTCAAGCGCAAAAAGATTGAAATCTGATATTCAGGGATTCATCTTCGGTTTCCTTTTTAGAACTATGTCATTGAAAGGAATAATATGTTTTATAAATTCATTGAACGCTAATGGGAGCTCCCACATTCTTCTTAAATATATTGCTTGAGATAACACAATGAAAAAACACCGGGCTGGTTTTGCCCGGTGTTTTTTACTGTTCCTGCATTTCCTGCAGTTTCTGTTTTTTCTCCGCCAAATAGTCATGCAGGGAGAAATTATCAATATCGATTTTACCGTTTTTCTCCTGATTCTCTTTTACATTCAGAAGCTCAGAGAATGTATTTTCAGCTTCAAAGCCATACCGCCAGAATGCTGTACCGCCAAGCCCGTATTTGCCAACCAGGCTCATTTTGTCTTCGAGTGATTTTGCATCTTCTAACCATGTTTTATAGGCAGTTCCTTTTTCTTTCCAGGAGGAAGTATACTGCTTCTCTTCGTCATTCCATACAGGCCTTAATTTATGCCGGCTTATGAACTGGTCTGTGTATTTCAGGGTCAGCACCCTTGATTTCCACCTGCCGGATTCATTAACCCAGACTCTTGTATAAAGCGGAAGACCCAGAATCATTTTTTCGCCCGGTACGCTCTTTTTTAAAACCTTGATGCTGTCATCAAGCCATGAATAAGATGCAACAGATCCGGGAACTGTGCTGTTCCCAGGCGTCTCGTCATAACCCATAATGACTAAATAATCTGCTGCCTTTGCAAGATTTTCTCTGTCATAGCACAAGCTCCATGTAGGAGACCATTCATTGTACACAGTAACATCTACTGTTACCATTTTCCCCTGCTCATGCATAGCGCCGGAAAGCTTCTTGATAAAGTCAGTATAGAGGTTCTTGTCCTCCTGCTTCATATTTTCAAAATCAATATTATATCCGCCCAGATCATATACCTCGGAAATCGCATCTATGCGGGAAATCAGTTTTTCCTGCATTTTGGAATCATGCATAAAGGCAGATGTTCCGGGAATATCAAAATCATTATGGATCAAAGGCAGTACATTAAATCCGTTATCCTTTATCCCCTTCAAATACACCAGATCGGGAACAAAATCATTTTGAGAAACATCTTTATAAGATCCCCAGGTCGGCGAAATTATGATTGCATTGTCTTTACCTGCGTCTTTTATACTGCTGGTGCTGAATTCATGTTCCGGATCCCATATGATGACCTGCCGGGACTTCTTTTCTTCTTTCTTCCCGGAATCACGGCTTTCCTTTTTCAACGTGATTTTCTTGTGTTTTTCATCATATTTATAAGTGATTCCAGACTGCCCGGCAAAGTATCCAAAATCGACATATGGTTTGCCTGAAATTATCTTGGATGGAATCTGGACGGATTCCTGCCTGCCTGCACCTGATTTCAGCTTGACGTATATTTTATTTTTTTCTTCTGAAACATCCCACTTCTTCCCTAGTTCAAACGTATTCGGAGAAGCATATAATACGCCTTCATTAAGCAGTACTGTTACATTTTTGGCTCCGCTGACTTTTATTTTCGTATTCGGGTCATCAGCCCATGAATGAACCGGCAGCATCAGAAGAAGCATGCCTGCCGCTAATACCTTTAGACTTAAATTCACCTTGGTCCCCTTTATCGATAATAATGCATGACAAATTCACGAACTAATTGAACCACATTTGGCGTCTTGAAAATGTCTTCAAACTGCTTTGCCGAATTTAATTCGATTTCCTTGTCATATAAGAATTTCTCAAATTGTTTCTGAATTTGCTTTATACGGTGCTGATTTTCCCAAAGAGCCTCATCTCTGCCAAAAATTTCACGCATGAAGAAATGCATAAGAACCGGCCGGAAATAATATTCCGCAAAGCAGGACTCAATCCAATAATCAAATCTGGTCTTTCTGATTCTTTCTGTTTTCTTAAGGAATTTCAGATAGAATTCAAGCCCTTCTTCAACACCGGACCAGAAATCGCCAAAAGCAATATCATATTCACCGTCTGCCTGATGGTCTGCGTAGTCGAATGCATCTGCCTGTACTATGTGGATTTTTTCTTTATGCGGGAATTGCGGAAGCAAAACATCATTAAATATTTTGATGATGGAAGGATTCATTTCAACGATGGTGACTGAATCGACTGTTTCCTTTTGCGCTGCCATGAATGCATAGTACCCAAGACCCAATCCATATGTGATTACCTTTCCCCTCGCCAGACGGAGAGGCTCTTCCATAGACTCTATTTCACTCATTACGAGGCTCATCCAGACTTCTCCGTTTTCCAGAAGAACCGGGAAATTGACTTTATCGTCAAAGAATCCAGCCTCAGCATGCATGAACACATTATCCGAATGCTGTTTATCATGATACGTCTGGATAAACTCTCCCGGCAGGTAATCATTCATCGTCAAAAGGATATGATCTTTTTCAACGGTAGGAATCTTGATGCACTGGTAATAGGGATTATCCGTGATGACTGACGAGGAAAAGCAATGCGTATGCCCTGATATCATATGAAACAGCGCTCGCTTGAGTTCTTTTTCGCTTAAGAGTTCAGTGATATCAGAATACGGTTCCAGCTCTTTTTTATAGAAGCTGAGACGTTCTGTCGCATCATCGATCAAATCAAGGAAACCGGTTTCCACCGAATCCCTTACGACTTTATCCTTGGACCTGCCTTTAAAGTCCAGATCTTCCACATACAGATGATCCTGCACTTCGCCAAGCATGATTTCTCCTGCAATTTCAGAAATCAGAAACTGCCTCCACAGCCCGCCGGTCACTCTTTCAGCTTCTGGTCCTTTAACCAACTTCATATGGCTTTACTCCTTTTAGATAAACTATTTGCATTGATTCTATATGGCTCCGCTGGCAATTGTCATTCCGACTACCTTCTCTGCACCGCCCAGTTTGAGCTCGTGAGCAGCCGCTTCCATGGTAGCGCCGGTTGTATAGACATCATCGGTTAGAACGACGAAAATGATACAATTCAACGATTTCTCGCAAAAATGCACCCACCTAGAGACCGACGATGCCATCGGGGATTTCAAGCCAGTAAAGCCAGCAAATCACGAATGTCTTTAAGATAAAAGAGTAGTCTCGGACGGACAACTTTCTGGTAATTATCAGTTTCTCGATACCTGTCTTTCACTGAAAAAATCATATCATCTATATCAATCGGTCTCTTACCCTCAAGACTCTCATACAAATGGCTAGCCTCATGACCAAGTATTTCAAACTGCGCAAAACTTGACGCCATATATCTTCGCTGTTCATAGAGCTTAAGTCTTTCTCTAAGATTCTTTGGATAGATTGAAAACAGCTTATGCTCAAAGCAATAAAATACTAATAAATGAAATAGCAGTGTGGAGTAGTTTTCTTTAAGAATAAGTAGATTACTCTTGTCGTCAAAAGCATTAACGTCAACATCTACCCAAGCCTTCTCGGTCGTTTCCTCACAAATTTCTACAATAGGAAAACTCATGCGCCTTCCTCCAGTGTTCACAAATATTCCCCAGATGAAAAAGCCCGCAAAGTAACTCTTTGTATAGTGTATCATATCTGGACAATAAAAAAGCCCCTCAATTAAGAGGAGCCGTTTCTATTCTCCAACCTTTATTTCCGTTCCGTCTTTAAAGGTAAATCGAACATCATCCTTTCTATAAACGGTTACATGGTCCACCAAAAGTGTCCATAATCCAGGTTCAAAGGAAATCACCTGGTCTGCCTGCTCCAGGGTAGCTATGAATTTGATGAGTTCCTGCCTTCTATTACTCTTTTTAGCCGCCACTTCCTGCAACTTGTCATACTCACCTTTTGCCTCTTCATACTTTCCCACCAGCGCCTCATAGTTCTTTTGGTACTCCGCCTGGTCCAACGCCACCTGACTGTTGTAAGCGACGTAACGCTGAATTTCCTCTAGCTTCTGTTCTACCACCGTCTCTGCCTGTCGTATCTTCTCTGAAAGGTCGTCTACGCAATCCAGCAATACCTTTATATTGCAGATAACTTCCTCCTTGTTATCCAAAATCTTCCCGGCGGCCAGTACGAAGAAATCCTTAATCTCATCTTCTGAGATAGTTGGCGTATGGCAGTCATTTTTGAATTTTTTATTGCACTGGAAGATTACTTTTCTATACTTGTCGTTCGAATGCCATACCTTAGATCCAAACCAGGACCCGCAATCGCCGCAGCGAATCTTGGATGAAAACAAGTTTACTCCACTATATCTGCCCCTGCGGCAGGAATGCCTCTTCTTCATTTCAGTTTGCACCAGATCGAAAACCTCTGGACTGATGATGGCTTCATGGTCGTTCTCCACATAGTACTGAGGTATTTCCCCTTCATTCTTTTTCATCCTCTTAGACAAGAAGTCTACCACGAACTTCTTCTGTAGAAGGGAATCTCCTTTATATTTTTCATTCTTCAAGATACTCTGGATGGTCGAAGGGTGCCACTTAGCCCCGCCGGCCGGCGCGAGGATTTCTCTTTTCATAAGTTCATCTGCAATAGCGTAAAAGGACCGGCCGGTAAGGTAGAGCCTGTATATCATTTTCACGACTTCGGCTTCCTTCCGATTAATTACCATCGCTCCATTAGGGCCCCGTTCATAACCCAGGAAATGACTATAGGCCAAGCTTCCCTTTCCTTCTGCAAAGCGCTTACGTTTCCCCCACTTTACGTTTTCTGAGATGCTGCGGCTTTCCTCCTGGGCCAGGGAGGACATGATAGTTATAAGGAGTTCCCCTTTAGAATCCAGTGTCCAGATATTTTCCTTTTCAAAATAAATCTCGATTCCTTTTTCCTTAAGTTTCCTTACTGTTGTCAAAGAGTCTACGGTATTTCTGGCAAAACGGCTTACTGATTTAGTAACAATAAGGTCAATCTTCCCAGCCAGAGCATCAGACACCATTCTCTTAAACCCGCTGCGATGTTTTGTGTTCGTGGCCGATATACCTTCATCAGTATACATACCTGCAAACACCCAATCACTGCGGCCATTAATGTAGCTGGTGTAATACTTAACCTGGGACTCGTAGCTGGTAAGCTGCTCTGGGTTATCCGTTGAAACCCTGGCGTACCCGGCCACTTTCCGTTTCTTCTGGCTGACGATCGGCTGCTCACTAAAGCACCTGACCGATGCCGGAATTGTTACTACTTTGTGCAGCATTTATCCTCCTATATAAGGTATAAAAATAAAGTCTCCATCTGGTGGCACCTTAATGCACTCTATTTGCCGCCGAAAAACATCTTTATCAAAAGCCGGAATCTTCATAAACTCTGCTGCAGCCATCTCCAGCTTTTCTTCTGGTATACAGTAGCCGCAGCAGCGTCGACAAAACCAATAGGGCCTTTTTGTTTTTCGGGTAAGGCCGTGAATCAGAAAGCTGCCGCACTGAGAGCAATACAGCTTCCCGCTGAACGGATACTTGGCCCGGCTTCGGTTCCTTTCTTGAAGCTTCTGTTTTCGTTCCTCTGTCCAGGGCGCTGTGAAAGGTAAATCCTCCCATGTCCTTGAAGCTGTCGTCCCATCCTTGAAAAAGAACAGTAGCGTATGCGGCCGCGGAATCTCAATGTGGTCAACCCTCTCCAGGAAAATATTTTCATCAAAATTTATGACCCCCAGAGTCTCTGCAGAGATTTTTTTAAGAGTCTCCTCCCGGATAGAACCTTTGACTTCTCCCTGGCTCTCCCAATAAACCGCTCCATTCTTCCTGGGGTGACGGAGATAACTCTTCTTTGAGAATGGGTCTTTCAGTTTTCCCGTAAAGCAGGTCAGATGAAGGGCTTTATTAGCCCATACACCTTTCTCCTTCTTTTCTGTGATCAATGCTTGCACCCGGTCGAAGGTTGCTTTATCAATAATGGCTTCATGGTCATCAGCCACCATGTATTTGGGTAGTTCCCCTTCGTTTTTCTTCCGCTGCTTTGTCAAGGGACTTACCGTATAGCTTTTCTGGAGAAGCATCTCTCCAGTGTAGATACTGTTCTGCAGGATGTTAGATATGGTTTTCCGCTGGAAGGCCGGATTGCCATAAAAGCTCTTCACCCCCGCAGCTTTCAAGCTGTCTACTATTTTTTGCAGCGATTTACCTTGAAGGAAGGATGCGTAGATGCTTTTCACCACTTTGGCTTCCGGCGGAAAAGGAACCAGGGTGTCACCCTCCCAGCGGTATCCGTAAACAATAAAGTGCTGGTTTGGTATGCCCTGCTCATTCTTTTTCTTGAAGGCCCAGCGGATGTTGGTACTCATATTCTGGCTTTCCGCCTGCGCGAAGGAAGCCAAAATGGTTAGCATCAACTCCCCGTCACCGCTCATCGAATTGATATGCTCTTTTTCAAATCGGACCTCTACTCCGATTTCTTTCATGTGGCGGACTGTATGGAGTAGGTCAACTGTATTCCGGGCGAAGCGCTGGATAGATTTCGTCAAAATGATATCTATCTTCCCTGCCTCCGCATCCGCAATCATCCGCCGGAAACCTTGACGTTTCTCCATACTGGTGCCTGAAATTCCTAAGTCCGAATACACGCCGGCATAAATCCATTCTGGGTTGGACTGAATAAGGTTGCTAAAGTAGCTTACCTGTGTGGAAAAAGACCGCTCCGTCCGATCAGTATCAACCGATACGCGGGCATAGGCTGCCACCCGTTTCAAGTGAAGGTTTGGTGTGAAGTTCTGGAGTTTTCGTATTATTTTCATCGTCATAACCTCCTTACGTATCAATCACTCTAGCCGCCGATAATAGCAAGTACTTCTCACTTACTAGTCCACGAAATATTCAGCTTTTTAAGGCACGAAAAAAGAGCCTATCAAAGGCTCTCTTTTTATTAAAGTGTGAAAAGGAAGGCTGGCCCTTTTTCGTATTCGTTGCCCATGAACTTTTTGTTATCGCTGTAGATTTCAACCATCCCTTTCAGGTTGCAGCCCATCTTCGTGAAGGCCCAAGCGGTGTCCATGGCGTTGGTCCAGTTGGAGGAGAAGGTAAATTCCGTCACCCCGAACTCTCTGAATACCCTGATGATTCTCTCCGGGTCCCTGCAGGTGCCGCTTAAATCCAGGCGTTCGTTGCCGCGTTTCTTCATCTCGCTGTAAAGCCGCATCATGTTTCCGAAGTCTTCCCCTTCTACCCTGACTTCCTGCAGAAGCCTCTCATAACCTTCCCGGCAGACCTCCATGCCTTTTTCGTCATTCACCTTTTCGGCTTCGTGGAATCTCTCTTTCAGGCTGAGGTTCCTTCCGTAGAACTTTGCAATCATTTCCAGTTTTTTCATTTTGTGTACCTCCTTGGTGTGTATTCTTCTGGCATGTATATATATCACTCTAAAGGTACATAATAGCAAGTCAATTATCCGATAAAATCAGGCTTATCTTCGGTTTGTATTTCTCTTCCATCCGCTCCTTGAACCGGCGATATTCCTTTCGAGTGATAAGCCCCTGGGCCAAGAGCCGCTTTGCCAGGTTCATAGTCGCAAGGTAGTTTCCTTCGTCTTTAAGGCTCATGATGACCAAACCTCGCTTCCACATAGCACTTATGGCAGCAGTATTTTCTTGGCTTTGAACCAGTAACTGTGAATAACTTATGACAATTTGGACAAACCACTTCTCTGGCATTCCGGTGATGCACCAGGTCCCTATGAGAGTTCCACCAGCTCATCCGGCATTTATCATTGCAGAATTTTCTTTCCCGGCCACCTTTCACCTGCTTCAGGGGCTTTCCGCAATATAGGCAGTAACCGTTCTTTGCCTGAATCGCATGACGTTTACAGTAAGACTTTACCGTATTCACCGATACGCCTATAGCCTTGGCAATCTTGATATACCCCAGGCCCTGTTCTCTTAATCCGCTGAGCATTTTCTTTTGTGCTTCGTTCATAAGCAGCACCTCCTACTTACTAGTCCACGAAATGTTCAGTTATTTAAGGGCATAAAAAAAGCCCATCATTTCTGATGAGCAAAAAAACTTAACTCAAAGATGACAAATCTTGCACGGGTTAAATCCACTTTTTATAGCTTCTTCTCTTGATTCAAATACAACTTCATTGCCTTTGCTAATTTTCTTAGCCCATCTGCAATTCTTGACATGAAATTTCATTGTTCGCATGTTTCCTACATAGTTGTTATCTATATTAGCATCAGCCATAAGTCTAGATGTTTGTTTATTAGAAGTCACTCGAGTAGCTGATTTTAACGGAAGCTTTTTAGAAGCTGCACTGCCTAAGTATGTTTCAGTATTTGACGTACTGTTATCTTATTTGTATGTTACCAAAGTCTTAACTTGTTGATATAAAAATTGCATAAGATTAGCATTTTCTGTATTTTCCCACTGTACATTTTTAAAGATTTCCGTTTTTATAATTTGTCCCCTCTGATTACAATAAGCCTCTCCTAATAAAGCGTATTCATTTGGATTATCCTTAAACGCCACATAATCGTAAGTATGGGCAACTTTTGTTTGAGGATCCTGAATTGCAACCCACACTGAAATCATGCTTCGGCCATCATGACTATCCTTCAGCACACTAACTAATTGGGAATTATAAAATAGCTGCGCTCCAGAATCAGAAGTACCATAAAAAACCCATTCATTAGCAAAACAAGTAAAAGTAAATGACATAGCTATGAATATAAAAAGAAAAAATAATTTCTTCACAATTATTTCCTCCTCCATAATGATAAACATCATTATTTAAAAAGCAGGCCGTTTATAATTTCCTGTTCTAATGAACAAACCAATAACAAAACTGATGATGATGTCATACTATCTAGTCTAAACCACATAACAATAAGCAAAAGACGATAACATATCTTAAGTTACTTTATCATTTATTGATTATCTACTAAAAGAGATCGACTTGGAATCACCCTTCACTCTGGCAGTTTTATGTCTCCCCGGAGCAGCATAGCCTTATAACAATACAATGCAGCTCGTACATCTGCCATGGAGTCATGCCAGCCATCCCCCTTATAACCATAATAGTGAGCGCATGTAATGAGCTTTTGCCATTTATAATCCTGAAAATAGTCGCTCCATTCGCCAAAAACTATGGCAAAAGGTACCATGATGTCCACATATCTTGTTTTATCAAATGGCAACTTAACGCCGTTGAGCTCAAGCATCCGCAGGTCAAAACGCAAATTATACCCCACAACTATATCAGTCTCATTGAGAAGTTTTTCAATTTTGGTTTTTAACTCAAACATGGTCGGTTTATTGGCCACCATTTCTGGCGATATGTGGTTCACTCTTTCGGCACCAGGCCAAGATACCGTATGGACGGGACGGACATACTGATTAATTGCTTCCACCTCATCGCCCCACATCGCCGATATTTGCAGAATTTCTGCGTTATCATCAAGTCCCGTTGTTTCGGTATCCAGTACAAGTATTTTATCCATTATTATCCCCTTTTCTTGGAATAACCGGTTTCCATTTTTAACGTTCTTAAAAGTCGGATAAAAGTTATTTCTTTTTAGCCTTTTGTTTAATGGCATCTACTTTTTCCTGCTTAGAGCGAAAGTACTGTTCCTCTGCAGCTTTTCTGGCAGCAATAGCATCATCCAGCCTGGCATGCAGGCCCAACGAAATCTGCTTTCTGTCTACCATGATGTAGGCATAGTACTTATGCTCTTTCTCACGCCAGCAGACCCCAGTATGTCCTGTTTTGCTGTTCCTGTTAACCTGCTTATCCAGATACTTGGCAGCCAGACCTTCCTCGTGAATCTGATTCATGATGATCCGGCCTTTCTCCCGGCCTTCAAGCTGGCCCTGATTCTGATTCTCTGCTCTTCGGCATCCACAGGATCTGCTGCGTCCACTGAACAGACTTTCCACAAGCACATATCTGGTCGTGCCGCAACGGCACTGGCAAAGAGCAAGTCGTCCCCCACTCTTACTCCTCACGGTTTTAGCGGTCAGCACTTTCCAATAGCCAAATAGCTGCCCTTTATGTAGCCGGAGTTTTCGTGGATAAACGGGTGTCGGCATCTTCAAATATTCCTGGACAGCCTCATCTGTCACTTCCCATTTAGCAGAAGTACGGGTGCCTTTAATTTTTCCTTTGCGAAGCAGGTAACAAACGTTGCTTCCGGTGCAGCCCAAGAACTTTGCAATTTCATCTACACGGCTCATTTCTTCACCTTTAAGCAACCACAATTCAATTAATATTTTTCTTTATTGTATCACAATGTTGACAAATACCTTGCTTTGCTACCTGCCACTTTATAAGAATTAGTTTTCCTTATCTAATAGTCAGAATAGAGATAACTTTCACAGGAATCTGCTATTTATCAAATTATATTCCGCAATATTCGCAAATAGTATCCACACATTGTTGCAAGTTCTTCTTGATATCGCTTTCCCAAAAACGCAAGACAAGCCAGCCCATCTCCGTCAGTTCGTCATTGACTTCCTTATCCCGCTCAACATTCCGCTTAAGCTTCTTCTGCCAGTATTCCTTATTGGAACCAATCTGTTCTCCCGGATGTTCCTGGTGCCCTTTGGCATGCCAGAAATCACCATCGACAAAAACAACCACATGGCAGCGTGTAATAGCAATGTCGGGAGTTCCGGGTAAAAAGCGGTAGTTCTTCCTATAGCGAAGACCTTGATGCCACAATGCTGTTCGCAGCATAATTTCCGGCTTTGTATCTTTACACCGGATACGGCTCATGCTTTTATGCCGTTGTTCCTTGGTCAATACGTCCATAATCAACCGCCCCTAAATCCAACTGCAGTTTTTCTATAGGCATTTTACACTCAGATAAAGAGTTTTCAAAAAACCTTCTTGCATGCAATAGAAAGGCTGTAAATGCCAATATAAAACTAGAGAAATCCATCGCCGCCGCGGACCTGCTCCTCAGTCCCCCTCTTTAGGAGTTTTATCATATTCCCAACCTTCATAAGGTATTTCCGTTTCGAAAGAGCAGAACAGCTTATCACGGTTACTATACCAATCTCGGGTACAAGTCATACCAAAGCCTAAAAACTACCCCCACTAACGAATAAATCTCCGAAGGAATTTGATTTAATGCAGATATAAAGTCCATAATCTTCCTCCGAACCTTTATTGGATAGCAAGATTTCTTTTATAATAAATTATATCATGTCAACTATGCATGAAAAAGATGACTATTTGGGTTCAATCTTCCCGGCTTCTGCATCTGCTATCATCCGCCGGAAATTCTCGCGTTTCTTGATACCCGTCCCAGAGATGCCATAGTCGGCATAGACCCCAGCGTATTCCCAGTCCGGGTTCTTCTGGATGAGGCTGCTGTAATAACTGACCTGCGCCGAAAGGGAATGGTGCATCCGCTCCGATTCCATGGAGACACGGGCATAGGCTGCGACTTTCTTGCGCTTCTTGATTATTGGTATGCTTTGTTCGATTTTACGGATAATCTGCATAAAATCAGCTCCTTTCGACACTATATATCACTCTGTTTGATATAAGCAAGTGTATAAATCGCCGGAAAAGGGCTGATATTTGAGGAGCATCTCCTGCTCGAAATCCCGGTACGCCTTCTCAGTGATGATTTTCTCTGCCAGCATCGTCCTCGCCAGATGCATCGTCACCTAGAAGGCTGCTTCATTGTGAAACACCCTTTTATCCATGGTGTCCACCCCCGAATCGGTATTCGATATAGCAGGCATGGGAGCAGAATTTCCGATGGCTGTTGCCGTAGACTCTGAATTCCTTGCCGCAGTTCGGACAGATGAATGTATAGACTGCCTTCCGCTTCACTAGCTCCAGATGGGTGTTCCACCATTTGTTCCGGCATAAAACCGAGCAGAAACGTTTCCGCTTCCGTCCAGGATTCTGTTCAATCGTTCTGCCGCACTGCTCACAGACTGATGGCTTTGCAGCTGATGACAGACCATGCCGTCTGCAGAATGACTTTACTGTATTTATAGATATTTCAAGCGCATCCGCAATCTGCCCGTACCCGGCGCCGCTCCTGCGCAGCGCATTCAGTCTTTGTTTTTGTTCACCTTTCATCCTTAAAACCTCCTGAAAAATAACCTTTCAGAAGTAACAGGACAGAATGCCTATCGTTAAGTACTTTAAAGGGTAAAAAAACACGGATGCCCATGATGAGCATCCGCATTTTTCATTACTTGTACTAAATGGTAAGTACGGTTGTGCTGTACCTGTAGTAGCCTTCGTTGCAGTGTGTTATAATTAAATAAATTCGATATAAACACACCACGGCTTAGAAAATTTACAGACGGTGTGTACACAAGGAGCTTCTATGGCCGCTATCGTCACCTTGAATCAAGACAGTCCTTCTGTCCAATATTTATGTAAAAAAAAGATAAACGGCTTGCAAAAGTCATCAGCACGGTTGGACCGATTACATATGAACCACATACTGATACTCTCTTCCCTAAAGGATTGAGGTGGAACGAATGAATCGTAAAATCCCAGTTGAACTAACAAATATGTGTATGATCTTTGACGGGCAAGGCAATGTACTTGTCGAAGAAAAGCTTGTACACAACTCCAAAGGATTAATTTTCCCAGGCGGTCACATAGAAAGCAATGAATCCGTTGTCGATTCAATGATACGAGAAATCCAAGAAGAAACGGGACTAACGATTAGTAATCTTCAGTTCTGTGGTATAAAGGACTGGATAGAATTTGACGGTTCTCGCTATATGGTTTTCTTGTATAAGACCAACACATATTCCGGCCGTATACAATCGTCATCAGAGGGAGAAATATTCTGGATGCCACTTGAGGAATTAAGGAAAAAAGAAACCTTATGGCATTTAGATAAAATGCTTGAGATATTCTGTGGAACAGAGTACTCAGAATTGTATTTTAACAGAAATGAGAATGTTAGAACGCCAATACTTAAATAATACATATTAAGGAGGAAAAAATGACCCCAGTTATGAGTTTTTGGCCAAAAATTTACGATAAAATAACGAGTCAAACGAAACTAATAGAATACAGAAGGAGGTTTCCAAAAGATTGCACAATGGCATATATGTATATAAGCAAACCCATAAAAGCAATTTGTGCAATTATTTACTTTGGAAAAATTCATTCGCTTAACGATTGGAAAAACAAATTTAGTGATTATCCAGATGTTCAGCTTCGAATAAAAGAGAGTTTGGAAACCCAAAATTACAGATATGGTGCAGAAATATCCGCCATCCAAAAAATAAAACCAATTTATCTAGAGGAATTGAAGGAAAACATACCTAATTTTGTTGCTCCTCAATCTTACTTACTTTTAGAAAACAACAATAAATTAAAGGAATATATAGAAAAGCATACTTCATATGTTGGCAATTTAATAAAAAATGATTTAGAATCAATTTATCCTGAACATGTGTGCAAGAGGTATTAAAATGTTAAAAGTATTTGAAGCATTTGCTGGATATGGCAGCCAGCGCATGGCATTGAAACGTTGCAATATACCGCATGAAATTGTAGGCATTTCTGAAATTGAAGGCGATGTAATATTATCTTACGCTTCTATACATGAAAACTTATTAGAACAACGAAAAAATAAACTAAATGTAACCGATGATGAAATGAGAGCATACCTAAAATCCATTAATGCCCCTCTTGATTATAGAACTTTCAAAAGCAGAGTTGATTCGTTAAGAGGCCAAAAATTAAAAGATATGTATTTGGCGAATAAAATTTCTAAAAACTTCGGTGATATACGCATTATCAATCCTGAAGCCTTGCCAGATTTCGATTTTTTTACATACTCTTTCCCTTGCCAAGATATTTCTGTAGCTGGATTTCAAAACGGATTAGACGCAAACTCAGGAACAAGATCTTCTCTGCTATGGGAGTGCTGTAAAATCATAGAAACAAAAAAGCCAAAATACATGATGATGGAAAATGTTAAAAATCTAGTTGGCAAAAATCATAAAAAAAATTTTGAAAGTTTCCTCACATATTTAGAATCACTAGGCTATACAAACTATTGGAGCATTCTAAATGCTAGAGATTTTGGAATTCCTCAAAATAGAGAGAGAGTTTTTTGCATAAGCATATTAAACTGCGAAAAAAAGTTCAATTTTCCCAAGCCTATAGAATTAAAAACCAAAATGAACGATTTACTTGAAACTAATGTGGATCAAAGTTTTTACTTGAGTCATGGCCAATGTACTGACATTCCTATTATTCAAGACTGGATATACTGCTTAGACTCTAATTATTGGAAAGGAACAATGCTTAGGGATTTTTTAGAAAAGCATCGCAGACAAGTCGTTTCAGGGCCTAAAAATGAAGAAGGTTTATATCCCGCACGAAGACTCACTCCTCGTGAGACTTGGAGATTTATGGGTGTAACAGACGATGATTATGACAAAGCAAGTTCGTTAGTAAGTAAAACTAGTTTATATAAGCAATCTGGAAACAGCATTGTAGTTCAAGTTCTAGAAGCTTTATATAGAGAATTATTCATCAATTATTTAGGAGGTATTTATGATGGATCCAAATAAAGAACTATTAATCAAATTGTTCAGAGAGAATGTAAAAGGTAAAAAACCTGATGTTACAGGTAGAAATATTAGGCATGATGGTAGAGCTGGAAATTGGTTAGAAGAACAATTTGGGAAACATCCAGATGCTGATAACCATGCAGATTTTTTTGGCTATGAATTAAAAAATGAAACGACAAGTAAGACTACTTTTGGTGATTGGTCTGCAAATCGTTACATATTCAAAACAGGACAATATGTAAGCTTATTTAAAAAACCGTCAATTGGAACTCCACAGGATGTGTTTTGTTTATATTTTGGGCAGCCAAATCCAGAAAAAGCCAATCGTTGTTCTTGGTCTGGAAAGCCAATCCCGCACTTAAATAAATATAATGACTTTGGTCAAATAATGATTATTGAAGCTAACAAAGATATTGTCATTAAGTATTCTTACAGCAAGGATTGTCGTGCTAATAAAAGCAACATTATTCCCATTGAACTTCAAAACGGAGAAATTGAACTTGCTAGATGGTTTGGTTCAACATCTCCAACATCAAAACGTGCAGATAAGTCCTTAAAAGATAAATTAGAAGACAAATTCAATCAAAAAGGCTGGTTCACTTGCAAAACAGGTTCAGATGGTAAATACAAAGAAATATGCTTCGGTGATACTTTCAATTTTGACCAATGGTTAGACCTTGTTGCTAAAGGAATTGTTTTCTTTGACAGTGGAATGTACCAAGGAAACAAACGACCTTACTCACAATGGCGTGCAAACAATGAATATTGGGATAGCTTAATAACAGAAAGATACCAATAAAAAATTAAAGAGCTGAAAGCGATATTTCTTTCGCTTTCAACTCTCTTTTTATATGATATTATATTTTTTCATATATTTTACCATCTCATTTGCCACAGCCTCTATAACATTGATGCAAACAGAATTTCCAAATTGTTTATATGCTTGTGCCTTTGAAACAGGTATAATAAAATCTTCTGGGAATCCTTGAAGTCTAGCACACTCTCTCGGTGTTAACATTCTCGGATTTTTATCGCCTTGATCTATCAAGGCTTCACTTCCATCTTTATAATATCTTGCACTTATAGTACTAGTATATTTGCTTTTAGCATTAAATAAGCAAAAGCCAAATCCATTTCCCTTTTTTTTATGTTCTTTTTTTCTAGCAAGATGACCTTGATATAATTTATCTGATATTGTATATTTCTCAGGGACATTGTCATCTAAAATATTTCCAACACACACATTATCATCTATCCTTCCAACGGGATATTTGAATTCATCAAATTCTTGTGGAAGATAATCTTTGTTGAACCCCACAATTATTATACGTTCTCTGTTTTGAGGAACTCCAAAGTAGTATGCATTTAACACTTGAGGTTCGGGAACATAGTAATTAAGTTCATCTAAAATATTAAGAATTACTTTTATAGTATTTCCCTTGTCATGACCTCTAAGCTGTTTGACATTTTCAAGCATAAATGCTTTTGGTCTTTTTTCTTTCAAAATCGCTGCAATATTAAAGAAGAGTGTCCCTCTTGCATCTTCAAATCCTCTTTTTAATCCTGCTTGTGAAAATGGTTGACATGGAAATCCCCCCAACAAAATATCATGATCCGGTATAGATTTTGGATCTATTTTTGTAATATCTCCAGCTGGAACCTCTCCGTAATTAACTCTATATGTCTTTTGCGCAAACTTATCCCATTCTGATGAAAATACTGTTTTCCCTCCTACTCTTTGGAAACCTAATCGAATACCACCTATACCAGCGAACAAATCAATTTGTGTAAATTTTTCTTCTGTTGGTTCTGTATACTTAGGCATAGTTGGAAAAGACATAATTTTTTGATATGCTCCATCCGGTATTTCTTCCTTCCCTTCTTCCCATAGTTTCAATTTTTTTTCTTGTTCTTTATTAAACCCTAATGCATCAGAAAACTCTTTTCTTGTAACATTTAATAATTTCCTTTGATGTAAAATCTGTTCATTTTTTTTCAACGAATAGTACCTCCAATCATACTTTTCTTATATATCACTCTTTTGAAGCAGAAAGTCAAATAAATAAATTGGCGGATTGTATAATTAAGTTGAACACTTAAAAATCCATAGCGAACCCTTGTGGT
>OBJF01000442.1_pt1 | contig 47114 bp, 58 predicted proteins | sample 1519091 | NCBI WGS metagenome assembly OBJF01 (sample SAMEA2452124, study PRJEB22498) | human gut metagenome | biome: human feces; feature: human gut; material: feces | place: Australia | collected 2012
CATAATTTACAGACTTTGTAGAATCTGCTGTATCGTCAACGTTTCCAAGTCCTACATTTTCCGCTGTTATTTCAACGTTCCCTGTGCGATAAATGCTTTCCGCACTTCCCTTAACACCTGTAACGTGTGCTGATGTAATATGCACAAAACAATCTTTTAAAGCTTTTTGTATTTTGCTAAAAATAATCCCCAGCTTTTCTCCGCTACAGATATTTTCTGTTTGCTGGCTTTCAGTGAATTTGACAATCGTATCAGATATATCCCCTCCTTCTGAATCCAACTTGTTCTGTTTCAACTCTGTAATCGTTTTTTCATATTCATCGTATGCAACATATAAGATACTCGATTCAGATACAGTTATATGTTCAACATCGCTTATCATCAGTATCAATCTAAGGCGTTTTTCCGTCCTTTCAGTTCCGGTTGTTGTTACAATGTATTGCGCATCATCACCACAATTATCATACACATACAATTTATCGCCATTTTCTGTTGTTACTATAATTCCTATTTCTCTAAAATAATAATCATAGTCAACATTTGGAAAATCTGCGGTTAATACACATTTATTCTCTGTAATATCAATTTTCAATTCAGTCAATTCATATAATTGGTGTACCAACTGTTTTTGTGTGCTAAAATTACTTGGTGGATTACCATCACCTACTACTATTGATTTAAAATTCAAACGATTATTTAATTGCGCCTGATTCAATGCTTTTCTTCCCTCTACCGTTAAATTCAAACCCGACCATGCCATTTTTTACACCTGCCTTATTGTTATAATATTTGATTCTTGTAATACTCCACCGGAATATATATTTCCTATAAGTGCGCTTTCATACACAATATTAATAATCATATTTAAAGGAACAATAACCGATAATAAGTATTCCAATTCTTTGTTTTGACTATCACTTAACGTATATACCGTCAAATTTAATTCATAGTCTTTCAGATTTCCTGAAATTGTAAAATTGTAGCTATCGCCTACAATTTGTTTTACTTTTTCTGTCAAAGTTCTGATTGTATAAGGTAATTTATTAAACCAACGATTTCTTACCCTCATTCTTCTTGTTTCAAGACTTTCACCTGAACCCGCTGTTATTCCTAACATTTTTTCAAATCGACTTAGACCATAATCATCAGCCGTTTCAATAAATCTATTCTTTAAACACTTATCAGTTGCCGACCACATCAGGCTAAATTCAGGGTTTTCCGCTTCAAGTGCTGCAACGGGTTCTTTGTAACTCTGCATGAATGGCGGTAAGTATGAAACAAGGTCAACTTCTCTTATCATGCAGAAATACCCCCTAACTTCGGTATGCAAAATTCTGTCAAGGTCATATTGCTTGCCGTGCCGTTCAGCTTTGTCCCGCCCACATCCACCACACCATCAACGCCAAGGATGCGGTTTTCAATCTGCGATACCCTGACAATGGTTTGTGATGTTTCTGACCAGTTCTTTCTTAATTCCAAGAAGTACGCATCAACCGCTTCTGCAATGGCTGCCTTGGTATTTGACCAGTTGTGACCTTCTTCAAAGGTTACCGTGGTCTTGACCTCAATACTGACAGGTAATGCACTTGCAACACTGACTACATGACCAATTGGTGCAAGTCCGTAACCTTCCCCGGCATTTGCTTCCGGGTCAAGTGTCTGCTGAACATACTGAACAAGCGCTGAACTTGATTCACCATAATCATCTGAATCAGTAATGACCACATGAACCGTACCACCAACCGTCAGTTTTTTCAGCAGTGCAGCGTTGAAAACAACCGTCAACCAGTTCTTTACTTCCTGATTCAATCCCGCCGTATCAATGAAGGTCTTGAACCACGCCTGTACTGCTGCGCTTGGTATCATATCAGCGGGTCTAATGTCATCATTCCAAACACGCTTGACCTTACATGACCCAACACCTTCAATACCTTTGACCTTTGCCATATAATCAGCGTGATTGCCACCAAAGGACTGTTCATTGAAACTGTCAAAGTAGCGCTGTCTGAAAACTTCTGTATCTTCTTCATCTTCACCCGGAATCAATACACTTGTCAGGCTTGCCGTCTGCAAACCGTCAATGTATTCCATTGGTATCATCTGACCCAAATACCGATTACCAGCGACACCTTCTGTTTCACACTGAACCTTATATGTTCCCGGTTCAATCTGTTCAATTACAACATAATTGATTTCATTGATATTGAAACGTTTTCCAATAACATTAATATTTGTCGGTGTGAACTCACCCTGTAAGATTGCCTTCGTTGCAGGTTCAAGTGAAAGTCCTCTGTCCTTTGCAAGCAAAATCAGAAATTCCCTTGCAGCAGTATCACCGTATGAATTTTTTATCAGATATTCCAATTCAATATATAAATTTTGAAATTCAATGGCGGTTGAACTGTGCAGATCATAAACAGGGGATGACGGTCTTTTGTCAAGTTTGTCAGATACCCGGTTCATCATCCTTTCAAGAATGACTTCATATGTTTGATTTTCATACATACTAAATTTTCACCCCTTTTTCTGCTTTAATATCACCGTAAATTGTTTTTACGGTAAAATAGGCATGAACCACACCTTTGACCGTCAGGTCAAATTCAAAGTCGGTCACACCTGTGATTCTTTCATCAACGGCTAACGCTTCACTGATTCTGCGTTCTAATTCAGGGCAAACCCAAGTGACAGGTTCACCGTACAAGTCAAGAGTTTCAATGCCGTAATACCACGGATATATGATGTACTGATACCGTTCTGTTTGCAGTGTTCTGAAAATCATCTGCTTCATGGCATCCTGTTCATCCACAAGACCCCTGACTGAATCACCGTCTAAATCCATTTTATAAGTTAGGCTTGGCTGTGTTTCAATTTCAAAATCTTGGTCAAGAAAACCAACTGTTGAAGGAATCATTTGCCTATCCTATCCACAACAATGAAGCGTTGACCTTCTTGCTGTCTTATCAGGATAACTTCATCACCAACCGCCAAGCCATTGTGAATGATGATCTTCTTTTTTCCTGTAATTTTGTGAGTATGTGCAAGGTTCTTTGACCCCGTGTTCAAGTCAATGTTGCCACCGCTGCCATTGTCACCTTTTACAGTGTGGTTGTGGGTGGAAAGACTGCTTTCAGAAGTCCAGTCAACTGTTACCATTGTGCTGAAATCCGTCACATTTCTTGAAAGAATCAACTGTTTTTCACCAAGTATCATCTTCTGTTCAACATTGATTTTCAACGGTGAAGCACTCACGACCTCACCAAAATATACATTTACGGGTTTCCCCGCTTTAACCGCTTCAACGGCTGCCCTTTTCAGGGTATCTACAAGTTCATTTGCATCAGGCAACAAATTCACCCCCTCTAAGTGTCAAATCCATCCAATGTTCACCTTCCTTGTAGGTATGCTTGCACTTTTCAACAAGCATCCAGTTTTTCAGTTTTACATCTCCAAGGTCAAGATTGATGACAACCATTGACCCTGCCCTCACTCTGTTGTCACCTATCGCATTTGTAACTTTCAAATTGCGGGTCTTTTTATTGTAAAGTTTCAAAAGTGCGTCAGCCTTTGCCTGACCGTTTTCACCCTTTTGCAAGGTGTCAAAATACTGCAAGATACCCCACTTGTTAATATTGGAAGAATCTTGTGCAATGTAAACTTCTCTGTAACCTGTATCCTCATTGTCATAGGTCAGCTTGATTTTATTGTATGTGTTATCATCAATTGATGAAGTGTAATCAAAGTTCTGACCTGTTTCTTCATCAATCATCAGGTATGCCCCCGGCACACCAACATACATTGAATACAGACTTTTCAAGGTAAGTTTTCCAAAGTCATCATACAGGACATACATTTCACCCGTATTGGTAAGCGTTAAATCAAGGGCATTGGAAATCATTTCAAAAAGTGAAGTATTTTCTTCAACGCGTGATTCGATGATATACCCTGTATCATCCAGTGCGCCAAGATTCAACTGGTAATCGTCACCAACCATTTTGATAAACTGTGAAGCGGTCTTGTTTTCATAGACCTTAGTATCTTTGTTTTTCAGGTACCTCAATTGATCGTAGGCTGTAACAGTAATTATTTTATCTTTAGTTCTCTGTTGCTTGAACACAAAACCAAAGAACACATTGTCACCGTCTACTTTCATCCTGACCGGACTACCTTCTGAAAAATTAAGAATATCATCATACAGAACTTTGAAAACCAGTTTTCCGGGGGTGTTTTTTCTTTCTGTTGACCATTCAATACCTTCCTGAACAACAGGTTGATATACTTTTGTTCCTGATTCATTTCCAACCAGTAGTTCAATGTACATTGAACAACACTCCTTTCCTATACTGCCGGAATAGTCAAAACCTGTCCCGGATAAATCAGATTTGGATTGCCACCGATTACATCCCTGTTCGCATCGTAAATTGTGCTGTACTCTGCACCATTACCATAAAAACGTTTTGCAATGTTCCATAAACAATCACCCTTTACTACTGTATAAGTCTGCTCTGCCGCCGGCGCAGGTGAATTGTTGGTTTCCCGTTGCGGTTCTGCGCTTGCTTTGGGCTTAGATTCTACAATCGTAATATTTACCGTTTTTGCTCCATAATCTTTATATTGTTTAAGATTAAACTTGACTTTGAAGTCAAACCCGTTTTTAGCATCTTCTGAAATTTTATAATCTTCCAAAGATACTTTCATATTCGTATTCAGCAATTTCTTCCCCACTGGGGTCTTCCTGCATACAATAAATTGGAATGTCTTTTTTTCCGTTTTCAGCCCTTCAAAAATATCAAAGAAATACCCTGCTTCTTTGAATCCATCCTTATATACCGCATAAGGCTGTTTTACCTGCGGGATTTCTGCTTCAAACTCAATGTCGGTCAATCCGGCTTTTTTCAGGATGTTGATTTCACCCTCATTTATCAAATTAACCGTTTTGTTATTACCATTGATTTTGATACTTATTTTTTCAGGGGTGACAGGTAAAAGACATCTGTCAAAGTACACATCATATCCGCTTCTTGCCATTTACTCATGCACCCCTTCCGTCATATTGTCTACTGCTTCATTGACTGAATCTGTCAGTTTGGTCATAAAACCATCAATGTCATCACCACTGTTCACAGTGTTCTGCATACCTGACATATCAACATTGATTTCAGCAGTTGTGAATCTGTTAATTGCTTCTTGCTCTGCAATGTCACGCAAATACTTCAAATCTTCTTCTGATACTTCCAAAGAATCCTTAATCTTGCCTGTGTTATCGTCAATACTTCCAATGCTGTCACCCACACCTGAATTTGCTATTGCATCATTGAACCCTGATGTGTAATCACTCACACCTGAATTTGCGATTGTATCATTGAAACCTGATGTGTAATCACCAACATTAGGAATATCAGTCTGACCGAATACATCCGATAAACTGAAATTTGAAACCTTGTCAGCAACACCGTCACCCCAAGCTGCACCCGCATTGAACGCATCTGATGCCCAACCGTCCTGAAATGCATCAAAGGTTGTAAAACCTTCATTGAACGCATCACTGATTGACTGGTAATCTTCTTTGTTTCCGCCTGCTTCACTTGCTTTGGCTGCATAGTCATCTGCTGCTGAACTGATACCTGAATAATCAAAACTTACAAACGGCAACTTGTTCAAGGCTGCTGCTATACTTTCAATTACTGAACAGGCAGTTGATAACAGATTGTAAAACCATGACTGTACGTTGCAGATAGCATTGTGAAATGCCGTCATCATGTTGGATGCAAGTGCTGCAACGGCGTTACCAATACCCAAGGCAATATTTGCCACGGTAAGACCCAAATTCTTGAAGAACTGAATCACCACGTTCACACCGCCTGTAATAACACCGAATCCTGAATTGGCAATACCTGTCATCTTGGCTATCGCATTACATACGGCAAAAATTATTGCAATAAGTGCGATCAGCAACATAATAATCCAAACAACAGGACACGCATATAAAGCACCGTTGTAACCCATCTGTGCAGCGGTTGCTGCCATTGTCTGCCCGGTAACTGCTGCCATAACAGCAATCTTTGCCGACATTGCCAATGAATGAATCATACTTGCAGCAGCGGATGCAATCTCTATTGCCTTTACAATACCAAGATACGCTGCATATACTGCCAACGCACCAATGACACCGTAAATGATTGGACTAATCACTGACCAATTATCAGCAATGAAACCGCCTACTGTTCCAATCAGGTCAAAGATATTTAATACAATACTTGCAAGGGTTGCCATTGCTTCAATAGCACCCTGAATGAAAGTCTGAAATGCTTCACTATTGGCTAAATCGTTCAGTCTTTGAAGAACAGGCTGAAATGCAATCAGTGCGGTGTTCTGCATTGACTGCCATATCTGCCCCCAAGTCATAGGCATTTCATTGAATTTGCTGTTAATGTCATCAGCAGCAGAAAAGATTGCCGCCTTGACCACATCAGCGGAAAGTTCCCCATCCGCTGCCATTTCTCTAATCTTACCGATTGGAACATCAAGATAGTCCGCAATGTTCTGAATCAGGTTAGGTGCTTGTTCAAAGATACTGTTCAATTCATCACCACGAAGGACACCTGAACCAAGTGCCTGTGATAACTGCAATTCTGCATTTGCTGCTTCTTGGGTGCTTGCCCCGGCAATCGTCATCTGTTTTTGAATCAGATCAGCAAAAGCGACAACTTCTTCTGAACTGCTGAACGCATCCTTTGCGTTGTTACCAAAACGGGCAACAACATCAGACATCTGACTGAATGAACCCCTTGCATCCTGTGCTGCTGCATATACCATGTTGACAAGTTCAGCAGTTGTCTGAACCCCGTCATTCATCATGTTCAAACGGGATGTTGTCTGAACAAGTTCGTCTGAAATGTTCAGTGCTTTCCCAACTGACTGAATACTGACATAGGCTGCAACTGCCCGTTTGATGGTATTGGTCAATTCATTTGCCTGTTGTGTTCCGGCTGAAATTTCCTGATTGAAACGCCCCTGTTCATCCACATTGTCACGGATGTACCTTTCTGTATTGCCAACAGTCTGTGATAAACGCAAATAGGCATCATTGGCAGCAGAAACATCCATGTTCTGCATTGCCTGATTCAGTGAATTTTGTTCCTGAATCGCCTGATTCAACTGCATACGCAACTGTTCCAGTTCTGCATTTGCCTGATCCGTTCCAATGTTTACCTTATTGTTTTCAATCTGCTGAATACGTTCACGAATTGAATCAATCCGAACTGCTAAACTATTCAAGTCCTGAAATGCTTTAGGTGGAAATATCATTGTATTATATGCTTGCTTTGCAATCGCATCCTGTGTGTCGCTTAATTGTTCCAGCATATTGTTTGCACTCTGAACTTCTTGCTGAAATCGTTCAACACCTGTTCCTGTGAACACATCCACCCCGTCAGTATCCCATGTAACGGGAATTTCTATGGGGTCAGGCGGTGCATTCGGCTGAATTTCAGGTCTGATTGGTTCAGGATTTTCAACCAAAGGGTCAGGAAGTACTGGGTCAACAGGTACAGAAATCGGTTCTTGATTTCCACCATCCACAACAGGCGGTGCAATATCAGGTGCAGTCTGTCGGCTTGCTGCCTGATTCATCGCTTCAATGGCAGCGGTTGCCTGATTGATTTCATCCCTTGCCCCTTCAATGTTGCTTGTATCAATATCAGCGTTCATTGACTGCTGCATATCATACATTGCAGACACGGCAAGGTTCACTGAACTGATGATGTTGTTCAACACTCCGCTAAACTGGTCATTAAGTTCAATACCTGTCTGAATAGATGACACCTGTTTTCACCATCCTTTCTTAGTGTTTTTTCTTTGCCCTTGCTTCTGCCTTTTTCTTTTCTTTCTTGTCATGCTCTGCTTTCAACTTGATTGAAGCGATCACAAAGGCTTTTTCCTGTTCGTCCATAGCCAAGAACACTGATGGAAGAATGTGAAGTTTTAGAAGGGCATAGTAAGCATAATTTGCTTCACCATCCCCTTCTTCAATTAGTTTTTTGCTTCATCAACCTTTTCATCAAGTGACTTGGTAAATCCCTGAAACTTCTGCATCCATAACTGGAAGTCCTGCATTTCCCCGGCATCATCAACCATTGCATAAACCAAATCTTCCGGGGTCATTACACCGTAACTGTCCTGTAACTCTTTATCGTAAAGGTCAGGAAATACCGTTGACTTCACGATCATTGCCATAAGGTACTTTGAAGTAATCAGTTTCGGTCTGAATAAGTTTGGCTTGCCAGTCACCTGAACTTCAATGGTATTTGCATCACGAAGTTCTTCATTTTCCTTGGAACTGATATGTCTGAACTCCCATCTGACAGGTGTTCCGTCCGAACCAAGCAGTGAAGCAGTAGGCGCAAATTTTTCATTTTCCTTTACCTTTTTATTCGCTTTCATAAATGCACTAAATTTTGACATTTTGTTGTTCTCCCTTCTGTTTATCAATAAATCTAAAAAGTCCCCTTATATGACCCTATATAAAAGCCACATAAAGGGTTCTGTTACTTAGTTTGTAAGAAAACCTGTAAGATTGTTAAATGATTCCGGCATTGAGAAGTCCTCAAATGTTCCTTCTACTTCTTCATCAAGATATTCACCGTCAGCATCAAACTTTGCTAAAATACCACCATCTGTATTGCAATCATAAAAAATAATAGTCTGTCTACCCGCCTCACTGGTTGGATCATCATTTGTGATCTGCATTTCAAAATACACATCCTCACCAGTGTTCTTATAGTCAAGTAATGCCTGACGAAGAACTGACTGGTTGTAATGTGCAGTACCGGAAAAAGTACCTTCCATACCACATGACTTATGACCCGCCATGATTGCACCAAGACGGGGAACAGTAGTCTTGGTTTTCTCAACTTTTGCTTCCATATCAATCATCTGCATGAAGTTGTATCTTCTACTTCCGATTGTGATAAAACATTCAGCAAGTTTTGCTGCAATAGTGTCCCTTGCTTTCATTGTTACATTTGACATTGTATTTCACCCCTTCCTTACGCAACTGTAACCGTTTCATAGAGTTTACCCATAGCGTTCACAACGGTGATTGCTGATGTAATCACAACCGCCTTTTTGGAATCTCCCTGTGCAACCGTAACATCAGAATCAGTAAATCCCTCAATAGCGCCCATGTCCTGTAAGTTCTGACGAATCTTAACAAGGTCAGACCACAGCGCAGTCCGTCCGGATGCATTGTTTGGAATCACACCCAGATACTTGGTATTAAAAAGAATGGCATCATCATTTCCCAACTGGTCAATGACCCTGATTGTCTGATTGTCCTTGAATATATCGCCGCAAGTATCCGAAGTTGTCACCATTGAATTAATATCTTCAAGTACACGGACTATACCGTTGACCTTATGGAAAATAAATTCACCGACTTTGATTGCAGTTTTCAACTCATTCTGTGTGTAATTAGCATCAACAGTAAAACCACCGTCATACTGCTTGTTCTGACAAGACTTATTGACTGCACAACCGCTTTCTGCACCAGTTACCCAATAGACAAGGGATGCTTCATTTGCACCTTCATCAAGGACTTTGTTTTTTATATTGATAACGCCCATGTAATCAGCAGACAGGTTATAAATAACCAACTGGAACTTGATACCAAGTTCATCACGCAAACGCTTGTTGAAAGCCACATATAACTTCTTGGTTATGTCATCAGTAACCACAACACCCATAGTGTTGTAGGTGTATGATTCAATTTTATCCAAGTACGCCTGATGTGCAGTGCCGTCAACCGTGCCGTTTGTACCACCAATCAAAGGTGTTCCGGCAGTAACAGCAAGTTCAGTTTCCTTGAATATCACATAATCGTTTGGCACAAGGTCAGCAGCCTTTGCAACTGTCTGTGTGTCAACCTTAACCGTACCAAAGTAGGTTGTAACATCATAGTTTTCTGCATTGTCAGCATTTTTCTGAATCACAATTTTCAAATCATTACCACGAACACCACAATACTTCGCAGTTGCGTATGTGTTCGCTGCCTTTTCACCACCACCGTTCAGACGGTATGCATATAAGGTCTTTGCACCCATGAACAGATCACTAAGACCAAGCATCTTAGGACTATCAAAAGCATAACCAAAAAGTTTCAGGCTGTTTTTCTGAAAATCTTCATTGGTTACTTCAAAAATTTCTGCTTCAACACCCCAGTCAAGTTCAAGGGGCATTGTTGCGATACCTCTATCAGACAGTGTAGCGGATGCGGATGCAGCCGATACAAAGTTGATATAAGCACCGGGCAATTCTTTGTTCTGTGCGGTAAATGTACCACCACCTAAAGCCATACTATTTCACCTGTCCTTTCATGTATTTTTCAACTAAATTGTCAACAGTTTTTATGGTGTAACTTTTATCTTCATCAAGAAGGGCATCCACCAAGTCCCTTCTGTTTGCAAAACGGGCAGATGCAAGAATCTGTTCTTTGCTGAACTTCGGTTCAGTCTGTTCAGACTTTGCAACTGTTTCCGCTGTTGGCTTTCTTGCTGCCATAATCAACCACCTTCCTTCACATCCGTGCTTGCCGTCATAGTTTCCATTGGTACCTGATCTTCTGTCTTGACTATAAAGAAGTCATAATTGACAAAAAAATTCAGAACACCGTCAACCACCTGATGATTCATTTTTGAACCCCTGATTGGCTTGGTATCACCGTCTGTTGTGATGTACTCCAAACAGTCATACATTCTTTCAGCCACATCCGCACATTCCCGCTGCTTCTTTGCAGATTGTGGGAAATACTGGATGCAGAACTGATTGGTACGTTCATACCGTTTGCCAAGGAAAAGGTTGTTGTTTGGGTTCAAGCAAGCAATAAAAAAACAAGGCTCTTTCAAACCTTGCTTAATTTCTTCATTGTGGATTTCATAATCATCCCCAAATTCTTTGTTCAGGGAACAACTGATTGTTTCAACTATTGAATTTATCATTTACCAAGTCCCCCTAAATATTTCTTAATTTTGTTTTCAAGCACCTTTGGGGCAATTTTCTGTAATTCCTGTTCAGATATGGTCATCATAAACTGACCCTTGACCCATCCTGAATGATTAGCTGTCCTGTGTCCGTACTCAACATAGGATGCGTATTCAACCGGGTTCACAATTTCAATGACATAGGTGTCACCAAAATGGTTCACCGTCAGGCTGTCTGCATACCCTTGTGCTGATGCACGTTTTTCACCAGTCCAACCACGCATTAATGTACCGCCCTTTTTTCCTGAACTTGCCGGGTACTGTCCGACAGGTGTTCTTTTTACCACCATGCGAAGCAACCGGGCAGCAAGTTCCTTTGCGCACGATTCCACAAAGTCATCAGGATTTTGCAACTTTCCCAACTGCTGCTGAAAGTCTTTCAGACCTTTGCAGTCAAATCTTCCCATTCTACCCATTTATGCATATTCCTTGAACAGTTCAAGTGTAATTTCCTGATGCGTTGGATATGTGGAAGGGACACCGCTGCGGGTGTAGTCCGTAGTCACATTGTCTTGTGTTACTGTCAGTTTTGACCCCGCTTTGATAGTTACATCCGGGGAAACAAACAACTTTGTGCTTTGCGTGATTGTTGCTGCTGATTCTGACTGAATTGCTGTTTGCAGTTTTTCAAAAGATAATCTGCACGGTTGGTCTTGTAAGACCACAACCTCTGATTCTTCCATAAGTTTTGACTTCTCATTTTTTACCCTTTGCAGTTCTGTCACTGTCAAAGTACCAAAATAGGTTGCTTCAATGGCTTTCCTTGCAGCCTTTTGTGCTGCCTGAATCTGCTTTACCATCTGATACGCCTGAATGAATTAAATTCAGCCTTTCCATAGGATAAAAGGTAATTGATGAAAGAAGTCAGTCTTTGTTCAGGGGTCATTGAACCTTCACCAGTTGCAAAAACCGTGTTGGTGTCCCCTGTCTGAATCTGCTTGACAGCATATTCTAAATCAAACCCGGTAAGGTCATCCGGTGCAAAGGTTTTCTTGGAAAGAAGAAATTCACCCACTGCCATATCAACGGCAATGTGTTCCAGTCCTTCCGGCACATCATTCCAGTTGATTTCATTCTTGATTGTACTGCGGACTTTCTCAACGCAAAAGGTCAAGGCAAATTCATCTTCTACCTTGACCTCATAACCGAATGATTTCAACCGTTCTTTTACTGTATTAGTATCAAACATTGCAACCACCCTTTCAGATCAGAAATTATCCACGGGAAATGATACGGGCAATAGGTACTGCCTTATGCTCAATGGTCTTGGTATCAGATGCAACCAGTGACCAGTTCTTTCCTGTCTCTAACTCTGCGTTAGTAGGGGAATTAGTTGCCTGTGATGCCTTGGTGTAAGAAATACCCGCAACAGAAACGGCGTGACGTTTACGGGAAATCAGTGTATCTTCACCGCCCCTTGTCTTAGCGTCACGAACCATTTCATAAGGCACTTTTGCACCTACATCCTCAAAACCAATAGCACCTTCACCAAGGATATATGTGGTGTAAAGAGAAACATCCCCACCAGTGTCACCAACGTGTTTTACCTCAACAGGTAAAGAATCATCAATAACGACCAGTCTACCGTTCCATGTACCCATTTCAAGATCACGTTCCATACCGTCAGCATCCGTATACTTTAAGTATGCAAGCAGTTTCAGGTTCTCAAGATTAGTTGCAACTGCACTGTGACAGTAAACTAACTTGAACTTCTGCTTGTTATCACCGCAAGCCTTCTGAATTGCAGTATTCAGGGTTGTTGCATCCATACACATTGTTGCATCAGTCTTTGCATCAGTTGTACTTGCACTGATGTCAAGGGTATGTGCATCAACAAATGCTGCATTGGATGTCTTAATTGCACCCGTGCCAGTCTGTGCCATTCCAAAGATACCCTTTAAGATTGCAAGGATAACATCCTGATCTACACCGTTCCAGTAGTCATTGATCTGATTTCTTACGTTTGCCATGAAGTCAGTACCACCAGTTACATCATAACTGAAATCTGCTTCTGTCCAACCGTTCATTCTGCCATAGGTAAAAACACCCTGTTCATAGGTGTCAGTCTTGCCCGGTGTAACATTGTCAACACCGTCATAGTTCTGCGGTGTGCCGGAAAGCAGACCAAAGAACGGTAACACTGCGTAAACAGTGCCAGTCTGTGAGTTATTCACAAAAGTGTCACGTAATCTTGCATCACCAACGATTGCACGGGATTCACGCAACTTGTTCAGTTTCACATTCGGAATAGCACTCATGTACTTACCGAACGCCTTTTCATTAAAACTTTTAGCATCAAATTTTGCCATGTTTCAATTACCTTCCTTTCATCAAATTAAATCTGTGCATCCGGGTTTGCTTCCATGTAAGCGGTAAGTTCGTCATAACTCATTTTTGAGAAATCGACCGTTTCACCCTCACCCGGTTTCTTTTCCCCTGATACCCCCGGCTGAAAACCTTTGAAATTCTGCTGCTGTTTCTGCTGCTTCTGTGCTTCAAACAGGAATTTGGTATCATCACCGCTTCTTAACTTCTCGATCTGTTCATCCAGTCCCTTGACATTTCCGTCCTTGTCAAGTTTGGCTTCTCCAAGTTCAAGTAAAGCTTTGACCGCTTTGATGTTCTTTGCCTTTGCACCAGTAAGTGCCTTTTCAACCGCAAAATCAATTTTCAACTGGTTCAGTTCAGATTCATGGCTTGCCTTAGCTGTAGCGTTTTCGGTCTGCAACTCCTCAATCTTCTTTTTCAAATCAGCGTTGTCCCCGGCAGATGCTTTCAAGGTTTCCAACTGATTGTCACGGTCACCGACCTGTGTTTTCAGTCCTTCAACCTCTGTCTGCAAGTTCTTAATTTCTGTTGAAGCAGTACCCTTTGCGTTCTCAATGTCATCACCATTGATTTTCATTACTGAATCAACCTGTTCCTTGGTAAGTCCTAAATCCTCTAACTGTTTTCTTGTCATTTCTATACCATCCTTTCAAATACGTTTTTATACGGGGTTACTCCCACATGATTGATTGGTTTTGTTCGGTTTACGCTTGACAACCCGCAAGAAAAAAGACACCCGTTGCCGGATGCCTTTTCTATGTGCTACTTGACCCAGTAGCCGGGAGATAATCAGGATCACCATGCCTTTCTCATTGTGTATGTTTTCATGTGCCTTTTATCCCCCTTTCTGACCTCATATAACAGCCATATAGCAATTATTACAGGTCTATTGATAACTTGTTAAGGTATGAAAAAAGCACGGTTATTTGACCGTGCTTTCTATACTCTATCTTTGAAGAACTCACACCATTCAGGATTTTCTTCATCAAATATTTTTTTCTGTTCAGGTGTTAGGTTGTGCGGATAATCAGCAAACATATTGAACACTTGCTTTTTGTCAAAACTGAACAGCCATTCACCGACTGAATCAGGTGTATCTTTCCACCAAATCTGATCTGTTTCATTGTTCTTGTACCAGTTACTTGACATCACCCGTCACCCCTTTCTTCTGACTTTCTACTGCGGTATTTATATACCCAAGAATTTGTTCAAATTCAGTATTTTCATTGAATGATTCAACATCCATAAGAACAACCGATTTTTCCCAAACCTTGCCGAATTGCTTATCAACTGTTTTCCTACATCCAAAACGCTTATTCAGTGTTGCAGCCATTGAACCATAACGGTCAAATGGCATCCACCCGTTCTGAAATTTTGATTGAAGTTCCAAGTATTCAACACCGCTGTCAACCCGTCTGACAATGGCTGCGTGTTTACCAGTTGCAAGATAGTATTCTTTATTCAAGACAAGGTTATTCAGGACTTCCATTGTTCCTGAAATCTCTTTCTTGACCATTGTGATTGAACCATTCACACCCGGTAATTCCAGTATTTTCTTAATGTTACTGTTCATAGAAAATACATACTGACTACTGCCACCCCTGAAATCAAGAACATCAAGTCCGTTCCTGTTTCCAATGTATGCAAAAGCCAGTGAAGAACATGAACCCTTGGTCATATCTCCACCCGCAAGCCTTTCAATGATTTCATCAGATGACAACGGCTGTGAAAGTTTCTGAACAGGTCTGTGTTCAACCTTGTCCGCTTCACACGCTTTCTGAATCTGTTGAAATGCTTCACTTGGTTCTTTTTCTTTGATTGTATCATCACTGTTGACTGCTTGCAAGCCTGACTTATCACCATTGACAAATGACTTTTCCCATTCCTTATAGGTCATATTACCCGGTACAAAGTAGGTCTTGCCTGTTTCTTCATCCCTTGCAGCACGTTCACCAACAGCATCAAATTCATCATCAAAATATGGTACTGTGGTTGAACGGCAATGAACATGAAACGGCGGTGCAGTCACACCAACCTTCCATTCAGACATAGGGAAATGTTTGCCATCCATACCCCGGCATATATCCGAAGTGTGGGAATCCAGTGTTGCCACAATCTCAAATTGTTCAACATCCAGTTCTGTGAAACAGTCCTTTTGTGCTGCGGAACTGAAAAAGGCTTCTTCTGTCATTACCAACCGTCCGGCGTTGGTCTTGGAAGTGTTCATCTTCCGGGCAATTTCATCAATGACTTTCTGCGGGTCTTTTCCCAAGATGATGTTCTGTGTCAAGGTGTTGTTCAGTTCATTGACCAACTTCTGACGGTTGCCCCATATCCTTTCACTGAAATTCTTACCATCAACCGCCCAAGGCTTATTGATGACCTTGCTGATCTGCTTGTCATCCAGTGCGGAAAAGTCCCAACCAACGCCCACACCCTTCTGAATTTCATAGGCTGTGTGATAATAGCCGGACTTGTAAACATTCCGCATTGTGCTGTCAATGCTGTCAAGTTGGTTTCCAAACATGACTTCAATGCTCTGTTGGGTCTGTAACTTCAAGGCTTCCAGTCTGCTGATATGGAATCTTGCAGATGCATTTTCTAACTGCTTGACCCAAGTGCCGTTAATCGCATTTTCCTGACCGTACTGAATGTACTGATTCACATCCCATTTCAGTTCAGCAAGTTCCTTTGCGTTCAACATCCGCTTTGCTTCTGCAAGGGTTACTCCGTTGTTGGATGCAAAACGCTGATACCATGCAGCAATCTGACCTTCAAGTTGCTTCTGTGCCTGTCGGTACTGTTTTTCAATATCTGCATAACACTGAACACCTATGTTATGTTGTGACTGTTCAAGCAGTTCAAAACGCTTCTGCCAGTATTCACCGTTATTCATCTACTTCACCGCCCTGACTCCCCTGTGACGGGTCACCTTTGTTGTCAGGGTCATCATCTGCACCGTCACCGTTCTGATTCTGTGTGCTAAACGGGTCATACTGTGCAAGCATTTCTTTCTGTGCTTCTTCCTTCTGCTTTTTCAGACGTTCCATTTCAAGTTGCGGGTCATCCACCCAAGGGTGCATACTGATAATAGTTTCATCAGAAATGATTCCCTGTGACTTCTGACAGTTATCAATAATATCTGATTCATTCATCAGCATATCACGGTTGAATACCACATCAACCTCATCTTCTTCACCTTCAAAATCACCCTGTCCTGTATTGGCAAGGTGGCAGTTGACAAACCAAAGTACATCATCCATTGTTGCCTGTGCTTCTGATTCTGTATCATTGGCATCTGTATCAATGTCAGAATACATTGACTGAATGTTCATCTGATTAGGATTGCCGGAAAGTCTGTCATCCTTGGCATCATAACCCATTGCGTTCTCAATCAAGGCTTTCTTGAAGATTTCCACAATGGTCTTGTAATTCTCTGCATTGACTGTGATTTCAAGGGTTTCAACCCCGCCCTTAGTATCACCGTCATATCTGACCTTTACTGCACCATAGGTTGCAAGATTCTTCCTGAACTCACCCAAATTAGTACCGTCATAGTTCTTCAATACCAAAATAGTGTTCCGGGCATCTTCTTGCATATTGTTTTCAAAGTCAGACAGCATCACATTGATACCGTCCTGTAATGACTTGACTTTCTTAATCAGCGGTGTTTCCTGTTCATTGGCTTTCAATGGAATCAAGGGAACACGCTGCCAGTTGAACACTTGAACATTTCCGGCAGCATCCGTCATTGTAACGTGTGGGAAGTCTGCGGTTTCATTGTTCACAATGTCAGGAATCAGTTTCCCACCATCAAGAATGAACAGGTGAACCCCATTTAGATCATACAATTCAACCTTTTCAATGAACTTCCTTTGATTGCCGTCATAAGCAACCGTCACATAATGCCGGATGAAGAAATCAAGTTCAGTATGTTCAGAATCTTTCCAAAATGGCAAAATCTCATAAGCGGGGAAAAGCCTGAAAGCAAATTCACCCCGTTCATTGTAGTATGGGTATAACCAAGCAATACCGCCATTATATGCAGCCTTGCCCGCACTTTTCAGCGTTCGCATGAACTTCTTGTCAAATATCTTTTTCAGCAGTTCAATGTATGCAGTATTTTCACCGCTTAGTGTGAACGGCTTACCGAACAGATAATTGGCTTTCTGATTGACCATCTTTGCATACTGGTTATCAACAATTCTGTTGTTTGGTAGGTTCTCAACAACTTCAAGTTCCCCACCTTCACCGATCATTGTACGCTTGCGGTGAATTACATCATGGTCACCGTCATAGTACAAAAATCCTTTTATCTGCATCATTCTACGGGGTGAACACTTCCATGCTGCAATTTCCTTTTCAAGAAATTCCAAGTCGGTCATGTGTGCCTTTGCCCCTTGCAATATAAAGTTGCTAAGTTTTAATGTGATTGCATCCACAAAGGAACTGAACACGGTTCAATTCACCCCTTTCATTGCATAATAAAATCAAAACCCCTGAAAACACTATGTTTCCAAGGGTATGTGTTACTAATTTGTTTCTAATATCTCAAAAAGTAGTTATACAGGTGTCATAGGCGGTCACCGATTGCAACCGCCCCGGAGTAAGCATTTGACAACCTTTTCCTACCGTCCAAAAAGAAACGGCTGCTGACACCGTGTATTCTACCCGGTAATTGCTTAATCAAAACTAAAGGCATCACCTTTTGCCATCTGTTCAATCGCATAACGCATTGCATCCATCAGGTGGTTGAAATCATCAATAGGGCGGTTCAGTTTCTTGCCCGTCTTGGCATCCTTATCCCACTGATAGTTGCTAATTTCTGTGATGAAATTTACGCAACGGGGATGAATGATAATGTGATAGTCCTGAATGAAGTCAATGCCGTTGTTGATGCTGTCCTTGCCCTTCCTTGCTTTCCTGATTCCTTTCAGACCCAGTTCACGCAAGCGGTCAATGCTCTTTGGTTCTGCTGAATCGGCTGTGATTTTCTCTTTCACATATCCCATCCGCTGAACCTGTTCGGCAATGGCTTCATTACTCATACCCGGCTGATACATTTCATCAAAGACCCAAATAGTCTTACTTGACTGATCTATCAGACCACAAAACAGTGCTGACGGGTCATTTGTATAACCAAAGTCAAGACCGAATACAGACTTGACCCCGGCAATCTTCTTGACTTCATCAACACTGAACGCCTTTTCTTCCCAATTTTCATAGACAAGACCGTCTACAATACCCCAATCACCAAGACCCGCTACTTTGTAACGCCTTGGGTTCTGCTTCTTCATGGTTTCAAAGACTTTTAAGTCTGCCTTATCCAACCATTCATTGCACTTGTAATTGGTGGTCATTGCAAGGGTTTCATCATCTGTGTTATCAAAAAACCGCTTCTTTATCCAGTGGTGTTCATTCCACGGGTTCAGTGTAAGGGTTATTTGCTTGAACAGTCCTGAACCGTCAGGAACAGCACCACGGATTGATTCATCAAGCATATTGAAATCATCTTCTGAACTGATTTCATACGCTTCTTCAATCCACATCCAACACAAGCAACCAATATCAACGGTTATTGATGTTACTTTCAGGGGGTCATCCAGTCCCCTGAAATATATCTTTTGACCTGTCGGTTTGTAGGTCATTTCAAGTGGTGATTCTTTGATTTCCCAAAAGACATCAACGCCAAGGCGGTGAATCGCCCACTTCAATTCTGTGAAACAGGAATCTTTCAGGGTTCTGAAAGTCTTTCTGACCACAAGGGTATTTGCCTGTGGGTACTTCATCATATTGGTGATGTACCAAAGGGCGGTTGTTTTTGATTTCTTGGATGCACGGCTACCCTTGCATACCCTATATCTACCTTTCCAACGCCAAAAAGTACCGTAACCCTTACCAACCAGTTTAGGTAGTAGCACTTTCTTCTTGCCGGACTTTGTAGCCTTGTAATCTTCCGGGTACAGGATGAACTTCTGATACCCAAAAACATATTGTGAAGATATTCTGTTCTTGACCATAGACGATCACCGCCTAATCTTCAAGGGCATCTTCACCAGTGATAACAATAGGCTGTGTGATATTCACATCAATCTTGTCATTCCACATACCCAAATGCTTACCAAGCAATTCAAGTGCTTTCAGCTTTGGTGAAATCTTCACTTCCCTTTCAACACTTGACCCGGTTTCTGATTCAGACTGTTTATATTTCACGGATTCAATACAAGCAAGGTCATCTTCTGATGCACCGTCTTTTATTCTTCCGTGACTATCAACAAGGTCTGTCATCTTCACAAAAGCAATGCGGGCAAGTTCTAAAACAACCCTGTCCTGATTGATTCCTGTTCTTTTGCTGCGTTCTGCCATTGCAACACTAATTGCCTGTTGAACCTTGACATTTGCCAACATCCTTGAACCTTGCTGATCTGCTGTTTTTGCCGAATAACCCGCACGAATGGCTGCTTGTGTTGCGTTCAGGTCAATCAGGTATTCTTCAACAAAACGCCGCTGTTTTTCAGTTAATTTTGCCGTTTTTGCCATCAAACAACACCCCTTTCATGTATTTTTGCAATAAAAAATCCCTGAAACATTACATTTCAGGGTGCAAATATCGGCACAAACAAAAAAGAATTGTGAAAAAACAACCGCTTCTTCACAATTCCTATCTTGTCAAGATACACTGTATCATTAGAATCAAGAATACACAATATACTTGAAACAACAAAATCTATCATAAAACGCCTTTTTTGTCACTTTAAGTAACAGTAAATACACATCAAGTTAAGTAATGCAGATTATCATAGGTTTCTTCAAACCTTGCAAGTGCCGCTCTGTGCAGATTTCTGACATACTGGTATGACATACCCATTTCACCTGATGCAACTTTCAAACTCTTAAACTGCACATACACCTTGAACAACACCTGTGAATACCTTGCATTGTGCAAACCTCTAATCTGCCTGATGATCTGTTCCTTGGCATCAACAAAACGGTCAATCTCTGCATTGATTTCATCATTGAAATTGACATAGTTTGTGACTGCCTTGCATAAACTGTCACCTGACGGACTTGTCTGCACTCTTTCAGCAGAATAATCAATACCGCCTGTACTGCAAGCATTGGTTTTCATACCTTCAAGGCGTTCTAAGTCCTGATTGATATTAGTATCAAGTTCCTGTAACTGTCCTAAATATTCCCTTGCGGATAATGTTTTCATAAAATACCCCTTTCCCGGTTACGGTTACGCTTGCGGTTACGGTTAAAATTCACCTTAAAATCACTTCAAAGCCTTGATTTTCCTACTGGTTACGGTTAGTTACGGTTACGGTTAAACTCTTATACTCTATATTTTTACTTTTTATAATGTATAGAATATACAAATAAATAAAAATAATAAGAAAATTACATTTAACCGTAACCAACCGTAACCGCCAGTATTTACAAGGCTTCCAACCGTAACCTCAACCGTAACGAACCGTTACTTATGCGTAACTACTATATAGTCGTACCAGCTTTTTCAACAACAACAACTGCAATATGTATTGGTGTGCAATGTTTTTGGAAAAAACATCATTTATCAGTCATCAATGTACCGTCAGCATTATACCTTGGTGTTAGTCCACCGCGGTATGTATGAAAGTAATGAACACCTGTTACTGAATCCACCCATTCAGAATACATATTATCACCCTGTATTTCTACAAGTTCTCCATTTAATTTAGTAACAGTAGTTGGTACTAATTCAATTTCTGAACATCCAGTCAATGAAATAACCAGTAGTGACATAGCTATAACCATTATTTTTCGCATAAACATTTACCTGTAAACCTTTCCTGTCTTAATGTCCTTTACCTGAATACGTTCGACTAATTCAAAACCTGCTGTCTTGATAATGTATTTCAAAACCTTAATCAAGTTATGCGCTCGTTTTTCTGTTTCCTGTAATTCATATTCAGATTGTTTCTTTTGTTCTTTTATTACTCTGCCAACGGCAATAGCTGCTGTTGGGTCTGCGTATCCTTCCTGATTTCTTCCACCTTTCACTGACTGACACCCCCTTCATCAAATTTATTGTCAAATTTGTTACTGACAATCTCAACTTCATAACCGCTCAATTCATCAAAATTCATTATTGAGCAACCATATTGCTGATATTCAAAACAAGCTTCATTCTGTTCCCACGCAATCACATATTTTTCTTCCGCTCCTCTCTACCACACCGGGTAATAATTTCCTTTATCGTCCACAATCCAATATCCCGTACTCAAAGTATCTGTCAATGGGTCATAGACTCTTCTGCCTTTAATCATCTTCTAGTTTCCTTTCAAATTTTGATTTTCAAGCCCTATGAGTACCGTAGGATAAAATGTTGCAAACGTTTTATCCACAATTTCATTGACGTTGAACGTTTCATTGTTATATACACCTTCGACCTCTGCGTTAGGATTATATTTGCTTAATTCCTCAATTAATTCTTTAACTTTCATGCTTGTTTACTCCTTTCTACTTTTAAAAATGCGCCGGGTCTGACCATTCAGTTTCACAACTGAAATTTCCAAGTCAAGACGTTTGTTGATCTGCTTACTAAATACGATATTTGACATTGGCTGCATACTGTTGTCTGCACAAAATACCTGATACCGCTTGTAAACCTCATTTGTTGGTTCATTTTCTATCATGTCAACCCCAGTGTCATTGATAAATGCAAGAATAGGGTTGTTTTCTTCCTCATACTCTGTCAACTGGTTCTGAACCTTGTCTGACTTGGTAAATTCATCATTGATGATAATTCTTTTCAGACCTTCCACACCAAGCCTGATTAAATATTCAACACTGTCCTGTTGAATCAGTTTGTACTTGATGAATGGGTCATAATCAGGGTCATCCTTGCTGAATGAAGCATTGAACGGGATAATGACCAAACGCCTAAGCACCGCCCCGGTCTTGTCCTTCATCCTTGGTATGTCATTTGCAGAAAACAGTAACTTGATGAACGGGTTGAACTCAAAAGGGTCTTGTCCCTTGCGTTCTGCCTTAATTCTGTTACCAGTTACCACCTTCTTGAATGTAGCAACCTGTGAACCTTGAAGGAAGTCATCACCAATATCATCACCGATATTTGCTAACTTGCCGAACATCATTGATGTGCTGAATCTGTCCCCCAGTTCTTTCAGGTCAAGTGCTGAAATGTTCCGATCACCAAGGATTGCCTTAACACAATCAAGGAATGTACTTTTACCGTTTGACTTATCCCCGGTAAGAATGAATGCCTTACCAAGTTCATTCCTGCGATAAAAGCAATAGCCAATACATTCTTCCAACAACGCCCTGATTGCTGCATCATCACACGCTAACTTGTTCAATGTACTGTCTGCCAGTTCAGAATAGGCATCCGGCTTGTAGTCCCAAGGAATCTTGTTAGTAATAACAATGTCTGTACTGAATGGTTTCAGTTCCCCGGTCACAAGGTCATATACACCATTGTTGAAAGCAATCAAATTTGCATCTGACTGTTCTTTTTCATCAACAATCAATTCCATGTAATCAAGGACTTCCCGGCGTTGCATCTTTTTCAGGTTAGGGATGTGCTGAATCATGTTTGATTCAATTTCCTTATACCCGTTGGAATACACCCCGTCTTTGTATATGTGCAACTGCCCGTTGATTTTGATAACGTGTGCCGTGTTCTTCATAAACACTGCAAACTTGTCAAACAGGAATGTGCTGCCAAGGAAAAAAACAGGTTTCTGAAAAGCATCATCACGCAAGATCACTTCCAGTTCATCATCTGACAGCGGTTGTTTCAGAACAAACTTGTTCAGGATGCGGATGCACTCACGGGTTTCTTCAACCGTGAAATCATTTGCAGTCAGTGTCAAGATATAATTGAAAAGTGCCTGATTCCTTCCGTCCCCGGCATCCATATCAATGAAATCAGCAGTTGCCTTGACCGGGAACAACCACTTTGGTACTTCCTGATACTGCCCGCCTTCTTCAATATCCCATTCACAAAAACGTTCTTCACCATCTGCCTTTAATTTTTCGTATGAATCTTTGAACCCTGTTTTTATGTCTGCTGTCAATCCAATGGCAAGTGAAACGTGGGTATAGCATCCTGTTACTTTTGAATTTTTGAATATAAAATGCTTTCCTCTTGTGGTGCATATTACCTTGCAATCAAGTTGATATTCTTCAACTATGTTCATCAAGATTTCAGCCTGTTTAGAATCGTCAATGTCAATAAACATAGTATTTTTTGCTAAAACTCCACCATATTCATCACATTTTTGTGCTTCTTCTAAAGTTCTTAATTGCTTACTTGGTACACCTTTGAACTTTTCAACCGATGCTTTTCCTTTCAGTTTTACATATCCTCTGTAAAGTTCATTCATAGTCATCACCTACAATTCTGCATATGATGTATTTTACTTTTTTGTAATCACCGTCACTTAAAGATATGTTTTTATCTTTTTCAAACATGGCAATAAAATCTGATGTAGTAAACATTCTTATCAAATCAAGTGAGAAATCATCAATATAATGCAAAAATACATCTTCTAGTGAGTCTTCATGTTGTAATAACAAAGATTCTACTTTTTCCATGTAGTATTTTTTCTTACTTTCATCACCAGTACCGCACAATTCAGCTAACCTTAGATATGCACTAATCTTTGCATCTATTTCATTTCTCATAAAAATCACCTACCTTATGTGATGTTTTCTAACACCTTTTTATAAAATCCTTTGTTCCTGATATTACGGTCAAAAGACTGCTGCCTTGACCGCAACAAGGCTTTCAACTCTTTCAGTTCTTCATTCTGCGCCTTTAATGTTTCCCTTGGTTCTTTCAGACGTTCTCTGTACTTTTTCACATCAGCATTGCGATCCTTCCAAACTTTTGTGTTCTTCCTGTGTGAATCCCGGATGAATTGCAGCTTGGCAACATCAGCCTGAATCTGTGAAATAATATGCTGTGTTTCTCTGATCTGCTGTTCTGCATATCTAATCTTTTGTGCATACCCTTCAATGTAAATGCTGTGTTCCTTCTGAACCTGTTCAAATTGTTCAACCTGTTTCTGAACAAATTCTTTAATCTGCTGTTCACATTCCGGGGTGAAACTGCTTCTGATAAGTTTCAGCAGTTTCCTGACCTTGGTGATGCTGCGGATATTCAAAAATTCTTCAAGATGAACAGTCATTGAACCATTTTCATATCTGATTTCTAAATCCATGAAAAACCTTCCTTCCCGGTGTTACGCTACAACACCAAATCGTTTCAAGCGTTTCTTTGCTAAATCTATGTACCACTGCCTATCAAGTTCAGGCGGTGTTTTTACCCCAACAACTGAATCATTGAAAATGAAACAGTGGTCAGGTGTATTACCGAATTTTTCACCTTTGGTTTTCACCTGTTTACGTTTCAGCAATCTGCCATCCTTCTGATCGTTAGATGCAAACACCCTGTATGACTTATATGTGTATCTGTCCTTGTCAGGGTATTCATATACCGTCTTGATTGTTCTTTTGCCTATATGACTAACAAGCGGGGTGCAATGCTCATGTTCTACCCAATCATACTTATCTGACAACTTGACAATCTTCTGAAACATAATCAGGTCATCACACTGATTGATGGTCTGTTCAACCGGGGTTTTCTTGACCATGTAGTCAACTAGTGCTTTATTCAATATCGGTAAATCATAGTCAATAGCTGAAAGTTCTTTGACATATGCACCAATTCTTTCAACACCACCATCAGTACCAATCCAAAGATAATTGTTTACGTCCTTCTGATAGATTTCTGATATATTGTCAAGTTCAAGCAAGATTGAACATTGTTCAGTAGAACAACGCTGTTCCCACTCCCAACAAATATCATCAACCATTTCAAAGGCTTCATCAGTGTCAGGAATCCAAATGATCAGACCATCGGTATTTGACTGAATTAGTTCAAGTCCCGGCACTACTTCCAAATGCTCGATTAAGTCAAGCAACATTAACTGACCGTTAATACACATACAGTTGTTATTACGTGGATCATATGCAGCATTGGTTTCATCTTTCATTGCCCCTGAAAGTGCATTCAGCATCTTCTTATATGGCAACTGTGCTTTTTTCCATTGCTTTGCTTCCGCCTTTCTTCCGGCTTTAGCTGCTGCAACCTGTTTCTTTTTCATGGCTTTTCGTGTGTCATATACCAGTTTGAAGTTGTTATTGGTTGCTGCCCTTGTAACCAGTCCCCAAGCAATCAACATCGAAGGGTAATAATTATTTACATCAACGTGCAGCAGTTGCCCGGTCTTATGAATTGGTGTAGCTGTTGCCCCATGAACGCCACCAAAACCGAATGAATGAGGAATACCCGCAACCGTGGTTTCAAGACCCTGTTCCTTGTACCATGTACGTTTTGAATATTTATCCATGTGTGCCAAGTCCATTGACAAGGCGTCCTGTCTTTTCTGTTCAAACCAGTCTTGAACATATTTATATTTTTTCAGTTGCAAGCACGGCAAAAAGTAAAAATCAAATTCATCTTCAAATGATCTGCGGGAACAACCAAGCACTTTTGCAGTGATTCTTGCTTCACTGTCCCCTATATCAGACAGGTTCACAATATCCGGGAAGGCCTGAATAATACCGTGCATTGCATTAAATTCATCTATCTTTTCAAGGAATACTTTAATGGTTTCTTCCACATCATGCCGGCAGTAAAAAACCGTCATTTCAATTTCTTCCTTGGTCAATTTCCTGTTTATTCTAAAATCAACATCAGTTTCCTTGATGTTTGAACCAAGAAAACCTTCCATTGTTTTCAATCCGACTGTTTTCATGGTTTCATCATTGCTTGGCATTACATCATAATTGATCATGGGTAATTTATTGAACGCTCTTGAATATTGCCAACCTTCTTTATTATCAACGATAATCCAATCATTGATTTTTTTAGGATTCATACCAAGCAGAATACCTTTCATGATGTACTGATCGTAGTGACGGTTATTAAATCCTACCCATATATCTTTTCTATTTGCTTCATATAAGGCTTTTAATTCATCATGGTTATTGATTATCACGTGTTCTTTTTTATTCGTCACATCAATGAAAACGGCAAGCCAATCTTCCTTGAAAACCTCAAAATCATAAAAAATCACTACATTCACCCTTTCTGAAAATAGCGGTGGAAGGTGTGACCCCGCCACCGCCTGATAACATTCTAAGTTAAGACTTCTTAACTTTACAAGTAAAATTTTTTAGCAATCAAAAACTTCCTTGATTGTGATAGGGTTGAAAGCATTTGCCTTATAATCAACCTCAACTTCAATCGCACCCTGAATGGACTGGAACACATCAAGAATCTGATCTGCAAAATCTGCATACTTTACGAACTCAACAGGTGTGTCATCTTCTGCAATCAGCTTGTTCACCCAAGTGCATACAGACTTGATTGCCTGTCCGTCCGTCCACTTTGCGGAACTGTTGCCGGAAATAACACGGTTGAAGAAGATCATGCGGTTTGCCTGTTCACCTTCCTTGATCTTTGCCTGAACTGCAAACATCAACTTATCCTGTGCCTTGGTCAACTTAATTTCCATCTTCTCAATACCAATGATATATGTACCATCCGGCACATCATCAAATTCATTATCAGGTGCTTCCTGCACCTCTTTCTGCAATTCATCTAAATCAATTTTTTCATCAAATACACTAAAATCTACTGCCATAATTTTTCACCTTTTAACCTTTCTTATTTGCTTAATACTAACTTTAACAACTCAAACGCCTGAACCTCATTGAACCCGGCTTTTACATAGGAATCATAGATTTCCTTTGCAGCCTTTGCACCATCTTCCGGCGGTGTGTTCTGTTTAGGTGCTGCCGGGGTAACATTCGGCTTTGCGTTCTTCATGTTTGTTACAACTGCACCTGTAAATGCTGATTCAAGGATTGCATTGAATACTGCATCAGGTAAACCAAAAGGATTGTTCATGTTCTTTTACCTCACTTTCTTAGCGTGTTTTTCTTACTCTGCGGGTTCTGCCAGTCGGCTGTTCATCTACTGCCGGGTTTTCATCCGCTGTTGTATCTGCATTATCAGGCTGTGCCTGTGCTGCACTTCTTCTTGTGCGTCTGCCCTTCTCCGGCGGGTTCATTGCCCCGTCAATAGGGTTTTCCGGTTTAGGGTTGTCTGCCTGTGCTAAACGCTTCACACCTTCACCAAATTCTTCCTTGCTGATGACCTTCATAACCTCAACACTGTCAACAATCAGGTCAACCGTGTCACCCTTGTGCTTCATCACATAGTTATCATCAGCCGGAACATAGAAGTATGTGTCTGCATCCAGTGTGACAGATTCAGAATCAGTATTTGTTGTACCGTCCTGAACAGGTTCAGACTGTTCAGCAGACTTTCTTTCCTTGCGGGTTCTTCTTGGCGGTGTTTCAAGTTCCGGCTGCGGTACAGAATCCGCTGCTGCACACGCTTCATCAAACGGGATTTCTTCACGCCCATCAGCAACCGCATCAATAGCCTTGTCACGCTCTGCCATATAATCAGCCATTTTCTGATTATTTTCAGCCACCACTTCATCATGTGTCTTGCGGGCGGTTCTGCCTGTCTTTGGTGCTGCATCTTCTGTTGTAGTAGGGGGTGTTGCTGTGGCTGTGGTCTTTTTTCCACCCCTTGCCCGTCTACCGTTTGCATCCGGCTTTTCAAGATTGGATGCAGCCTGTACATCAGCCTGACCCATTTCTGCATCTGTCTTATACTCACCGACTTCATAGAAGTTACGGATTTTATCAGCTACATAATTCAGATCATTGTCAATGGCGTATGCCGGGAACATCCCCATGGGTGACTTCACGGTGTCCTTGCCACTGTTCTGTGTGTAGAAGTAGTATTTTCCTTCATTCACACCTGTTCTAAGTACAATGGTGAAAAGTCCTTCAATGGTGATCTTCTCACGAAGTAACTTTCCAATCAGCTTAATAGTAGTAACACCATTTTCAAGTGTTTCTGTGTGGGTCATATAAGCAACCACCACATCATCAGGAAGTTCCTTACATACCTCAATGATTTCAAAGTAGTTTGCACCAAAATCATTCCACTTGTCCCAACCGTTTTCCTTGATACGGTTCATGTATGGAACAGAAAGAATATACTGGAAGTCATCAACTACCAATAACTTCTTCCCGGCCGCTGCCTGTTCCTTCATAAATTTGCAAATCTTGCGTGATTCAACCTCACTGTTCAGCATTGTGAACTTACCCTTGAACGGTAACGGTTTACCGACCGGGTTCACAACAGCAGTTGTTGCCGGATCACAATTTCTCATACTGGTACTTTTTCCTGTACCTGATTCACCCATAATTAAAAGCATCTGTGCCATACTTCTATACCTCACTTTCATCAAACTTCATATCAACACGAATTGTATATTTTTTCGGGTTGTTGGTTGGAACTTTATACACAATGGTGTCATGCCCTAAGTCAACCCGCTTGACATCACTTTTTCTTAATAGATCAACTGCATTCACCAGTGATGTCAGACCGTTATGTGTGAAATCTGCCACTATTCTTCACCCCCTTCATCTGTGCAACCTTCGGTCACCCGGCTTGACCACAAATCAGCAAAATGCAGAATCATGTACAGCGGGGTTTCATGCCCCTTCACACCGTAATTTGCAGACTCATAAAGACCGTCATGGTATCTGATTGCAAACTCCTCATCTTCTGACAAGTCGATGAAGAGAGTAGCCAACTTGATGCTTCTGGTCGCGTGGTCAATCGGAAGCAGGGTCGGGTTCCGCTTGAACGGCTTACTGTCGGACTGCTTGTATTTCTGCTCCGGTTCCGCTTTGGTAGGTCTGCCGTCCTTGACCATATTCGGCACATACATCTGCTTGCCATAATCACCACACTTGCCAAGGTCATGTAATGCTGTTGCAATGATGACTGAATCACGGATTTCTGCATACTTGACCTTTCCAAGAAGTGCATAACCAATGTTTTCTGCTGCCATCATTACATTTCTGCTGTGATGAACAAGACCGAACTGACAAGCAAGGTGATTTCCACCGCTGCAAGGTGCTTCAAAGAATCCGATTTCTTCCATGTAGGCAATCAGATCTTCCATTCCCTCACGCTCGGTTGAAAGTAAGTGGTCAACCACATACTTCTTATTGTCAAGTTCCTTTGCATTGTCTGCTGCTACCTGTTCAATTTCTTCCTGAACTGTTTCCTGTGTTACTTCTGCGGTATTCTCAACCGCTGCATCTACTTTCTTTTTTGCTGCCATGCTCTTTCACTCCTTTAATTATTTTTATGTTGATTCCATTCTGTCAGGAATGGATAAACACCGTATAAGTTAACTGGTAATTCACCCAGTTCAATGTGTTCAATAAATCCCTTGAATTGTTCATAGTCCTTTGGATATAACAGGATGCCGATACCGCCCGCCTTTTCAATCTGTCTAAGGTTGTATAACTGCAAGTCTGACGGTCTACCCTTTGGTGCTTTCAGTTCAATTCCTAAAAACCAACCGTTGAAACAAACCAACAGGTCAGGAATACCGCTTTTTGTATAAGCCGCACCGCCCCAATATTTCAGCACCCAAGCACCCTTGTCCTTCAGGAACTTCTTGACCTTATTTTCAAAGTTTTTTTCTGCTGCCATGATTTCATTCTCCATACAAAAATCTGTGCCGTCTGCGTTGTATTGCTCTTACTGAACGCCCCAACATTTTACTAAGTTCTGTATCTGATATTTCATGCTTCATAACAAGTTCAGTTTCTTCATCAGTCCAGTATTTCCTTTTATTGGGTGCGTCCTGTGTTTTATGGTAATATCTCTTTTGCTGTTCACGCTTTGTCTTTTTGTACTTTTCCATATCTCTGTAATCAGATTTTCTAAGTATTTCAATCACCACCCAACCGGTCATTGAACTGTGTCTGATAGTTCAGTATCTTTTCTGTATAGTCGGTTGAATAGATGCCCTTTTCCCATAACCGGTCAGCACCATCTTCACCCATGTTGTACGCCATCAAGACCATGTTGGTATCTTGATACCGTTCAAACAGTTTTCTAAGTACAAACACGCCCGCCCTGATGTTCTGATACGGGTCTGTAAAATCCGTAACACCAAGGGTATCTGTCAACCATTGATGATTGATTTTATTAATCTGCATATAACCGTAATCATTGGTTATGCTGATGACTGCCGGGTCAAAACTGCTTTCATTCTGAATCAGTGCCATAACAAGGGTAAAATCAATGTTGTACCCGGTACAAAGGTAATATGTAAATTCCTGTTGTTCTTCCGGCATTTTGCAGTCAAACGGTGTGAAATCTAAGTCACCCACACCCCAGTCAAGGGAAATTTCCTGTGTGAATGTTCTGTCATCATACGCCCCATATACAAGGGTTTTAGTGCTTGACTGTTCAAGTGTCTGTTCTTCTGTTTTCTGCTTGTCCTTGGCGGTTATATGAGTTTTCAGGGCATATCCTGACACATTACCAATCACCAAACCAATACCAAGTGCAACACCAATCAGAATCAAGACCCTTTTGACCATTGCCGACTTTCTCATGCTCTTTGAATAGTTCAATTTTCATCACTCCTTTCCGTGATTATGATTCCGGGAATTATCAGAATCGCACCAATGATGTATTCTTTCAGGTGTGCGGTAAGTGGTTCATATATTCCCATTTCAACCGCATAGTCAGATGCACCGACTGCACCGATCATCAGGAATACACCGATAAATGCCATGATTCCAAATATCCAGTTAAGTATTTTTGAAAAGTTCATCTGTCAGTTCCTTTCCTTCTTTCAACGCTGCAAGGTTTCTTTCTTCAACCGTACCCTTCACCAGTAAGTAATAGTAAAAGCACGGTTTGGCTTGTCCTATGCGGTGAATACGCTTTTTTGACTGTTCCCACATATCACATGACCCTTTGCCAAGTGGCAAGGTGAAATAAATAATCTTGTTTGCTTTCTGATAGTTACCACCCATTGCCCCGGCTTGATACTGTATGAATGTGATTGAATCATCTGCCTGATCGTATGCGGTCAAGTCCTTCTTTGACCCATTCACAACTGAATAGGGTCTGTTCAGGTCATTCAACACCTGTTGCATTGCTTCAAGTTCAGCAGTGAAGTTGTAAAATACAATCAATCTGTCCTGTGTGCTTTCAACCAAGTCCCGCAAGCCTTGCAATTTTTCCTTGTGATACTGCCCGCATAACTGCCGGGCATATAACATTTTCGTCAGGCTGTTATCACCGACCAGTTCAACATCATCAAACATCAGGTAACTGTTCTTGATGAAATACCTGTATTCCTTAGTGGACTTAAAGAATATTTTCTGTTCAGTCTGTTCAGGAAGTTCAAGGACTTCACTTGTTTTCATAAAAATGCAGCCATAACTTGCAAGTTTCTTTTTCAAGTGTTCCGTGTGCTTGTACCCGGTGATAACCTCACGCTTGAACCCGTCCCCGTTCTCAACCCATTCTGTCACAACATAACTGTTGTAAAAGGCTTTCTTTGTGATGTTCCACCCTAACAACTGCACCTGTGACCACAACCTTTCATATTTCCCGGCTGTTGGCGTTCCTGATAACAAAATCACACTTTCAGGTTTCATTTTCAGAATGAATTTTGAACGCTTGGCGGTTTCATTGGTGATAAGACTTGATTCATCAAGCATCATGGTAAATTCACTTATTTTCAGCAGCCAATCACGCCTAAAAGTCAGGTCATAATTGATGACACCAACAATCTGAATATCCATTTTATATAATTCCTTGGTGTCAACCAGTGTCCTGAAATTGATTGCTTCACTTTTCTTTGTCAGGTTCATCACCCGGTCACTTGGGTAATAATCTTTGAAGTGCTGCACCCAGTCATCTATCTTTGACTTCTGACAGATGACCAAGTTCACCGAATTGTTCAGCAAATACATTTTTTCAGCACCTACAAAGGTTTTACCCAGTCCCATATCAAGATAATACGCACAACGGTTGAACTGTTCAGTTCTGTTCAATGCTTCTTCTTGGTGGGGCATGAAGTGCAGATCATTCATCTACCCTGATACCCGTACACTGGAAGAAGATTTCAGCATCAAAGTTTGGTATTGCCTTGATAATATTCTTCTGACGGTCTGACAAGCTACCCCACCATATCTGACCACATTCAGATTCATCAAGCACTTTGAGATAACCGCCTGTTGTTTCATAAGACGGATGTTGTTCTTTTTCTTCATCCGTCATGTCCACCTCATACACCCATTCAACAACGCCTTTTGGCATCTGATTCAGTAAATATCTTGCCTCTGAACCCATCCATTCACAAAAAGTCATATTTGACGGCTTATCGAATAACATAATTTTTTTTTCTTTTGTATTAAAACAACCAACATTATATCGTCCGATGTTGTAACTTCCAGTGTTTCGGTTTCCGGCGTTATAGTCTCCCGTGTTGCGGTCTCCAGTGTTGTAATCTCCGGTATTATAATCTCCGGTATTACAGTAACCGGTACAATTCTTTCCAAAGTTGACAATTCGCAACACTTCATCCCACGGGATTTCACGCACGATTTCCAGTTTGTCAGTGCAAGACTTGTCACCTTCTGTCAGCACTTCACCGTATGCAATGACTTCTGCAACCTTGTTGTTGCTGTCAAAATTATAATAATTGAAGCAGTCAGCAGCGGTCTGACAGAAGTGCATACCGTGACCACAAACATCAAGTTCCCCTTCTTCCTCAAATTTTCCGGGACAAGTGTACTGTTTAGGGTTATACCCTGTCGGGTTACAAGTCCAATCAGGTCTGAACACTTTGAACCCATGCACTACATTCTGAACGGTATTATTCTCCATCTTTCTGCACCTCACCTTTCTGTTCCGTCAATGACTTATATTCATCAAGTAATACTTTCATTTCAGGATCTTTTTCCGAAAACATTTCAAGCACCGTCATACGCCGCAATTTATTGATTCTTACGTCCATAGCTGTATTTAATTCTGACACACGTTTTCTTGCCGCAACACGATTTTCGTATGTACCCATATCAACCTTTGTGACAATCTCACGACCACTTGCAACCCTTGAAACAGTATCATCAATACTTGCAATCTTTGCGACCGCCAAACCGTGATGCCCTGTTTTAACTACCACTACATCACCAACTTCATAGTTGTCATACATTGCATACTTTGACATACACACCTGTCCTCTTTCATTATCATTCAGAAAAGATACCTGTACGGTTTTATAATCTCCAAACATTTCTTCATCCTCACTTTCTTCAATTCCAAATAAAATGATCTGATCCTTTCTTAACCAGTAGCACCCGTATTGACTGTTATGGTTTTTATGACCTTCAACCATTACGCCGAAAATACCTTTGTATTCCCTTGTGATTACACCACTTAACCCTTCAAGTCTGCTGCTTCTGTAAGAAATGATCTTTACTTTGTCACCTATCTGCATAAAATCACCGCCTTATACGGCAATTCCTTCAATTTCTGCAAAACGCTTTGCATTGATGAAGTAAGACCAACGGTGTTCAGAAGTATGAATTGCATACCCCCAAGGAAAAACCCCCTGTTGTAAACCAAGTGCTATTGTGTTTGTGTGCTTATGCATCAACTTGGCAACTTCTCCGACTGTCAAGGTTGGGATGCCATCTTCACAATGCACAGGTTTAAAAGTCACAGTGGATTCTTCCTGTTCAAAGTAATCTGCCGGCAATCCAAGTGCTACTGCAATATCACTTTGAACCTGTCCTGACGGAACTGTTTTGTCATTCAGGTACATACTGATTGACCCCTTACTTTTCCCGGTCAATCCAACAACCTGTACCTGATTGATTCTTAACTGCTGCATAGCCTGTTTCAACTTTTCGCTGAATTTCATAATTTATCACCTATCCTTTCTTCGAGTTAAGAAGTCTTAACTTTTTCAGTAAAAAAATATAGTGGAATAAATTCCACCGAAACACCAAGGACTTCACACGCCTTGTTCATTTCAGGTGCAGTGAACTGAACTGTTCCGTTCAATTTTGCAGATAATGTCACGGTTGACATTCCCATTGCTTTAGCAAACTTTGCCTGTGTTCCAAACACTTCCTTGATTTTTCCTCTTAACTTTGAATAATCAAACACTTTCTTCACCTTCCTTTTCATCATCAGGGAACGCATTGTTGTTATACTGTTTCCTGATCGTTATTCTAACAACCCCTGATTCCAACTGTTCAAATGATGTTTCCTTGAACTTCTGCGGTTTGCCTTTTTTCAGGCTTTCTATGTACGCAAGGTATTCAAGTTTGGTTGGAAATTCAAGAATCTGCTCAATCCATGCTGCAACTATTTTCTTCACATAACCACCTTCTTTCTAACATGAACCACCGTCAGCACCATGAAATGCACCAACAGGATAATTCCAATCATTTGTGTATATGTCATCTGTGTTGAACTCACCAGTAAGTATTGAATGTATTGCTGCTTTATCCTTCCAACACACGCAAGACTGTGTATCACCGATAAATTCATCAAGATTCTTTTTGTTGTCCAGTGTGAACCCAAGAACTTCTTCATCATGCCTTAGTGCAGCATAATCATCAGGGAAAAGTTCTTTTACTCCGGCAAATAACCGGGGTGTTGAAAATATACACATCATACAACTGCATCTGTTCCAACCTATCCTGTAACATGGGTGTGGGTTTATATGATGCCGTTTCAGCAGTTCCCACACATCCTTTTCAGAATAATCAATGCAGCACCGCCATTGATGAACAATTCTGTGTGCCTTGGCTTCTGCATTGGTGCGGTGTATTTCCATTTCATTGTACTTTGACCGTCCGGCAGATTCACCACGGCGTTCACCTGAAACAATCAAGATTTTCTTGTCACGTTTGGTTTCTTCAAGATTGGCTGTCACACTGTCCTGAACCGCTGCTTTTAAGTTACCACTACACCAACGCCCTGAATGTGTACCACCTTTTGCGGGGAATTTATGTCTTTTACCACCCAGTTCTTCAAGTTCACCAAGGCGGTCAAGATTACTGACAACCGTATCTGCAACACATATTTTCAGATATGCAGAACACCAACGCCGTGACAGATCACCAGTTTTTGCGGGGAACTTCATTCTATAACCGTACTTTTTCAGAAGTTCTTCCATTTCCTCTGTTGCCTGTTCTTTCAGTTCTTTGCATTTCAGATAATTGCTTGAAAGTTTGCACTGCTTTACTTCACCAGTATCAGGGTCAATCCATTCAATGGGTTCTGATGCACCTATCCGATACAATTCACCAAAGAAACCATTCACCCTGTATGAAACCCTTAACTTGATACCCTCTGCATCTGCAAGTGCTTTTACATAGTTTTGGGTACATTTCCAGTCCATACGCCTTGAAGGATGCCCGCCGTCAATATCGTGATGCCAAAACTCTATTCTTTCTTTTGGTACACCAAGTTCAAGAAGTTTTAGGTAACAAGCAACTGAATCCTTACCGCCGGAAATCAAAACAACTATCAGATCATATTCTTCAAGTGGTAAAAGTTCCGGCAAATAGATTTTCTTGAAATGCTCTGAATCAGTTCTACCGTCAACCCTTGGTTTCAATTTGATGCCCTTGCCATATATCGGTGCATCAGGAACACCCAATTTGACAGGTGTTTCCTTGGTGCAATCCGCATCTTTTATGAAATCAATCATTGCCTTTATCCTTTCCCAGTTCCTTCAAAAAATTGTCTATTGTCAGCACACCTTAGTACAATCAGGGGTGTCTTTCCTTTATCAGATTTCACATTAAAATCTGCAAACCTGTCAGCCAACATTGAACTTTTTGAACGGTGCTGTTCAAACCGTGACGGTTTTCACATTAAAAACTGTCAGAAACCTGTTGACCTACATACAATAGACAATTTTTTGAAAGAACTGAAATCCTATTCCTTGGTTCTTTCCCCGGAACTACTGCAACAGTTCTTTTTTATAGGCGGTTTCATTCGTTAGGTGCTTCACATGACCGCCTTGCAAGTCGGGGAACTTGCACACCTTCCGGCTACCCTGTTCTGAACCCGGTTAATTGTAGGGGTGTTTTATTTTTATACTGGTTTCAGTTCCAGTTGAAACAAAGTGCTGTGTCATCTCGTGAGGTTGATTCTTCCACTTAACGGTTTCTTGGTATAGGGGTAAAGTGCTGTTTGGTTCAGCCTGTCAGAACTAATTCTGAACACTTTGCTTTCTTGCCCTACCGTTCCTGTTTTCTTCAACTACTTTGACGGGTCTTGTTTATTCTTCACACGCTCTGTCTGCTATCCGGCAGCCTGACCACCATGTCACTTGCGTGTAGCCCTATCACTTCACCCGTTCCTTCCTACTTGCTTTGTTTCTGTAAGTTAAGAACTCTTAACTTGGCTTTATCTTATCACCAGTGGAAAAATATGTCAACAGTTATTTTTAAGTTTTCTTAACTTTTTTTCAAGTTTGATTGAAAAAGTCTTAACTTTGCTTTATAATGAGGGTGAACAATAATATATAAGAAAGGGGGTGTTCACTAATGCCTGATACATTTCAGCACCGCTTTATTGAAGCAATGAACATCAGAGGATTACGACAGGTTGATGTTGCGGAAAGGTCAGGACTTGATAAGGCACAAATCAGCCAATATAAAAACGGTAAATATGAACCAATGCAAGATGCACTGTATAAATTGGCACAAGCCTTGAATGTCAATGTTGCTTGGCTTATGGGGCATGATGTACCAATGGAAATAAACAGAAAGGAATTGGAACAGAAGGAACGGGTTTGTGATCTGCTTGAAAAGTGTTACGGTTCAGGTGCGTATGAACTGGTTGAACTGTTTGCCAAGTTGAATGAAATTGGTAAAAATAAAATCATGGAAGAATTGCGTGATACAGTTGCACTACCAAAATATACTGTCAAGGAAAAAAGGGACGGTCAAAAAATGGCATAATTTTCCAACAGTCAGGTAATATCATTCATGTCAGTTTCAGATAGTTACGGTTAGTTACGCTTTTGGTTACGGTTCTAAAGCGTTGATTTTACGGCAAAGTTACGGTTGTTACGGTTACAGTCAAGTTTTCTTATATAGATTTTTTACATATATACTAAATTAAAAATAAAAAAGTAAAAATATAAGAATAAGAACATCAACCGTAACCGTAACCACACACCAAGAAAGGAAGGTAAAAGTATATGTTTGGAAAGAAAAAAGAATCAGGTACACCAGTAATGCACTATGAAGGAATTGAAGGGTTTGCGACTGATTACCCTTGCAGAATTGAAGTGAAAGGTGATGTATTTGAGATCAGAAGAATCAAGCCGGAAACCACGGTTACACTTCCAATGAACAGAATCAAATCATTTTCAGCAATGGAAGAAGAAAAGTTCATGTTGAAGTATCACGGTCAGGCAAAAAACACATCCAAGATGAAGGGTGTCAAAAAGTATTACTTGGTTGTGGACTATGACAAAGGTATGCTTGCTTTTTGGGGTACTGCCAAGGAATACGGCAATTTTCTGAACTTACAGAACAACGGTGTTACAGCACCGTCACACATTGAATTATAACTGAACATGAAAAGGTGATAGAAAATGAATTATCCTATATCAACCCAATCTGATACAGGTAAGAAGTTCACAATAAATGAACAAGAAGAACAATTTTTCAATGCTCTGTATGAGTACATTTCACCTGATAAAAATGCTAATATTCTGTTAGAACGAATGAGTAACGGTTGTATTTCTGTATCTTATATAACTTATCCAGTTGGTAAAATAAAGTTACAAGGAAGGAAACACTGGATGCAAATTCTAAAAGGATTATATACCATTAAAACAATAGATGGTGAAGTTGAAGATTTTATCAAACATATTTCAGATTGGGAAAAATACATCAGGTTACATTGTAAGAACTGAACAAAAATGAACCCCAACCGTTGCAGCGGTCAGGGTTCTAATAACTCTATACCAAGGAATAGGATGATATAGGCTATGCAGATACAATTATATCATCCATTCCATGAAATTTCAATCAGGAAGGAATGATATACATGGGAAGAAGAAACCCAAACGGTTACGGATGCGTAACCAAACTAAAAGGTCATAGGTCACGCCCTTGGGTTGCCAAGGTAACAATCTATGATGAAGAAGGACACGCCAAACAGTCACCAATAGGTTATGCAGAATCAGAAGAAAAGGCGAACATCCTATTGGCTGAATATAACAACAACCCTTGGGATATTGACCGGGAAAAGGTGACCTTGGTTGTACTCTATCAGCGTTGGTCTGAAATCAAGTTGCCAAAGTTAGGAAAATCAAATCAACAGTCCTTGCGTTCAGCGTTCAAGCACTGTTCAAAATATTACGGTGTGAAGTACAGATCACTGAAATCTTATCAGATGCAAGATTGCATTGACAACTGCGGGTGCGGTTATTCAACACAATGGTCAATCAAGAATCTGTTCGGTCACCTTGACCGTTTTGCTTTTGAAATTGACCTGATAGATAAAATGTATTCACAAATTACCACCGCCCCACCAATACCTGATACCACCCGTGAACCGTTCACGCCTGAACAGATTGCAGCACTTTGGAAAATCAAAGATGAACCTTGGGTGAACACCGTGCTGATTTATATTTACACAGGCTTCAGACTTCAAGAATTGCTTGGGATGAAAACAGAACAGGTGAACATCAAGGAATGGTACTTTGAAGGTGGTATCAAGACCGCTGCCGGAAAGTGTCGTATTATTCCGATACATGAACGAATCAGACCATTTGTGAAAACACTGGTTGATGAAGGAAACAAGTACCTGTTCACTTATCAGGGTAAAAAGTTCAGTCAGGCAAATTACTATAAGTGTTGGGGTGAAGTCATGGAAAAGATAGGTGCAGACAAGACACCACATGAAGCACGACACACCTTTGAAACACTTCTTGACAACGCAAAAGGAAACAGAAAGTGTATTGATATGCTGATGGGTCACAAGTCAAAGGATGTAGGAAACAGGGTGTATAATCACAAGACTATTGAACAGTTACGGGACACCATTGCCCTATTAAAATAATATTTTTTGCACTGAACCAGTAACAAATTAGAAACAAAAAAGGCGGTAAACCCTGTATTTTCAAGGATTTACCGCCTTAGTTTCTGTATTATAACATGATTTTATATGTTTTTTTATATAATTTTATGCTGTTTAAAGATTTACACAGAACGTTTGTTTTGATATACTGTTAAAAATAAGGAGGTTTTTCATGAGCGATTTTCCATCACACATTATTTATCATATTGATGTAAACAGCGCATTTCTTTCATGGACTGCTGTAAAGCGGCTTCGTGACAATCCGGAAGCGTTAGATATCCGGACGATTCCGGCTGTTATCGGCGGAGATGAAAAGAAACGGCATGGCATTGTTCTTGCAAAATCTGTTCCCGCTAAAGCCTATGGCATCCAGACAGGAGAGCCTCTTGTACAGACCCGGAAAAAATGTCCTGATATTTTAATTGTTCCGCCTGATTTTGCAACATATGTATCCATGTCCGAACAGCTTATGAATTTTTTGAAACAGACTGCGCCTGTTGTTGAACAATATAGCATTGATGAAGCATTTTGTGATATGACAGGTACCGGTCTGTTGTACGGCGATCCGGTTGCTTTTGCACACCAGCTTAAAGACGATATTTTAAACCGCTTTGGCTTTACAGTTAATATCGGTATTTCAACAAATAAACTGCTTGCTAAAATGGCATCTGATTTTAAGAAACCAAATCTTGTGCATACACTTTTCCCTGAAGAAATCCCAAAAAAAATGTGGCCGCTCCCTGTGGGAGAACTGTTTTTTGTCGGACCTTCAATGTGCAAAAAGCTGGAAGCCCTGGGGATTCATACGATTGGTGATGTTGCCGCCAGCAATCCGCAGCTGCTTGTGAGCCATTTTAAAAAGCACGGAGAACTGATCTGGAATTATGCAAATGGATTTGATATTGAACTGCCGGTAAACCACAAAGCTGCCAATAAAAGCTTTGGCAATTCTGTCACACTGCATTTTGATGTTACAGATGCTGAAAATGCAAAGACCATTCTTCTTTCCCTCAGCGAAACAGTCGGTGCACGAATCCGCGCAGAACACGCTTATATTGGTGTGGTGTCTGTCACAATTGTTGATAATGAATTTCGCCACCTATCCCGTCAATGTACGCTTTCTACACCAACAGATATAACAGAAATCATCTATGAAAATGCCTGCCGGCTGTTTGATCTGACATGGAATCATGTCCCAATCCGTCTGCTCGGTGTTTCCACGGCACATGCGACAGACACTGCTTTTCATCAAATGAACCTTTTTGATGAAGATAAAAATGAACGGTTTGCGATGTTGAATAAAGCGGTTGATTCCATTCGGGATAAATATGGTGAAGACAGTATTAAACGGGCACGTTTTTTAGATAATGGCTGCACCCATATGTCCGGAGGCTTAAACCGCGAAAAACGCAGTCACAAAAAGAACTCTTAATTTTTGGGAGATTCAGCCGATATACATAAAAGTATAATGGTACAATGCTTATACAAAAATACACCAGACAAAATACGATTAAAATAAATGTCAGTCTGACAGAATGGAGTGTTTATAGATGTCTATTACAATTAATGCTTCGGCAATTTTAAATAATTTGACAGCAAACAATTCTTATGCTTTTTCATCGACAAAAAGAATTGTAAAGTACAACAGCGATGCAGATGAAACCCGTCAGAGTGCTTCTTCACTCAAGCATAAATTACGTTCTTTAAAAGATATTGATACATCGGACGGACCAACTGCACGTACACAGAATAAAATCAAAAGTTTTGTAAATACCTATAATGATTTAATGTCTTCCGCATCCGGTATAACCGGTTCCAAGAAACTCACAAAGTACATGGATAAAATGGACAGCCTGTTTTCCGAATATGAAGATTCATTAAAAAGTCTTGGTATTACACGTACTTCAACGAATAAATTAAAATTCGATACTACCAATTTTTCAGATGTAACAAGCACAAAACTGGATGCTGTTTTTGGTGAAGATGAGCATTTTGTAAGTGACAGCATTAAATATGCCAAAGCTATTTCTTCTGCTGCGCAGCAGGCTTTAAATACACCAGAGAATGTACTTGGAACAACCACTATTTCTGTATCTGCCGGTAATACAGCCCTGGCTCAGTCTGATCAGCTCTTAGCAGCTGCCACAAAAAATCTGTATTTAACAGACTATGCATCCGTGCAGGCGCAAACCTTAGTTACCTATTTAAAAAATTATACAGAACAGTATAACAATACATTGCAAAACCATACTTCCGCTGATTTAAATTCAACAGAAAGCGGTTATCTGAATGCTATGAAAAATGCAACACAGAATGTAAAGAACCAGCTTCTGCCTGTCGGCATTACAGTCACCGATGACGGTACACTTTCTTTTGACGAAACAGCCGTTTCTTCGGATAATATCGAAAATGTAAAAAATCTGTTTGGTTCTTCATCTTCTTATGGAACAATTATAAAAGGATATGCCGAAAAACTTTTTTCAAGTCTTGTGCAGGCAGATTCATCTGATTTAAATATTGATTACTACGCATAAAAAAAAGTGGGTAAACATTTTATGCTTACCCACTTCTTTTAACTATCACTATCTTAATTTTTCCAAAAACATCAGCAGGAAACTGATAAACAGCAATATGCAAGATATCCAGATAACATGAATCCCATAACAAACAGATAAAATACCACCAATGCCCGCACCAATGGCAAAGAAAAAGATAATTCCAAAATAATAAAAGGTCTGCCGCAGATGTTCAGCTTTTTTATCTCTTAAATACAAAGACAATGCGGCTGTTCCGCTTCTTAAATTTCCGATACACATTGTGCTTGCATAAGAATAGCCACCCACTTTGCGGAATGTCTGCACCTGCATTGCACAGGCAAACGATACCATTACGGTTGCTATCATATTATAAGCATTTGGAATAAATCCTACAATCGCGAGTATCCCTATTTCGGCCAACAAAATTCCCTGCCGCCAGTGCATTTTTTTAGCATACTTGAAGCGGTTCTGTACATTTTCTGCAACAAAGACCCCAAACACAAATGCCAGTAAAGGGAACAAATACCGCAGCCCAATCTGCCATTCCCGGTTCATAAAATGCTGGCTCATCAGGACAACATTTCCCGTCTGGGCATTTGAAAAAACCTCATCTCTTGTATTGTATGTATACGCATCCTGAAAGCCTCCGGACAATGCCAGAAATACACTGTTTACAAATGCTTCAGACATCTGTTTTTCTGACAGCAGATGTTTTATCCAAGTCTGTTTATGACTGCTCAATGCACGCACCTCCAAAGTCTGATTAAGCAATTTCTAATTTATCTTTAATCTTCCGGATATCATTTTCCATTATATTCGTCCGGACAAGAAGGAGTTCCTTTTCGTTTTCTACCTTCAATGCTTCATCCAGTTTTCTGCACAAATCGGCATGTCCCTCTGCAATAATTCTGATATTGCGGTTTGTTTCATTCTCAAGGGTCATTTCAATACCGGATACACGGCCTTTTAAATCCCGTATGTCCGTTTTCATGCCTTGCATATCAGTCTTCATTCCCCGCATATCAGTCTTCGTACCTTGCATATCAGTCTTCATACCCTGCATATCAGTCTTCATACCTTGCATATCAGTCTTCATACCCTGCATATCAGTCTTCATTTCTTTCATATCCGACTTCATGTTCTGCATATCTGCCTTCATATTCTGCATGTCAGTCTTCATTTCCTGCATATCGTTTTTCATATTCTGCATATCAGAATAAATTGCCTGTAAAATTTCGTTTTCTGTCATAGAATGTCCTCCCCTTATAATTAGTGCCACTCATACGGTGTGCTTTGGTATACGTAATAGTTGAGCCAGTTCGTATATAGATTATTGGCATGGCTTCTCCATGATAATATCGGTCTTTGCGTCGGATCATCATCGGGATAATAATGTACCGGTAAAGTCGGCATAATGCCCTTTTTCACATCCCGCTTATACTCCTGATCCAGTGTCATACGGTCATATTCAGGATGTCCCATTACAAAAATCTGTTTGCCTTCCTGTGCCATAACAATATATATTCCGGCCTCTTTTGAATCCGCCAGCACTTTCAATTTCGGATTATTTAAAATATCCTCCCGGCAGGCCTCCGTATAGCGTGAATGCGGTGCCATAAAAAAGTCATCAAATCCACGTACCAGCGGTTCTTTTTTATTCATTACATGATGGCGGTATATTCCGGATAACTTCTTTTCCAGCTGTACCTTTTTTACCCCGTAATGATAATATAATCCCGCCTGTGCCGCCCAGCAGATATGAAGTGTTGACGTAATATGTGTTTTAGACCACTCCATAATCTGAGATAATTCTTTCCAGTAATTCACCTCATCAAAATTCATCTTTTCAACCGGTGCACCTGTAATAATCATCCCATCAAATTTGCGGTGTTTAATATCTTCAAATACCTCATAAAACTTCTTCAAATGGGAAGCTGAGGTGTTTTTTGAAATGTGTGTTGCCATCTGCAGAAAAGTAATATCAATCTGTAACGGTGTGTTTGAAAGTCCCCGCAGAAGCTGTAATTCCGTATCCTGCTTAATCGGCATCAGATTAAGAATTAAAATCTGCAATTCACGGAAATCCTGTGTCATTGCTCTATGTTCATCCATTACAAATATATTTTCATTTTCCAGTTCTGCCTTTGCCGGCAAATCACTCTGTATTTTAATTGGCATAATTTCCTCATTTCCGCACAACGCTTTTATTCCTGTTGGTTTGTGCTTACGCAGTCACACTATAGCATATTTTCTCTTTATCGGCAACCGTCATCATCTGCCATCATCATTCATCGGTGCCATTTCAAGGAATTCGTTTTCTGTTATTACAGGAACTCCCAGTTTTGCCGCAGTCTTATTTTTAGATGACGTAGAATGGCTGTCGTTATTAATCAGGTATGATGTCTTTCCTGTCACAGAACCGGTCACCCTGCCGCCAAGCTGTTCAATGCGTTCTTTTAACTGATTTCTGTTTTCAAAATGTTCCAATGAACCTGTAATTACAAACACTTTACCAGTAAGAATCTGATTATTCTGATTGTCCGGCGCTTTTTCAATGTGCATTTCCTGCAGCAGCTTATAAAATTCTTCTTTATTTTTTTCATTTTCAAAATAGGAAGCAAATGTATCTGCAATGACTGCACCTACGCCGTCTATTTTCTCAAGTTCCTGTCTTCCGGCATGAATTACTTTTTCTATATCGTTACCTAATGCCTGCACAATCATCTTGGCATTGGAAAGTCCTACATTTGCAATGCCAAGTCCGTAAATAAATTTCGGCAGCGTTGTATTTCTTGAATTTTCAACAGATGTCAGCAGATTCTCATAGGATTTTTCCCCGAATCCGTCTAAAGCAATAATTTCATCACGGAATTTTTCCAAATGGTATAAATCACAGAAATTCTTTAAAAATCCGTGCTGAATAAATTTTTCCAGTGTTGCCTCTGACAATCCATCGATATTCAATGCATCTCTTGATACAAAATGGGCAAAACTTTTTACATGTTTCGCCTGACAGTCTTCATTGATACAGTAAAGTGTTTTGACATCATTAACCTGTTTAATCTGCGTTTTCCCGCCGCATACCGGACAGACTTCCGGAATCTCTAAATTACCGCTTTGTGTAAGATTTTCTGCAATCTGCGGAATAATCATATTCGCCTTAAATACTTTAATGCGATCACCAATACCTAGTTTTAAACTTTCAACAATACTGATATTATGCACACTTGCACGACTGACCTGCGTGCCTTCAAGCTCTACCGGGTCAAAAACGGCAACCGGATTAATCAGACCGGTTCTTGAAGCACTCCATTCTATTTCTCGCAGTGTCGTTTCTGCGGTTTCATCTGTCCATTTAAACGCCATCGCATTTCTTGGAAACTTTGCTGTTCTTCCCAAAGAATCTCCATATGCAATATCATCATATAAGATTACCAGACCGTCTGACGGAAAATCATTTGTTACAATTGTTTTTTCAAACCATTCTATCGTGTCTAAAATCGTGTCTTTTGTAACCATTTTATATTCAACAACCGAAAACCCCTGATCTTTAAGCCACTCAAACTGTCGTTGTCTGGAATTATCAAAATCAACATCCTGTGCCGATACCAGTGTAAATGCAAAAAAATGGACATTACGCTGTGCCGTAATTTCATTATTTAACTGTCTGACAGATCCGCTGCATAAATTTCTCGGATTTTTATATTTTGCATCGGCTTCCGGAATCTGTTCGTTAATACGCTCAAAATCTGAATACGTAATAATCGCTTCTCCACGCAGAACAAGTTTTCCTTTAAAAGGAATGGTCACAGGAACATTTTTAAATACTCTGGCATTATTGGTAATAATTTCTCCTACTTCGCCATTTCCTCTTGTAACAGCTTTTTGCAGTTGTCCATTGTCATAGGTCAATACAATTGTCAGACCGTCCAGCTTCCATGAAAGCAGACCTTTCTGACTGCCAAGCCACTCTGCCAGCGCTTCCGGACTTTTCGTCTTATCAAGACTTAACATTGGAGATTCATGACGTTCTTTAGGCAGTTCACTAAGCACCTCGTAGCCGACATTTACGGTCGGACTATTTGAAAGAATATAACCTGTTTCTTTTTCAAGCATACCCAGTTCATCATATAAAGCATCATATTCATAATTAGACATCAGTTCCCTGCCCTCTGAATAATAGCTTTTCCCTGCCTTATTGAGTAATTCTACCAATTCTTTAATTCTGTCCATTTTACTTTGCTGAATCATATAACTGCTCCTTTAACTGCTGATATTCTGCTTCTGTCACATTCCGGTATTCTCCGGGCTTTAAATCTCCCAATAAAATATTCATGATACGGATTCTTTTGAGCTGCACAACTTTCCTTCCCTGTGTACTGCACATACGCCGGATCTGCCGGTTTAATCCCTGTGTAAGGATAATGCGGAAGGTTTTCTTTCCCAATGCGGTTACTTTGCACGGTTTCGTTGTTCTGTCTAACTCCGCCAGATATATTCCTCCAGACATTGCCTTAATAAATGAATCATCAATCTCTTTATTTACGGTTACAATGTATTCCTTTTCGTGACCGTTGGCTGAACGGAGAATTTTATCCATCATCTCTCCGTTATTTGTCATTAAAATTAACCCTTCTGAATCTTTATCCAGCCTGCCAACCGGGTAGATTCTTTTAGGATACCCAATATAATCAACAATATTATTATCACCCTGATTTGCCGTTGTCGTACAAACGATTCCCGTTGGTTTGTAAAATGCCAGCAAAATCTTTTCATCTTCTTCTATAATTGATTTTCCATCGACAAAAACTGTCTGTCCATCTGTCACTTTACTTCCCATTTGTGCAGGAATGCCGTCTATGGTTACTCTGCCCTGTTCTAACAGGCGGTCTGCTTCCCTTCTGGAGCAATATCCCGCACTGCTTAAATATTTATTAATACGAACTTCCATGTTTTCTCCAATTCTTATTTCACAAGCTATTTTAATATTTTAACAAATTTTAAAATTTAATTCAATTTGTTCTTTTAGATAAAAGCTGTGTTTTAAATTATTTCACCCGTGTGATATTACCCTGCTTGTCGATATGCCATACCTGCTCGCAG
>OBJF01000460.1_pt1 | contig 46475 bp, 45 predicted proteins | sample 1519091 | NCBI WGS metagenome assembly OBJF01 (sample SAMEA2452124, study PRJEB22498) | human gut metagenome | biome: human feces; feature: human gut; material: feces | place: Australia | collected 2012
GGACTTTCATATAGCCCTCATTGAACGTCGAACCGATAGAACCGTCATTCATCACCTTTTCAACGATACCGACACGCTCGGCACTTTCTGTCCAGTATTGCTTCTCGGAAGCGTGGACTGCCGTTGTCGGCAAAGCGGTAGCGATAGTCGCAAAGGCAAGGAAACCTGTGGCTAATCGCTTCAATATCTTTTTCATAGCTTTTAAAATTCTCCTTTCGTTTGGATATAGAAAAAGCCGTCCATTTCTGAACGGCTGGAAATAGAAAAGGAACGTCAATATCGGCGTTCCATAATCTACTTGCGATATTCAATTTTTCAATTTGTGATACTGATATACTGTGGCAAGAAAAGGTATTTCTCTACTGATTGACACCAATTTTGACACCAATTTTTTATAAAATGACGATTTCTGACGAGTTAAGATAAAATCATAAAATCCGAGAAATGCCCATAAATAGGCACTTACGGCACTTTATAAAGTTAGACAAAAGCCACACTGCGATAACAAGAGAAGAGTGCTAATTCTTTTCTAAAAAATTTATAAACACTAATCCCTGATCCGGATCATTATCTGCGTCACATAATAGTGTTCTTTTATTTACTTCATGTAATTTTGCAAACTGAGCTGTTGTCATCCTCATACTATCTTTTTTCATCATTTTTTCTTCTTTCTCTTGACTTTACACTAACTGTATACTTTATCCTGTCCATTGTCAAAACATTTTACAGGAGAAAACCTGGCATTATGATGACTTTTGCAGCACAAAAACCTCCAGAAAGCTGGCAAAGATTTTCCTGTGCAGCTGCCTTACAAATCAGACCTTTTCCAGAGTTGCCCTCTTAAACCAAAAACCGGTCGGTATTATTTTAGGGAAAAGCTGTGCTGTCCACAAATGTCCGCTCCCTCTCCGGATCAGACAGATTTCATCCATCACCTCATTGCTGCTTTCCGGGGAAGGTCGTAAAACAGCAAAAATTTTTCAGGACGTCGATGGCATAGACAAAGAACTTTTAAAAGAATGCGGCACTTCCTATCCTGCCCTTATGATCTATTTTAATTTACGTAAAATCGTAAACAAACAGATACTTGCACCTTTTCTATCTGCTTACTTTTCTTTCCTGCTGAAAATAATGAACTCCAAACAGAACTCCTGCCAGAAACAGTGCCATTCCCAATCCTGAATAAAACACAGCGATGAACACATCCGGTGCAAAATGGGAGGCTCGAAGACCAATTCCAAAAGTCATCATAAATGCCATGATCAAAAATGACTTCTTATCAAAAAAATGCCAGAAAAACTGAAGCTCATCTTCGTAGTTTTGAATTCTGTCGGTATGTCTGATCACCAGTTTATAAAATACCATCGACCAGAATACAGCAAAAACCAGCGCTGAGAGCAAAATATTCACAACTGTCACATGCCCCGTATAGCTGAGTATTCCAATTCGAATAATATTGAACCCCGCAATCAGCCAGACAATGCTGGCCAGTAGCAGTAATGTTCTTTTTTTTACTTTCATTTTGTTCTCCTCTCCAATATGAACATTGTTCATATTTATGTTTAAAATTTCCCACTTTTTAAAAGTGGGATTCATAGATACTGTGTGCGATCATCGTTAAAAGTGGTTCGCAGCTTTTCTGCTTTTCCAGAAGAATGGACATCAGAAGTGTAAACACATACTCCACAAAAATTTCCGGAGTCAGCTCATTTTCAAATGCATTCTCACGCACATTCTGGTCCTCTGTCAATATCTGAACCAGATTTTTCTTCAAATGCATCAGGGAAATCTCCATCATTTTCCTTCCCTCATTTTTATCTTTTGCTGCAAAACTCATGGAATGCAGATTAAAAAACTCCGGATACTTCTGACTGCTTTTATACACCGTATCAAACAACCAGGCAATACATGCTGTAAAGCTTTCAAATACAAGTACCTGTCCATTCATATGAAAGATATCCATCCATACACTTTCAATCGTCGCAAGTAAAAGTTCCGATTTGGATGGAAAATAATTATACACGGATCCTAATGCAATGTTGCACCGGGAAGCCACAAGCCTCATGTTTACGGACGAAAGCCCTTCTTCTGCCACAATCTCTCTGCACACTGCAAGTATTTCCTCTCTTGATGTAACTGCCATATTCAAATCTGCACCTCCATTCTGAACAACGTTCATTATAGAATTTCCCAGCTTTGATTGTCAAGTTACTTTTCTGATTTTTTTCCATTTCTGCCTTTTCTTTCTTCCTCTCAGGAATTATAATAAACACAGATCATTATAACAAAACAGGAGAGATTTATTTATGAGAGCTTATGAACGACTTTTAAAATACGTAACTGTACGCACCCCAAGTGATGAGACAAGCACTACCGTACCGTCTTCTGCCTGCCAGTTTGACCTGGCACAGGATCTGATCCGGGAGTTCATCAATTTGGGACTACCAAAGGCACGGACTGATGAAAAATGCTATGTCTACGCACAGATTCCTGCCACGCCGGGATATGAAAATTGTCCGAAGATCGGATTTATTGCACATCTGGATACTGTTTCTGACTTCTGTGACAAGAAGATCGTTCCGGTTGTAACTGAAAACTATGACGGACGCGCCCTTCCTCTTGGCGGTTCTGACGGACGGGTTCTTTCTGTCTCCATGTTCCCGCATTTAAAGGATCTCAAAGGTCGTACTTTGATCACCAGCAACGGAGATACCATCCTCGGTGCAGACGACAAGGCCGGAGTTGCAGAGATCATGACCATGGCAGAACGGGTTTTGACTGAAAATATCCCACATGGTCAGATTTCGATCGGATTTACTCCGGATGAGGAAGTTGGCAGAGGAGCGGATCATTTTGATGTCGAAAAATTTGATGCGGATTTTGCCTACACCATGGACGGAGACACCGAAGGTGAGATTCAGTATGAGAACTTCAATGCCGCAGATGCGATCTTTGAGATCAAAGGCGTGAATGTACACCCGGGATCTGCAAAAGATGTGATGGTCAATGCCGCCCTGGTGGCAATGGAGATCAACGCTGCCCTCCCTGAGGGAGAAACTCCAGCGGATACCGAGGACTATGAGGGATTCTATCATCTTGTAAGCATGTCCGGCGATGTAGCCTGCGCAAAACTGCATTACATTGTCCGAGATCACGATACCGACAAGTTTGCCGCACGTCTGGAAACCTTAAAAGAAATTTCCAAACAGATGAATCTGAAATGGGGATTGGGCACCGTAAAACTGACCATTGATGAACAGTACCGCAATATGGCAGAGATCATAAAAGATGGAAACATGCATCTGATCGAAAATGCGAAAAAAGCCTGCCTTGCAGCAGATGTCACACCTCTGATCCTTCCGATCCGCGGCGGTACAGATGGCGCTCGCTTAAGCTTTATGGGGCTGCCTTGTCCAAACCTTGGAACCGGTGGACATGGATATCACGGACCATTTGAGCACATTACCGCTGAGGGCATGGATAAATCCGTAGAGGTGATGATCGAACTGGTCAAACTGTATGCGGAAATGAAATGATAAAAAAGAATATCCAGACAAAAGGCACAGACGGGATGTTTCCCGCTGTGCCACTTTTTATCCGCAATCTTTTTCTTACAATCTCTCACCGTTTTCATGCATAAATTTGTATTCTGCAACAGAACGGTCAAATGTCTTAATGTGGTTGTACAGCCATTCCACCACATTTTTATTCACTGCTTCTACAAATGCAGCAGACGGCCCTTCTTCCTCTTCCAGCATATTGTAGAGATCTCTTACGACCTGTCTTAATTTTTCATGCTCTTCTTTGTGCTTTTCCACACCCGGATATGTAATCTCTTCCTGCAGTTTTTCTTCTTCTCCAAAATGGAATTCTGTGTAATCTGCGAGATAATCCAGTGTTTTTACAGACACCACCTTATCTTTACTTGTCTCACAGCTGTCCAGTAATTTGTTAATCTTATCAATCAGTTCCTTGTGCTGGGAATCAATCATTTCGTTTCCTGTTACCAGACTTTCATCAAATTCTGCTCTCATTGTGCTACCTCCTAAACTTCACCTTGTTTAAATTTTATGATCATTTCATTGGTTAAACTGTCTCTGGACGGCTCTACCGGAATCTCGTCTCTTTCAAACCATTCCGCCAGTGCCAGTTCCTCTTCATCCAGTGTCACTTCTACGTCACCGTCCAGATCACAGTAAAATCCCATCAACAGGGTATCACTAAATGCCCATGGCTGACTTTTATAGTATCGGATATTCTTTACCTTCAATCCGACTTCTTCCATCACTTCTCGCGCCACTGTTTCTTCCACGGTTTCTCCGATTTCTGTAAATCCGGCAAGAAGTGCATATTTTTTATAACTTCGCCCTGCATACTTGGACATCAGGATCCGGTTACCGTCTGTCACTCCAACAATGACAGCCGGACAGATCTTCGGAAATTCCATATTTCTGCAGTGTTCACAGAAAAGCATCCTCTCTTTTGTATCATGACGCATCTTATGTCCACAGCGTCCACAATATCTGCGTGTCTGATACCATCGATACAGCTGATATCCCGTGATCCCCGCAAATGCGCTGTACTGAGGATCTGCTGTCCTGAAAATCTCCGTATTCTCCATTGTAAACTCAGAGTGCGGCTCCCGGTTCAGATTATCAACCAGATAATACTGCTTCTCATCAATTGTAAACAGATAAATACTGTTCTCATAAATCTCTTCGTTCAACCGTTCCAGTTCTCCAAATGTTGGAAACTCTATTCCCGTCTGTGTCCGCCTCATCAATGCTGTGTGTTCTTCATAATACAATGCAATGCTGTCCTTTTGCGGCGAAACCGGCCTGTATTCGTTCTTAAACTGATGCGGTGCTATGTCCTGGATCATTTTACTCACTTCCTTTCCTGAAATTATGCAAAAATTCACTGAGTAAAATCAGAATACTTCCTGCCGCAAGAAAAAAATCTCCCAGATTGTATGTGATCTTTGTCAGCTTCTCGTCAGATGTCTGAAACCCGATATAATCCACCACATATCCCCGCATCCAGCGATCCAGTGTGTTGCTCCACGCACCTGCCACACCAAGTGAAAGCCCTGCTTTTTTCAAATAACTGCCTTTTTTTCGCAGACACAAGATATCCCAGACGGTCAGAATTGCAGCCATAACAAGAGATGTGTACTTTACAAACTGAGGATACTCTTTCAAAAGACTCATACACATCCCCTTATTATGCACTTTTCTAAGGACGATCTTTTTGCTGTCCGCAAACGGTTTTTCTTCCTCGTCCGGCCACTTTTCCACTTCTGATTTGACTGCCATATCCAGACACGTCAGAAATGCCGTTGCCCCTGCTCCAAACAGATTTTTCATATTCTGCCTCTATTCTTCTGTAAATTCTTTAATTTTTTCTGCTGCGTCCTCTGCTTTTTCCTTCACTGCCTCTGAAAGGTCTTTGACATGCTCACAGGCAGCCTCTGCTGCGTCCTCTGTTTTTTCCACAACTACCTCTGCTGCATCTTCTGTCTTCTCTGCAACTGTATCCATTGCCTGTGTTGTTTTTTCTTTTACAAATTCAACCGCCTGATCGGCCTTTTCCCTGAGCACATCCTCCGTTTCATCCCAAATGTCTTCTTCTTTTTTCGCTCCGCAGTACGGACAGTATGCCATCTCTTTTGCTACCTGTTTTCCACATTCTGCACAAGTACTCGTTCCTTTGATCTCCTTGATCTTTGCCTGATGTCTCTCGATACTTTCTGTTCTGTTATCGATTTTTTCACACAGCATCTGTACCTGTTCGTCCATCGCCTCTCCCGCCTGGTACTTCTCGTACAGAAAGCGCCCCATCTCCAGCATATCCGCCTCATTGCCGCGCTCCAGAGTTCGGATCTGTCCTCTCAATCGCTGTATTTCCATCATCTCGCCTGCTTTACTTGTCACAGTTTCTGTTGTCTCACCGATTTTTTTACCTAAGTCTTCAAAAAAAGATTTCATCTTTCTTCTCCTTTCTGTCACATATCTGTTATTTTCAACAGAATTTCTCGTGCATATATACATTATACCCCAAACGTTCATAACTTCAACCAGATTTCTTCTGTTTTCTTCTTTCCGCTTCTTATTTTGAAGCTTTCGGCATATACTTTCAAAAACATCCAGGAGATCATTTCATGCCATACTCTGACTTATGCCGGGAAAAAATTCTTTCTGAAGATTATCATGATTTTATTGTCTCCGACATCCGAATGCCCTTTCTTCAAGATATGCTTGAAAAAGACTGCTGTCTTCAAAACCCCGGCTTTTTTTATCAATGTGCTTACCTTTCAAAATCTGTAATAAAACCTGTATCGCTGGAAAACTATTCTTATTTTTCGATTCCGAAATGCTACTCCCTGCTCAGTATGCAGGCGCTAAATCAGGCCGGAATCCTTCCGATCCAGAACCACTCCACCATTCAATTAAGCGGAAAACAGGTTATGATCGGATTTCTGGATACCGGAATCGACTATCAAAATCCGGTATTTCAACATCTGGATAAAACCACTCGAATCGCAGGCATCTGGGATCAGACGATCCAAAGCGGCACCCCTCCGGAATCCTTTGACTATGGCTCTCATTATACACCCGATATGATCAATGAAGCGCTTGCCTCGGAAGATCCGTATTCCCTTGTCCCAAGTGTGGACAATAATGGACACGGAACATTTCTCGCAAGTATCGCTGCCGGTTCCGGAGATCCCGATGCGCAGTTTATCGGTGCTGCGCCGGAATCTGTAATTGCCGTTGTAAAGTTAAAGCAGGCAAAACAATATCTGAGAGACTACTATTTTATTCCCAATACAGCCCCTGCTTTTCAGGAAAATGATATCATGCTTGGTATGCGCTATCTCCACCTGCTTGCCGAAAAACTGGGACTTCCTCTGATCTTCTGCCTGGCACTTGGCAGCAATCTGGGCGGACACTCCGGCTCTCTCCCACTCTCGATCATTGCCCAGCAGTATACCTTGTTGTCTAATCGGATTCCTGTTATCGGGGTCGGAAATGAAGCAGATCAGAGACATCACTTTTACAGCGAGATCATGAATACTTCTGATACAAAGACCGTAGAAATCCGTGTCGGAGAAAATACTAGCGGTTTTGTGATGGAGCTATGGACCGAACTCCCCAATATCCTCTCCATCAGCCTGACCTCTCCGTCTGGGGAGAGTACGTCCCGCATTCCCATTCGTGCGGGAACAAGCACAACTTTCAATTTTCTTTTTGAAAATACAACAGTCTACATCGACTACCGTCTGTTTGTAGAAAGTACAGCCTCGGAACTGATTCATTTTCGTTTTTCCGATGCTGCTCCCGGAATCTGGAAGCTTGTGGTAGAACCCGTCCAGATTATTGACGGGCGATTCCACATCTGGCTTCCTGTGCGGGAATTTTTAAGCGGAGAAGTTTATTTTTTAAACTCCAATCCATACTATACACTGACTGCCCCTTCTGATTCCATACAGCCGATCTCCGTCTCCTATTACGATTCTTCCAACAACGGTCTTGCACTTTCCTCCGGAAGAGGGTTTACTCGTACGGAGCAGGTCAAACCGGATTTTACAGCCCCGGGAATCAGCATTACCGGTGCTCTTCCCGGCGGACAGTTTGAGAGCAGGAGCGGTTCCAGTACCTCGGTCGGCATCACTGCAGGCGCAGCCGCTTTGCTTGTGGAATGGCACCTTCAGCAGAAAAAGATCCCATCCGTGAGTACCGCTTTGATCAAAAGTCTGCTGACGTTAGGCGCCACCAGAAACCCGGATATGAAATATCCGAACCGAGAGTGGGGATACGGCCAGTTAAACCTTTACAATACATTCGAAGCTATGCGTCAGTTATAACAAAAAGGGACGCCTTCTCGCGTCCCTGAAAAAATCATTCTCTCTTTTTGGATTCGTAAATTGTCTTTACACGCTCTGATTCCGGTACGATCTGTTCCGGTACCGGAGCCGTGCCCGGTGCAAATACCACCTTCAAAAAGACTGGTGTAATAATTGTCGTGATCACGACAACAATAATGATCGGACCTAAAAATGCAGAACCTAACAGCCCCAGTGCTGCGCCCTTGCTGGCTACGATCAACGCTACTTCTCCACGCGAGATCATACCAATTCCGATTCGTTTTGCCTGATAATTCTTGTAATGACAGATCTTTGCACCAAATCCACATCCAACGACCTTCGTCAATACTGCAACAATCGTCAATGCTATTGCAAATCCAACGATCGCCGCAGACATCTTCGGCAGCTCTACTTTCAGCCCGATACTTGCAAAAAATACCGGCGATAAAAGCAGATAAGACAGTGTATCAAATTTTGTCTCCAGATAAGTAGAACGCTGTACGTTTGAAATGATCAGACCGGCAATAAACGCACCCGTAATATCTGCCACTCCAAAAATATCCTCTGCAATGTATGCCATCAGAAGACAGAACACAAATGCCACGATCGTGTGTCGATGTTTCTCCTTATTGGCTTTGTCCACCCAGTTCTTGTACAATTTGTAGAAGATGAATCCTACAACTGCTGCAAATACAAAGAACCCAACAATCTTCAGCATGACCATTCCAATTTTCACGCTTGGATCTGAAATGCTTGTCACGATTGTCAACGCCACAATTCCCAGAATATCATCAATGATCGCTGCTCCCAGGATTGCATTGCCGGAACGGGTTTTGAGCTTTCCAAGCTCTTTTAATGTCTCCACCGTAATACTGACTGAAGTTGCTGTCAGAATTACTCCGATAAAAATATTCTGCAGGAAAATACTTGCTGATGCATCTGACTCGATCATCCCCGGCCGATTGAACAAATATGCCGTAGCAAATCCACCCGCAAGCGGTACCAGTACTCCACAGAGTGCAATAATAAAGGATGCCTTTCCGCATGCTTTAAGTTCTTTGATATCTGTCTCCATACCTGCACAGAACATCAGAACGACCACACCAATCTCCGCTACAGACTGCAGAAATGATGTCTCTGTCAGAATGCCGACTCCGGCAGGTCCCAACAGTAATCCGGCCAGAAGCGCGCCAACGACCTGCGGCATCTGTACCCTTCTTGTCAAAAGCCCCAGCGCTTTTGTACAAAGTAAAATAATTGCGAGATCTAGTAAATACTTGTAGTCCATAATGTGCCCCCTTTTTGTCAAACATCTGTAAGGATACACCTTTAAATTCCTTTTTTCAATACATTTTCCACATTTTATGACGTTTTTACATAATTTTTACCATAATTCTGCACAAATCCGCAATAAAAGAGAGTCTGTTTCCAGACTCTCTCATACTCTTTCTTTTCCTACGGCAATCTCGGCACTTCCTGTCCCCGAAGACTGATCAGAGGACCGCCGGTTCCTTCTATGTAAGATCTTGTGATCGTCACCTCTCCGATGTTCTCATCCTTTGGAATCTCATACATGATATCCAGCATAAACTCTTCGATAATCGCCCGCAGTGCTCTTGCTCCGGTCTCTTTCTTCATTGCCTTCTCCGCAATCGCCTCCAGCGCTCCATCATCAAAATCCAGCTTGACTTCATCCAGTGCAAGCAGCTTCTGATACTGCTTTAAGATGGCATTCTTTGGTTCTTTTAAGATCTTTACATACATATCCTTGTCCAGACCTTTCAGTGTAAAGATGATCGGAAGACGTCCGATAAATTCCGGAATCATACCGAAATTGCGCAAATCTTCCACCGTTACTTTAGACAGGATATCCTTGTCATTGTCATACTGATCTTTTAGCTCTGCATTAAATCCCATGGATGTCTTATGCATCAGCCGTTCCTTGATGATGCCTTCCAGATCCGGGAATGCACCCCCGCAGATAAACAGAATATTCTTCGTATTTACTGTCGTCAGAGGAACCATGGCATTCTTGCTGTTGGCTCCTACCGGAACCTCTACCTCACTGCCTTCCAACAGCTTTAAGAGTCCCTGCTGTACGGATTCTCCGCTTACATCTCTCTGGCTGGAATTTCTCTTCTTCGCGATCTTGTCAATCTCATCGATAAAGATGATTCCCTGCTCGGCTTTCTCTACATCATTATCTGCTGCTGCCAGTAATTTAGATACGACGCTCTCAATGTCATCCCCGATATAACCAGCCTCGGTCAGGGAAGTGGCATCTGTGATCGCAAGCGGTACATCCAACAGTCTCGCAAGTGTCTTTACAAGGTATGTCTTACCACTTCCTGTCGGTCCGATCATCAGCATATTGGACTTTTCAATCTCAATATCATCGACCGAATCTGTCGCTACCCTCTTATAGTGGTTGTAAACAGCAACAGCCATCGCTTTCTTGGCATACTCCTGTCCTACCACATACTCATCCAGCTTTCCTTTGATCTTGTGCGGCGCCGGAATATTCTTAATATCCAGTTTTTGGAACTCTTTTGGCTTTTCTTTTTTCTTTTTGATCTTCTGTGTCTTTGGCGGAGCCATATTCTCCAGATCTGACAGATTTAAGAACTGTACACCCGGCATATTCATCAGTCTGCTGTAATCAATCGAGCCGTTTGTCATGGCATCAAAACTTTTCTGCATACAATCCGGACACACCGTAATATGGTTCGGCAGATCGATCATCTTTCCTGTCACGCTCTCCGGACGATGGCAGATAAAGCAGATCTTCTCATACTCATCCTCGTGTTCCTCTTTTGCGGAAGTCTGAAAGACTTCCTTTTTCTCTGTATCGGAAGACTCTTTTCCTTCTGTGGTGACCGGAGTCTCCTTTTCTTCATCTATGATAATAAAATCGTTATCTGACATGTTCTTTCCCTTCTTTCCAGTTACTTGCCCTTTGTACATTCACCGAGGGTATGTCCACATTATAATACAGAATACCGGCAGTTACAAATTAACTTTTTCTAAACCGTCCCTGTTTCCAGCATTTCCAGAAACTGTGATTCAGAAATAATCGGAACGTTCAGTTCTTTCGCCTTTTTATTCTTGGAAGAAGCAGACTGCACATCATTATTGATCAGATAATTCGTCTTTCCGGTCACGCTTCCTGTCACTTTACCCCCTCTGGATTCAATGATTTCTTTCACTTCCCGGCGGTTTGCAAAGTGTTCTACGCTTCCTGTAATCACAAAATTCATATTTTCAAAAATCTGTGCGCTTTCCTCTCCTTCTTCTTTCTGGAGCTTAACCTCCTGTAAGAGGCGTTTGAAAAGATCTCTGTGTGTTTCATCTGAAAAATAATCCACAAACGTTCTGGCGATCACTTCGCCTACTCCCTGGATATCGACCAGTTCTTCCACGGTTGCCTGCATCATCCTCTGGGGATCATTGTCAAATGCCCGGCAGATCATTTTTGCATTGGAAAGTCCGATATTTGCGATTCCAAGGCTGTAGATTACTTTCGGCATAGTCGTACTTCTGGAGTTTTCCACACTTGCTGCCAGCTTTGCATAGGATTTTTCTCCAAATCCTTCCAGTGTTTTGATCCTCTCTTCGTATCGATCCAGATGATAAATATCTGTAAAATCCCGGATAAATCCTTCTCCAATGAACTTTTCCAGAGTTGCTTCCGAGAGCCCTTCAATATTCATGGCATCCCTGCTGACAAACAATGCAAAAGATTTCAAATGCTTTGCCTGACACTCCGGATTCGTACAGTACAATGTCTTTGTCTCATTTTCCATCTGTATCTTTGTCGCACCGCCACAGACCGGACAGACTTGCGGGATATCTTTTACACCGCTTCTGGTCAGATTTTCTGCAATCTGCGGAATGATCATGTTGGCTTTATACACCTGAATGACATCTCCTACGCCAAGCTCCAGATCTTCCATAATGCTGATATTATGCACACTGGCACGGCTTACCGTAGTTCCTTCCAGCTCTACCGGTTCAAAGATCGCTACCGGATTGATCAGGCCTGTCCTTGACGGACTCCACTCAATCTCCAGAAGTGTCGTCTCTCTGATCTCATCCGCCCATTTAAAGGCATAGGAATCCCGCGGGAATTTAGCCGTTGTTCCAAGAGACTGACCATAGGCAATATCATCATATACCAATACCAGTCCGTCAGACGGGAAATCATTGTGCACAATCTGCTCCGAAAACCATGCAACTTCCTCTTCGATGGATGCACGGTCAGCCAGATGATGCTCGACCACCTCAAATCCTTGTTTTTCCAGCCAGCTTAACTGCTGCATTCTCGAATTTTCAAACTCTGCACCATCTGCTTTTACCAGTGTAAATGCAAAAAACTTCACATTTCTTCTCGCTGTGATCTCATTGTTCAGCTGACGCACCGAACCACTGCACAGATTCCTCGGATTCTTATATCTTGCATCTACATCCTCGATCTGCTCGTTGATACGCTCAAAATCCTTATATCCAATCACGGCTTCCCCACGCAGGATCAGTTCTCCCTGATACGGGATCTGAAGAGGAAGATTGCGAAATACCTTCGCATTGTTGGTGATGACTTCTCCCACCTCTCCATTTCCTCTTGTGACCGCTTTTTGAAGCCGCCCGTTCTGATATGTCAGAACGATCGTCAGTCCGTCCATCTTCCAGGAGATCACGGCCTTTTGCTCTCCTAAAAATGATTTCAGCTGTTCCACGTCTTTTGTCTTATCCAGTGAGAGCATCGGTTTTTCATGCCGCTCCTTCGGCAGCTCACTGAGCACCTCATATCCCACATTAACCGTAGGACTGGATGCAAGAGTCGTCCCCAGCTCCCGCTCCAGTCCTTCCAGTTCGTCATATAATCTGTCATACTCATAGTTGCTCATGATCTCCGTGTCTTCCTGCTCATATGCACGTCTGGCACGGTTCAGAAGTTCTACGAGTTCCTGCATTCTTTTCTTTTTTGCTTCCATATTTAGAGTCCCTTTACTTTTTATATCACAGTTTCATTGGAAGAATCCTTAATCTGATCATACAATTCATTCAATTCTGCATCTGTCAGCTTCCGGTATTCTCCCTCTTTCAGACGCCCCAGATGGATATTCATGATCCTCACCCGGATCAGCTCTCTCACCTGATATCCAAGTGCCTCACACATTCTGCGTATCTGGCGGTTCAGCCCCTGTGTCAAAATGATCGAAAATGTATATTTTCCGATTTTTTCTACTTTACACGGACGTGTCACCGTATCTAAAATCGGTACACCGGATGCCATTTTTTCCAGAAACTCCTGCGTGATTTCTTTATCCACCGTCACCTTATATTCTTTCTCATGCCGGTTTCCCGCACGCATCATCTTATTGATGATATCACCGTTGTTGGTCATCAGAAGCAGTCCTTTAGAGTCCTTATCCAGACGCCCTACATACGTGATCCGGATCGGGTAATCCAGAAAACGCACAATACTGTTTCTTTCCCTGCGCTCTTCTGTACAGACGATTCCCGCCGGTTTGTTCACTGCCAGCACGACCATCTCATCCTGCTTTGAAACTACTTTCTTTCCGACTTTTACGACCTGCCCCGGAGCAATCTTCATTCCGGTCTGTGCACGCTTTCCGTCCACACTCACCCGGCCGCTCTCGATCAGCCTGTCCGCTTCTCTGCGGGAACATACCCCCGCTTCGCTTAAATATTTATTCAGGCGAACCTCTTCCTTCGTCTTTTGATATTCCTGCAAAATCCGATTATTCACTGCTCAATACCCCGCTTATATTATTGTCCTGTAGAAATATGTTGGCACTGTATAAAAACAATGTATCTGTAATTTCATACGTATCCATAATATCCCCGATCGTACCGGAATAATACCTCGGATCTACCATCACGATCTCCCGGAAATACGGTGTAAGGAACGGAACAAATGAATTCGCATAAGAATCTTTGATCAGTAAAAGTCTTCGATTGCTCTCCGATACCGTGCGGATATCCACTACAGAAAAGTTGCCTCCCAGGTACACTGCATATTTATCTCTGCTGTTTAATTTCGATGAATCATACAAAGACGCTGTTTTCTTCTGCTCATCCACATAGTTGACGACAACATCATTGTCTTCTGTCTTTGGTACATAAATATCAATCTGCTCTTTCTCATTCAGACGGCATCCGCTCTTAGATGCCAATGAACCATTAAAATCCGTTGTGATCGGATAAGAAGCATATTCTGTCTCCTGTTCTTCCAGGTTCAATGTCCTGGCTGCTTCCTGAAAAACGTAGTATGCCCCTTTTGCCGTCCAGTGATGGTCTGTTTTATAATAAATCTTCTCATCACTGTGTCTGGTCAATGGCTTTACCGCATCGATCCACTGTACACTGTCCCCCAGTTCTTTTTTCACCTGTGCGATATACTGGCTCTGATCGGCAACTGTAGCGGTAAACGGAAGCCTGTCGCTTAAAATATTCGCCGCATCCGGAACTAACAGCATATTCACCGGAATATCAGAATATTTCTGACTAAAACTCTGGATGGCTTTCATATTTGCTTTCAATACATCCTGATCGGGAACTGCAATGTCTTCCAAAAGCTGTCCTTTTTTCCCGATAAAAACACCATTTTCCTCTTTACTTCCTGCCAGTCTGCTGAATCCGACTTTCAGACTGCGCCACATATTTCTTCCCATAAACTGATCGGCCTGACACTTCTCATACTGATCCATATAGCTCCCGGAAGTAACCGCGCTGACTGAAAGCTCCGGCTTTTGCTGCAATCCGCGGTTTTCCTCTTCTGAGATTTTTTTTGACGGAAGGAGCAGATTGATGATCCCGATCCCGAATACACAGATAAGGAATCCGATTCCGATCATATATTCGATTCTTTTTCTTTTCCTTGTTTTTCTTCTTTCTGACATATGCTCACCTAAAATCTAAAATATAAAAACGGATTAAATGACTGTGTCACCAGAAATGCCAGCGAAAGTGCAAACATGACCAGATACATCACACCTGTCATTATATATTTTCCAACTCTGCTTCCAGGAGCCCTCTGAATATTTCTCATCAGTCTGTATCCAATGGAGGAGGATCCCAGCACTGCCATCAGATAGATCAGCCAGTTGGAGAGCAGATAAAACCAGCCCAGCTTGTCCATAAGCCCGCTGGCACCGATTCCAAACATCACACCTACATACTTCAGGGCATAACCAAGTGACGGGCTAAAGAACAGTACCCATCCGATCAGTATCAGCACCATCGCATAAATATGCCGTACTGCACCCGGCCACTTTTCCACATATTGTCCCCATACAAATTTTTCCAGAATCAATATAATTCCATAATACAGTCCCCATGCGACAAAATTCCATGCCGCACCATGCCAGAATCCGGTCAGCATCCAGACGATCAGAAGATTGGTGATCGTTCTGGAATCTCCTTTGCGGTTTCCTCCCAGTGGAATATACACATACTCACGGAACCAAGTGCTCAGAGATATATGCCATCTTCTCCAGAATTCTGTCACACTCGTAGATACATACGGGTAATGGAAGTTCTCCAAAAACTCAAATCCGAACATCTTTCCAAGACCGATCGCCATATCCGAATATCCGCCGAAATCAAAATAAATCTGGAATGCATAAGAAATACATCCGATCCACGCAGTCATCACCGAATAGCTGCCCAGATGCATCGCTGCGATCTGCTCAAAAACCGCTCCTGTCGTATTTGCAAGAATTACCTTTTTGGCAAGTCCCCGCATAAAATACATGGCTCCCTGTCCGAACTTGGTCAGGTTCATAAATCTGTGCTCCAACTGCTCCTCAATATCCACATACCGCACGATCGGTCCTGCGATCAGCTGCGGGAACATAGAAATATAAAGTGCAAAATACATCAGCTTTTTCTGCGGCTTTACCTCCCCCCGATATACATCGATAATGTAGGAAAGCGCCTGAAATGTATAAAAAGAAATCCCGATCGGAAGCGGCAGTTCTCTGTATGGAATATCAAACGGAAGAACTGCATTTACGGATTCCATCAAAAAGCCGTAATATTTGAAAAAGCCAAGAAGCAGCAGGTTTACAACCACCGCAAAAATCAGACTGTTTCGTTTTTTTCTGTCATCATCTGCCTTTTCGGCAATATCCAGACCGCACACATAGTTCAGACAAATGGATAGAATCATCAAAATGACATAAACAGGCTCTCCCCATGCATAAAAGAAAAGGCTTGCGATCAGCATGACCAGATTCTTGAACCGATACGGAACAAGAAAATATACTGCCAGTACAATCGGCAGAAATACAAATAAAAATGTTATACTGCTAAGCAGCATCTTTTGTTCCCCCTGCGCTTCTATAAACTTTTTGAAAAAACAGACTTATAAGTCTCTGCTTTTGGAGAGACTGCGTAAAATACGAACTTCCCTCTTACAGAAATCTGAGCTTCATCCAAAAGCTGCACCTGGTCAGGCGCATAACCGTCAAAGTCATTCCTTCTGTTCGCACGGCGCTGTTCTACAGCTGCCTTTACCTCTTCTGCCTGTTCCGTGGTCTTTGTTTTGACCAGTAAGATCTCCTGTGCTGATATACTGGATTCTGCCGTGTAGAGCATTACACCTTCATAATCTGCACTGTTGAGCCCATAATAGCGCTTCAGCCCCTGCACTCCTGCTTTTTTCATAGCCTTCGTATCCAGAGATGCCTCTACTTTTTTCTCTACCGCAGCAAAGCTCTTCGTACTGCCGCTGGTGAAAATCAGTAACAGTGCCACGTAAACAACGATCACTGCCACCAGTGCATACTTGATCACCACTGTTTTTTTGAGATTTTTTATCTTATCTGTCATAAAGTTGCTACCTCCGCCATACGTTTGAGCCAGATTGGATAAAAATCCGCCTTGAAATGAATTCCATCCTCTTCATAATAAGTATCTGAAACCAACGAAGTATTATCTAAAAATGCAATCTGATTCTTATCACACATCTTCTGCAGTGCCGCATTGTACTCCGGAATCTTCTGAAATACAGGCTTTTCTTCCTGCTTCGCCGCACTGACCGGGAAGATAGAATTCACATACAAAGTTGTATCCGGCAATTTTTTACGCAGCTGGTCGATCACTGCTTTATACTCTTTGATAAATAAATCCGTATCCCCATTTGTTGCAATCACGTCATTCATCCCATAGGAAAGAAAAATAACCTGAGGGTTAATGTCTGCCACTGTTTTTATCTGATCATCCAGCTCATCCAATTCTACTCCGATCTTGGCAACCACACTGGATGCATTCAAAAGATCATACTCTGTAAATGCCTCAGAAATCGAATCTCCCATCACGACCGAGCTGGAAAATAAGCTCTTATAGTTGATCTCACCACTTGCTTCCTGACTTTCCAGCTTGTCTTTCGTGTCCAGCTTGTTGATCTTTTTTTCAATATCCTTTACATTTTCTTTTTCTGCCGCTTTTATGATCGCAAGTCCCTCCTTCGTGTCCACTGTTTCAGCGGAAAAATAGCTGATTCCTTCCGCGATCAGGGTAACTGCAGCAAGCACTGCGACTGCACCGGCTCCGATTATCACATACTTTTTTTTCTGTCTCTTCATCCGTATCTTTTGTCCCCTTATTCTTACCATCTTATCTTATTTTATAATACGTTTTCCATGCTTAAAAGTCAACGTTCCTGATGATAGATTCTCTCGCTGATCTCTTCCATTTTCATGTCGATCGTATGGAGCTGTTCTGCGCAGATTCCCAGATCTTCTGAAACAGAATCCGGAAATCCGTCCGTCTGTTTCTTATAATACAGTTTATGTTCTATACTTGCCCAAAAATCCATCGCGATCGTACGCATCTGCACTTCTACCTTCATCGGTTTTTTCTCATTCATAAAAAATACCGGTACTTCCAAAATCAGATGCAGACTTCTGTAACCGTTTGGTTTTGGATTCTTGATATAGTCCTTTCTCTCGATCAGTCTGATATCATCCTGCTCACATATTTTTTCCGCAAGCGTATAGATATCTTTCGGAAAACAGCAGATCACACGGATACCTGCAATATCACAGATATTTTCTTCTATGGCCTGTACACTGATCTCTATATTTTTTCTTTTCATCTTCTCCAGGATACTAATCGGTTTCTTGATTCTGCTTTCAATTGATAAGATTGGATTCTGATCAGAATTGATCGATAATTCGTGATTCAACACTTCAAATTTTGTCTTAACTTCCAGCAGTGCACACTGATACTGCATGATCAGCTTCTGAAACGGCATCGCTGATTCTAAAAGCCTCTCCGGTTCTTTCAACTCTGTCAATTCTTCAAATTTCATTTCTTCCATATTAACTGCCCTTCTCTTCTGTACTGATTCCATATAAAATAATATCCAATAACTCTGATATCTTCAGATTATGTTCTTCTATAAATCGGGAAAAATCTCCTGTACGGCTTGCTTTATTCTGGTAATATCCATTGTACATATTCTGAAACAGACTCAGATATTCTACTGCCATTTCCATACTGATTCCCTCTCTTAAACGAATCTTGGACAGCAAATGTCGGTATTGCTTTCTTATATAGGCATCATATCTTTCCATCACACCAAAAAGTGCTTCTTTTAAATGCTCTGCCGGATATAACATCACATTAAAAAATATATTTCTGTCATACGGATTTTCAGCAAAAAACACTTCCCGTCTCTCCAAAAAAATACGGATTTCTTCCCTTGCTGTTTTTGCCTCTTCTTTCCCTTCTTCCATATAACTCATCAACTTTTCGAAGCTTTTCTTCACACAGTACAGATATAGCTCATCCTTATTTTTAAAATTATGGTAGATCAGCCCTTTTGCAATCTGATACTTGCCGCATATCGCATTCAGCGAAACCGCATCGTAAGATCTGCTTCCAAACTCGATCGTAGCTGCATGTACAATTTTTTCACAAGTCTGTTTTGTCTTTTCTTCTTTTTTCATGCTGTTATCCTTTCTTTTTGACTATACAGTCTATAATAGGATACTATACAATTTTCTTACAATCAATATTTTTGCCTGTGTTTTTTTCTCTTTTTTATGGTATGATAGAGGAATCAATACTTATATTTTTTATCAGGAGGACATCCTTATGATCGCGTTAAAACTGACAAATGTCAAAGCCTGTATGTCTCATCTTCTTCTGATGGACACCTTCGATTCATTCCTTCTGATCGAAGGAGAGATCATGACATTCAATACGTTCAAAATAGACGGTTTTATTCAAAAAAACTTTTATACTTCTGAAGAACTGGAACAAATGGGCACACTCCCTGAATACGCTTACTGGAAGCAGCTTCGGGAATACTGCTTCTCCCTGATCAAAGGGAAAAAGACTCCGCTTGGATTTCGTTTTGTATTCAGTCTGTCTCCGAAAAATATTGCCCGCCTTATCGAGCAGAATAAACTCGGCCTGAATGCCGATGACATCCAGGGACTCTATTTGAATCTCCGCTATGATTCCACCGGACTTCAATGCATTACCGGTACATCTTTCAAATCCTTCTCCATGGACAAGTCGCTGGAACACGCCTGGGACAACATGGTACAGAAGTTTTTCCAGAAAAAAGGACTGGATTTCGAAATTTTGTAATCTGTAATTTTAGTTCAACGAATATCATTATATAAGACAGATCCACATTTTAATCTTAAAAATTATGAAAGTTTTTCTTAAGATTACAAAGTGATTTTATTGCCTTTTTCGTAAATGACATCTACGGTTTCATCAACTGGCATCGGATGGGACAAAGACAGGGAAGCGAAGCTTTCTAAACAATATAAAAGGGAGTCCGAAAAAGAAATGGTTCTAATCCCTTTCTTTTTCGGACTCCCTATATTTTTTTATTTTGTCAAAAGCATCATAATCTGATTACTTCTCTGTACAAATGCTGTCATCTCTTGTGGACTCAGTGGTTTGTGGGCAAGCAGCGCCAGATCATACAGCTGCTTACAGATCAGCTCTACATTCTCACCTTCTTTGTTCTCTACCACATACTGCACCAGTGGATGATCTGCATTCAGGATCAAGGACGCCTGTCCGCCGAACATACCGGTATCCATACCACCCATTCCATACATCTTCATCATCTCTTCCATACGTCTAGACTCTTCAGACAACACGGCCATGGAAGCAATATTCTCATCTTTTAATTTTTCTACTTTGACATCCAGTTTCTCATTATTCAGCACTTTTCTGAAGATTTCTGTCAGACTGTCTGCATTCTTCTGGAATGTCTCTTTTTCTTCTTCTGCAACTTCTGCTTTCAGAGACTCATGAACATCTGCATCGATTCTCTGGAATTTTACATTGTCATGCTTCTGCTCCAGATAGGTAATGAATGCAGAATCAATATTATGTGCCAGGATCACTGCATCCTGCCCCTGCTCTTTGAACATATTGATGTACTGACTCTGCTGCTGTTCATTCGTCACGTAGAAAATATTAGTCTTTGGTGTCTCTTTCGTCTCTTCTGAATCCGTTGTCTCCTCTGCCTTTGTCTCTTCTGCTGTTTCTCCGCCATTGGCCTTGATACAGTCTTCCAGAGTGAGATATTTGTGGTCAAGATTCTTAAACAACATCGAATCTTTTACTTTTTCTCCGAATTTTTCATCTTTCAAACATCCAAACTTGATAAACGGACTGATATCATCCCAGTATTTTTCATAATTTTCTCTGTCTGTTTTGAACATACCGTTCAGTTTGTCTGCAACCTTCTTAGAAATATAGTCTGCAACTTTTGTTACAAATCCATCATTCTGCAGTGCACTTCTGGATACATTCAGAGGCAGATCCGGACAGTCGATCACACCTTTTAATACCATCAAAAATTCCGGAATCACTTCTTTGATGTTATCTGCAATAAATACCTGATTGTTATACAGTTTGATCTTTCCTTCAATGGAATCATACTCTGTATTGATCTTCGGGAAGTACAGGATTCCTTTCAGATTAAACGGATAATCCATATTCAGGTGAATCCAGAACAGTGGCTCCTTGTAATCCATAAATACTTTTCTGTAGAACTCGATATAATCATCCTTTGTGCAGTCGCTCGGATTTTTTGTCCAGAGTGGATGAATATCGCTTAAGGAAACCGGACGTTTTACAATTTTAACTTTCTGTTTCGGCTCACCTTCTTCACCTTCTTTTGGCTCTTCTGTAATATGTTCTACCACTTCATCCGTATCCAGAACATCTGCCTCATCGATTGTCTCATACTCCGGCTCTGCATTGGCCTTGGAGAGGAAAATCTCTACCGGTATGAATGAGCAGTATTTTTCCAGCACTTCTCTTGCACGGTATTCATTTGCAAATGCAAGACTGTCCTCGTTCAGATATAATGTAATCTCTGTACCAACCTCTGTACGGTTTCCTTCCTGCATCTCATACTCTGTACCGCCTTCACTTACCCAGTGTACTGCGGCTGCACCCTCTTTATAAGACAGCGTATCAATCTGCACTTCGTCCGCTACCATAAACGCAGAATAGAATCCCAGACCAAAATGTCCGATCATTTCATCCTCTGTCGTCTTGTCTTTATATTTCTCCAAAAACTGTGTGGCACCGGAAAATGCGATCTGTGTAATATACTCTTCCACTTCTTCTGCTGTCATACCGATACCGTTGTCAATGAACTTCAGCGTCTTTTCTTCCGGATTGACAATGACCTGAATCTTTCCTTTATAATCATCGGGAAGCTCACACTCACCCATCATATCCAGCTTTTTATATTTTGTGATCGCATCGCATCCGTTGGACACTAATTCACGAATGAAAATATCATGGTCAGAATATACCCATTTTTTAATGATCGGAAATATATTCTCGCTGTCGATAGATAAATTACCTTTTTTTGTTCCCATATCTAAACACTCCTCTTTCTTTACAAACTCACCCGTCCTGCGGGTTTTCTTCTGTCTATGAAGTATTTTAGTACACCATGTTTTAAAAGTCAACAGAAAATTAGCACTCTTTTCAGTTGAGTGCTAATAAAATTATGAACTCTATAAACTTTTTATAAACAAGAAACAAATACAAAATACTCCTGTCAAGTGGTATAATCAATTCTGTCAGCTTATTCACTCTTTCCAAAGAAAAGGAGGTTTTCAAAATGGAACAGAATTTTTCACTTACTCCGGTGCATACTGACAAACAGATTCAGGAAATTTCCAATCTTGCTTCTGTTATCTGGCATGAGCACTTCACTCCCATTATCGGCATACAGCAGGTAGAATATATGCTGGAAAAATTTCAGTCTTTTCATGCCCTGAAAGAACAGATGGAAACCGGATATGAATATTTTCAGATTTTTGACAATACAGAGTTTTGCGGGTACTGCGGGATTCATCAAGAAGAAACTACACTGTTTCTAAGCAAACTCTATTTAAAAAAAGAGGCGCGAAACCGACACCTCTCTACAAAAACGATCCAGTATTTAAAAACTCTCTGTCAAAAACGCGGTCTCTCTTCCATCTGGCTTACGTGCAACAAATACAATACGAATACCCTTGCGGTCTATCATCATCTTGGATTTGAGACGGTTCGTTCACAGGTAGCGGATATTGGAAACGGATATGTCATGGACGATTATATCCTGGAATGCAGAGTCTGACCGTACTCTGCATTTTTCTTTTGTCTATTCTTTATAAAACTCTCCATAATCAGTAGAACCAATTTTCTCACTCGGCTCAAGCGTAACGGCCGCCCCTGTTGTCTGTATTTCTGTTCCTTTTGGAATCGGTACATTCTCATAACTGAGTTCCAATTCTTTTGGTGCAAACGAAATCACCTCTACTCTGCGTTCTTCATCTGCTGCAAATTCTGATAAAAATGAATCCGGAAGTGTCATCATAAGATCATTCCAGTCCGGTTCAGACTTCACATTATAAAGCCCCTCTGGAAAATCACGCCCCGCAGTCATTGTCTGTCCTACTTCTACTCGCACTGAATCCTGCAGTGGATTTGTCTCTCCATGAAGCCTTTCTGTCTGCGCACAATCCGAACGGAATTGAAGTGCTGCCCCGCTTTTCACTTCCAAAAGAGCTCCATCGTATAAACGCAGATCATCCATCACAGCTGCCTGATTCGGATTTTCAGGGTCACTTACTTTTTACAACATCCAGCGCCTTCTGCAGCTGATTGTCACTGGTCGGATTCGCCGCATCGTAGGTATATTCTACCTCCACATCCGGCTGAATTCCTTTTTTATGGATGTTTTCTCCACTCGGTGTAAAATACTCCGCCGTCGTGATCTTGATCATCGTATCATCCTCAAAACTAAATAATTCCTGCACGATTCCCTTTCCGTACGTCGTGGTTCCCACAAGGGTACCAATTCCGTAGTCTTTTACGGCACCGGCAAAAATCTCTGACGCGCTGGCACTGTAGCCATTTACAAGCACTGCCAATGGTTTCTGAAATTCATGCTTTCCATCGCAGTCGTAGGTTTCTTCATTCCCGTATTTGTCTTTAATAGAAACGATTCTTCCTTCCGGAAGGATCAGTTTCAGCATCTCTACAACAGTATCCAGGTTTCCTCCCGGATTATTCCGAAGATCGATAACAAGTCCTTCCATCCCCTGAGCTTCCAGATCTTCCAGTGCGGACTTGAACTGTTCGTAAGTCACATCTTCAAACCCCTGCACAGAAATATATCCTATCTTATCTTCCTTCATCTCATGCTCGACTGTCTGTGACTGAATTTTTTCTCTCACAGCTGTCAGCGTGTGCTCTTCCCGGTCTTCTCCTCGATAAACGGAGAGTTTCACCTCTGTTCCTTCTTCACCTTTAATCCAGGATACAACCTCAGACGTATCCTGATCTTCGATCTTATGGTCATCGACCTGATACAGGATATCTCCTTCTAAAAGCCCTGCCTTTTCTGCCGGACTGTCTTCATAGACCGTTGTAATCGTGATCTCCCCGGTCTGTACATTCTGCATCATAGCGGCTCCGATCCCCGAATATTCTCCCGAGGTGCTCTCTTTGATCTCTTTTGTCTCTTCCTCATTGTAATATACCGTATACGGATCATTGAGTGCACTCAAAAATCCGGCATACACTGCATCTTCCAGATCCTCCTGCTTTACATCATCACTGTAGAGATAATACTGATCGATCATTTTTTCAATTTTTTTAAATTTTGCTTCGGTCTTTTTCTCTGCCCGCTCCTGCTTGGCAGTCACACTGTCCTTTTGCAAAAGCAATCCGGAAAGCTCCGGTACCTTTGTGCAGACTCCTACTGCAAATAACATAATAAGGGCGCCTGTGAGCGCCCCTTTTATAAAACTTTTATGTCTGTTCATACTCTGTTACCAACTTTCGGTATTTTAGAAATACTGATCCGGACTGACTGCAACTCTATTTAACTCTACCTGGAAATGCAGATGTGGTCCTGTGGACTGTCCTGTAGAACCAACCGCACCAATCTGCTGGCCTCTTTCCACATACTGTCCCGCACTTACACAAATACTGCTGTGGTGCATATATTTTGTCACCAGACCGTTTCCGTGATCGATAACTACCCAGTTACCGGCGCTGCTGCTGTATCCGGCGATGATCACACGACCGGCTGCCGCGGCATATGTAGGTGTTCCGGTCGGCGCAGCATAATCGTTTCCTTTGTGTCCGCCGACTTCAAACTCACGGATTTCTCCAAAATAACTGGACTGGTAACTCATTCCCGGACACGGATGTGTGAAATAACCACTTCCGCTGGATACATTGCCGGATGACGGAGGTGTCACTGTGGAACCGCCTCCTGTACCACTGCCTGTATTATTATTGGAATTATTCTGATTCTGCTGCTCTTGCTGCTGTAACTGCTGCTGTCTTGCTGCCTCAGCCGCTTCTTCCTGGCGTCTCTTCTCTTCCTCCACCAGCTTCTGCAGTGTCTCCATCTTGCTGCCGAGCTGACTGCTTAAATCTGCCAGCTGAACATCCTTTTCTTTTAACAATGTCTGCGCCTGTGTCTGCTGGTTCACAAGATCCGTCTGAAGTGTATTTAATTCCTCATACTCTTTCTGCAGCGCCGCTTCCTGCTCTTCCACTGCCTTTACTGTCTTCTGGAATTCTTTTAACTTATCTCTATCATATTCAGACAGCTTGGAAATATACTCTGTTTTATTCAAAAAATCACTGATATTTTCACTGTCAGCAAGAACTTCAATAAATTCCATATTTCCATTCTCGTACATATATTTGATGCGGATCTTCATACTCTGGTACTGTGTATTTTCTTCTACTTTAGCCTGCACCAGATTTTCCTCTGCTTCTGTGATCTCCGCCTGCTTTGCATCCAGCTTGGACTGTGTCTTTTCCATCTCTTCTGCAATCTTTTTCAACTCTGTCTCAACAGTCGTCTTCTCTGCCTGCACACTGTCCTTTTGCTGCTGCAGCTGATCTACTGCATTCTGTGCATCCTGTACAGTCTCCGCATGTACCGGAAGTACCGTTCCGACAGAAAGCGCCGCTGCCAGACATAATGCTGTCACTTTTTTCATACGTTCTTTCATATGTTCACCTATACTTTCAAATGCTTGCGTACTGTAAAGAAACTTCCCAGAAATCCGATTCCTACTCCAAGCAGAAGTCCGATTGGAAGCAGGTAGCGATATACATCTCCTACCGGCAGGAATTCCACGATATTTTTCAGGATCTGGAATTTTGTCATCACATATCCCACTGCTCTTCCATAAAGTGCATACAATAATGCCAATGGAAGTACCGCTCCGACAATTCCAATGATCAGACCTTCCAGCACAAATGGAGAACGTACTACAAAGTCCTTTGCACCGATATATTTCATAATTGCAATTTCTTCTTTACGAACCGTAATACCCATGGTTACGGTATTGCTGATCAGGAAGATCGAAACTCCAAACAGGATCAAAATGATCGCGATTGACACATATCCAACCAGTACATTGACACTGGAAAGTGTATTCGCCACAACATCTGATTTATTGACCTTTCTGACTCCGTCCAGTCCCTCCGCAAACTTTACCAGTTCCTTCTGTGTTGCAGAAAGTGATTTGCTCTTGGAGATCATATTGCTGTCCTTGTCCTCCTGCGGTTTCATATAAACCGCATAACTGCTGGAGCCTGCAAGCGGATTGTCATCCTTAAATCCATCTGCCAGTTCCGGATTGTCTCCAAAGTACTCTTCTTTAAAACTGTTCCATGCATCATCTTCCGAAACATACTCTACTTTCAGAACATCATCCCTGCTGCGAAGCTCCTTGCCAATCTCCTCGATCTGACTTTCTGTTGCATCCTCATCAAAGAATACTGTAATCGCCACGCCTTCCTCTGCAGTCTTTACAAAATGCTGCAGATTCAGCACGATAGAAAAGAACAGTCCGAACAGAAAAATACAAGCTGACATTGTCGCAATAGATGCGATAGAGAACATTTTATTTCTCCCGATGTTCTTAACTCCCTGTTTTCCTACGTATCCTAATGTACTAATCCTCATCTATATACCCACCTTTTTGTTCATCACTCACGATCACGCCCTGTTTCATCGTAATAACTCGTTCGTTCATCTCGTTTACGATCTCCTGGTTATGTGTAACAACAAGTACTGTCGTTCCTCTGTCATTCGCCTCTTTGAGAAGACTCATGATTTCCCACGAATTGGTAGGATCCAGGTTACCGGTCGGCTCGTCGGCCAACAAAATTGCAGGTTCATTTACGATTGCTCTGGCAATCGCCACTCTCTGCTGCTCTCCACCGGAAAGCTCCTTCGGGAAAGCTTTATATTTTTGCGCCAGACCTACAAGAGAAAGTGCTGCCGGCACTTTTCGCTTGATCACTCTTGTCGGTGTTTCTGTCACACGAAGTGCAAACGCGATATTCTCATAAATATTCCGGTCCTTCAACAGACGGAAATCCTGAAAGACAACCCCGATGCCTCTTCTGTATTTTGCAATGTTCCGATGTTTCATCCGTTTTAAATTCTGCCCGTTTACAATGATCGTGCCTTCTGTAGGCTCCAGTTCCTTCATGATCAGACGAATCAATGTGGATTTTCCGGAACCGCTGTCTCCTACGATAAAAACGAACTCTCCCTGTTCGATCTTAACAGACACACCGTTTAACGCAGCATTCCCTTTGGAATACTCCTTCGTTACATCTCTTAATTCAATCATCATGCTCCTCCTAATTATTCATACTTTATCGGACGAAGTCCGCCCGCCGCAGGCATACATTGCGGGATGCCCGGATGGGTATACTTTATCGGGCGTAAATCCGCCTGCTTAATATTCCAGCGTCTCCATGTATTTCATATATTTTACGACCATCAGTGCAATCTTGAATGTGATCGCATCTTCAAATACACGCAGATCCAACCCTGTACTTTTCTGAAGCTTATCCAGTCTGTACACGAGTGTATTTCTGTGAATATAAAGCTGTCTGGATGTCTCTGATACATTGAGACTGTTCTCAAAGAACTTGTTGATCGTAGTCAGTGTCTCCTCATCAAATTCATCCGGTGATTTCCCCTCAAAAATCTCTTTGATAAACATCTTGCAAAGCGGAATCGGCAGCTGGTAGATCAGACGTCCAATTCCAAGTGTGCTGTATGCTACAATGTCTTTCTCATCAAAGAAGATCTTGCCGACATCCAACGCCAGTTTTGCTTCTTTGTAGGACTTGGAAACTTCCTTGATGTCGTTGACAACCGTTCCATAGGCAATGTGGATTTTGTCATCCTCGGACTCAGCCCGCAGGATCTCCATCATTTCTTTGGCCATCTTTTCAAGCTCTCTGCTTCCGGCCTTATCAGCCAGCTCTTTGACAACAATGATATTTTTCTCATCTACTGCTGTCACGAAGTCTCTCGACTTTCCGCCAAGCAGGTTTCTGACATTATCCAGAGCAACACTGTCTTTTTCGTGTGATGTCTCAATAATAAAGATAACACGTTTTGCTTCTGTGTCAATATGTAATTTTTTTGCGCGATTATAAATATCTACAAGAAGCAGGTTGTCAAGAAGCAGATTTTTGATGAAATTATCCTTGTCAAAACGCTCCTTATATGCTACCAGAAGACTCTGAACCTGGAACGCTGCGATCTTACCCAGCATGTAGACATCTTCGCTCTCTCCGCCTGCCAGCAGAACATACTCAAGCTGCTGCTCATCAAAGATCTTGAAGAACTGACATCCCTGGATCACCTGGCTATCTGCCGGAGATTCTACAAAAGACAACACCGCGCTTTCATAATTCCATGTATCCTCAAATGTCGTAGCAAGCGCCTTTCCTTCTGTATCCAGAACGCAAAAGTCAATTCTGGAAATTCCTTTTAATCCTTCGATTGTGTTTTGAAGTATCTGATTTGAAATCATACCTTTTTCCTCCGCTTATCTACTCGTTTCCATGTGCATATTTCACAATTTTTTTACTCTTTCACTTTTGTCTGCACAACCCATATTTTATATACTAAGGCAAAACATCAAAAAAAGAAAGAGGAAATCCACTTTTTTTATGCATTTCCTCATAGTTTTTACAAAAAATTCATATTTATACGGCTATACATAGTATACAAACCGAAGCTTTTTTATTCTTCACTTCTCTGCTGCCGTCCCACCTGGTAACGGAACACTTTCCTGCGCAGAAATCTCTGAAGCTTTCCTTTTTTCTGCTTTTTCATATAGATTTCTTTCAGAACGCTCCCGCACCCAAACCACACTCTTGCATTTAACAATGCGCTGTTCCGCTGTATCAAAAGCTCCTGCTCCGGTGATGGAAGCAGGGAAAAAATGCAATCTGTCTCAGCACCATTGACCGCATTGATCACCTGCTCTATTCCCGCACCATCCGGCGGCAGAACGCCTCTTCCTGCCAGGATCAGCTTTCTGTCATGTTCCCGGATCGCGGATTCCATCTCTAAAAGCTCTGTTTCTGACTGTGCCACAAGAAATACACGCTTTTTGTTTCTCTGTATATAGCGGAGAAACATCTTTAAAAACACCTGTCCCGCCGTATCACGCAGCAGCGTCTTTTCTCTGACTCCTGCCGCCTCCAGAATCTCCGTCTCTCCCGGCAGCACCAGATTCAGTGATTCCACTGCTTCTTTCCAGCCCGGCATATCTTTCCCTTTCAGCAGCATGTCCATCGTGATGATCTCAACTGTGTTAATGGAATCACTTTCCATATACTGCACCACTTTCTGCATCGCTGCTTTTGCACTCGTCTGATAGAGTTCTATATTCAAGATATTGATCTTCTCATTCATCTGTCTCACCTGTACTTTTTTCCCAGTCGTAAAATTGTATCAAAAACAAGAAGATTTGTAAAGTATTTTATTCTCTTTGACGATACCAGGCACCTGATTGTGTTCTTCATTTACATGTTTTCCACTGCTGCGCGTTCGATCGAAAGCCCTTTCGTATAACGCTCCATAAAGCTTCGGTAACCTGCGACACCTTCCTCTTCTGGATTCAAAACGGAAATCTCGCTGTCTTGAAACACTGCTTCTGCCAGATACTGATCCAGTGTTCTTCCGTTTTTTTCCTGCATAAAGGCTGCCAGAAGCGCAATTCCCCATGCACCGCCTTCTCCTGCGGTCTCCATCACTGCCACCGGAATCTCCATGGCATCGGCCATGATCTGCTGTCCTGCCCCTTTTGTCTTAAACAGTCCTCCGTGTCCCATGATCCTGTCTGACTGTACGCCTTCTTCTCTCTTTAAAATGTCCATTCCTGTTTTAAGTGCTCCAAGTGCTGTATACAAATTGACACGCATAAAATTTGCCAGATTAAACCTGGAATCCGGTGTACGTACAAACATTGGCCTTCCCTCTTCAAATCCCGTAATATGTTCTCCGGATAAGTATCCGTAGGAAAGCAGTCCGCCTCCGTCTGCCTCTCCCTCCATTGCCTTTCTGTAAAGAGTTCCGTACAGTTGGTTTCTGTCCACATCCATCCCCATCGTCTCCAGAAACTCTGCAAACAGACCGACCCACGCATTCAGATCCGATGTGCAGTTATTGCAGTGGACCATGGCGACCGGATCTCCGGCCGGTGTTGTTACCATGTCGATCTCACGATGAACACCTTTCAATTCGTTTTCCAGTACAAGCATGGCAAACACAGACGTTCCTGCAGATACATTTCCGGTGCGCACTGTCACACTGTTCGTTGCAGTCATTCCGGTTCCGGCATCTCCCTCCGGCGGACACATCGGGATTCCCCCTTTCAATGTGCCGGACTCATCAAGAAGTCTTGCACCAGCTTCTGTTAAAGTTCCCGCCTTTTCTCCTGCGCACAGCACTTTCGGAAGGATCTCTTCTATCTTCCACGGATATTCATTCTCCCGGATCAATTCATCAAACTGTGACAGCATCTTTGGATGATAGTCCCTGATGGAAGAGTCGATTGGAAACATTCCTGCCGCATCTCCGATTCCAAGTACTCTCTCTCCGGTCAGTTTCCAGTGAAGATATCCGCTCAGCGTGGTGATAAAACGAACTTTTGAAACATGCGGCTCCTGATTTAAGATTGCCTGGTACAGATGGGCAATACTCCATCGCTGCGGAATATTGTACTGAAACACATCGGTAAGTTCATCCGCTGCCCCTTGCGTGATCGTATTTCTCCAGGTACGAAATGGCACCAGAAGTTCTCCATTTTCATCAAATGCCAGATAGCCATGCATCATCGCGCTAATCCCGATTGCTTTTGTCCCCTCCAGTTCCACTCCATAACGGGAACCAACCTCTTCTCTCAGACTGCGATAGCACTCTTTAAGTCCTCTCCAGATCATATCCAGATGATAGGTCCAGATTCCATCCTCATACTGATTCTCCCAGTCATAGCTTCCTGATGCGATCGGTGTATGGTCTGCTCCTGTCAGGACCGCCTTGATCCTTGTGGAACCAAATTCAATTCCAATATATGTCTCTTTGTTTCTGATCTGCTCTGCAAAGTTACTTTTTCCCATTGCTTTTTCTCCTCCTGCCTGAATTCTCGTTCTATATGGTTAATCTCATACTGTTCTCACTATATAACAATTTTTCTTCAAATACAACTTGGCGTATTTCCTAAATATTCCCTTTGATTTTTGATAAAAAGTTACTGTTCACAGTCACTTTTTGTCAAAAATATAAAAAGAGACTCTGTCTTTCTCAAACAAAAACAAAGCCTCTCTTTTTTCCTTTCACACTCTGACTCAGGCAGGATCTTCCGCAGATTTCCGGCGTCTCCTGGTCATCAGACCACCGATACGCCCGGTTTCCTTTGAAGACAAAGATTTCCATCCTTCCTCCAAAACCTGGTCCAAAAGTCCCAGTTCTTCTGCAATTTCATATTTCATCCTGTCTTTTTCTTCCATTGACGGAATCTCTTCGCGAGTGATCTTTTTCTGTTTCATATTCAGAGCATCTCCTTCCTTTTCCAGAAGTATTGCCCCAAATATCTGATTTCATTCGCCTATTTCTGATCCGGCATGATCACTGACGCAATAAAATATGCCAAAAGACCGGTTCCAACACTGGCGCAGATAAACAAAACCATTCCAAGCCGGATCCACGTTGAAATATTCCGCGATTCCTCCGCACACTCCACACAATACTCTGTTTTCTCTTGAACGATATAATCTTTTCGGTTCCATATTCTTACTCTCCTTTCGCAAATGCAATATTGACGGTTCCCATACCACACTCGATGTCCATTTCTTTTCCGGCATGATTGTTGATATTCTGGTTTCCTGCCGGCTTCGTAAATTCATCATCTCCAATCTGAATGCTTCCCATACCACAACTGACACTATAATTATAATCGGTCATTTTTCCGCTATCCTGAAACTCAATGGTTCCGATCCCACATTCGAGATCCAGATCACTGTTCACGCTTCCTTGCAGCGAGATCGATCCGGTTCCTGCTGAGGCACTCACTTCCCCTGCTTCAAATCCCTGAATATCCGCTGTCCCGGTCCCTATGGAAATATCCAACTCTCCGGTCCTGATATCACACATGTACAGCGTACCGGTTCCTAGGGATGTGGAAATCCCCTCCAGATTGTCCGGAACGTGAATAATCAGCTCTCCTGCGTTGTTTTTTCCGATATTCTTCCAAATCCTGGTATCCTGGGCACGAATCTCCAGAGTATCTTCATCTCTGTAAATCGAAAGATCCTCTAAAAGCTGCGGATCCATATTTCGGGTCGAAACCTCGATCTGATTGGAATCTGATCGTTCCATGATCAGTTCTACATAAGAAAGTTCGATATCCAGTTCGCTGATTCCTTCCAAATCTTCTGTTATCTCCGGTGAAACTTCTTCGTCGATATAATCCAGTTCTTCATCCATCTCCTCCGGTTCTGAATACTTCTGTGACCACCAGTGATCGTTTTCCAGATACTGCATCCCACGCCTTCCATATTCCTGAAGATCCCGTACTCCTCCGAGAACAGTACCTGCCACTGACAGGACAACTCCGATCCCTGCACAGATTCCACAGCTGATCAGTAGAATTTTCCAACCTTTTTTCATCTATTCAGACACCGCCTTTCTGTGAAACGGCTTCCGGCACAGTTTCACGATAAACCGAAACATCGCCGGATACATTACAATGCAAAGCTTTCCGGTAAATAATGTTGCCAGTACTCCAAGCGCGATCAGGATCAATCCAATCCCTGCCATCAAAAGTACTGCAGGTACTGAATGAATGGCGATTCCTACGCCGATCCCTGTCACCGCGACTACAAATCCGGCAAGTACGACTGCCAGCGATGCAATCACCAGTGCTGCAAAAAAGCAAACTGCTGCGATCAGAAGCCCGGCAATCACACCAAAAATTCCCACACCGACCGGAATCACAACCGGACATACGATCAACGCAATGAGTACGATCAGTGCGATCTTTACCAGTTTGTCGTTCCTGCCTTGCGATGCCTCATAAGAGTACTCTCCTGTCTGTCCACTCTGGTAGGAATAACCTTTTCTTTGCGGCACCTCTTTCTTCGATGCCCACTCCTGCTCATATCCATTCTCTGTAAACTCACCGTCATTTCCCGTATGCTTTAAATCATTCTTGATCATAGCTGCCACACGCTGCGGACTCTCCAGCTCCCGGATTACTTCTGCCTCGTTGTCTGCTCCTGCATCATCAAAATAGTCTTCATAGTACTGCAGGGCTTCTTCTCTTTCGTCTGCCGGAATATCCCCTAACAGCGCTTTTAGTTTTGCCATAAATTCCTCTCGGTTCATCCCGTCACTCCTCCCTCAAAAATTTCCTGGATCTTTCTGGAATAATTCTTCCACTCTACCTGGTACAGGTTCAACTGTGCCATTCCCTTTTCTGTCACTTTATAATATCTCCGGTTCCGCCCATCGTACTGACGGTCATATACTTCCAGACATTCATCTTTCTGCAATCGTCTCAACACCGGATACAACGTAGACTCTGATACATTGATTGCACTGCGCACATCCTGTGTGATCTTATAGCCATACGTGCCTTCACTCTCATGCGAGACGACCGCCAGTACGATCGCATCTAAAAGCGCAGCTCCTGTATTAAATACCATCCAACCGCTCCTTCCTATGCTGTTTTCTCTTTAATACTGTTCTTATGCCTATATTATATTTTGTATAATATAGATTGTCAATATAATATTGTTTAAGATTTTCTAAAGAACTCTTTCTATTTTCTAAACGTAAAGAAGCAGCAGAACAATCTGTGTCTGCTGCTTGTCACTACCTCTGCCAGATCCAGAGCCCAACACCAATCTGCACGAGTAAAATCAGTGGAACCCCCAGATAAAACAACGGTTTCCTTATCTTATGATGAAATACAAACATTCCGGCCAGTGCTCCCGGAGAGCCTCCCGCTGCCGCAAAAAGAAGCAGTGTCTTTTCCGGAATCCTCCACCTGCCTTTTACTGCTTTCCATTTATCGATCCCGAACACCAGAAATGCCGCCACATTGGCTGCCAGTAAATAAATCAGTACATAACTTTCCATTTAAACGTTGATTTCCTTTCCAAGAGCAAATGAATAAATGATCTTTTCTTTGACTGCCTTTCCTGTAATCTGTGACAGGGCGCGGGCATAGTATGTAAGCTGTGACTGGTATCTCCGAACAAGTTCATCGGCCGTTCTTACCCGGTCTGTCTTATAGTCTAAGACTACAAGTCCGTCTTCCTCTTCAAAATACACATCTATGATTCCCTGCACCAGAAGCTGTGCTCTGCATTCTGTATCCGGATAAATTTCTCCTGAATCCACCCCCAGCACAAAGGGCTGCTCTTTGTACAACTGTTTTTTCTTTGCCGCCTGATGCATCCGTTTCCCGCTTTCACATTGCAGAAACTTCAGGAAATCTTCCGTTTTTACAGCCTCTGCGATCTCCGGACTGATCCTTCCTTCTGTCTGAAGATGTTTCAAATGTTCCTCCAGACTTTCTCTGGTATATTCTTTTTCAAAATCAAGAAGCTCCAGAAATTTGTGGTACGCGGTTCCTCTGACTGCTCCGGATGCCGCTTCTTCCGCTCCTAAAAATCTCGGAACAAGAGGCACTGCTTCCGGTTCCTGATATAATACCTCTCCTGCCTCCTCTTCCATGTAGGCCCGTTTTTTAAGTTCTGAAACTGTAAATTTCATCTGAAAACGCTGTTCTTCCGCAAACGGATATGCAAAGTCCAACTGTCTTTTCAGCTCTTCCCGGTATCCGGCATCATGAATCTGATTTGTATCCCAGTTTTCCAGTACATTTCGACTCAGTTCATCCGCCGCTTCCCAGGCTCCCTCCATCTGAGCCGCGCCCAGACTGTCAACAACGGTAATTCCGATCGAACTTTCTGCCGGGGATGCCGCAGGAAGCAGCCAGTCCAGATACGAATTCGCAGAAAGAACTTCATATGGAAGAAATGCTGTTTTTTCCCTTGTGGAAAGTGTTTCCAGCTTTGTCCGTGCATCTTTGCACACTCCCGTCAGAATGAGTTTTTCCTTTGCTCTTGTCATTGCCACATAGAGCACCCGCATCTCTTCCCCTAAGTTTTCCACTGCCACCTGTTTCTGGATTACTTTTTTTAACAGTGTCGGAGCCTTTGTTCTCTTTTTCAGATCAATCACATCCATTCCCACACCAAGCTCCGGATGGATTACAATACTGCCCTTCACATCCTGCGTATTGAAAAGTTTTCCCATACCTGCCACGATCACGATTGGAAATTCCAGCCCCTTGCTTTTGTGGATACTCATGATACGGACTGTATCCGCCTGTTCATCTGCAAGATTCGCCTCTCCATAATCCACATTATATTTTTTGAGCTGTTCAATATACCGCACAAAATTGAACAGTCCCTTATAGCTGGTTCCTTCATAGGCTGCTGCCTTTGCGACCAGCATCTGTACATTTGCCATTCGCTGTGCACCACCCGGCATCGCCGAAATACACATACCGTACCCCGTTTTTTCTATAATCTCCCACAACAGATCATGCATCGCTGTATATGGAAGCATATCCCGGAATTCCGACACCCGGCAAAGGAAGTTTTTCAGTTTTTGCTGCAGGATTGGTTCCTTCTCCTTTTCATCATCAGACGCATAGGCGTGAACCGCTTCATAGAAAAAGAGTTCCGGATACGTACTTCTTATCTTTGCCAGTTCTCTCGCATCCAGCCCCGCAAACGGTGACGTAAGTACTGCCGCCAGCGGCAGATCCTGACGCTCATTGTCCAGAATCTGCAGATAATCCAGAAGAACACTGACTTCATACGTTTCAAAATATCCTTCTCTGCTTCCCACATGTGCAGAAATTCCTTCTTCTGCCAGAACCTGAGCAAACACATCTGCCCAGCCTTTGATGCTTCTCGTCAGGATCACAATATCTTTATATTGTACCGGACGGTATTCCTTTGTCTTTTTATCCACCACCTGCCCCTGTAAAAGCAAGAGTTTGATGCGGTCTGCCACTGCCCGGGCTTCCAGACGGCGTGCATTGTCCTCTTCTTCCAGCTCCTGTGCATCTACTAAAAGAAGCTCTGCCCGATTTGCCGATACTCCGTTTTGCTCCCTGCTCTTTGGATAATCAGCTCCCGGATAAAGTGCCGCACGGGCATCATACTCCACACCGCCCACACTTTTGTGCATAATCTGCTCAAACACGTAGTTCGTGGCATCCAGCACCTCCTTGCGGCTTCGGAAATTCCGGTCCAGATCGATTCGCTGCTTCTCGCTGTCTGCCTGGCTGTATGTATCATATTTTTCCATAAACAGTTCCGGTCTGGAGAGGCGGAAACGGTAAATACTCTGTTTGACATCTCCTACCATAAACACATTGTAACTTCCGCGGCTCACAGTAGACACACTGGTCAGAATCGCTTCCTGGATCAGGTTGCTGTCCTGATACTCGTCGATCATCACTTCCTCAAACTGCTCCTGATATTCTCTCGCCACAGCAGATGGTACCAGACTTCCGTCTTTTTCTTCTGTCAGAATCTGCAGGGCAAACTGCTCCATGTCCTGAAAATCAATCACATTGCGGCTTCTCTTTTTCTCTGCAAACAGCCTTGCAAAGGTTGTCACAAGAAAGACCAGTTCTTCCATGGTACTTCCTGTATTTCGCAAATCTTCTGCCAGTTCCTCGGGCGTTTCGTAAAAACAGGTTTCCTGCAGATCTTTTACCATCTTCTTGGCTTTTTCCCGCAGCATCTTCACTGCTTCTTTCTTCTCTGGATCAATCGTCTCATCCTTTTTGGCAGAAAGCCGCTTCCATGCAATCTGATTGATCTTCCCGTAAAATGCTTCAAACGTCTCTGCCTTTTCCATAGTCTCGATCATCATAAGATCCGCTTCCAACGCCTCTGCATACAGATACGGTCCGTCAGACTCCTCACAGATATGCAGCGCCTCATTCAGCAGAATCCTTGCCCCCTGCAGGTTCTGACGGATACTTTCGATCAGGATCTGTACAAATCCAGCGTCAGAAAAATGTTCGTTTTCCACCTGATAATTGTCCACACACGCATTCAGCCACTTTTCCGGCTGTGGATAGCTGCCCGCATATTCGTATAACTGCAGGATCACTTCTTCCAGCTGCCTGTCACTTCTCCCCGTAGAAAATTTCTCTGCAAATTCCAGAAAAGCCTCCGTTCCCTCATCATAGCAGGACTCCAGCATTTCCTCCAGAACATCCTGACGCAGTAATTTCAACTCCCCTTCTTCTGCGATCCGAAATCCCGGATCCAGATTAATGGCATGAAAATGCTCCCTTATCACAGACAGGCAAAAACTGTGGATTGTTGTGATCCGGGCGCTGTGGATGAGCGTTGCCTGCCTCTGTAAATGCACATTTCCCGGTGTGTCTTCCAGGGCATTTTCAATGGCATCCCGGATTCGCTCTTTCATTTCCGCTGCTGCCGCTTCGGTAAATGTCACGATCAAGAGCCTGTCTACATCCAGCGGATCCCTCTCATCCAACAGTCTCTGAATGATCCGCTCTACCAGAACCGCCGTTTTTCCGGAACCGGCCGCTGCGGAGACCAGAATATTCCTGTTTCTTAATTCAATGACCTTTTTCTGATCTTCTGTCCACTGTACACTCATGACGGTTCCTCCCTGTTTTCGATTTCTTCTTCCATCCGGCGGATGACTTCTTCTTTCGAGTACTTTTCCAGGCTCCGGTACGCATAACCGTCCAGCCTTGGATCAAACCCGCAGATATCCCGGTATGCACAGTAGTCACACCCTGTACTTCCATTCAACTCATATGGATTTGCCTGTACTTCTCCTGCATAGATCTGCCGCTTCACCTGAGCTTCTTTTTTCTTTGTATAGGAAAGCATGGCAGCAAACGCCTCCGGAGGCAGTACTTTGGAATATCTGTTGAGACTTCCGTCCTTATTTTTCCCGATCGGGTTGAGAACCGATGTCCCCGAAAGCTGATGCTCCAGATGCTCGATCACCTCTTCCTTCGCATTGATCATTCCATCCAGCCTGAGCTCTTTTAAAATCTTCTCCTCCAGTGCATGATCATCTTTTTCTCTGTCCACGATCGGGTCTTTGATCCGATAATAAAAGATACCGGCAGGCTCTACTGTTTTCCCCGGCGCACGTCGTTCTTCCAGCTCCAGTGCCGCATTCAGATACACCGGAAGCTGCATCTGCAGCCCGTGATACAATGCCACAATATCAAAACTCTTCATTCCGGTCTTGTAGTCTGTCACTTTCACGTAAACCACATCTTCATCCTCGCAGGTATCGATCCGGTCGATCTTTCCGCTTCCGAAATTCATTTCATATCCGCTCGGTTCAAAATCCCCTTTTTCCATCTGCCTGGTCAGCGCCCACACCGAACGACGGATCAGCTGTTTGATGCGCACGATCATATACTCATTGCGGGCAGTACTGTAGAGTACCGTATTTCCGTAGTCTTTGATACTTTCCTCCACACTCTCCTCGATCATGGCATCTCTCTGCACCTCTTCCAGTTTCGGCCACGGCATCCGCTTTTCCTGCGCCTTTCTTGCAAACCGCTCCATGGACTGATGGGCAATATTTCCCAGATCCATCGCCTCAAACTCATATCGCTCCCGATCCGAAAGATGCAGTCCATAAGTCAGAAAATGCGCATAGGCACAGGCCGAGAACCGCTCCATCCTTGTAACACTGAACTGCTTTTTCTCCCCGTATAATTCTGCTGCTTCTTCTCCTGTAAGCGCATCCGGTTTCTTTTTGAAAAATCCTGCATCCAGAATTCTGTCCACTTTCTGCCCTTCATTCTGCCGATACCAGGTATAGAGTTCTTTCCAGGATTCATCCACACCCAGATACCGGTCCCGAACTCCGCGGATCACAAATTCCAGCCCTTCTCCCGGAGTCAGCTCCCTCTGTGTCATGAGAAGCGCCTCTTCTTCTGTAACAACAAGCTTCGGAAACAGTTTTTTCAAATCCCAGACCAGATACGCCGGACGCAATGTTTTTCCGTCAGACGAAACCTTACTATATGAAATATGAAGAAACTCTTCCGGTTTGGTCAGATTCATATACAGATAAAATTTCTGAATATACGTCTTTTCTTTTGCGCCCGGAGAAAGTGCCTGCTTTTCTTTCTGAAACCATTCCCGGTCCCGTTCGGTAAGCAGTCCTCCCTGCCCCATATTTCCCGGAAGCAGGGTATCATTCGCCCCCACAAAAAACAGGGCTTTCAGATTGCTTTTCAGACGGGTTCTCTGCACATCTCCAATCACAACCTGATCCATACCCGGCGGGATCACACCGACTTTTGCCTCTTCCAGTCCTGCATCCAGAAGCTCACAGTACTCTTTCAGAGAAATCCCCTCGTCTCCCAAAAGTTCTGCAAATTTGTCAAACAATTCCAACACAATACGATAGATCTGTGCGTACTCTTTCGCCAGTGCCAGCTCTTTCTTTTCCGCAAAACAGTTTTCCATCACTTTCAGCTTCTGCTGAATCTGATTTTCCACAAAGAAGCGATACACTGCTTCACAAATATCACGCACTGTCTTTTTTCGCTGTTTCAAAACAAAAACCAGTGACTGTGTCATCTCTACAAACCGGACCCGCAGACCATTTAGTACTGCCAGCTCTTCTTCATCAGCCGAACTTGTCTTTCTCGCCCAGACTGCCTGCCATTTTTTATAGCCTCTTAAGCCCACTGCTACCACATAATTTTCCAGACGATCGATCTCATCTCTTGTAAATTCCGTAAATCCGGTCCTTAGAAAACGGAACACACTCTCATAGGAAAAGTCCTGCTCCACCATGGACAGGACACTCCTCACATATTCTACAAATGCATTCAAAAGAATACTCTTTTTGTAGTCCATAAACACCGGAATCTGATACTCTGTGCATGCCCTCTCCAGATGATCTGCATATGTTCCCATATCACTGCAGATTACTGCGATATCCCGGTAGTGGTATCCTTTTTCCCGCACCAGTCTGCGGATCTTCTGTGCAGTCAGCTTTGCCTCCATATCCGGACTGCCCGCTGCATACACCGAAAGATGATCTGTTTCATCCGGATACTGTTTTCTGGAATAGCGGAACAACTCAGATTCCAGAAAGCCAAGCTCCGGATTGCTGCGAAACCGGTAAACCGGCTTGTCATACAAATAAATTGGATCGGCAATTTCTATTTTTCGCTCTCCCGCAATCTGTACCAGACCCGTCACCATCTGCTTACTGAGTGCAAACAACTGATACGGATGCGTATACCGAAACGCATCCTCCCTTCCATCCATCTCAACTGTTATTAAAACTTCTTTGCAAATGCTCATCAGCTCTCCAAGAAGCCGATTCTGCACTGGTGTAAATCCGGTAAATCCATCCAGTGCGATCACACTGTTTTTCAAAATCTCCGACTTTGCCACCATCTGACTGAGCACATCCAGCAGTTCTTCTTTTGTAATATATTTTTCTGCAAGAAACTGCTCGAACCCCTCGTATATCATGCGGATATCTGACAGCTTATAATATAGAAAACTTTCTTCATCCAGATTTTCCATAAGCACATCCAGCTCTTCGAATCCGACTCCATACTGTGTAAACTCAGAGATCACCGACTTGACCTCACTGATGTATCCCTGCTTTTTCAAGTTCCCTTTTAATACCATCAGATGATCTTCGTATTGTCCGGCGATTTTCCGAAGAATCAGATTCTTTCCTTCATCATCCAGAACCTGTCCTCTCGACTGTCCCACTTCCTCAAAAATGCGGTGTGCCATTCGTCCAAAACTTAAAACATCGATATTCATGATCCCGTGATTCGGGTGCAGTATACACAGATCCTGCTGCGTCTGCATCGTAAACTGTTCCGGCACGATGACCAGATAGTTTATTTCCGGATGTTTCATTGACTCCTGAATGATCTTTTCATATAAATAATGCGATTTTCCCGCACCTGAATTTCCTAAAATAAATTGAAGCATGCTGTGTCCTTTCTGGTGAGTTATAATACTTCTATTTTTTGCAACATCTCATCAAAACGATCCATCAATTCTTTATTCGGAATGGATACGTTTTCAACTCCTCTCCGATTCCATTACTTCATATTGTATCAAACATGCCTCACACCTGCCAGTCTCAATTTTTAAAATCAGACAGCGCTCTTTTATTTTTGCCTTTACAGATCAACTGTGTCATCGTTCCCATCGGACAGTATACACACCAGGAACGGGGCTTAAACAACAGCATCGTCACAAATCCAAGTACGGTAGAAGTCAGCATCACACTGTAAAATCCAAATGCGAACTGCGCGATTCCCGGCGAAACATTCACGCCATGATACGCCCAGTTCCACGGAAGCTTCCAGGTCCATAACAAGGTAACTGCCTGATGCAGACTTTCTACTCCTGAAAACACAAGATACGTCGTCCACAGCATTTGAAAAAACATCGCAAAAAAGAAAATCAGAAATCCATAACGGAACGCTTTGCTTTTCATCCATTTAGGAACATCCTTCCTGCGGGATAACCCAAATCTGCCTCCGATCAGCTCAAACAGCTGTCCTCTTCCGCAATAACGATTGCAGTACCCCTTGTTCCCCTTCACAATTGCAATGATCAGCGGAATAAAAAAGCATAACAGTCCCAGCCACGCAAATAGAATCTGAAAAAATCCCAACACCAGATACATCAGAGAAGCAATCCACAAATAATCATACCAACTCTTTTTCATTCTGCCGCCTCCTGAATTGAAATAACCGTTGCCGGACACGCTTTTACACACTTTCCGCAGCCAACACATTTTTCCTGATCCACCACTGCCATCACTCCATGAAATATCTGAATTGCCGACATCGGACATACCTTGACACAGCATCCGCAGGCAACACAATCCCTTTCTTCCACATGGGCTTTTCTCTTTTTTCGTTTTACCTGATTCATAAGAATCCTCCTAAAAATAATATAGAGTCAGCAGACAAATTTGTTTTCTTTGTCTGCTGACTCTGTCATTATATAAGATACATATGTTGTTTTCTGTGATATTATCACGCAGGCTTCTACTGATACCACCTCATGGACTCATTCTTCCAGCCATTCGAAGGCTGTGTCAAACCATCCCGCCACATGTGGATTCAGATGTTCTCCTCTTACCTTCGTCTGTTCATTTGCAAGTGACAGCCCATGACATCCTCTGTGATACATATGGCACTCCGAATCTACTCCATTCCTCAACAATGCCTGGGCAAACAGTAATGCATTCTCTGCCGGAACCGTTCCGTCTGTATTCGTATGCCAGATAAATGTCCTCGGCGTCTGTTCTGTCACAAGATTCTGCGCACCTTGCCACGCTTCTTCAACACTGATTCTTCTCCGTATGTCATCCTCTTTCGGCCATCCTGCCCTGAAGTCGATCACGGGATAACACAAGATCATGGCTTGTACCTGCATTTGTTTCTGGCTGTATCCTGTCTTTTTTATAAACCAGTCCTGCTGATAAAATCCGCTGTAAAGCGCACACAGATTTCCGCCTGCCGAACATCCCAGGATCGTGATCTGCTCTCCGTCCACATTCCATACCTCCTGATGTTCCTTCACATATGCAACCGCTTTCGCAAGATCCATCTGCGGATATGGAAGAAGACCTTTCGTTTCATTCTCTTCCAGGACTGCATATTCCAGAATAAATGCCTGATACCCTCTTTTCAAAAATTCCAATGCGATCGGTTCGCTCTCTCTGTCTGACTGATATTCATATCCGCCACCCGGACAAATGATCACTGCCGGACGCCGACGCGCAGGGACTCCTTCCAGATTGTTCTGCACGTAGGTTGTCAGAATTGTATCCCTTGTTCCGTATCCACTGTTTCCAAGATTGATTTTTTCATGCAGCATAGGTATTTCTCTCCTTTTTTCTCTTCTGCAAACATTATAGACATATCTTTCTGTTTCTGACAACCATTTTTGTTATCCCCTCGGCCAAACTCTTTATAAAATAGACATGAACCACTCAACTGTCTTTGGATCATAGTGGGAGAAGAATAAGCTCTCACCGCCATCCAGTGCTTCAATTGCAGCCATATCCTCCGCGGTCAGTGTAAAATCAAACACATCGATGTTCTGTTTCATTCTTTCTTTGTGAACAGATTTCGGGATGACTACAACGTCACTCTGCAGTAGAAATCGAAGGGCAGTCTGCGCCGCTGTTTTCTCATATTTCTTTCCGATTTCTGTAAGAACAGGGTTTGTAAACAGTCCATTTTTACCTTCTGCAAATGGTCCCCATGACTCAATCTGGCAGCCATATTTCTGCATGTATTCTCTTGCAGTCTTCTGCTGCTGGAATACATGAGTTTCCACCTGATTGACCACAGGCTTGATTTCTGAAAAATGTTCAAGATCAAGATATCTGTCCGGACCAAAATTGGATACACCTATGGCACGTATTTTTCCGGCTTTATAAAATTCTTCCATTGCACGATAAGTTCCATAATAGTCACCGAACGGCTGATGGATCAAAAGCAGATCCAGATAATCGGTACGCAGTTTTTTCAGAGACTCTTCAATAGAAGCTTTGGCTTTCTCATATCCTGCATTTGTAATCCATACTTTTGTTGTAAGGAAAAATTCTTCCCTCGGCAGTCCACATTCAGCCAACGCGTCACCAACCCCTGACTCATTTTGATATGCCTGAGCTGTATCGATGCTTCTGTATCCCGTTTCAATTGCATCAAGGACACATCTCTTCGTATCTTCCAGAGCTGTCTGATAGACACCATATCCTAATTTGGGCATTTTGATTCCGTTATTTAAAGTTACATATTCCATAAATAATACCTCCTTTTATGAAAAGTGCTTTTTCTTTACAAGTGATACTTTACTTGATAATACGGAAAATGTACAATATTTATATCGAAATCTGCTTTTCAGAAATCGAAAAGTGAATTTAAATTTTAAAAAATCCGAGGTGATAGTATGTTAGATCTGAATGAACTGGAACAGTTGATTGCTTTTGCAGATACGGGAACTTTATCAAAGGTGGCAGAAGCATTCCATATTTCCACCCCGTCGGTTACCCGTTCTATGAAAAACATAGAAGAAGAATTTGGTGTTTTCCTGTTTCACCGGACCAAAAATCGAATTGAGTTAAATGAAACCGGAAAGGTTGCTGTGGAATGTGCCAGAAAGCTTTTGGAAGAAGCCGATCATGCAGTTCAAAGAGTAAGAACGTATGATGCCAAACTAAAAACAATTACTGTAAAATCCTGTGCGCCTGCGCCACTATGGAAGCTTCTTATGCAGTTAAACAGCCAATATCCGGAAATGACAATCTCTTCCGGTATATGCCAGAATGCCGAAGTTTTAGAAGCATTGCACCATCACAAATGCGAACTGGCGATCCTGCCTTTTCTGATTCATGACAAACACTTTGTTTCAAAAGAATATATGAAGGAAAAACTATTTGTCTGTGTCCCGAAGAATCATGAACTTGCAGGATATAAAAAGCTGTCATTTAAGGATATTAATGGCTTCAACTTTCTTCTGCATTCAGAACTTGGGTTCTGGGATGCAATCTGCCGTGAAAAAATGCCTGCATCTAAATTTCTTGTACAGACGGATGAATTCACAATGAACGAACTGGTGAGATCCTCATCGCTGCCATGTTTTATAACAGATGTTGTAATGTCAGACAGGTTTACAGATACAGCCGGGAGAGTCGCGATTCCTGTGACTGATCCGGAAGTAAATGTAACATTTTACCTTGTAGTGAGAAAAGACAGTAAATATCAGGCTTTATTGCCAAAAATAAGGAGATGAGAATATGATCGAGACAAGACTTATGCAGTATTTTCTGGCAGTTGCAAAAGAACAGAATATCACAAAAGCAGCAAAAGTGCTGCACATCACACAGCCTACTTTAAGCCGGCAAATGGCTATGCTTGAAAAGGAAATAGGAGCCACACTTTTTATAAAGGGAAGCAGACCACTTTCTCTTACCAATGAAGGATATCTTTTAAGACGCCGGGCAGAAGAGGTTTTAGATCTTCTTGCAAAGACAGAAGCTGAAGTCAGCTGTGGTAAGGAAGAACTGGAAGGAACAGTGACCATTGGCTGCGGAGAAATTGCAGCAGTCCAATATCTGGCGAAAATTATTGAAAAATTTCACGAAATCCACCCCCTGGTTGTTTTTGATATCTATACGGCCAATGCAGATCAAATTCGCCAGCGGATGGATGAAGGACTGTCGGATATCGGGCTTTTACTGGAACCGTCAGACATCGAACAGTACGAATATATCCGCATGCCTGTGACGGAAAAATGGGCAGCAATTGTTCCATCAGGTGTTCCGCTGTCGAAAAGAAACTCTGTCACAGCAGAAGAACTTGCAAAAGTCCCGGTCATTATGCCAAGCCGAAAAAAAGTGCACGCAGAGGTTGCAAACTGGTTCGGCAAACATTATGAGCATCTTAACATAGCTGCTGTGAGCAACTTAAGTACAAACTCCGCTCTTCTTGTTGAAGCAGGACTTGGTTATGCACTGACCATTGAAGGCGCACTGCCATTTCTTAAAGAATCCAGAATCCGCATGATACCGCTGTCGCCTGAACTGACTGCAACTTCTGTCCTTGCCTGGAAAAGACAGCTGCCTTTTTCTTCGGCAACAGAACATTTTCTGGAATTTTTCAGAAAGGAAGCCGAAGATCAATAAACGATCATGTTTTTTAAGCATGAACCTCATATAAAAAACAGGTATTCGACATATAAAAGCATCGACTTTATAATAACTATATCGGAGATCATCCGAAAAGAAAGAAGGTGCTTTAATACGTATGAAAACAATTATTATTTGGAAGTCGAAAGTGGCTTTATGCCAAAGATTCAACCATTGAACATCGATCTAACTGAGTATGATGCCGTAATTCTTGGTGCACCCGTCTGGTGGTATGCCTTTGCTCCGGCAATGAAGACATTTCTGCATGATACTGATTTATCCGGAAAAACTGTCTATCCTTTTGCAACAAATGGAGGCTGGCTTGGCCATACTTTCCAAGATTTTGTAAAAGAATGTCCGGGGGCACAGGTCATGCAAGGCTGTAATATCCGTTTTAATGAAGATAAACTGCTCACACCAGAATCAGATATCATGACCTGGATCAAAAAAATACAATAATCGAAAGGAAGTTTCTAAAACGGAAAAAATTGTACAGACAGCAGGAAGAAATGCACTTGGCAAATTTGCGCCGGAATTTGCACATTACAATGATGATATTTTATTTGGAGAAAACTGGAATAAGAAGGCTGGTATCAGGAAGAAGGGCACGATCCCATCAGCCTTGTTCCTGGAACGATAATCACGATTCCTGCCAATGTAAAGCACTGGCATGGTGCGAAAAAAGACAGTTGGTTCTCTCATCTGACATTTGAACCGACAGGGGAAGAAAGCTCAAATGAGTGGTGTGAACCGGTCAGTGATGACGAATATAACAGATTATGATATTGAAATATTCATTAAAGAGGATGCAGCTGCTACCTGCACTGTATCCTCTTTAAACTGTTGAGGACCGATTTCTTTCAGTCTGTTTTGTTTCAAAAACGCTGAAAGATTTCCAGCAATTCCGGATCTTCATAATGTTTTCCGCTGACCGCATTGTACAGA
>OBJF01000475.1_pt1 | contig 45918 bp, 44 predicted proteins | sample 1519091 | NCBI WGS metagenome assembly OBJF01 (sample SAMEA2452124, study PRJEB22498) | human gut metagenome | biome: human feces; feature: human gut; material: feces | place: Australia | collected 2012
ACGTAGTCCGCCAAATGACGGCCTGAGGCTAGTCAACTAGAGGCTTTTTCAAGCCCTGGCCTGCAGGCCGAGGTAGTTGACTTTTATGGATCAAAGAAGGGAGCGCCGCATGGCGCTCCGGAGATGAGGTTAACGATCAAGTTCAGGGGTCTGGGATTTTCCAGCCTTCTTTTCAGGGGCTCTAAATTTTATGGATTCGATTCCCAGTTGATTTAGGCATAAGGCGATGCTTTTTGCCTTGATCACTTTGTTCTCATACTGCTTTCCGTCTTTTTCAAAATTTTCAGTTGTTAAGGAACCTCGAACATCCAGGCGCATTGATTTTTGAAGCAGTTTTGCCATATTTTCTGCTGTTGCACCGAAATACTGAAGCTTGTAGAAATCAGGTTCTTTTCGTTCAAAAGAACCGTCCGCCTTCTTTTCAAAGTTTGGATGATAGGTTAGGACTTCCAGAACTTTCGTTTCTTTTCCGGCATGAGGGCCTTTAGTAGGAAAAATACTGGTGCACTTGGGTTCGCCCAATACAACCAGAGATTCAGAAAAATCTTGATATTTGCTTGTCATAAGCTAACTCCTTATTTGAGGGTGGAAAAATGCCGCTTGAATTCGCCGGAAGTTGTCTGCGTTTTCTTACGACGGTATAAATTTCGAATGTCCTTTAACGGGGAAGTCTGTTTCTTTTTAGGAGAGGCAGAAGGCGTGGAAGCGGGCGGTTTATCAGTCGGAGTCTCGAAAATTGCCTCTAAATTTTCATCTTCCTTTTCCGGCCCTTCCGTTTTTTTATCGAGGCTCGAGGAAGGTTCTTCGTTTACTGGGGCTGGATCAAAAGAGGGCTGCTGCAACGAAATATCTTCCGGCTCTTGTGCAGGCTCTTTTTCTTGTTCTTCAGTAGGTATATCTACCCCGTCAAACAAATCGCTGATTGTCTGGTCCAGATCTTCAGAAGTTTCACCATCGTCTTTATTACCGTTTATTTTTTCCGGCAGTTGATTCAACTGCTGCTTAGATAGGTCTAACTTAGGAGCGTGTTGGATAGCAGAAAGATTGAACCGATTCGCAGCAATTTTGGTAAAAGAAGCTTCAACATAGTTTTGGATTTGCTCATTACTCCAATCTGAATCCGGCGTTTCGGCAAGTTCTTTTGGAATTTCCGGAAGCTCGTTGACTCCGGCAATTTTTCTTGAGTCTTCTTCTGTCAGCTCTGTGGCCAATACCTGGTTCACTCTTTCGTCTAATGACGCTGTGAAGGTTTCAACGTCCTGCACAGGTACAAAAGGAGTTTCCCAGCGTTGTCTGCACTCAAAGTTCGGGTCTTCGTAATAGCGGATTTTTTGACAAAGAATAGGTTTTGCCGAGCCTTTATTGAGTACAACGATTTCCTTTTTATCTCCGATTCCTTTTATTTCCTGAGGGAGCAGAAGAGAGCGTCTTTGATCTGATTCACTGGTTGATGTTGAACCTTTTCCTTTAGAGGTTGATTTGGACTTAACCGTTTGTGTACCCAGCATCTCACTGTACTCGTTTGCTAAAGATTGTTGAGTAGGATTGGGGGCATACATGATGAGTAGAGAATGATTGGCCCTAATCGTTTCAGCATCGTCTTTCCCGTAGGCGCTTGCCAACTGAGTCATGCTTTGAATAATCGTCAGCAGACGCATGTTGTAACCGGCCATATACGCGATTGCCTGACTGATCATCGGGACTCTGCCGATTGAAGTCATCTCATCTAACAGAACCAAACACTGATACTTGAGGCTTTTGTCTTGTTCCGGAAGTTTCTTAGTGTTCAAATTAAGCAGCTGATCAAAAAATAAATTGACCAGTACCCGAGCCTCTTTAAGCTTGTTTGGCTCGATCTTGAGGTAAATGCTCATTTTCTTTCGACGAACGTCTCTCAGATCGAAATCGTTAGCACTCGTGGCAAGATCAACCCGAGCATTGGCAAAACCGAGAAGAGGTGTCCCGAACGTGCTGACAATGCCTGACAGAGTATTTTCTGAATTACTGAAAACTCTGTTTAATGCTTCAATACAACGGTTGGAATAGGGATGGCCGGCGTCTTGTGCATCCTTAAGTTTTTTTGTTAATGAGTCTTTTAATCCTGCTGCTGATGACTCCCTGAGAATTTGTCCCAAAGTTTTAGGAATGCCCGGCGTTTCTAATACGTAAAGACATAATCCGCGGAACAAATCTTTAGCGTTTTCGCTCCAGAATTTATCTCCGTTTGACTCAGAGTTATAAAGCGCCGTGGCAATAGCGTCGATATCTCCGACGCGATCAACTTCGTTGGAACTAATGTATTCCAATGGGTTGTACCGATGAGTTTTTCCTTCAGGATCGAAAGGAGCAAAAAGGTAGACTTCCTGACCGTGAGCCGCTCGGTATCCGGATGTAATATCGAAGTTTTCTCCCTTAATGTCCAAAATAACAAGACTGTCGCTGTAATTAAGGCAATTCGGAATGACAACGCCGACACCTTTACCGGACCGTGTCGGGGCGGCTAAAAGAACAAACTCTGTTCCGCCGTAATTAAGGTATCTTCCGTTATGTTTGCCAACCAAGATGGTTTTATCCAATCCGTTCGGCGGATTGATAAGCCCGTATTTTTGAACCTCCGTGTTGCTGGCAAAAGCCGCATCCCCATGTAAACTCCTTTTTCCGGCTTTAATTTTGATAGCGATTGCAACGGCTGCGGTAATCAGCCAAGGAGCAAGCAGACAGCCGAGGATAGCCGCCTTGATGAAACTCCTATTGCTGTCCCGATACATCATCCAGTATTGAAATATTGTCCAAGGACGGCATATTTCAAGGGGGAGGCGAAAAATCTTGAGGAATAAAAATCCTGAAATCTCAAAGAACAAAACAGCTAAGAGAAGGCAGCCGATGATTCCGACGGCAACCTTGATAATTTTTTTATTTCTAGGCTGACTCATTTGGCGGTTCCTTATGATTTGAGCCTGGCGGGCTTAAACCAAATATCCGTGATATGGCGTCCGATGCCTTTTTTATCGTTATGGATGTGGACAACCACATCTATAACGTCTTGGAGGTAACGATTGATTTGTTCTGTTGTCATCGTTTTAGCGTCTTCAGCTTGCTGTACCTTCAGAGCAAGGTACTTGAAGACATCCTCACAGCTGCCGGCATGACAACTGGTGATCGAGCCGCCGTGTCCGGAAAGACAGATATTTAAAAAATCAAATGTTTCGGGCCCTCGAAGTTCCGCTAATAGAATTCGATCCGGCTTCATTCGCAGACATGAACGCATCAGAGAGGCAGCCGTTACGTTTGAATTACGTTTTGCTTCGCTGGGGTAAAACAGGCATACCTTGTTGTCATGATAGGGGAGCCCATGAACCAGTTCCGGAACGTCCTCGATCGTGACGATCCTTTCGTCTCTGGGAATGTCCTGCATCAACGCCTTCATGAAGGTTGTTTTTCCACTCCCGGTTTCTCCGGCTATCACGATGTTCTTTCCGTACCGGACAGCCTTTCTCAAGAATTCAACTCTTTTTTTCGCTCCTTCTTTGTATTCCTGAAGGTGTTCGTAAATTTCTAGTAGTTCTTCATCTTTCGGATTTTGTTCTTCAGCTTTTCTCATATGATTGAAAAAACCTGATCGATAAAAATCATCAACGGAAATAATTTTTAAAGAAGGTTTTCTGATCGTGAGACTGACCAGTTCGGGAGAGCAAGCAGGAGGCTGTATAAATTGAGCTCGTTCGCCGTCGGGCAGTGTGACGGAAACAATAGGTTCCGTCTTGGAGAAGTTGACGTTGTCACCGGAGTATTTGGCTGCGGTGATTCCAAGCTCTATCAGCGCGTCATAAGTTAGGCTCGGAACCGAGACTTGATTCCAAACTCCTTCTCTTTCATAGTAAAGTTGGCCCGGTCGATTAACAGCAATTTCAGTGACGCCTTCCATCTGTAAGAATTGATTGAAAGGTTTTAATTTTTGACGGATGGAAATATCTCTATCGATACTCATGATTTAATTTCTCCTTGAACGGTTTAACGTTCGAGTCCTTTGGTTTTGTTTTGTTCCGGGATTTTTTGTTCAGTTTGGGTGCGGCTGGCTGGGGTTTGGCGTTTAAAAAACTCCGAGTTGACCTTCAGTATTTTTCCCTGCCGTTCACTCTCAAGCATTCTTTCTTCCACAGCCTGAAGCACTTTTTCTAAAAGCTTGGGGTTTTGCATCGCCGGGTCAGCTTTCGGCAACTCTTTTCGCATTAATTCCAAAGTGTCTCGATGCTGCTTGTTAAGCGAAAAAAGGATTTTTTCGTTTTTTGTCTGAGAAGCGGTTAATTCTTTTCGTTCTGCTAAGGCCTTAATGTTTGCCTTGGCGATAGTCACAAAGTCGTCAGTGGTAAGAGTTTTACTATCTTTAAAGCCATGCTCTACAAGCCAGACGCTTACAGTCGAGCGCATCTGTTTGTACCAGCGCTGAAGCTTGGGCAGCGCGTTTCTTTGTTTAGAACATTCTTCAACAAGGTACGCCGCAGTCTCTTCCGCATAATTGGGATGATCTTTTGTAATCCCGGAGTCTTTTAAGCGGATTTCGGCTGCCATACAGACCGGATCTCGCTGTCTGAAGCCTTCCTCTAATAGACGCGGAGCCTCTTTTACTAAAGGGATAACTTTTTCTTTCAGCTCGGAGTCGTAAGCCATATGGATACCGACTTCGTGAAGCAGCACCGAAGAGGCAGCTTCCGGCACTAAGTTTTCAGCAATGAGAAACGCAGTTTTATGCTCTTGCTCATAGAATCCTTGTACTCTTCCTTCACCGGAGTTAATGAAATGAGGAGTTTTTTTGAAGCTCCTTTTCTCCCCTGAGCGAGCTTGAGCAAGATTGTTTTTTAATTCTTCGGTATAATCCACGTCAGTGTAGAGACCCTTGTGCGACTTCACGGGTTGAGTTCCGTTTTGATTCTGCTCAATGGCTGGTACTAAAGAGGGTGCTGTTACGGATGCAGTATGGTCGGGAAAGATGAGCGCGCCCGACAGTCTCACGCTATCATTTCCCCAAATCTTATATCGGTCACCTCTTACGTTGACGGGTCTGTCGGTGATGACTGCAAAAAGGTCCCCGTCATCATTAAGTTTGCATGGGACGCCTCTGTTATATTTATTTGAGTAAAAGACGAATTGATCTTCTTTGACTTTAAATAATTCTGAAGCCGATCCTAGTACTTCTTTTAAAGATAAGAGTGCTTCCTCGGTTTTGTTCTCTTGAGTAACTGACAAAGATCTATTGGGATGTTCCAAGAGGTTTCCAGTCAAATGTTTTGCTCCGAATCCTCGATGTTGATAGGCGATGTGAAAACCCTCTTTTACGATTACTTTCCCGCTGGGGAAATGAAGGTTCTCTTTTAATTTCAGAGTCGCAAAAATTCCTTCCGGATTGCCGTCATGAGCGAGTTGATCAGGGACAATAAATCCGGTCTTTGTGTTTTTCTTGGAATTTTTTAGTTCTTCCGGCAAAGCTGACAGGTATGGCGGTACATCATTGATGCCGGAAACAATTTTGAGACGGCCATTGTCAATTAGCGCGTCGATGGTAGTTTTGCCGAATTTTTTCTCCAAGGCTTCTCTAATCTCAGAAATCTTGGCACCGCTTTTGCCCTCTCTGGTTTTTGAGAAAAGAGCAACTCCTTTATTAGTCTCTTTAGTTTTAATCTCTTCAAAGAGAGCTTTAAATTTCTCGGAAACCCTCCGGACGTCCACACCGTCTAGATAGGGATAATAAGAATTCTTGTCTAACGTCTTCTCGACAAATGCTCCGTTTGTTAAGAAGTCATTGGTAATGCCTAACTCTTGACTGCGCACCTCTACGAAAGCCTCAAAGCTTCTGGCCGCTTCTTCTGTTTTACTATTCCAGTACGCTTTTTTCTTCAGCATTCTTCGGTGCATTGCAGTTGAACGAATGGTGTCAATCGTTTCTGCCCATGCGTGATGCAGCTCCGGCCGGATCTTATCTGCTGCGCCTCGTTCTGTCTGAATGAGATCTTCCTTGGTAAGAGTTACCTTGTAGACAAGTTCTCTGCCTCTATCCGGGATGTCAAGATTAATATCGGCCTGATCCAGTTCTCCGGCAATAACCCTTCGCGCTAATTCAGCAGCTTTCGGATTGGTCTTGAATTCGTATTCCACCCGGGAGGCAGAACCCATCCATAGTGAATAAATCTTTTTACCGCCCTCATTGATTCGTTCCTGAGCCTTCGGTGTTAATTTAAAAATTATCTCTGAATCAACCTGTTCACTGAGCATCCTGACATCTAGCTTTTCCCGGTAATTCGTTCTCATCAGGTAGTGGTCTAGCGCATGAAACCATTCGTGAGCCAGACAAGAGTAGCCTTTGGTTTTGGTGAGATTTATCAGTCGATTGGCCGGTTCGTAATGCGCAGATGCGCTGCCGTGTCCTCTGGAACCGAAGCACAATCCCAATTCGCCGTCTAGGGCTACGGCCTTTGGAGGAATGCCCAATATCTTTGAGAGATCCATGAGGGAGTCATAAGCATTGTTGAGCATCCATTGCCGTTCCCTGCCGTTTTTGCCTTGTTTTACCCAATTACCAAACTCCACACCTCTGAAGCCGAAGGTACTCATAAACATTTCCGGCGTGGCGTCTTTTCCTTCTCGGTAGTCCGGGCCTACACGATCTCGAATCGGAGAACCGCTTCTCCAGTCTTTTTCCGTTTTGGAAAATTCCGCCCGGAATTCTCGGTACTTATTTTCCAGTTCCGTTCTGTGGGTATTCACATAGTTCCAAAATGCTTCATCAGATTCAAAAGCAATCTTGTCTGTGAGCTGGAACTCGATTGTTCCGGATTTTCCATATACTTCATAAGTATGGCTGTTACGAACTCCGCGGCCGTACAGTTTTATGGATAGGGCAGGCTTGGGCTTGGACTCTTGTTCTTTTTCGGGTTGACTTGCAGTCTCAAGCAGTTTTCCGAAGGTTGTTTTGAGCTGCTTTTCAATATTAGCTTCGAACTCTTTTTCGCTGTTTCCGACGGCTACCGCATAATAGGGAAAAAGCTTCCCGTCAGAGTTTTTTAAACATAATTGCTTGTTGTCCCGGCTTCCCGGAAGAATACATTGATATTGATAGGATTCAATGTCGGTATCGTCAGATAATCTAAAGTCATTCCAGCGACAAATATCTTGTGCGTCGCCGATACTATAGGCTCCGATGAAGGGCCAGTACTTCGTAGAAATATGCGCGAGAACCTTATACTTATTCCCCACTTCGTAAAAATGATCAAAGGCATCGGTCGGGGCTTCAGGAGCCAGTTCTCCGTTTATAACTTGGCGATGCAAGGCGATTGCTGCGGAGGCAGTGTGCAGATAGCGCCTGAATTTATAGGTATCTTTGGCCGGCCGTCTGCCTCTTAATGTTGATCTTACGAGCCACAGACAAGCAGCCGCTTCGGGGTTGTCTTTATGCAGCTCGAGGATGGAACTTTTAGGCCAGATCTTATCCAGCGGTTCTGAAGAGAGACGTTTTTCAAGTTCTTCCGGGGATCTCTGGATGAATTTATAAGGTTCCGTGCTCCTGTTGAGTGATCTTCCCTTGCGGGTGTTATGAAGGTCTTCTCCGAAATCTTGAAGCTTGCGGCTGCCGTCCCTGTTTAATTGGTAATTCAAAATATCAGCGTCTTTGATTGCAGTTGAGACAGCCGGCTTTTTATCGGCCTTAGGTTTTTCGTGTTCCGGAGGCGCAAAAAAATCAAATTCCAGTTGTTCAGCGAGTAATGAGGCCATAATTAACTCTCGTTTTGCTTATGTTTTTTTAGCGCTCTCTTTCTTTATCAGGAGCTTTGCTTTTAATTTCTATGACTTTTCTTGCCTTTGCGTTTTTGTCATAGATTTCCACGGACAACTGTTGTCCGGCATCTTGAGCCTCTTTAAAAACAGAGGCCATCTTGTCTCGAAAAGCTTGCTGAAGACGTGGTCTGTTTTTAAATTGAGGGGCGCGCAGAAATCCGGCAGTTACGACTTTGCAGGCTTTTTTGTTTGCCTCTGTCAGTTTTGCAAAATCCGGTCCTTCTTTATCAAGTTGTTTGAGCCTTGTAAAATCTTTTTTTCCTTTGTTGAAAATAGCTTCAACAACTTTCTCCTTAGGCTTGGCGGAAATTGAGAGCTTCCCTTCCCGATCCCAAGGTCTGTTTAATTTTTCATTGGAAAGATAGGCGGAAAATTCGGGCTGATGCAGGCTTAGTACCGGATCGTGCTGAATCCCGCTAAGAAGGCTTTGCCACTGTTTGGTGTAATAGAGGCTTTCTGCCGGCTCAATGTTGCGGAAATCTGCTTCATAGCTGATTTCTTCTCCGTTTTTTCCAACGCGCTCCAGGCATTGTTGAAGTTTGAGTTCACAAACCTGAGCTTCAATTTCGCTTCTGAACGGTTCAAGAAGCGTTTTTGTTGCCGAGATGATCTGTCTTGATTTATCTGCGATAAAGTTTTCAATCTCGGAATTATCGGATGTGGGCTCAAAACCTAAAGCTGTTCCGGGAAGCTTCTCCTGAGGATCAAAAATAAGCTGAGGGTTAAGTGTGACTTCTTTAGTTTCAAGAACTTTGTCCTTTTGAAAACTTCGGATTTCACCGTTGAGAGTACTAATCACCGTACCCTTGGATGATGCATACAAATCCAATGTGGCAGGAAAAAGTTTGAGTTCCAGCTTATGGGTGTTCTGAGCTTCTAATTCGATAGCAAGTTCGTCGTGTTCTGAAAAAGTCATTTTGTTGTCTCCGGGAGGGGTTTTAAACTGTATACAGAGGAGAAATCAACATCGCGCGCGACAAGAATGCCGATGCGCTCCCCTTGATTTTTGGTTAGAGTGGGCGGAATGTTGCCGCTTTGACGCATAGCCTCTTCAATGATTCTTTCCATCCCGTCTTGGCTGTTTTGGTAGTAATTCACGCCGCCGTTGTTTTCGGTGTTTTTGCTCATGCCGAAATCGAAGCCGTCTTGAATCAGAGTGAAAAGTAAAGCATTGCCGAACCTTCTCCACCAGTGGAAATCAATTTCCCCGGACAGTCCCGCTCCGCCGAGCGCATCCGTGGACGGTGAATTCAAATTGATTCGAACCCCGTTGGGTGTTTGAATTTGCGTCCAAAGAACAAAAATCCTGTTTAGGCCGTTTTCTACCGCTCCTTTGTACTCACCCACGGCCTTCGAGCCTCTTTCTAAAAGTAGCGTTTTGCCGTTTGCTGAATAAATATTCCTGGGAATGACGCAGCTCGTCATTCCGGGAACGGTTGTATCCACTTTGGTCTCCAAGATGCATTCAATAAACGTTCCTTTAGAAAGCAGAAGGTTTCGATTGGGCATCATTGAGGCTCTGACCGAGGCCGTTTCAATCGGAGTGAGCAAGTTGTCAAATTTTTCTGAAGATCGGGAAGGTTCCGAGGCTCTGAAAACAGGCTCGGTGCTATTTTCAGGAGCGGCTTGGATCGTGTTTGCCTCTCCCATCATCGGGGCGCTGTTTCTTCTTTCGGTTAACGTGGGCTCTTTGGGTTTTTCTCTATCATTTTCAGCGACTGCGGGCAGGGGTGCTGAGTAGGTCGGAAGCGCGGGCTCGTAAGCAACCGGAGGAATTGCCGGAGTGATTGGCGAGATTGCCGGTTCAGGGGCACTTTGATTTTTAATTTCTTCTTTTTTGACAGCTGCCTGATGATCAAGAACAAGGGTTTTGTTGCTGGTGTAAATGTTCCCGTTTTCTTTTGCTTTTGAGGTTTCGGTCTTTTGCTCTTTAACGTCTTGGTTCTGATATAAGTTGTAGCCTACTAAAACGCACAGAGCCAGCATTGCAGCCGCAACAAGCGGTTTGCCCGGAGTTTTACTTTTTCTTCCCTCGACATGGGGAATACCTTGTTTTGCATCTTGAGCAACGGAAGTAATGGTGTCTTTATTGGTTTGCATTATTTACTCCTTATGCTTGATTTGTCTGTATAAGCCCTTGACAGAGACGGCACGTTTATCCGAGGCCCCGCCTCCCTGATAGTTTTCGTTGTAAATGCCGACAACGGCTTTGCCCGCTCTTAATCTCACTTCTTCGTAAACGCCGTGCAGAACAAGCCAGCCGTCCTCCACATGGGAGTTCAGCAAGGTTTCCTCGCCGTCCTGTACGCGGTAAGCTGCCGGGAAATCCGTTTGTTCCTTAAACTTCAGGTACGTAAAACGATTGTCATCAAATGCCTTAATTGGTGCGATGGTCTTGGAAGCAGCGGCAGATCCGAAGTTCATTGTGTATTGATAGTTGGATTTTTTGTTTTCCGGATCTTTTTCTTCCGAGTGCAATGCACTATCTGAAAGCAGGCTCTTGACTTGATTTTTTTCGGCTTCTTTCTTGGCCGCTTCAATTTCATCCAGCGGATATCTGAACGTTAAACGATAGGTGGCCTTTGCCCTGGAACCGAGACGAATGTCAAAGAGATAGCTTCTGCGATTGGTGACAACCACAAGATTGGTTCTTCCATCCGTTGCTTTCGGCTTCAAAAAGAAGTAGTTCCCTCTGCTTAGAAATTCCCAGGCAGTAGAAAAGCCGCTTCCATAACTTTGAACCTGTTCAGAAGGGGAAAAGACAATAGTGGTAATAATTCCGCTGGCAGCAGTGACAGGATAGACCTCATCGGTTCGGAAATCGGTATAAAGAACTCTTTGGTCTTCTTTGGCAGCCTGCGGTTTATCCAGAGCAAACGCATTGGATAAACAGAGAACGGAGAAGAGCGTTCCGATAATCAAAGTTTTCTTCATTTTGCGGCTCCTACTGTGAGATCGGGGTCCATTCGGTAGGAAGTCACTTTGAATCCGAAAGGATTGATGAGTCTGCTCGGCTCGTCAGCTTTGAAATTCGGGATGTATTCATAGGCAATCGTTGCTGTCCAGTTCTGGGAGGAGTCAACCGCATTGGTCTGTGTATCCACTAGCTTTTTGCCGAATCGAACAGTGGCAATGCCATTGCCGTTTGGTACAACGGTATGGACTTCAACGACAATTTTCTTGCTGTCGCCGAGCAGTTTGTCCAGGGAGTTCTTATCTGTGGAAAATTGAGCTGCGTACGGGTCAAATACGTTGGGAAGCGACAGCTCTCTGGTTTTAAGATAATCGTGCTCGAGCGTGCGGTAGTCATAGCTTTCCCGGCTGAGAACGTATTGGTTAAGCCAGTATTTGTCCATCATCTCAGAAAAAGGAATGTCTTTTTCATTGGCTATCGCTAAGACGGCAGCTTCTCCGGTGTTTTGATTGACGCGAATAACAAAGGGTTCTGTCTTCTTCAGCGGCATCATCAAGGCAATGGCTGCTGCTGTTGATATGAGGCACAACCCCAAAATTTTGCTGCACAGCCACGCTCTTTTTTCGCTCTTTTCTACAAGCTCTAACCGGCTTGTTTCCCAGTCAAGTGCTTTTTTAAAATTGTCTTGTGCTTTGGTTGTATTGTCCGAGGAGTTTTCTCCATTGGACACTGTCTTCTTTTTCCACATGATTCTTTCCTTTAGGGATTTGTTTTCTTTGCCGTGTTAATGGCTGCCGCTTTGAACCGATTCGTTATTCCCGCTTGTGACCGGATTGTTTTCTTCTCCAAAGACGAGATTTGTCTCAGTGCTTTTTGATTGAATCGGTGCGTTAATAGGTACCCGAGCACCGTGAGGGAGCGTTGGTGCCGGGGCGCCGCAGGCGCAAAGAAGAGAAGTGCAGCAGGCGGCAATTAAATATTTAATAAAAAGTGAATTCATTCTGAGTCCTTTTTTCCAAATGTTTTTTTGTAGGCACTGTCTTCGGCCGAAGAAGAGCCGGAGTCTTGCTTTCGGCTGAAATTGGCGGCACTTTTCATTGCACTGGCAACATATCCGGCAGCGGCCATTGCGCCGCCGGCGGCCAACCCCATTCCGGCTAAAGGCAGTACGCCGTTTTGATTTAGACCTTGACCTCCCAGCAAGGAACGTCCGGCATTCGCAATCCCGGAACTGCCTGAGCCTTTGCCTAAACCCAACAGAAGGGCTCCGGTTGTGGCGGCAGCCACGTTTCCGACTCCGTGAAGCATCTGACCGATGCCCGGCGCATCCATTCTTCCTCCTCCGGTGAGTCCGGCTGAAATCGCAGGGATGAGCTTGACTAAAGTGGCCGCAGCTAAAGAGAGCACGGCAAAATTCATCACAGGGAGAAACAAATTGCTAAGTTTTTTTGTGACTTCTGGAGCAGTTGCGGCGATTTGTATTTCCTCAACTGATCCTTGGAAAGCTTTAACAAAAAGCATGATGACGGCTGACGTGATGACGAGTGTGAAAATTGTGGTGATGACACTTCTGATCCAGCCGTCAAACCAGGACTGAGTTCTCGGAAACATCAAGGTGCATAAAAACAAGGGGCCGAAACCTAAGAAAATAATGAGAGAGACTTCGTTGATCAGCAGTATTCCCAGAGCCGAAAAGGTAAAGTACACAGTTAGCAGTCCGAGAATGACCGTCACAATGCACATGGACAGGATTTCCGGCGCGTCTGTTATCCAACTAAATTTCCCTATCAGACTCGAAACCAAGTCAAATGCTTCTATGAAGGTTTCCCATAGGCTGTCTAGCGCGCCCCAGGCGCTATTTATTTGGACAGTTTGACCGCTTCCTACCTGAACGCCTTGTGAGACGGCTTCCATCAAACCGCTCTGAAAGTATTCAAGGGCCTTGACTACGTAGCTGGTAAAGTGGCCGGTGTTTAATGCCAGGAAGGCAATAAATCCGATTTTGAGCATCTGGACGATAATGTCGTAAATAGCGCCGTAGTTGTTCTCCCTCATCATCATGAAAGAGCGCACGATGATGAACATGACAAGTCCCACGGCCACGACACTTCCTAGATTGTCAATAAGAGCGGCCGAGGTGTCTGTACTGAATGTGGAAATGTAGCCTTTGAACTGATTGCCGAAAGCTTCAAAGTAATTTGCTGCCATTTTCTTTTCTCGAACTACTTGGTAAGCCGTCTGCGGATTTCTTCTTTACCCAACGGCTGAAAGGCTTTTTGATGATTGATCAGCGCTTGTTCCTGAAGCATTTTTTCGTTCAGTGCTTTTTGAGAGGCCAGCTGCATTTGCGCTGAGAGCTGACTGGCTTCAAAGGCGACTTTTTCTGCTTGGATACGGGCGCTCAGGTCAGCGATGGCTTTTGCATCCGTCGCTGAATCGATCTGCTTCATTAGGTTTTCAATGTTTTGAAGTCTTTGATCGACCGCTTTTTTCCCCTCATCCGCAAAAGCTTGATATTGGGCAAACGAGGCTCCTTGCTTCTCACAAAAAGCCTTGTCCTCTCCGTTGAGAGTCGCGCAGCGTGCGCCTAGGTTTAAATTGTCATAGATGGTTCTTGCAGCCCCCGTAAGCTGACTGACACCTCCGTTTAAAACATTGCGCATCTGAGACTCGAAATTGCTCGGAAGAAACTGACGCAGTGCAGTGTTGTATCCGAACATTCCCAAGCCTCGGGTACCGGTGAAATTGTTCAGTGTGTTGACGGCAGTGTTGTACTGAGCTTGCAGCTGGCTGTACATCTGCTGAAGCTGAGTAAGCTGCTGCACCATCTGTGCAATCGCAGAAGCATCTACTACCGGGATGCCGCTTGCGTACGTGGGGGAAGCAGCAGTTATAAGCCCGGCAAACAATACGGATAGGATCTTGTTCATCTTTATTCTCCTGGGTTGTTGTTTAAATTCAGTTCGGAAAGCGGTTTCTCGCCCCAGAAATAGGGAAGCCACTTCTCCGGTTCTTCACCGGTGTGTTTGATGAGTTCTTCAACAAAATTGATGTTTTTTGTGGAACCGGAGAAAACCTTAAGTGCCTTTGGAAATGCTTTTAAGTCTGCCCGGCAGACAACCGCCTGCTGATTTTGTTTAATCAGCATGGTTCTGGAGAGCTGAGGAAAGTTTTTCAACAGAGAAAACTCGTTGAGCGTGAGTTTGAACCCCTCGATGTACTGCTTCTCATCGGCTCCGGTATTTGGCAGAAAGATCTTGGTAATGCAGTTCTGAATGTAGTTTGAGCCTTGAGGATTGCTCAAAATATCTTCAGGAGACTGCGTGGCAAGAATAATGAGACCGTTTTGCTTACGAATGGTTTTGAGTTTGTCAAACGCGTACTTTGCTGTGTCCGGGTCTGCTAAGTATCTCCAAAACTCATCCATGAAGATCATTACTCTGCGTCCGTCAATAATCGATTCGAGACGAAAGAGCAAATAGTCCGTGACTAATGAACAGATATCCTTATTGGCTAAGAATTCAGTTCCGTCAATTCCTAAAACCGGCTTCGAATTAAAGTCAATTTTGTCTTCCGGATTATCAAAGACCCAGGCAAGATCATTGCCGTCTATCCAACGCTTTAAACGCTGGGACAAAGAGTTTTCCATTTCCGCAGCGGAACTTCCCTGAACTAAGTTCTGAGGAAGTAAAGCGAGTCTGCGGACACTTTTATCCATCGACATTACCGACTGAATAGCCTGCATCAGCCGATCTTGATCTGCCGGGGAAACCGGCAGCCCGTCTTGCTTGATCAGCTTCAGAACGAATCGGTTCAAAAACTGTAAATTCTCTGGTGTGGGATCAAGCTGAAACGGGTTGAATCCGCTGGGCGCTCCTTCCTCGAAGGTAAAGTAGCGTCCGCCTAGGGCACGGATCGCAATCTCAGCCCCTCGGTCTTTGTCAAAAAAGATGCAGGAGAGCTTGGTGGTATCGGTTCGGTATTTCTGAGACAGCGTCAGCAGCATATTCATCAGCGCCGTTTTTCCGGTGCCGGCAGTTCCGATAATCATGGTGTTGCCAAGGTCGTTGTTGCCGTAAGAATCTTCCAACGGATCACAAACATGAAAGTTGAAGTAAAACGGCATCTGGCTCGGAGTCTTGAGGATGGTTACCGCCTCTCCCCATGTGTTTTTGTCACGCTTTCCGCAGGGAAAATTATGCAGAGAAGCCAAATGAGAAAAATTCAGACTCGTAATCTTTGCAACCCTCGGGCGCATTTTGAACATTCCGGGTAATTGGTGCAGATACGAAGCGGAAAGCGCCAAGGTGCTCAAATAAGGTGTGGCACCTGCTTTTGTCAGAAGTTGAGCGGCATCCGCAGCGTGTTTTCTGACGTTTTTCTCTTCTCCGAAAACAAGCAGGCTGTAGGAGTATTCGCCCATTGCGAATGCTCCGTTGATCAGCCCTTCGATGGCTAAAGACAGTTCTTGGATTTGAGAGCCGGATCTATCTCCGGAATTGATCAGCAGACCTTCCTGCTTGCTCAGAACCTCTACTCCTCTTTTGCGGCTCATAAAACAAAAAGTATGAGTCTCAATGAAAGGGTAGGGGCCGCAGCTGCCAAGTTCCTGCATGAGAGGATCGAGCTTGCCCGAGTTCGTTGTTTCCGGATACTCCTTAATTTCTATTGCTTGAGCGTAGGTGTCTCCTTCGGTAGTTTGCAGTTGGATTGTGTCCGATCCGATAAAGACCTGGACATTGCCCAGCGCTGAATAGATGGGGCCATTGGGTACAAGTATCTTCTGCCAGCGACCCGTTAGCAAAAAATTGTAGAAACTCAGTTGTTCAGAATATTGACGTCCGTCTTGCTGATACGTTTGTAAAGTGACGGGCGCATAAGGCAAGAGCGCCTGAAAGAGACTTTGATAAATCTTCTCAAATTCTTCCAGTCTGTTTTCCAGCCGGGAACGGGTTTCTTCAAGCGAAGATTTCGAAGAAAAGAACGCTGTCTTTTTGCTCTGAATGTCACGCAGAATTAGCGTGCAGTAGAGCTCAACGGCTGTAAACCCCTCTTTTTTTGTTTTCTCATTAAAAGAAATCGAGAAAAAGGAAGAAAACAAAGAGCCTGTACATACCGATAGGCTGTCCGAGATGTTGCGCCTAACCCGGTGTATTTGAATGGCAAGATCCGGGCGGTCCAATGTCCGGTAGAACCCGTTCAACTGGGAGGACATTATCGTGAGATCTTCCGGGGACTGCGTTTCAAAGGGAATGCCGTTGAGTTTCATTGTGGCAATGAGGCAGCCGTCCCTTTCCATTACTACATGGTCCGTGACTAATGAAGAGAACGGAATGTACGATTCCAACTCTCGCTCTTTTTCAAAAATTTTTAATCTTTCTAAAATCACTTGTGATCCTTGATTGAAAAATCGGACGGACAGAGAATGACTCTCGGAGTTCTATTTGAAGGGCTCAGAGACAATGAGTTGCGCCAAACCAATCGATTGGGGTTGTTTTGAATCATGGTTCTAAAGTAGATTCCCCATTGATAGAGGACCTGATCATCTCTATCCGTGATCCGTTTGAAAATCCAAACCGGGATAGGAATCAACAGCATCAGCGGCGGCCAAAACAGCAGCGAAATCACCATGCCGGTTAAAACAGTGATGACGAACGTTTCGGTCGGAACGCCTAAGATGCAAGCCGGGCGGGTAGCTCCCTTAAATAAGGGAGCTGTTTCGATTTGAGTGACGGGATCGGCCATCTCAATTAAATCCCATCATTTGAACAATCCAACCGGCTGCTGCACAGATAGCTAGGCCGATTACCGGTTTCATGAGTACGTCCCAGCCAAATTTGCCGGACATATACATAATTCCGGCAATAAGAAGACCGCCGGTGCCGATCCACTTCACAGCAGCAGTAAGTTCGTCGACAATCGAGTTCCCAACTGTAGAAAGCGATTGCAGTCCGCTGGCCGCAAGTGCCGGTTCATGCGCGAGAACCAATGCAGCAAAGATGAAAAAAGAAAGATTGAGGATGTTTTTCATAAAAATTCTCCTAAGGTTAAAAAATGAGTCCGCTTGATTTGCCGGGGACTCCTTCGGCAATTAAAGATTGGGATTTGGCTGCTTCCACTTCACGAATCGAGGGCACGGAGAGCGGCGAGAGTCCGGCATTGCTTCGGACTTTGTCTACATATCCGTGTCGGTATCCGGTCTTGAAATTGCCGCTGTAATAACAACTCAACGCATCGTGAAGAGCGTGAAGAGCTTTTCCATCGGATGCGGGGGACTGTTTGGCAGACTTAAAACACGCACTTAAAATCCGAGAGGCCACCTTCAGATTGGTACAGGCGTCCAGAGCTTGAGAAGCACTAATTCCGTACTTTGAGAAATTTTTTCGATTGATTTGTGCTAATCCGACGGAATAATCCGCGCCGGAAAGCTCCAGCTCGGCAATGGTGCTCATTGCTTCGTGGTAGGCCCTTGGCTGCTTAACTTTGCCGTTAACTACTCCGATGGCATAGGGATTAAAACCGGACTCGGTTTTAACGATGGCTCTCAGCGTATCCTCTGCAACAGACGGGGCACAGCGTTTGGCTAACTCTCCGAAGTCATCGGCCTGACAAAAAAGCGGCAGCAGCGCAAGAAATCCGAAGATTAGTTTTTTTATATTGGTGCTACAATGTAGGCATTCTTTAAAAGGAGCTTTTATGAGTACCGCAGATTCTTTTATCCGGGTTCGACTCGACAAAGAATTGAAACTGGAAGCCAGCGAAATCCTCTCCGCAATGGGTCTTTCTATATCCGACTTGGTGCGAATGACCTTGACCAAACTGGTCAATGAGCGAGACATTCCCTTTAGTACATACGTCCCTAACAAGGAGACTATTGAAGCGATGAATGAGAAGCCGGAGGAATTAAAGACATATTCTTCTTTTGCAGAACTTCTCAAAGAAGTAGACAAGGAAATTGCTGAAGAATGCGCATCAAAATAACCTCTGCTTTTAAGAAGGACTTGAAACGAGCAAGGAAATCCGGGAAAAATATGGAGATCCTTGATACAGTTCTCGGTCAAATCCAGAATCAATGCCTTGATTCCAAATGGAAAGACCATCCTTTGGTAGGGCATTGGGTGGCGCACCATGAACTTCATCTGTCCTCTGACTGGCTCTTGATATACAGAATTGAAGGAGACGCCTTGATTTTGTCGAGACTCGGGTCTCACAGCGAACTCTTCAAGAAAGTAAAGAGGTAGAGCTATCTTCTTGTCCATTATTTTTTGCTCCTCTTAATTTTCCTTGCTTGCACGATTGAAAGCTTGCGATGCTGTCTGGCCCAGTCCCGACTGAGCCAAATGCTGGAAAGGTTGAGCATTTTTCCCACAGTTCTGTAGCCGTATCCGAAACTAAATAAACTGGAGGCAATCGTTCGGTTAAGAGGTGTGTTGCCTTGGTTGCGTTTTTCGACTTTGTTTTTCCAAGCTGTTTTCCAGTCGCGGACGATATAAAAATTCACTTCAAGTTCGCGAGAGACCTTCAGGGGCCCAAATCCTTCCTCGAACAGACGTTCGGCTTTTTGCCTCTTTAAAGCAGCTTCTTTAGTCATCTTCCATCCCATAGTTACCGCTCCATACCGGACTGTGTCCGTACCGGTTGAATCACTTCGTTTTTCTGAACATTTTTTTGACTGCTCTTGGCGATACGCTCAATTTCCGCTTTGATCAATTCTTTGATCTCTTGAATCTTTTCTGGGGAGGCGCCCTGCAAAATCTGTCTGATGGTTTGTTCTTCAGATCTCTGACGGCGAACTGTTTCTACTGAATAAAAAGTTTTCTGGGCGCAGCAGAAATCATTAAAGCGCTGCTGTGCTTCTTGAACATTCCGGGGCGCACACAGTTCTTTTGCTTTGTCAACGTCTAGTCCGGTTTTTTGAATAATTGCTTCGGCTTGAGCTTCCAGTGCTGTTCCCTGCCAAGAACTGGCTTCCAGGAGCTCTTTGGCAGAGCGGCAAATTATCAAGCCTTTGTGATCTAAATCCCTAAGCACAACGTTGCCGTTACGGTCGTTTCCTCCCGAACGAGCAGGATTTAAGAATTGATCGCAAAGAGCTATCTCTTTTTCCAGAGCAATTGTTCCGAAAAGGGGTAGGTCATTGTTTCGAGTCAGATGCCTGTCACCTCTCTCTTCTTTAAACTTTCCGAATTGAGACAAAAGCTTTTGGCGATGGCGATCGAAGAGGGTAGGCGTCTTTTCTGCCCAGTTTTCAATAAGTTTTAAAGCACTTGAGACAGCGTTTTCTATTGTCGTTTGTTCAATGCGGTTGGTGTCATAATTGACAACCAAACAACTCACTCGCGTAACAATATCGTTTTGCCCTCTGCGCCTGTCATAAGAAAGCGTGTCCCACAGAGCCAACGCATCTGAAGTATCTGCTTGAGCAGTTTTGTCGAATTTGTTCAGTTGCTCTTCAATCTGTTTCTTTGTAAATCCAATTCCATTCTCGATTAAAGATTGTTTAAAGGCATCTTCAGTCAGGCTCCCCAAACGAGGACTTCGAGCATGAGTTAAATTTAGGAGATTTAAGCTCTCGTAAGACAAGTTTTCTTTGTCTTTGGTGAGTCGATTCTCTTCAACAAATGCAAAACCGCAGTGGTTAATCTTTCTGCAAAGAGAATCCTCCGATTTTTGATCGGGATAAAGCGGCTTAGTTAATGTTTGGTACGGATTAAAATACCCCTGTTTATGCAGATTTGTTTGCAGCTCTCGAAAATCGGGGTCGTGGAGGATTGTCCCGGACAGTTTTAATTGATTGAGTTCCTGAGCGACATAGTCTCTGCTTTGAGCGGCAGTCAATCGTTTAACTTCTTGCCGCTCGAAATCAACAAGGATGTATTTTTGCTCGCTTTTTTCAATAGTGTGGTTGACGACTTTAGAGGCATCGGCGGCGGCCTCAAACAGAATACTTGGATGAGACCGAATAAGACCAGCTATGTCTTTATTCTGTTCAATAATTTCTTCCGTAGTGAAGTCATTCTGATTTCTCGGTAATTTGCTGCCGATGTGGGACTGCATGAATGCTCTGGCTAAATTTTCACGCAGGAAATACGAAGTTTCTTTGTCGGTGTGTTTGCTCTCTAGCAACCCCTGAAAGTTATCGTAAACTCTCGCGTCTGTGATTGCGCGGATTCCGTCCAGAGCCGCACGGAGCTGGGACAACTCATATTTTTTATCTGAATCTCTGCCGCCGGGTTCATAAGAACTTCTCTGAGCTAGGATAAGCTCGTCACGCCCGTTGACATAGGCACTAACGCCGCTTTCCCATACACTGCCTTTGTTTGTATAGCCAAGCAGAGCACACATGTCTTCGAACTGAGCCTTGGGCTGCTGCTCAATAGGCAAAAGTTCAGGAAGAGGTCTTTTGAAGTTCTCACATTGTTCAACGTTGTAATACGTTTGTGGGATCTTGGTAGGTTTGAATTCTCCCTCTAATCCTTGATTCCAGGCAACGCTCGGAACTCCTCTGGCTCCTTTCTTTACACTTGCACCTAAAACTGCAATTTGAGAGGGAGTCAGCCAGCGGTTGTCTTCAAAGCCTGATGTTTTTTCTCTGACCATCAGTTGCAGCGCCGTGATGCCTTGCAGAGGTTTCCCGCTAATGGCATCCACAGGATAAGCAGCAGGCACTCCTCCGAGTTCCCATGGAGCTTTCCCGGCTTCGATTTGGGAGGCCAATTTATTTGCGCAGTCCTGAGCAAACTCTTCAAAATGCTTGTTTGCCATCGTGCCCCTCCCACGGATCACCTTCCATTGCTTTTTCTACAAAGGCGTTCCAATCTGCTTCTTGAAATTGCTTGTCCTCCCAAGTGTTCTCAACAAAGCCCCATTTTTTAGCCTCTTCAGTGCCGGAGGCGTATTTGTCTCTGACCATCGCCTCACGGGTGTTGCGGGCAAGAATTTCAACGCATTTTTTAGTGTTTGGATTTTGTTGGGTCGTATGCATATGAGTACCTTTTTCTAGTGTTTTGAATTCCTTGCAGGGCACCCGTGAGCGCCCCGCAAAGGGTTTTCTTTAGAAGCGGTATCTGCCTTCAAGCTTGATACCGGCATCTAATTTCCCGGCTGAACCTTTGGTCAAACCGAACTGAAGACCAGCTGTGGCATTGCCTCTTTCAACTTGGAATCCGGCCTGTACCTTGGACGCGAAACGTCCGGCAAACTCATTGGTGATTGAGTCCATTTCACCGATAGAAACACCGGAGACCTTGGTCGTGTTCTTCAGATTTCCAATGTTGTAGGTAAGAGTCAGATCTGCTTGCGGACGGACTGTCCAGCTTCCGAAATACGCTTCGCCTTGAACTCCGACTCCAACCGGGAGTTGCAGCAAGTTCGTGGAAGTCTGGCCATAGCTAAAGGCTTTTTGACCGTTGAGCTTGGTTGTGTAGCCTTGAGTATGAGTGCGCAGCCAACGGGCACCGACATGAGGAATCACTTGGAAGTTGTCTGTGAGCTTGAGATTCTTCTCCAACTTTGTGGCGACATTGGCAACGGTATTTTTGATTCGAGCGTCCGCTTTGCTGAAACCGGACCAAGAGGGCAAACCTTGAGAGGCTTTGCTGATGTTCTGGCCGACATTGATAGAACTAATCCAGTTCAGATCATTGCCAAAGTCTTTAGCAACATAGCCGTGCAGCATCCATTGACTGAACTTGTTCTTGGTGTCGATGTAGTCACCTAAAGAATCTGCCTTTCCTTTCTGGAAGGAAGCTGCAAATCCGGCTCTTACAGACGGCATAGCTTCAAACTGATGATCGGCACCGAGGATCAGTCCTCCGGCGTAAGCCTTGTAGCCTCCGGTCATATTTCCGGCTCCGTCTAAAGACTTCGTCTTCAGATGCGTTCCCAGGATGTCAGCCCAAAGGTGCAGTCCTGAGTAATCCTTCAGATAACCGTTGGAGTAGCCGTAATCACGGAAGGACAAGTGCTTTTCAACTGAGTCCGTTGCATTGTCTGCTAGGTCGTTCGTGATAGACAGAGCGCCGCTCGCTTGACCGATCATCACGACAGAATTCAATAGCTTTGTCTTCATGCCGCGGCTGGCAGTTTTGTCTTTGAGGATCTTGCAGATCAGCTGTTCATCGGGGCCCCCGTTGCAGGGACCGTTGAGAGCTTTATTCACATTGTTTGGAATGACAATGTCCGGGTACAGCGTTCTGACGTCAGCGAGCTGCGCGTTGACCCAAATGTTCTTCGGATCATTGTGCAGTGTCAAAATCCACTCCAATCCGGTGCCGGGTTGGGCTAATGCCTGAAGATTGTCTTTAGCGATCCAGCCGCCAATCCAGCCGTTGTCGTCTTCATTGCCTCCGGTAATGAAGCCGCTGACAATAGAGTAGTCACCGGGTTCTTCGAGGGCGCCCAGCACTAAAGTGGCTCCGGGTTCAACCGTTACTTTGGCGATATCGCTCGTTGTTGTGAAAATTGGGGTGTTAGCGGCAACCGGAGCTTTAATAACCGTGTAACTGCCGTCAGCAAAATATAAATCTCCGTTTCCGATCTGAACGTGATCATCTTCGCTTGTCCAGACTTCCGGTCCGACGGCAATACCGCCTCCCGGGCCGGTCACAACCGGTTCGGTCACGACGAGGCGAGAGGGTACATCAGGAATTCTCAGCGCTTGGACGACATCGGCAAACTCTAAAGCGTCCTCACCTAAACCCAGATCACCGTTATTCTTCACATAAATGTTTGTATCAATCGGTTTATCGGTCTTAAGTTCAACCTGAGCTTTGTTTTCATCGGCCAACGGCTTATCGTTGCCAATGACTAGATCACCGCCATTTAGATCAGTGTCTTTGGCATTCAGTTCTCCGCCTCCGATTTCAGCTTTCCCGTCGTCAATAGTCAGTTTGTCGGTATCAGTCTTTCCGGTGTTTTCAAAATCACCGCCGTCAATCGTGATTTCGTTCCAGATGGAAATACCGGAGTTCTTATGAGTACCGCCTTCGCCGACCGTCTTAATATCACCTTTTTCATAGACTTTGTTGTCAGAGACACCGCCGTCCTTGATGGTCATATCGTCGTAATTGGCAACTCCGTTGTTCGTCAGACTTCCGGTGACTTCCGTGTTTTCGACTTTAGCGGCATCTAAGCTGCCGCCTTTTTCGTTATTGAAGCTGCCGGCAATATTGAGTTTGTTCCAAATGGAAGTGCCGGAATTGGAGTGAGAGCCTTCTTCTTCAATCTTGAGCCATTCTCCTTTCTCATATCCGCTGTTAATTGAATTTCCGCCGGCATGAATTGTCATGTCTTTGTACAGAGCCTGACCGGCGTTGGTCAAAGTACCACTGACCTCAGTATTCTCAACTTTGGATGCGTCAAGCGTTCCGGTGGCAGTATTGATAAATTCTCCGGTCACGTTAAAGCTCGAGCCCACATCCAAAGAACCGGAGTTTTCTTGTTTACCGGTCTTTGCAATATCAATGCGGTTCCAGATCGAAACCTTGCTGTTGCTGTGAGAGCCGTTAACCGTGAGCCACTCACCTTTTTCGTAATTAGCAGTAGTAGAAGATCCGGTTTCTGCGATAACCATGTCGTTGTAATTGGCTATTCCGGTGTTATCCAACTCACCTGCAATTTGAGACGTTTGAATACTTGAGGCAGCTAAATTGCCCTTGTTTTCGAATCGGCCACCGGCAGCTACTTCAAAAGCTTTCTGATCGGCATCCGCATCCGTGTCCGGATCAGCTAATGTGGAAGTTGATGAGTCGCTGCCAATGATGAAGTCTTTGAAGTTCTGGATCAGCCCGGCAACGGAAACCTTCTTAAAGAAAGAGGTTCCTTCGTTAACGTGTTTTCCTCCCTCCTGGACATCAATGGCTTTTCCGCTTTCCTCACCTTTATTGTGTGAAGAACCGTCTTTGGCAACCGTCAGGACTGAATAAAGTCCGGTGCCTTTGTTCAAAAGCTCGCTGCTGACAATAACGTTGTCTTTCTCCGTAGAACTGAAAAGGGCTCCTTCGGCGTTTTCAAATCTACCCTTGATTTCAAACGGGATATGGTCCTTATCGGCCGACTGACTTCCGAAATGATGTCCCAGCCAAATTTGTCCTTCGTTGAGCCAAGCTCCGGTACCGCTGTAATTGTGCGAATGCAGTATCGATCCTTTATCAACGTGGATTAGGCCGTTGTTTTCAATATCCCATACCGCATATTCACCATTCTTAGCTTCAACGTTTCCGCTTTCGTGAACAAGGATGCTGCCGATCCATCCAATGGTTGGAGTGTGAGAAGCGAAGCTGCCGTAAGTAAATTTGCCGGAGACTTCAACATGACCGCCGTCATTGTTGTCATTTTTAATCAGCGCCGTGTTTTCGTTAAAGAGAACGCTGTCCGGCACACTATGGACATTGTTGCGTTCCTCATCGCTTCTTATATCGTCATCATCGTGATGGCCGACCAAAGAAAACTCTTTGCCGTTTTCAATATGGACTTCGTTCGCGCCTTCGACACTGAGGAACCCGATGCCGTTATTGACATCAATAACGTTTGAGTTCTCGTGATTGTGTTCGTTAAAGCCGATGACGAGGTCTTTATTATTGCCGTCTGGATCATTAGCTGACTCGTTATACAGCTTGGTGTGACTCAAGACGACACCGGTTAGGCCGCCTCCTTCGGTTTGCTCGGTATCAAACTGATTAGCCAGATCCACAGTAAGCTTTCCGTCAACCTGCCCGGTAAAAGCCAAGTAAAGCGCGCCGGACGTATCGGCCGGAGAGCTTGGGTCATCAGGATTGATTGCTCCGGGATTTTCTGCTTCCGCAGCGAAGTGCTGCATGGCCTGAACGACACCGCTCATCTTCAGGTATTCATCGTTGAAAACGACAAGGCCGCTGCCGCCCTGAACAGCAGTTTTAACGTCCTCCTTCAACGAGCCGACACTGGTTGCACCCAATACGTGCGTCGGAACCCCAATTTGTCCGCTGGAGTCTGTCCCGTCGATGGTGAGCAAGTCACGCTTCACGTCGTTGAATACTTGATCGAGCTTGGTTTCGAGCGCGCCACCGGCAAGGACAACAGAATTCTCAGTTGTACCGTCAAAGTTGAGTTTGTCCGCTTGCAGTACACCGCCTTCAAAAACATTGACCTTAGTTTCGCTCGTCAATTCAGGGGCATAGACAACCGTCAAATGATCCTTCCAACCTTTCTTACTTTCAGCCGGATCAGTTGTAACGATAATTGGGTTTTTGCCGGAGCCGCTGATATTGATTGTATTGTTCCCCAGACCGGCAGTATTACCTTCTGAATCTTTGATCAGTGAACCATCTACGCGGCCGCCGCTAATATTCAGTGTGGCGTTTTCAAACCAGCCTGAGTCGGAGGCAATAGTGCCTCCGGTCTGGTTATAAACAGCACCGTTCGTCCCTGCAATAGAGGCAAAGTGGAGGGCAGAGGAGTTATCCAAAACGGAGCCGGACGCTAACTGTGCATGACCAAAGTTTGCGTCTCCTTTAACACTTAGGTTCCCTTCAATATTCAGATCACCGCTATGTTCTGCGCCGTTTACGGTCAGTTTTGCGCCTTGATCAACTTCCACCGATCCTGAGCCGGAAACTTTTTGTACTTCATACATTCCGGCAGCAGCGAGCAGGGAAGCGTTTGTCTCGGTAAGCTGTACCTCAGCAGCCTTTCCGGAATAGGTTTCGTTTAAACCCTTGGAGCCGAACACAAGTTTGGAAAGTCCGTCAACAACGGTATTCACCGCTGTCATGACGAAGTTTGTGTTCTCGCCTTTTTCACCGACAAGTTCAAGAGTCTTGCCGTCTTTAACGCTAATAGAGGCTGCATTGTTAATGCCTTTGAATCCGGCCGAGTGCTTGACGCCGTTTTCGCCGATTTCTACAGCTTTACCTTCGCCCTCCAAATTGTGGCTCAGGATTGTCACGTCTCTCAGAGATGCTACATTGTCATAAAGCTCATTAACCTTTTGGGTGTTTAATTTATCATCATGTGAAACGCCCGCGATTGTCCCTTGAAACTCAAGGGTTGTTTGGCTTCCAAACTTTGCTTTGAATGCCTGGACCAAATCGTCCCGCTGCGTAGTCGTGAGATTGACACCGGTGATAATGATTTTTCCTCCGGTAAAAGAAGCGTGATCGATTAAGCTTTGAGCAACGGTTCCGGGAACGTAGTGTCTGAAAAGATCGGTCAAGGCTGTTTTGGTTTCCTCCGGCAGAGCGGCTTGCAGACTGACCGTTGACAAAGCTGTTTGGCCTTGGCGCCCCAGTGAATCAAAAATATTGGCCGCGTTATTCGTCTGAAGGGTGCCGGAGGAGTTCAGACGCCCGTTGGAGGCAAATTCAAATCCGTTTTGGAAGTTGACAGCACCGCTGTTGTTGAGGTTGCCGGAAATTGCATAATGCGCGGTTTCCGTCCAGCTTCCCCGGTTGTTCAGCGTGCCTGAGCTTGTCAGGTTCCCGCAGGAGGTCACCGTCCCGGTCAGGGACAACGTGCCTGTGTTTGTCAAACTCCCATAAAGATTGGCATTGCCAATAGTCAAATTGCCGGAGTTTGAAGCTGTCCCGTTGCTTTGGTTAAAGTTCGATACTGAAAGCGTTCCTGCATTGACGAATGAGCCGTTTTCTTTATTTAAAACATTTAGAGCGAAGTTCCCACCGTTGATCCTGAATTCATTCGCCTTTTGTCTCAAAGAGGCTGGTCCGCTCAGAGATCCGCCGTTAAGGATAAGGGAGCCCCCGATAGACATCATGCTCCCGGTACCTCCCACAATGATTTCAGGGGCTGTTGTATTCAGAAGGCCTGAATGCTGGATAAATGAACCGTTAACTCGGACGGTGTTATTTGAGGGCTGTTGAAAATTTCCGTAATTTGTTACGCTGCCGTAGGTTGAGTAAGCAGTTCCGCCGTTGGCAAAAGAAACCGTTCCGTGATTGACTAATGAGCCTACTTCTACAGTAGATTTGATTCTGACTGCACGACTGTCGTCACCGAAAAAACCGGTAGTTCCGACGGTCAGTGTGTCACGTATTTTTATGTACGTATCAATAGAACCATCGTGATAATCAGAGATTGAGCCGTTAGTTAACGTGCCGTTGATAAATGCGTTGCCGTTAACAAACAATTTTCCTCTGACTTCATCACCCGATTTTCGGTTGTGGGAGACGGTAAAAGAGCTGTCCTGGTCGGTTGAGAAATTCCCGTTAACGGTTAAAGTGTTATCCGCATACCCGTAATGCCTATCCGTCACTGCAACCAAAAACCATCCATCACTATTTGGATGGTGAACAAGATTGCCATTGACTATAACTGAATCAGCAAGTCTGGGGCCTTCATCTTGCGGGAATTGAGTGGTAGCCGTATCTCCGTTGAAAGTCGTCAAGGCCAATGCACTGGTATGGAGTGCTAACGAACCAAGCACAACAATCGCTAGTTTTCCGCCGGTTTGACTTGCAGCAGTCATGGCCTCTGACACAGCAACAAATACGCCTCGGGAGCGGTTAAATACCTTTTTGAATATTTTGTTCATAACGTGTTTTGATCAAAAAATCTGGCAGGACTTTTGCGCGACCCATCATGAACATCAGTTGGAAAGATAAAACACTCACCGCTCTTTCCTTGCGGGGCAGGACTTAAAATTGGGGTGTCCGGGACGGTTAATGTGTCCTGCCAAGAACATTAACCAGCTTCTACTGAGAAGAAGGTCGCTGTCCCGGACATAAGCTTTGCGACTACATATCTATGCAGCCTCTAATTGGGAGAGCAGCCAGTTCTGAAGGAATCCCAAATCTTCAGACTGTTTTTTATACGTCCGACCTTTTTTCTTTATCCGGGCCTCGTAAGTAAAAATTGCCTTGAGACCTTTGAGTCCTTGGACTTTCCGTTCAGATACCACAGAAATTTCCGCGTTTTTGATTTCTTGATTGTTGATTCTCATTGTCTGTTCTCCTTGTCGGATTGTTCAGAAGGTTCCAATTTCGACACCGGATATTCAAAAACCTCTTTCCAGAGTTTTTGTTCCTCCTCTTCTCGGCGTCTTCCTGATTCTCTTTCGGCTTCTTCTTTTGCTGAAAGTTGCTCTTTCAGTTGTCTTATCGCATATTTGAGGCCATCCAAATACCCGCATAGATCATCGATAATCTCCAAATTTTTCGGATCTTCTTTTGGAAATGGTTTTCTTTCACAACCAAAAGCTAATAATTCGTTAGCCAAACGTTTAATTTTTGCGCCACACTCTGTGAGTCCCTTTGCAAGTCTCACGCTATTAGACTCTGCTGCCGGAGCACCATTAGCCAGCAATCGAAAGCTCTTTTTACAATACCGGAGCCAGGATTCATCCTCAATGAAACTGCGAAACCAATCAAGGAAACAGCTTAGGTGTCTGTACTCTGCTTCCAGCTCATTAATGACAGAGGACAAAATATCCAACGAACTGTATAGATTTTCACTTCTGACAAAAGAACCAATTTGGACGAGGTTAGAACCTATTTGTCTTAACTGATCGAAATAAGTGGGATACGAGTAAGAATAGCGGCCCAACTGATAACTCTGATCAGAGCGGTTAACGATTGCTATTTCCCTATGAGAAATTAGTCCAAGGTATTTACCGATAATCTGAAGGGCAGTTGAGAATAAATCCTGTTCTTCCCATTCCATAACAATATGGGGGAGCCAAAGGCATTCACATTCAAATGCTTCCTCAATGACTTCTAATGTACATATCAAAAAGTCTTTTGGTCCGGTTGTGTTGACAATGGAACAACTGTAATAGTCTTTTACTATGGGAGGGTTTATTTTTAATTCTTCAATTGTTTTCCTGCACAGCTCAACCAAAAAATACAATTGAACCCAAGAAGGAGCCTGATGATCTGCAATAGTGCTGCGCAATTCATTGAAAGCGGTTCTCAAATATCGGTTGCTGAGATTGCAGCTCATCGTTCTTACGCGATCTTCCATTTTGCCTATCTCTTTTTATTGTTATTTCTCTAACTCTTTGATATACATGGTGTTTTTGGTGCTCCTAAGGAGGGGTAGAATAATCAGTGAGCGGTGCACATTTTTTTCCGAAATCAACACCGTTCACTTATAGATTTTTTTAACCATTAACTCCTTAGGAGCGTAAAAATGACCTTAGATCCTGAAAAAAATCCTAATGTTGACCCTAGGCAGTGCTCTTACAGTCACTATGAAAGAGCTGAAAAGCTGTTGGTCGCAATGATGGCAGCCGGCCAACTGAAACTGGATACAGTCGATCCGAAAAAGGGGACTGATAGCGGTGTTGGCCAAATAAAAACAAATTTGGATACTTTTTTCTTATGGAGAGACACAGTCGCCCAGCATTTGTGGCAAAGAGACTTGCACGGTAAAGCTTTTCACTCTTACCCTGACTCATTCTCATAGCAGCTCCCAGCAGGCTCGAGAATACCGTTTGAATGCTTCAACCAGCTTATTAGATGGATGGCATTGCTCCGGATATTCTTTGCGTAAAGGACGAAGTCCTGCCTGGTAAGCTCTAACTTCCGGAGATTCATAGATGCAGGAGTCGTTAATCAGCTCATAGGCGCAGGCCCTATCGGCCTCCTGCATCTTAGGCGAGGTGCTTTTAAGCATGATTTCAGCCTCGATGCTTCGAATCTTATTTAGTTGAACCAATAATTTCGATTCAATTTCAATTACTTCACCCATCAATCCGTCGGCTTCAGCCATGCAGCGGAGACGTTCCTGATTAAGGGATGCAAGTTTTTTGAACTCTTCGGAGGGCAAAACGTCCTTCAGGATTTCAATCGGTTCTTTGGGAAATTCTTCTTTTCTAAGCATTATTATTCCTCCTTTGTCTTGTTCTCATTTTGATGAGATAGGCTGAGTCTTAAAAGGTCAAAATCATCAATGTGTTTAACCCGTCCCGAGCGATAAGCTTCCAGAAGCGGCTTCATTAAAATCGCTTGCGCTTCGGGAGTAAAAACCGGATGCATCGTGTCGCAGATGTAGGAATTAGATTTAAACCGATTAATAAACAAATTCCATTTACCTTTGAACGTACCTCTGATTGCAGACGGGACAGTCGCTCCGTCTAATATCCTGAAAAACCGAGGCTCTCCGTTCTTCGCATACCAAACGGTTGTGTCCAAGCACGTAAAACTCCTTTTGGAGAACGTGCAAAAACCAAGCTGTACTCCTTTGGGCAATCCCGCTGAAGCAGAAACCCGCCGAGGCAACTTCGACATTAAGCTACGGCTGTCGGAGAAGCGGTAGGAATCCTCTTCATTTATGGAGGGGAGGAAGTCAATTTGTAAGTCCTTAAGGGCATTTTGCATATCCGAATAAGGAACATAACAGTAAGAGAAGCCGGTGAAGTAGCTTTCATTGGGGATACAGCAGTTATTAAAATAATATCCATCATTACCGGAGCTGTTATCAACACAGCAGCGGATAACCGACATGAGGATGCCTTTTTCCGTATCTGTTAAATAAGAACAAAGCTTTGAAGCGTGAGGACTGCACACAAGATAATTTTGTTCGAATATTTTTGAATCTTCTTGACACCAGTCTTTATTTTCTTTTCTAATTTTCTCTGCGTGAATTTCTTCCTCTTTGCCACGACTGCTGTTAAATCTGAGTCTTAAATCTGCCAGTTTGTCGTTTAATGCTCGGATTGACTTTGTATGGCAAGACTGGGTGAAACTATTCATCAGGATTGCGGCTGATAATACGATTATGCAAAAACTGTTTAAAATCATAACCCCTCCCTAGCGGCAGTGAGATCCGAAAGGGCAAGCGTGAAAGTGACACCCATCGCCTTGTGCCACCAATCATCTTCTGAGAGTTCATCGGAATAAATCTCAGGAAGGGCGCCTGTCAGTGCCTTGACTTGCTGTAAAACAGTACAAATGTCCATTGCAGCTCCTCGGTTCCCTTACCAATGCACGCGAGTCCAATTTTTGCCGTTGATGAAAACGTCAATCGCTCGTCTGGACTGGTATTTCTGCCAAACAACTTCCTCGTAAACTTTCACCGGCCGGTAACATGTTGTGCTGTATGAACTGTCTCCGGAACTGTCATAGCAGCTGTAAGCTTCATAGGCCGTGCCTTGGTATCCTCTTACGCACGCCTTAGTCCCACCCCAATGACCGGCTGAGTCTTCGGTGGCCTTGAACCAATGTTCTCCGCCCCAGTTGTAATCAGCATTGTTTTTCCTCAGCAGTTTGTTTTGACGCCGGTCGGTCTTGAACTGATTGCTGTCATTTATGTTGCCTTCGACAATCCATCCTTGAGGAGCATCCTCCATGCCTTGCAAAGAGCATGGATCAAAGCCGTCACTAAGCTGCTTCGCATAGTTGCCGTCTCCGGCCATCGGGCAGCTAGGGAATTTACAAGGATGACGCCACGACAAGCAATCAAATAATTTGTCAATTGGAGGCTTGCACTCAGAAACAGCGCGAGGGCCGTTAGGATTGGCTAGACAAAGGAGAACTTCACATCCCCAGCGATCATTGCCGGACATAATTTCCAGCTTCGGCATCCCGGGGATTTTGGAGTAATCGGCATCCTCAGCCAACGCATGAAAACCGATTGCAAAAAGACCGCTGCTGACAATGGCAGCAGTCAAAAGTGTTTTAAGTTTTGGGATTTGATGGATTGTTTTCATTATTGAGTCCTCAAAACACGATAGACGGAGGTCTCCGGGGGGAGGAATAGAATTTAGTTGCCAGACTCAAATTACTAATCAACCCCCGGAGGAAAAGAATGAAACGGATCTCTTTATGCCGACTTATTCCTCTAAGTCCCTGGCTTATTTTCTGAATTCCAATGTAATCAGGCCGGCAATTATTCCGAGTGCTGCGGCTAAATAGACGAGCCCCTCTTCTTGTCGATCCTTGATGATGAAGAAATCTGGCAGAGTTGTTGTGTAGTTTTCTGAAAAGGTTAAGGAAGAGAATAAAAGAAAGCCGAGTACTGCGGGTATCGCAATAAGGAGCCTTTCCCTTCTTGACATAGGAAGGTTTTCTATGACTACCCTCCCTGCATTGTGCAATGAAAGCGTTATTAATGAGAAGGCCAAGACAATTAGCAACTTCAATAAGGCTTCTGGCATTTTTTTTCGAGAATAAGAAACAGCGCCGCTGGCCGATCCGGCCAGACCGTGTCCTGAACAAATGGGAAGAGAATTTTGCTATGCACAAATACTGAGACCAAGCAATAAACCTCGAAGTAAATGCTTGCAGCAGCATAGTTTTCAGACACGCACGCGGCGCTAAAAGGGCTTTAACTTTCCCTAAAGCCCCGAGGAAAAGGGGCCTCCGAGGATAAGAATAAAATTTAGTTTGCAAAGATAAATATCTATTCAACCCTCGGAGATAACCAAAATGAAAATTAAAGCTGTAGATAGATTGAGTATTACCGTATTCGCTTCTACTATAGGACTTTATATTGTTTGGCAAGTTCAGCCGGAAGCAATAGATTTTCTTTGCACAGCTTTCTCGGGAATATGTGCCTTCTTTTCTGCTCATGTTGTTGCCGAAATGAAAGATGAAAGAAATCAGACGGAGCAAAACAGATTTAATCCTGAGTCGAAAACCTTTAGAAGAAGGGAAAGAAGGATAAAAGTCAGGGTCATCAGAACAAAAAAGAGATTCCATCTTCTTGAAGACCAGTCCCGCGCAAGACGGAGATCGAGACAAGAGTAAATACTTGCCAAAGAGATGCTTCCGTAGAGAAAAATAATGAACTCGGGAGCGTAGTGAGCTTTCAGTGTTTCGTAAAACCCGCAGGGGATCGCCCCTTCCAGCAAGGAAAGAAGTCGGTCTTGATTTTTCAACATCAAACAAAATGAGGCTGACGGGAAGAGAAAGATTCCCAATAAGGTTTTCCTTATGGACGATTTTTCTGTTCCGGAAGAGGTGAATAAAACAAACAGAGAGCATCCTATAGTCGATAGCAGAAGCCAGTTCATTTCTCATTTTTCCTTCAATACTTTCAAAGAAGGTTCTCATAGCGATACTCCCTTAAGCCCTGCCAGTCCGATAATTAGTATCGAGAGTCCGAGCAATAACAAGAGAGGAGCTGCGCAAAATACAGAGTCATGCTTTTGGAACAAAAACAAAGGAGCAGCGGCGATACAGGCTAAGCCGAGTATCGTTAAATAGAATGCGCTGGTGACGTGCTCCATGGTTCTCTCTTGGGTTTTTAGTTAGTTATGCGGGGGAAGTTTTTTGAAAAATAATTACACGAGAGTGCTTGTTTTCTTTTTTTCTTCCCAACGCAGCAATTCTTCAAAGTCCAGCACTGTTGTTCCGGCAGAGAGTTTGATCGGCTGCGGAAAACCTTCTGCTTTCTTTTGATTTGTCCATCGCCAAATGGTTCGGATGGATTTGTTCAATCTCTTAGCCGTGGTTGCAATGGAAATGTAAGAAGGATTAGGCGACACAATTTCCTCCTTCCGGATGTGTTTCTTTGGTCTTAGGCAAATTTCTAAAAATGGACCAATCGATACCCGGCAATAAGTCCTCGCACTTAACCTGACCTTTGGTCTCCAGCTCAATAACAGGACACCAAGATTTGGGGACGGGCATCATACCCTTAGATGCCTTACAAATTGCTCCACGAGTTACTCCTAGATGTCGAGCTAGAGCAGCGCCAGAACCAAAAATTTGTATAGCTTTAATTAATGCATAATTCTTTTCCATACAAATCGTACCCAATAAGTTTATTAGTAGTAAACAATATTATAACTAAACTTATTGCATGAATGACAATGAACGACTAAGACAGATATGGGAACAACGCCATGAACTCTCACAGAGGGAGTTCGGGAAGCGCTTTGAAATTGGGACGGGATCTGCTGTTTCTCACTATTTAACAGGAAGGTCTCCGTTAAATCTTTCTGTCGTAATTAAGTTTGCAAAGGGACTTGGATGCACGGTGGAGGAAATTTCACCGTCTTTGGCCCTTTTGGCTAAATCTGCCGAGACACTTAGTAATAAAGTTGAAGAAATAAACTCTGTAGCATTGAAACAGAGGCTTCCTATTCTTTCAGATGATTATCTACTGGGTCATGCGACTATCCCAGAAAATCAGCTTTCAGAGAAGAATTCTATTGTTTCCTCTTTAGTTTTAACTGAAGGAGCTTTTGCGTGGATACTTCCGGATCAGTCGATGGAACCAGAATTTCTTATGGGAGATTTGCTACTGTTTGAAAGCAAAGAGACTGCTCGACCCAGTAGCTTCGTTTTAGCACAGCATAACAACCGAGTGGTTTTCCGTAAATACACTGAACAGGCATGGGAAGAAAAACTGGTTTTTAGCCTTAAGCCTCTCAATCCTGATTATCCGACCGTTTCCAATCTTACAAAAGAAATCAAAATTTTAGGAGTTCTAAAAGAGTTAAGGAGGGTCTTTGGAGTCCGCAACCCCAATAGAATGGGGGGGGGTATTTGATATTTAACCTCTTCTTTTATTGAAAATAATAATTAATTCTTTTTCTTTGGTGCCCAGCACCTATCGCTGAATTTATTAATTCCTCTGATAATGGTAATTTGTTGTGCAGAGGATAGCTTTTCACGAATTTCATCACGAATTTGAAACTTTCGGTGCTTGATTTCTGCTTCCAAGCGGCAGTTCTCAGGAGTGACCTCAAGTTGATCCAGGCTTTCTACGAAAGCCAATAATTCAAACGCATTAAGTTTTTCTATTTTCTCCGCTGTGGAAGCGAATACATTTCCAGCGGCTAAGGAAAGAGAGAAAAATAAGACGATTAATGTGGAACGTTTGTGCATATCAAACTGCTTTTCTTAGTTATTTGAGAACAACAGGCTAAATCAGTGAATCCAACTTAATTATACACAATAATATGAAATTTGTTTACAATAGGTAAACAAATTCGTTTAGATAAACTAAATCAAAATGATTAGACCTTACATAATTGATCCCTTGGAGAGTTCTTCAATTCATCTGGATCTCACGCTGGTCCAAAGCGGAATTCTCTCTCGATTAGTGAATTTGTATTTTCTGTTTGGCGGTCCGTTTTCGTTCGGGCAAGCCTTGTCTCAAATAAGCGTGGACGAAAACTTAAGTACAACAGAAGAATTGGAACGTGTTCTCGGATGGTACTTCAATGAGGATGGGAATGGTTTGTATCAACCTTCCGCCATGTTAAGAAATTGCGCAAAAGAGACTTTTCCCGGAAAGGAGAACCAATAATGTCCGCAGCTAAAAAGAATTCTCTTGAACAGGGAATTAGTCCAATTAGTCAAGAAGAATTCATTAGAGATTTTCTACCTCTTCCGATCCTTCACAGAGGTATTTTGTTTGTTCTGCGCACAGGTTACCTCATCAAACAGTCTCCTCTGGAAGACTTAGATGTTTTGGGTTTGTGTCCTACTCACACAGATGAAGAAGAAGGCGCTCTTCACATCGTGTTGAGGAGATTCTTTAACCGAGATGCTAGTTTCTGGAGGAGTGCCGCCTACGATGCGATTATCCAGGAAGAATTGGAAACCAAGGCCCACCACAAACTTTTATCAGAGCAGCGGTCGATTAAAAGTAAACGTGCGGCTGAGGCTCGTTGGAAAGAAAATGGTGCTCCAAGCAATGCTCCGAGCATAAAAAACGATGCTCCAAGCAATGCTCCGGGCATAAAAAGCGATGCCACAAGCAATGCTCCAAGCATAAATAACGATGCTTCAAGCAATGCTCCGAGCATAAATAACGATGCTACAAGCAATGCTCCGAGCATCAATAACGATGCCACAAGCAATGCTCCGGGCATAAAAAACGATGCTCCAAGCAATGCTCCGGGCATAAAAAGCGATGCCACAAGCAATGCTCCAAGCATAAATAACGATGCTTCAAGCAATGCTCCGAGCATAAATAACGATGCTACAAGCAATGCTCCGAGCATCAATAACGATGCCACAAGCAATGCTCCGGGCATAAAAAACGATGCTCCAAGCAATGCTCCGAGCATAAAAAACGATGCTACAAGCAATGCTCCAAGCATAGCCAACTATGCTCAAAAAACCTTAAATCCCTTGGGCCACAGGGTTTTTCAGGAAAAAGCAGACATGATTGAAAATCCGGGAAATGTTCAGCAGGAAGAGCCTCGCGCACGTACGCGCGCGCACCGATCGGATCGGATATCGGATATTAATTTAATTAATAAAAATATTAATAAATCGGAATCTGTATCGGAATCGGATAGAAGTTTAAAAATTAAAAACCTATTCGCGCGCGAAAAATCGGCTTGGATGATCGGCGAAGTTGTAGAAGTTTTGGTCTTTTTCGGTTTGGACGAAAAGGCGCTTGCCCGCTGGAGATCCAGAAATCCGGAAAATCAAAATTTCATTTTGGAGCTGGCCGCCGGCGGTATGTCCCGCTTCGACTATGACACGATTGCTCAGGTGTTTGCACGCTGTCAGGCCGCAAAAGACAAGGAAGGCAAGCCGTTAAACTCGGCAGTGGCCTTTGTTCTCAAGTCCCTTCAGCACGAATTGACTGCGGTTTCAAACCGCAAAAATGCAAGACAATACGCTTCCGAATCGGCTCAGCCCAAGCGATTCCGAGACATTGACTACATGGAGGGGATCGAACGGCTCAACCCGGACGGGACATTTGTTCTCAAACGCAAGACGGAGGGACGTTGACATGATTTCCTCTCAAGTATCTGAAAAACAAGAGCTTACCCCTCGAGAGTCAATTGATGAAAGTCGGTTTGAAGCCGGGTTTTGCGAGTTTCACGGATGGTTTACCGCCGGGATTAAATCTACCGATGGCACTGGGAGCCGCTGGTTTGCGGGATGTCCGAGATGTTTGGCCGAAACCAAAATCAAGAAACTGTTCGGCCAAAGCATGATCCCCAAGCGCTTTGCGGACAAGAACTTCGAAGGTTATGAAGCGACTGAAAAAGGTCAATATCAGGCTCTTAAAAGCTGCATGGATTTCGCTCAAGAGCTAAAAACTGGCTGGTTCAGCGGTAAAACTCTTTTACTGATCGGTACTCCGGGAACCGGAAAAACACATCTTGCGTGCGCCGTAGGTCATGACGCGATCAAGCAGGGAAGGACAGTCCTTTACACAACGGTAACCCGGCTGCTAGAGGACATTAAATCATCGTGGAATGACAAAGACCGTTCCGTGAAAAACATTATCGGCCGATATGTTTCGGTTGATCTGCTGATCATGGACGAGATCGGTGCATTTAGAGGGATTTCCGAGAGAGAAAAAGACTACCTTTTTGAAGTCATTAATGCGCGGTATGAGCAAATGAAGCCGATGATTGCCGTTTCAAATCTAAGGCTATCCGGTGCAGATTCCATTGAAGCCTACCTCGAAGAAAGATCTTTTGACAGGTTATGTGAACAGGCCCGTTTAGTGGTCTTTGGCTGGGAAAGTTTCCGGAGGAAATCGTTATGTTAAGACAGCTGAGAAAAACAGCCGGAAGCCCCGAATCGGGACTTCCTGCGTCAAACATCAACGCAGCTGACGGTTATGAAAACCAACTGTCAGCGACCGCCGAGATGATTAACACGAGCAGCGCCAGAGGCACTGCCGCTTTCACTTTGAAGGTAAATCCTTCTCTGTTCAGTTGTGTTAATATCTCTACGGAGACAAGCGAATGTTTCGGCAATTTCATCGCTCCTACTCCAAGTTTTGACTTCGGCTCGACTGTTACCAGCAGTTGGGCCGTTGCCGTTTTACGGGGTCAAAATGAACCTTCGTTGTATGCGTTAGAAAAAATGCCGGAACAAAACAACTGTCCCGGCATTGCTCGACGCTATCGTTTAATCAAAAGCAACAGCGCACCTGCTCCAATTACCGCAAGAGAAACAGAGCCCTCAAAGTTGACAACAAAGTCAGCTCTGAAGGATAATTCCCTCAACACGATAAGGAGCAGCAATAGTCGTTTTACGTTTACTTGCACGACTAATCTCCTTATTACTCAGGGATTCTTCCCGCACCGGCCAGTGCGGGTCGAATCCCGTGTTTTTCTTCCCTCAAGAAACTTAGAAGATTTCGTCTCAAAAGGGTCCTCTGCTTCTTTTTTCAGAAGCATTTCCGAAAAAACAACAAGGTCTGGGAATGATACAGATTTCGTTCTGAGAAGTCCCGCCTCCAGAAAACGCAGAAACAAGACAACTTCTGCCCTTCTTTTCAAAAACGTCGAGCAGAAACCGGCCTTCAGTTATTAAAAACTCCCAACACTTTAATCCCAACAGAGGAACAAAGATGACTAATGAAAATGCAGAAAATTGCGTTTTTTATTCAAATGACAGTACACCCACTGAAAGTTTCAGCACTGAGTTGTTGGATGTTATAACGGCAGCGCTGGAAGATCCGGACAATCATTTGGATTCGATTGTTAAAGAAGCTTTAAAACGGATGGATGGGACCTCTATTACCTTTGCAATACCGGGAACCGTATCTATAACCGGAGCGGATATTCTTATCAGCGTAGATCGAGAACATATCCTTCGGGAAGAGCCATACCAGGTTCATGACTGGAACCGCTGGCCTTACGTTTTACCACCTATAAAAAACGAACTGTTGCCCGGTGATCCCTTTAATTTTAAGTGGATGATTTATTTGAATGACGGAAGATGCGTCGTCGATAAATTTAAAGAAGGAAGATGGCAAAAATGGCCTTCAGACAAAATTCTTTTCTTCAGAGACTTTTCTCCCGTTCCTGCTTCAGCCAAAGCACTGCTTGATCCCGAAACGGCCCTAGGCTGGTCGTCTGTAGCCTCTTGTGAGCCGCCTGAAGGTGTGGCTTGTGAAGTTCTGCTGAAGAATCATTTAAGAGGCTATTGCTCAACGTTTAAGGAAGGTCATTGGGATTTTTTCAACGATTCTGTAGTTGCTTTTAAAGCCATTAACCTTCCGTATGCAAATTATCCGGAGAACTAAAAATGATTACTCTGACCGTAATTAACAACAAAGGTGGTGTTGGAAAATCATTCCTTTCAACACAATTTGCGTTCTATTGCGCCTTGAAACGTGGTTTACGCACCTTGTTTATCGATTTAGATCCTCAGGCGCATTCTTCAAACTGTTTGTTTGATTCAAAGCTTTTTGAGCCCGCTAATGTTTCTTCAGGTTTGCTGATGCAGCAAGGAGGATTGAGAACAACCGGAGCCCCTCGGCTTCTAGTTAGAGCGGATACAAATTTGGAAGAACTGGAGCGAAGCGGAGAAGAAGCTCATAACGGCTTTGTAGAAAATTTGCTCAACAGCTTAAACGAGATCCAAGACGATTTTGATATTTGCATTATTGATACCAATCCCTCATACGATATTCGCCAGATTGCTGCACTATTAGCTGCAACCCATTACGTTTGCCCTGTCAACCTGAAACAAGAAGCTCTCGAGGGAGTAGAAATGCTTTTAGGCAGAGCCCAAGAGGTTTCGACGATCAATGAGAAACTTCAGTTTGCCGGATTGGTATTGAACATGGTCGAAAGAAAGCCTTATCAGATAGAAAACTTTAAGCAGCTTTGGGTATTGGCAAAAGATCTGATTCTGAAACAGGAAAACGGTCTAAAACCGGCATGGATTCTTAATCGAAATGAATATGCAGCGGCACAAGGACAGCATCGGCCGGTATGGGTAAGTAAAAACTCAAAACCCGGTGAGGCATGGTACGAGCTAAGGACGGTTTTTCTAAATTTAGCAGCAGCTCTTAATTTACCTGAAAACAATCCTCTTCGTGTGGTTTGGAACGAGGACGGAAGTTTAGCCGTTGTGAACAGCTCCAGGGAGGATAATTGAAATGGCTCTGAACTTGAATCGGCTAAGTAAGATCGCAAGCGGCAAAAAGTCAGTCCTGAATACTGAAGGCAAGATTTTAGACATCGAATTAGACAAAATTAAACCTGATCCTAACCAGCCAAGAAAACAATTTAATGACGCGGAACTCTCAGAGCTATCCGCCAGTATCCAAGAATATGGGCTGCTTCAGCCAATAGTTGTCCGAGCTAATTCAGATGATACGTTCACAATTATCAGCGGAGAGAGGCGTTTTCGGGCGAGCCAACTCCTTCAGGCTAAGTCAATTAAAGCGATTGTGAATACTTCTATTGCAGCTGAAAACATTAGCTATGCTCAGATGGCGGAAAATTTGAAGCGATCTTCACTAACTGTTGTTGAGGTTGCTGACTTTATTTGTGAGCGGATTTCTTTAGGAGAGAAACAGGTAGAAATTGCCGAGAAACTTGGATTAGAAAAAGCTCTGGTGTCCAAGTATTCAGCTTGGAAAGAGTTTCCGGAAGAGATTCAATCAGCTTTAGCGGAAAAGAAAATAAATAGTATCCAGACGGCCTATATTCTCTATAAAAAATGGATAGAGCATCCCTCAGAAGTAGAGAGTTTGCTTGAAGGCCGAGAGTTTATTTCAAAAGCAGAGGCAAACAACTTCAATCCTCAAAGTTGTTCCGGAACAACTTTTTCGACTGAATCTGAAGACGCCGCCGATATTTTGCCTCAAGAGCAAAACGAAAAAATAGAAGGTGAACAAATCGAGTTTTCAGATAAGGAGACAGTTGCGGAAGAATCTCCAGCAGAAGCCGATGAGTTTTTCCCAGGGGCAAAGATTGATGAATCTTGCTACCAGCCTCTGGAAGATCAGAATGAGATAGACAACGAGCAAGAAGAGAATGCAGAGGAAGCATTTAAAGAAAGCCCCAGAGATGATTCTTTCGATGATGTTGATGCATCCATAGAAAGTTTCCCGGACGAAGAAGAGAAAGAGCAGCTCTATAAAAAACCGATAATTTTTTGTCTTGTTGACGGAAGGGAATGTGAACTTCTTTATAAACGAAAAGCTTCAGACGGTATTGTCTGTGTAAAATTTGAAGACGGATCAGAGCAAGAAGTAATTGCAGAGACAGTACAACTTAATCGTATTTGTGAATCTTAACCCTCCATAGTTAATAGAGAGACCCTCCCTTGGTAACGTCGGTGGGGAGGAAGTCAAGAAGGAAAAGCCCCGCTAGTGCAGGGCTAACCTTTGCCGACCTAGAAGACACTAAAACCGGTCGGAGTTCGTCTGGGACTATTCTAAGGTTTTTTAAAGCGGTTGGAACGGGAATAATTGACTACATAATTTTGAAATAGTATGATTATTTCAAAAATTTCCCTCTTTTTACTTTATCATGGATAAAACAACTAAAACAGAAAACCGCGGGGGCGCTCGTGAAGGTGCCGGCCGCAAAGGTCTTGGTAATACAAAACGTGTTTCCATCTGCCTTACAGATGAACTGGTTCCTGTTTTCAAACAGTTAGGCGGTGCAAAATGGCTTCGCTGTGAGCTGGAACGCGTCGCAGAACCCGCACGCACGCTTGATACAGATCAAATTCTGGTTCCGGCCATGAATCCGACGCATCTGAGCATACCGGTCTACGAATGCGGCGTTCAGGCCGGCTTTCCGTCTCCGGCAGAAAGCTATGTAGACAAGTCACTGGATCTGAATGAATACTTAGTCTCCAATCCTGCCTCGACATTCTGCGTCTACGTAACAGGCGACTCAATGGACTTAGCCGGTATGGACGAAGGCGACCTCCTAGTCGTCGACCGCTCCCCGGAACCCAAGAACGGCGACATCGTCATCATGAGCATTAACAACGAATTTACCGTTAAGCGCTATGTGAAAGACGATAAGGGACTGCGTCTGCTTCCGGAAAGCTCAAACCCCATCTACAAACCCATTCTTCCCAAAGACTACGACGAGTGGCGCTTTATCGGTGTTGTGAAGTACACGATTAAAAGTAACTAAGTATGCAGGTGTTCGCGTTGGTGGACGGAAACTCCTTCTTCGCTTCCTGCGAAAAAGTTTTTCGTCCGGACTTAACCGACCGTCCCGTAATTGTGCTCAGTAATAATGACGGGTGTGTCGTTGCTCGATCGAAGGAAGCCAAACAGCTCGGCATCAAAATGTGCCAGCCGTACTTTCAGATCGAAGAATTCTGTATACGGGAAAACGTCGCCGTTTTCTCAAGCAACTACGAACTCTATGCCAATTTGTCCGGACGCATGATGTCCACCATCGCATCTCAAGTCGACAGCATCGACCCGTACAGCATCGATGAATGCTGGGCCAACATGAGCGGCTACGAAGGTCTGGGTACTGATCTAACCCAGTTAGGTTTTCGGATTAAAGACAAAGTATTTAAGGATGTAGGAATTCCAACGTGTGTCGGTATCGCGCCGACAAAAACTTTAGCCAAATACTGCAACCATTTAGCGAAACACTATGGCGGCCTAAAAGGCGTTTGCAATTGGCTCGACTTAACGCCTCAAAGACAGGCAAAGGCGCTTGCCTGCGAACCTGTCTCTGAAATTTGGGGCGTCGGCAGGCGTTACACCGAGCATCTCGGCAAGATGGGAATCCGTACCGCTCTGGATTTAGCCCGTGCAGATGCGGAAGCCATCCGTGATCGGTTCGGTATTACGCTTTCCATGACGGTTCGAGAACTTCAGGGAACCTCCTGTATCCCGCTTGAGCTTGTAAAGCCCAAACGTCAGCAAATCATGAGAAGCCGCAGCTTCAGTCATTTAGTCTGTGATAAGGATGACCTCTTAGGTGCAATCACTTTTCATGCTCAGGAATGCGGAAGAACCTTGCGCCGCGAAGGTACGGTAGCGCACACCGTCGGTATTGTCTTACACACGAATCCTTTCCGTCTGCAAGACGTCCAGCAGCACGCCTATCCGTGCGTTGGTCTTCCTTATCCTATTTCGGATACCAATACGATTATTCATTACGCCCGACGGTTACTTAATCAGACCTATCGCAAAGGTTACCTGTACAAACGCGCCGGTGTATATGTTGGCGAAGTTATTTCAAAAGACGCTGTCACGAAGGATCTTTTTGAAGAGACGGAAACCGAACAGCAGCAGATCATCTGTGAACTGATGGATTCCATCAACACGCGCTACGGTAAAAATACGCTTTGCTTTGCGGCTTCTAAATTAGGAAAAGGTACTTGGACAATGTCTCGCGCCCGTTTAAGTCCCGGATATACCACCTGCTGGAAAGACCTGCCCCGCGTCGGGCCGCTCATAGAAGAAACGGTTCCGTTCTGATTCACTACTTCCAACTTGTTTGCCTCAGAAAATTTCCGAGGAATTTTTTAAATTTCGGCTGACTCTCCTTGGCGCCCTACATAGGCATTCAAAGCAAAGTTTTTTCTCTCAGACGTTTCAATCAGCGCTGTTTCTCAACAGTGCTGATTAAAGCATCAGATCCTTTTCCCGAGGTATAAAAAATGGATAGATTAAAAAAGATCAGAATGGGTTCCGGTACGAACCGCAATAATTTCTTTACTTGTCTTTTTGTATATCAGAAGCCAGTCAGGTTCTATGTGCAGTTCCCGATGGTTCTTCCAGTTCCCTTTGAGCGGATGATCATGCAGCCGTTGGGGCAACACCTCTTCCCAGACAAGAGATTGGATAATTTGCTCCAATTTTTGGATATCCTTTCCGCGCTTTTCTACCAAATCCAAATCTTTATCAAAAAGTTTGGTTGTTCCAAAAAGAAGCATTATTTGCCTCGACTCCTGAAGTATGAGGACACGCTCTCGTGGTATGTCACTTCCCCTTCATCGGCAGCTTGCATGGCTCGAGCAGTCTCTTGGTTTGGAACTTCAATAGAAAAGGGCATTTTCTTCTCATTAACTAACTTGAGAAGAGAAATCCGGAAAAAATCAGAAAAATTTAACCCCATAGAGCTCAGAAGCTCGGAGGCTTCTTTTTTGAGCTCTTTATTAACCCGAATTCGAATCGAATCATCACTGGCAGTAGTGGGCATCTAAGGCCTCCGTTGCAACATTGTTGCTACATATTATAAAGGAAGTTAAATGAACAAAATCTTCAAGAAGATCTGGAGCGAATCTCGGGGATGCTTTGTTGTTGTCTCCGAGACTGCAAGTTCGATAAGTCGAAGCAAGGGAAAAGTAACATCTTTGATTCTCGTTACATTTCTAGCAGCTTCAAACGTATTCGCTCTGACAACGCATAACGGAAATGTTGAATTAGGCACTCTAAGAGATGGAGAAAAACGTACTTTAGTAGATAGCTTCGTCATTAACGGAAACGCAACAGCAAACACTCCGGAGCTGTATATTTCTTGGACTTCTAAAAATTTCCGAGGAATGGAAAACCAATCTCTGTTAGTTAACGGTAGCTTGGATTCCAGCTCTCCACTGTTTGTCATTGTCCATAAAGGGGATGGAGCGTCGAAAATTTCGGGCAGCCTTGAAGTGGCTGGGAATCTTAATCTTCATAGCGGTCTTTTAAGGCTTGGCAGCGGCAATTCTAATGATGGAGGTGAAGTTAACTCTTCTCTGGATGTTCACGGAACCCTAACTATTGCTAACGGCGCACAAATTGATAATCGGGCGGATTATCACCACGTTAAGCTTCAGCTAAATGCAGGCGTCTTAGACAGCTCCGGTTTATTTGACATTTCTTCAGTTGAATCCGGAACAGTTAATTATGGCGAAATGACTGTCCGCAATGGAACCTACCGACAATCAGGGAACGTCCAAACCTATGTCTCCGACAATATTGCACTCTTAGGAGGGACTTTAAATAATCAGGATGCATTGAACATCGGAGGGAAAAGCGGAAATTTTTCTGCCGGAAACTCATTGACCTTGGCCGGAGGAATACTCACCAACCGTAATTTGCTGACTCAAGTCGGTGGTTCGGTCAATGTGACAGCCGGAAGTTATGACTTCGGCACATTGAACAAATCCAATGGGGTGTTGAATAACGCTGCAACTTTAGTCATAACGAATTTCAATCAAAGCAACGGGACAGCTGCTAACTCAGGCAATTTGGCGATTGGCAATGCCAATCTTTATGGTAGTTTGACAAACACAGGCACGCTGTCTCTAACCGGGACGGTGACTTCCCGCGGAAACCTGAAAAGCTCAGGCACACTGAACAATCGGGGAAGCTGGACTGAAACTGCGCACTATGCAATTTCCGGAAGCCTAAACAACAGTGGTGCTGTCAACTTCCAAAACGGATTTGAATTTGCCTCCAACGGGCGTCTGAACTCCTCGGGCACGCTTCAGACGAATAATGCAGCCAATATCTTCGACTCGTTAGGCCGTCAGGGCCAAACCGCTTTATCGACGGTCAGTTTGCAAGCTGCTCTGCCGGAAGAAGTCAAAACTTCTTTAACGGATCTCTTCAGACACTACGTTCCCGGGACCGTTGCTCAAAGCTTAATTGATCATGCAACGTTTACCGGCGGAAAAGTGATCGTCGCAGGCGTCAATCTCACGACCACACAGCGTGACGATTTAGTCCAGGCATTCAAAGCAAAGTTTTTTCTTTCATGAAAGAGAACATCAGAAGTACTCCTTTGCGATTATTTTGGCAATTTAACTTTGGATAAGGTGCAATATGCTTTTTATACCAACAGCATCCACTGGTTGGAAGAAGAATCCGGTCGAGTTGTATTTATCATCCCTCGGCTCCCGTCGATCTTCGATAACAATGCAAAACTGCATAAAAAATATTGCAAGGGTTCTTGGACATGAAAATTACGAATTGATTGATTGGTCAAAACTGAGGACAAGCCACTGGACATTGATCAAAAAACACTTAACTGCAAGAAATTGTTCCGGTGCAACTGTTAATCTTTATCTCAATGCATTTAAGGCGGTCGCGAAGGCAGCCTGGTCACAAGACTATTTGCCCCAGTCTGCGTATTTAAAAATTCAAGCTATTAAAGCAGTGAAATACCAGCGATTACCGAAAATTATTGGGTCAAATCATCAAAACGGTAAAATCCGGCGATGAAGTCACTTTGGTGGGGTTCGGCACTTTTAAGTCAGCCAAGCGCGAGGCTCGTGTTGGTCGAAATCCTGCAACAGGTGCAGAACTTAAAATCCCAGCTTCGATTCAGCCGAAATTTGTTGCAGGAAAACTTTTTAAAGACGCACTAAATACAAAATAATTTACTTTTAAATAAAAGAGGCCGCTTTCTCTGCGGTCTTTTTTTGACCCGATAGACTGTTTTATTGTGGTCTTTTTTTCATAGTTAAGAAAGTCGAGTCGAAAGAAAGTTGTTCCGGAACAACTTTTCTTGAAAATCAGATCGGACATCAGCTTCAGCATTCCGGCTCTGCCGGCAATGCTGAAGAGAGGAAAATTCCGCCAGCATGGGTAACTGCCGG